>Ga0206123_10000079_pt1 | contig 81929 bp, 71 predicted proteins | sample Helgoland_Spring_2_FD_160086 | JGI IMG/M metagenome (GOLD analysis project Ga0206123, IMG submission 160086) | Pelagic subsurface seawater microbial communities from Kabeltonne, Helgoland, North Sea - Helgoland_Spring_Bloom_20160316_1 | ecosystem: Environmental > Aquatic > Marine > Epipelagic ...
AGAGAGCTCCAGCGTGGCCTCCAGCTCCAGCAGCCACCGCAATCAATCCGTCGGCCCCTTTTTCGATAGCTTTTCTCGCAAAACGATCATTAATAATGTCATGCAGCACGATGCCGCCATAAGAATGTACAGACTCGTTAACAAATTCTTTGGCACCCAGTGAAGTTATAACGATTGGGACTTTCCACTTTACACACATTTCCATGTCATGCTGCAGTCTGTCATTTGATCCGTGCACAATTTGATTCACAGCAAACGGAGCTGAGGGGCTTTCAGGATTCGCAGCGTCGTATTCGGCTAGCTCCGTAGTAATTTTTTCCAGCCACCGATCGAGTTCTTCTGCTGGGCGCGCATTTAATGCAGGGAATGACCCGACAATACCGGCTTTGCATTGAGCAATCACTAAGTCAGGGTTTGAAATAATAAAAAGTGGGGCTGCGATAATGGGTAACTTTAATCGCTCGGAAAGTATTGGGGGCAGTGCCATCGTTAATTCCTGTTTAATTAGTCAGCGGAAGATCAGTTACTTTAGCAAATAGTTTGGCACTAAATGCCAATATACACATCACTAAACCTTCCTGTGTCAACTATGTTTCGCTACTGAAAATATCGTACGTGACAATCCATCTTTATGATCACAATTGATAGATTGGCAACCTGCAATCGGTGTGATGTTAACGATGTTAAACGCTATAGCAAAGACTAAACTGTTTAAGAAGGTGACCCTGCAGTCGCGATGGCTGCGATTAAACTCAAATCAAAGATAAAAATACCTGTGGGCCGTTTAGACATCAATAATAACTTAGATTACAGGACAGGAATGCGTTGTGATATCCTAGTTTCCAAAGATTAATAAGAATAATAACTATGATTTCAGTAAAGAAAATTTCTTCTCTTGTGCAGTACGTCATTTTAGGCGTTATCGTTTGGTCTTTTTATGGAGTAATTGGACTAAATGATTTCGATATTTTTGATGAAAACAATCTTCTAGAAAACACCCAAGCCTTTGTGCTGATTTTTGTGTTCTTTTTATTTTTAGTGCCATTATTTAATCCGTTGCGAGGGGATAGGTTAATAGCGGTATTCTTTGCTGTTCTGACATTGGCTTTTCTTCTGCGCGAGCTTGATATTGAGAAGTTTGATTTGCCAAAGATATTTATATTACTTGGCTCGGGCAATGGAAGAAATATTCTCTTGGCTTCAGGATTTTTGTCAACTTTAGGGTTTGCCTTGTTTAAGTTTCGGTACTATCTTGATTTGGCGCGATGTTTTTTGCGCAATAGAACTGGATTTGTCACTCTTATTGCAGGCCTGTTTCTTATTGTGGGTGATATGTTTGAGAAAATCGATGTGCCGTATCACGTATTGTATGAAGAGAGTTTAGAGCTCCTTGGTTACGCCTTTTTGTTGTCTGCAGCAGCTAGGTTATCAAGAAGAGAGGTGAAAACGAGTCGGTTTATTGATTGACCAAAAGCCATCCGCTTTTTCAGATTTAGAAAATAAAAAGCCCTGTAAAAACAGGGCTTTTTATTTTCTAAATGGCGCACTCGGGAGGATTCGAACCTCCGACCGCTCGGTTCGTAGCCGAGTACTCTATCCAGCTGAGCTACGAGTGCGTTTTGACTCATTTCTGAGGCCGCGTACTATAGGTTAGGGGCGTGGTTGAGTCAACAAATGCCTTTATGTGACCCCCAAGTTTTCTTGTTTTTAATCTCTACAGAGTATTTCTCGTGGTGAAAGATATTTCTGAGACACTTATTAACTAGGTTAACTATTGTATTTGATCGGGACCGCCATGGTTTCTTTTAGCTCTTCCATCACCACGTAGCTAGTGGACTCCTGTACCGCTGGTAACTTTAGAATACGATGGCCTAGTAATTCACGATAGGCTGACATATCTGCAATTCTGGCTTTTAACAAATAGTCATAGTTACCTGATACTAAAAAGCAGCTCTGTACATTTTCTAACTCAATGACTGAGCGGCGGAACTCTTCAAAATTTTTCTGCGAGGTGTGGTTTAAACGAATTTGTACAAACACCACCAACCCAGCCTCCAGTTTTTGTGGACATACTTGAGCGCTATAGCCAAGAATGTAACCACTATTTTCTAGACGCTTTACCCTCTCGATACACGGTGTAACCGACAAGCCGACTTGTCGTGCAAGTTCGGTATAGCTGATTCGGCCATCTTTTTGTAAAACACGAAGAATATTGCGATCGATTTTCCCAAGCTGGGATATTCCTTCCGTAGTTTTTTTCATTTTCTGATTTCACTCGTAAAATTAGTTTTTCTCGTAAAAATCTATTATATAACAAAATTATCTGTTATTTAAAGGTATTAAGTAATAAATAATGCTGTATATAAGTAAAATTACACTATAAAAATGCTTATTCAAATTAGCTTTAGGGTGGAAAATTTATGTTAATTGGTGTCCCAAAAGAAATTAAGAATCATGAGTATCGTGTAGGACTTACACCTTCTTCGGTAAAAGAATTAGTGAAGCATGGGCATCAAGTTATGATTGAGCACAATGCTGGAGTTGCTATTGATTTTACAAATGAAGAGTACGTTGCTGCTGGCGCTGAGATCGTCTCTAGTGCAGAGGAAATATTTGCTCGTGGTGAAATGATCGTTAAGGTTAAAGAGCCACAACCCCAAGAGTGCAAAATGCTTCGGGAGGGGCAAATTTTATATACATATTTACACCTCGCGCCAGATCCAGATCAGACTAAGTTATTATTAGAATCTGGAGCAACATGTGTGGCCTATGAGACTGTTACTGACGCCGAAGGAGGCCTCCCCCTATTAGCTCCCATGTCGGAAGTCGCCGGACGAATGTCAGTACAGGCTGGCGCCCATCACTTGGAAAAAGCACAGGGGGGGCGCGGGGTTTTGTTGGCAGGTGTACCGGGGGTAGCTCCGGCGAATGTTCTAGTCATTGGCGGTGGAGTGGTGGGAGATAATGCTGCTTCTATGGCAGTAGGTATGGGGGCTAACGTGACGATTCTCGACCGCTCTATTCCACGCTTACGTCAGCTTGACAGCGAGTACGAGGGCCGAGCGAGCTGTGTTTTTTCTACTGATGCTGCAATTGAGGAGTATGCATTGCAGGCAGATTTAGTTATAGGTGCTGTGTTAGTGCATGGAGCGGCGGCACCCAAGTTACTGAGCAATAGTCTAATAAAGCGTATGAAAAAAGGGGCTGTGGTAGTTGATGTGGCTATTGATCAAGGAGGTTGCTTCGAAACATCAAAGGCAACTACCCATGACCACCCTACCTATATCGTTGATGGAGTTGTTCATTATTGTGTTGCTAACATGCCTGGGGGTGTTGCTCGGACCGCAACCATGGCTTTAAATAACGCAACTTTACCCTACGCCATTGCCTTGGCTAATGACCCGGTCAATGCGTTGTTTACAAACTCTAATTTACAGAACGGCTTAAATGTACATAAGGGCTCAGTCACTTACAAAGCCGTGGCTGATGCCTTAGGTTATACGTATGTACCCGCGGATGAAGCCTTAAAAGCCTAATTAGACCTGCTTCAATCTAAAAGGGCACTTCTGCAATTACCACCACGCGAGTGGGTGCGGGGTGTCCTTCAGCCGTTTTACTGACATCATTTGGATCTAAAAAATCACTCAGTGAATCATAGGTCATCCACCCTGTGCTTCTTTGCTCGTCAACACTTGTTATAGAAATATCTACTATCCTAGGGTTAATATATCCTTGTTTGCGTAGCCAACTCACTAAAGTCTCAGGTGTTGGCAAAAACCACACGTTGGGCATCTTAGCGTAGCGTCCTTCTGGCACTAAAGTTTGGCCTTTGGGTCCATCTATCACCAGAGTTTCAAGAACTAATTGTCCTCCAGGACGCAGAAGTTCACGCAGCTCTCGTAAATGCTCCATAGGTGACCGTCGATGATATAAAATGCCCATAGAGAACACCGTATCAAAGGCGGCCAGTTTACTGGGCATGTGTTCTATGCCCAATGGAAGCACGTCAATGGGTAGGTCAATGCCTGCATAATTTTTAATAGCGTTAAACTGAAATACAAATTTGGCGGAAGGATCGATACCAATTACTCGTTTGGCACCAGACCCGAGCATACGCCAACAATGATAGCCGTTGCCACAACCAACATCTAAAACGAGGCGGTTGTTCAGAGGCTGAAGATGGGGTATTACTCGGTCCCACTTCCAATCAGAACGCCATTCCGTATCTATTTGTAATCCAAACAGCTCATAAGGGCCTTTGCGCCATGGATGCAGTCCCATTAAACTCTGCTGCAACTGACCGAAACTTTCCGAACTTAGATCATCTTTAGTTTTTATGATAACGCCATTGGTAAAATCACTACTTTGGGTGACCACACTCGGAAGAGTTCGCAAAGACTCTAGCCATTCAGGCATGTCACCCCAGCGACGACCATCCAGGCGCTCATCGATGAGATCAGGTAATGTGTCATACCATTCTTTTAAATCAGAGTTTTGTAGCCAGTTTAAGAAAGGACCATAGTTAAAGGGAAAAGCGCGCATTGGTACACCTACAATGAAAGAGCGATATTGTAAATGATTTCCATAAGACGATCTCTGAGATTCGTTGTTTTAAAGTGGCTCAGACTTAATGAATTAAACTGTGTGGAGAAGAAAAATTTTGCCACATGCTATGCCAATAGGTGCATAATCTACTATCCCAAGTTATTATCATTTTGACAGACTTATTGAGGGCAATTTAAATGAGTGAAGAGCGCTTTCAAGAATTGGAAGAGAAATTGGCTTTTGTTGAGATGGCCAGCACTGAGATGGGCGAAGAGATTTTCCGTCAACAACAAGAAATAGAGGCACTAACTAAAGCTCACCAGACTTTGTTGCAACGTCTTGAGTCTCTCCAAGATACAGCGGATCAGGGTGGCGGTGATAACGTTGAACGCCCACCGCACTATTGATGCAATATAGAACTACAATGAGAAATTACGGATTAGGAAATGAATATGACCGAACTAAATGAGCAGGTAAAAAACCAAATTGATGATGTCTTTGCACGGCAGCAACGCTATGCATTGGAGTTGCGTAAGTCAGACTACAAACAAAGACTGGCGGTCCTTGACCGTTTCGAACAAGCATTTCGTGAGTCCGAGGAAAAAATCTACCAATCAGCAGCTGATGATTTTTCCAAACCCCAGGCTGAAGTGGATATGTCTGAAATTATGGCAGTGTTGGCTGAATTAAAGCACGTGCGAAAAAATTTAAAGAAATGGATGAAACCTGTATCTGTGATGCCGACCGCTAGCATGATTGGCACATCATCTAAAATTGTTAAAGAACCCAAGGGTGTCACTCTAGTGGTATCTCCTTGGAACTATCCGTTCAATTTGACATTTGGACCTATGATTTGGTCGATAGCAGCAGGTAATACTGTCATTATCAAGCCCTCTGAGATGACGCCTAATATGTCCGCAGTTATTGCAGATATAGTGGAGCGTGCCTTTAGACCTGAGGAGGTTAGCCTTTTTCAGGGGGAGGCTGATGTTGCTAGTTACCTCACCGCATTACCCTTTGATCATATCTTCTTTACTGGTAGTCCAGCGGTAGGGAAGCATGTCATGGCAGCTGCAGCAAAAAACCTAACATCTGTCACCTTAGAGCTCGGTGGTAAGAGTCCTGTTATTGTGGATAAGAGCGTTAATATTAAAAAGGCGGTGCAGTCTATTGCTTGGGGTAAATTCAGCAATAACGGTCAAACCTGTATTGCCCCAGATTATCTTTATGTTCATGAATCAGTTAAAGATCAGTTTGTGCGTGAGTTGACTGCTTGTGTCGAAAAACAGTACGGATTGGGCAATAACGCAAAAGATAATGGTGATTACTGTAAGGTCGTTAACACGAGTCACTACAATCGCATTAATCGATTGCTAGAAGATGCAAAATCTCAGGGAGGTAAGTTAATTACTGGTGGCCAGATAGATGATGCTGGTCGATTTATTGCGCCCACTCTGATTGAAGGTATGGCGTCTGATTCGGCCATTATGGAGGAAGAGATCTTCGGGCCTTTACTTCCTGTGATTACCTTCTCAAATATTGAAGAAGTAATTGATGTCGTGAATAGTAAACCTAAACCGTTAGCACTCTATATCTACAGTACGGATAAACGTAACATCGATAAAGTATTGTGTGAAACAAGTGCTGGTGACACCTGTGTTAATCAAACGATGATGCACTTTTTGCATCACAACCTGCCTTTTGGTGGGGTTAACAATAGTGGTATTGGTAAGTCTGGTGGAGTTTGGGGTTTTAATGCCTTTACACATGAGCGCAGTGTTTTAAATGATAAGTTCAGTTCAGCGTCCATGTTGCACCCACCCTACACTCCGAAGGTTCGTAAACTGATCAAAATGGCCATCAAAATGACAACATAATGTCGTTTCAGTTTACTTAATAGCCACTAGAGAGCAAAAGTTGAAACATTGAAACCAAGGGCTTGCAGATTGAAAACCGCAGGCCCTCAATCTTTGTATGTGGTTATCTAATGTTTCAGGTATTAAAACGTTTTCAATAGAGTCACGTTTCTGGCTTATTTCCAATTCGCTGTAGCCTTGGGCTCGTTTGAATTGATGGTGTAGGTCACTGAGTAAACTGTCTAGACTGTCAGGTTCAAATCGCAATTTCTCTGAAATAACTAAGCATCCCCCAGGGTTTAACCCTGCGTAAATTTTTTCTATAAGGGCAGCACGTTTCTCCATGGGAATGAATTGCAAAGTAAAGTTCATCACCACCATTGAAGCATTGTCGATAGAAATTTCGCAAATATCTTTATCGACCAATTTAGTACTAACCATCGATGGCGATAATTCCAAGATACTCGCGCACTTTTTCAACATGGCATCTGAATTATCGACTGCAATAATAATTGCATTGCGATCTTCGATTCGCGAACGCATTGCCAAAGTTGACGCTCCAAGAGAACAGCCAAGGTCGTAGCAGTTACTGTTTGGTTGCACGTAGCGTGATGCTAATTCACCACAGTGGGCCAAAATTGTTTCATAGCCAGGTACTGATCGACTGATCATATCGGGAAAGACATCCACAACAGCTTGATCGAAAATAAAATTCGGCACCCTGCCAATGGGGTAGGCAAATAAATTATCGGACTTGGAATGAGCCATTATCTATACCGCGATAGTATTTAGACCGCTGGTCGCAGCTAAGTCAGTGTTGGTGATAATAGCGGTGTGAGCAAATTCTTGGCACAAATACTTTTCAGCCACTCTCTTTAGATCACCACTGGTCACGTTTAAAATCCGGTTTCTAAAAGCAAGAGCCGAGTCTTTATTGCGCCCATTGAGCTCAGAGTGAAACGCTTGAATTGCTTCACCTGCAGGAGAGCTCGGTTTATCAAGAGTCCCTATGACCCCGAGGATAGCTTCTTCAACTTTATCTGCACTAGGAGGCGTTTCTAAAAGCCAATTAACGGACTCATCAAAATCATTAAGCGTGCCTTCAATACGAGGATCACGGTAAGAATAGAATCGAAAAGCACCAGATTGATTGTCCTGAGAGGCCCCACCGCCATAGGCACCGCCCTGTTCTCGAATGGCACGATGTAAGAAGCCATTCCGTAATACTCCACCCAGGACCGTCAAGGCAGCTGAATCTTCATGACCAGCGGGAACGGTAGGATAAGCGCGAGCGCAAAAACTTACTTGGGTGTTGGCAGTCCAACAGTGGTTGCTTGGAGACAGTGTTGGTTGATAGTCGATGAAGTTACTCACAGTGCTTTTGTTTTCTGCATGAGTCTTAAAATTCGACTGTATCTGAGTTTCAAAGACATCTAAGCGCTCTTGCTCAGCAATTAATAAATGGTGACGCGGTTGCTGGAGAACTTTAGTATGGATTTCTTGCAGTTGACTAGCTAGTTTTTCTAATTCTTGCTCATTATTGAGGCTGGTATCAAGCGCCTTAATCAATGATAGTCCACTTAAACCACCCCAGCGCTGGGTTAAATAAGCACTAGTTGATAGCCCACTCGCTGCAGCATGCATAGCCATGATGTGGCCATTTCCCACAATGGATGACTCGCGATAACTACGAATTTGAGCCACCAACTCACGTAACCGGGGTAATTCATCAAAACGTGTGTGTTCAATCGATTGTTGCATTAGATCGGTCATTGCTGCCTGGTTCGAAGCCAGGCCTTTGGCAGAGAAGCTTATGTTGCCATGGAGTTTTTCTAAACAGTCTTTATCTGAACGCACATTAGCTGAGGCAGAGTAGGAGCCCACCACGCTGGAGTGCCACAATTGAGTTGCCAAGTAATCTCGATGACCCACTCCCATTTCAGTAGCACAGGTGCTATACAGCGGTAAAAGGTCCATTTGCTCGGGGGTAAAATAGGGCATAGGCATAACAACCTGTTGGTACACCAGGCCGTTAGTGCCGGCGCTATAGCTAGTCATAGCGATGGGTGAAGCACGAGAAGCATTTGGTTCTGCGTAGAAAATGTCTGCAGGAATATCTTCGATACCCACTTTAGGTAATATGTCTAGATCCTCTTCCATCTCCTGTCGTTTTTTAAGAGCAACGGCTTCATCTATGATTTGTTGTTTATCTTCAGAGTCCAAGTCCTTCTGAATTCTCGCTAGACGATCTTTTTCTTGCTGCTCTGTTAATCGACCTAGATTGCAGTCCGGTTTCATCACAAGACGAACGCGATGCTGATTGTTGAGGAGAAGGTCTTGTGCCAAAGTCTTGATAAATTGAGGGTCTTTGATTTCCTGCTGTAGTTTCTCCAGCACGGGATCTAGGTTTAAAAGAGCGACTGGATCACCTCGGTGTGTGGCGCTGGTGAGGGCTGTTAGAATTATTTGCAGACCATAGGGATATCCTCCTCCTGACACCTCACGTTGCGATAGTTCAAGTTGATGAAGACTCGCAGCTATCTGTTCTTGGGGAAGACCTTGGTCGGCAACATTTTGCAGTACGCCTAAAATAAGACTTTCTACTGCATCTGCATCCTCGGGATTTGAACCTTCGATTCCACAGACGAAACAAACTTCTTTTTGTGAGTCTTCAAGACCACACATTGGTGAAGGAGCGGTACCCAAATCTGTAGTTTCAAGTGCTTGCTGCAGAGGTGAACCACTGTTATCAAGTAAAACACTTGCAAGTAGACGGGCTCGCATTGTTGCTTCAAGATCGGTTGAGTCTCCAAGCAGCCATGAGAGTACGATGTGACTGTGATTTTCGGGAGAATCCGGCTCATCAAAAGCGTAGACTTCTTCTACGTACTGCGGTTTGTCGTATCGTTTTTCGTCGTTGACTGCGATATGACAATCAAGCTTATCGAACCGATGTAGTGCTTGTTCCTGAAATTGAGCTTGATGCTCAGCTGCGGGAATATCGCCAAAGGTGATAAAGATCGCGTTACTCGGATGATAATGGACGTTATAAAATGCTTTGAATTGATCATAGCTTAAATCAGGTATATCGGCTGGCTCGCCACCACTGTTGTAATGATAAGTACTGGTTGGGTACAGGTGCTTGGTAATTGTTTGCCATAGAGTCGAGTTAATTGAGCTCATTGCTCCTTTCATCTCGTTATACACTACCCCTTTATACGTGAGCTCTGAGTTTGAATCTTCTGAATCGGAGAATTCTAAACGATGACCTTCTTGTGCAAAATCGAGTGGATCAAGACGAGCAAAAAATACAGAATCTAGATAGACACTGAGTAGGTTGTTGAAGTCTTTCTTGTTCTGACTGGCAAAGGGGTACGCCGTCCAGTCAGAGCTGGTAAAAGCGTTCATAAAGGTGTTGAGAGACCTTCTAATCATCATGAAGAACGGATCTCGCACAGGATACTTTTCACTGCCACACAGGGCAGTATGCTCAAGAATATGAGCCACACCAGTCGAATCTTCTGGCACAGTTCGCAGTGCAACCAGGAACACATTCTCTTTATTTTCAGATGCTAGATGAATGTGCTGTGCACCAGTGACCTTATGCCGATATTCTTGATACTCCACATTTAATGATGGTATGTCTTGTTTGCGTAATAGTTCAAAGGCTGGGTTGGTCTGATCGGTCATTCTAACTGCTGCTCCAAAATAAATTTGATTTGGTTCACTAAAAGGGCGTCGCTATTCTACGCGAATCTCCACACTTGAGAAGGCGAATGTCGAATCAGTTTCTACTCAAGTTGTTTGCGCATCCGTTGGCGGTAGTCAATTGGCGTGGTTCCTTCCCAGCGTTTAAAAGCACGATAAAAAGTGCTCGGTTCGCAGAAGCCGGTTAGATAGATAATTTCACTAATGGCCTCGTTGGTCTGTGATAGCAGTCTGAGTGCTAAGCGATGTCGTAGATCGTTTAGTATTTTTTGGAAACTAGTGCCGGCAACGTTTAGCTGATGACGCAAATGACGCGTGCTAACAGACATAAGTGCAGATACGGAATCCAAAGTAATTTCTCCAGATTCTAGTAAGCTCGCCATGTGCATACGGACTTCTTTGATTAAATCACCCTGTTTCAGAATCTCAAGGTGCTGATCTGCGGCTTGCATATGTAGATCAAGGAGCTGTGTCTCAGCATAAAGTGATCTATATTCAAGGACAGTTTTAGGAAAATACAATTTAAAAGATCTAGCATTAAACTCAACAGGGCAATTAAAAATACGCTCATATTCACTAATATCAGCATTGGGAGAATGGTTAAATACTATTTTTTCGGCAATAAAGACGCCATCAGTCACTGATTCAAATAGTTTGATCAAACCTAACACCATCGCTTCGGCTAAGTGTGAGGTGGCATATTGGTGATTGGAAAAATAATTAGTAAGGCAAGGAAGTGGTGAGATCTCGAGAGATCCGTGTAGGGCATCACTAATTAAACGTTGATAATTTAAGACTCTCTCGAGCCCATCCCCAAAGGTGGGGCTGCTTAACATTAAGTATTCTAATATCTGGCCTTTATATACCGGCATTTTTTCAGCAAGATGCAGTCCGATGCATGGATCTCCAGAGACTTCTACTGCGGCTTTCCAGAATAGAGGCTGCGCAGCAAAGGGCGTACGCAGGTTTGCCTCGTATAATTTAGCCGGATCAAAACCCGATTGACGTAAAATTTCATCGGCATCGACCTCAAGAGCCAACAAGCCCTGATAAGCCAATCGTACTAGTGTCCCCGAATCCGTTAAACCTGCCATAGAATCTCCATTGAGAACACCATAATACACAATTGACCCAAATGACAAAACTGTTAAATTTTTTGCTAGTGACTTTCGACCTGAGAGTATTTACGGTAGGGGAATGAAAATGCATTCACAAATTGATGACAAAGGTCAAAAATTGCCCAATATCGACGAACTCACTGAGCTCCCTGGTATGTTCGCACTGTTCCGAAAAGCGGCAGTCAAATCGGATAAGTTTGCCGATGGCGAAAGTCTACCTATGCTTGGAAACTCTATTCACGGTTTAAAAATTGATCGTAGACATTTGTTGGCTTATCAAAGGCTAATGGGCTTTGATGAAAACGAAAGCCTGCCTCCAACTTACTTAAGTATGCTTGGTTTTCCATTGGTCTTAAATATCATGACACATGCTGATTTTCCGATGAAAGCCATGGGCCAAGTACACCTGCGTAATGAAATAACCGTCCTCAAATACTTCCCAATCGGATCTCCCATCGATCTGGCTGCTTATATTAAGAGCAACTCTCCCACGTCCAAGGGTATTGAATGGTCAGTCGGTATGATGGCTAAGGTTAATGGCGAACTGGTGTGGTCGAGTGAATCGACGATGCTACATCGCTGTAAAACAGCGATCCCCCGCCAGACAGCAGATCCCATTATGCGGATCGGGGAACCTCAAACATGGTCAGTTGATCGAGGAATGGGCCGGCGTTACGCAAGGGTTTCTGGAGACTACAACCCAATTCATTTAACCGCCATGACGGCTAAGCTCTTTGGCTTTAAAAGAGCTATTGTTCACGGCATGTGGAGTAAGGCTAGAAGTCTCGCTGTTTTAAAGGATCAATTACCAGGTGAAGGCTATCGAGTTCGCGCAAGCTTTCATCGGCCGCTATTTTTGCCTTCCAAGGTTTTGTTTTATACCAAACATGAAGAACATAAAACGTTGTTTTCACTATTCAATGAATCGGGCCAAGAGGCCCATTTAGACGGTATTATCGAAGAGGATATATAGAATGCCCAGTTATAAGGTTCCAATGAAAGATGTCTTGTTTTTATTCAATGATGTCTTTGACATGCAAACTCAATTCAAACAGGTAGTGGGTGGTGATCAGGCAACTCCCGATATGATTGAGGCTATTTTTGCCGAGGGTGCAAAGTTTAGTGAAAACGAGTTGGCACCGCTCTATCAGTCAGGTGATGACGGCTGTGTTTGGGCTGATGGTGAAGTAACTACGCCTGAAGGCTTTAAAGAAGCCTACAAAACCTACATTGAAGCAGGATGGACCTCGTTGACTGGCAGCGAAGGTATGGGAGGCCAGAATCTTCCGTCATCTATTGGCTTGGCAGTGACTGAGATGATTACCACTGCTAATTGGGCATGGGCAATGTATCCAGGACTTAGTGAAGGAGCCATCGCTACGCTGGAAGATCATGGCACTGAGGATCAGAAAAAAGATTATTTAACAAAGCTAATTAGTGGTGTTTGGAGCGGCACCATGTGTCTTACCGAACCCCATTGTGGTACTGATTTAGGGCAAATGAAGACAAAAGCAGTGCCCAATGCCGATGGAAGTTACAGTGTAGATGGAACCAAGATTTTTATTAGTGCCGGAGAGCATGATTTAACTGAAAACATTGTTCATATCGTATTGGCTAAATTACCTGATGCACCCAAAGGGACCAAAGGCCTTTCACTATTCATTATTCCCAAGTTCTTGCCGGCTGCAGATGGTTCTGCAGGAGAAAGGAATGGGGTTAGATGTGGCTCGATTGAGCACAAGATGGGTATCCACGGAAATGGTACCGCGGTTCTTAATTTTGATAATGCCAAGAGTTTTCTTATTGGTGAGCCGCATGATGGTTTGAATGCCATGTTTACGTACATGAATGTAGCGCGTATTGGTACGGCTAGCCAGGGTGTTTCGGCGGCCGAACGATCTTATCAAGGAGCCTCCGCCTATGCGCGTGATCGTCTGGCAATGCGGTCAATTTCTGGTATTAAAAACCCTGATGGTCCAGCGGATGCGATTATTGAACATCCCGATGTGCGACGCATGTTGCTGACTCAGCGTGCTATTGCTGAAGGTGGTCGAGCGATGGTGACCTATGCTTCGCAATTTGCTGATGTTTACCGCGCGGGAAAGACAGAGGAAGCAAAAAAAGCCGCGGAAGCAAGATTGGGGTTCTGTACACCTATACTCAAAGGGTTTATCACAGAGTTAGGAGTAGAAGCTGCAAACCATGGAGTACAGGTGTTTGGCGGGCATGGTTACATTAAAGAGTGGGGTATGGAGCAAATTCTCAGGGATAGCCGCATTGCAACACTTTATGAGGGCACTACTGGTATCCAGGCGCTAGATTTAGTTGGACGCAAGGTGCTGCTTGATCGTCTCAAGCAACTCAATGTGTTTACAGGGGAGATGCTTTCTTTTGCTAAAGGATGTATGCCTTGGACTGCTGCAGGTAGGGATAAAACAGTTCGTAATCAAGCTTGGCAAGTCGCTAAATTGGCTATGAGATGGCGATTTTTGGCCTACAAATTGGGAGCCGGCGCTAAAAAACGTCCGGATTCTGTCGGTGCTGGTTCAGTCGACTTCTTAATGTTCTCCGGTTATGCCTACATGGCATACATGTTCGCTCGCATGAGTAAGGTTGCAGCTGCGCAATTGGCAGCAGGAGAGGGTGATAGTGTATTTCTGCAAGAAAAGCTGCATACCGCAACATTCTTTTTTGACCGTATTCTTCCTCGCGCAGACATGCATGCCAAAACGATGAAGGCAAGCACCGACAGTGTTATGGCGATGCCAACCGAATATTTCGACGCATCTTAAGAGTCGTCTCTAATTAAGATTTACCCCCCCCCGAAGAGGGCGTTATGGAATGGTCCATGGCGCCTTTTTCTTACCTTAACAATTGATACAATCCAGTGCAGGCGGTAGTTAAAAGCACCCAACCTATAACCTGATAAAAACGAGTTGAGTCTTGCATTAGTAGCCGGGTGTGAAAATGATGGCCAATCATATGCCCAATGCCCGCGAATGGAAGCAGCCACAGTGTTGCTAATAAATTAAAGCTAATACCTGCCCAAGCAAACGCAATCAGCTTGATGCTCACCAGAACTCCCCACACTACGAATAGGGTATGGCGGAACTCAGTAGTTTTTATATGCCTCAGAGCAACCGCAATCACCATAGGACCTCCGATCAGAGATGTGCCACTAATATACCCGCCAATAATCAAAAACATTACATCCAACCAGCGACTGCTACTCTTGAGGGGATGGCCTAAAATATAGGTAACCGAGTACGCCGTAATCATAAGGAAAATAATAATATTCATTATTTTAGCTGGTAGCACAATAAGCCCAATAACACCGGCAAGTTTTGGGATGATCATGATACCGAGGGTAAAGCGCACAAAAGGCCAGTTAACTCGGGGAGCTTCGAGAGCATGATTGCCTTTCATTAAGGGCATATTTTTCCGGCTCTCAATAAAAGTAAGGGAGGCAAAAAAGAGTAAATGTAATGAGATGATCGGGAGAAAATACAAAGGATCATTGTGTATAAGAAGCAAAAATGGAATGGTAAATAGCGCTCCGCCAAATCCTAGTCCCGAACGGACAAATCCGCTCCAAATAAAGACAATAGCAATAAGGATGTATTGGTAAAGCTCAAACTCCATCGCTAGTTGCAACCGTGCTCTCCATGGACATGGCCATGGGAAACTTCTTCTTCGGTTGCTTTTCTGATATCGACGATTTCGACCTCAAAGTTAAGATTTTTGCCTGCCAGAGGGTGATTCATATCAACATCAACATTAAATTTCCCCAGTTTAATCACAGTGCCAGGTTTGACACCATTGTCGGTGTTCACATGTATATCTTTACCGATGGTCAGTTTGCCCTCGTGTTTAAGATATTTAACGGGTATTCGTTGAACATTGGTGACATTTCTAAGTCCATACCCCTCATTTGGCATTAGCTTAAAAGACAGCTTTTGGTTAATTGTAGCTTTTGAAATAGCCTGCTCGAAGCCTCTTACCATTTGCCCTCTACCATGGAGGTAAACCATTGGTTCTCCAGTGTCGTAAGTTGAGTCTATGAGTTCATTATTGTCATCGGTCAGGGTATAGTGAACTGAGATAACATGGTGCGCTGTAACGTGCATTAGTGGCTCCTCCAAAAGGGTGCCCATGATACATCAAGAGACTTAAGTTAGGGGGTAGGTACCCAACGGTTTGTTTAACAGGGACAAGAAAACCATGTCGCCAACTGATGATAAAATTAAGTTCTTACTCGATGATTCGGATGGATCGTTTGGTGATTTGGTGGGAGATGGCGTCAAACCTCTAGCCGCCAACGTGTCATCGCATATTGTCCCGACTAAAGAAATCACCCCAGGTATTATTGAGCGCAGAAAAGCTGCCCAAAGAGAAGTGGTTTCTGATGTTAATGAACTAGATACAGCTAGCGTTATAGAGCCTGTAGAGCCTCTGGCTTATCTGGAGTACCAGAGACCAGGTGTTCAGCATGGGGTCTATAAAAATCTACGTTTGGGTAAATATGAAATCCAGTCCAGACTTGATCTGCATAGGCACACGGTTGAGCAGGCGCGTGTAGCCCTGTGGAGTTTTGTCGATGACTGTCATAAACATAGCATCAGGTGTGCGCTTATCACTCATGGAAAAGGAGAAGGTAGGCAAGAACCCGCAAAGCTAAAAAGTTGTGTCAACCATTGGCTTAGGCAATTTGATGAGGTACTGGCATTTCATAGCGCTCAGAAGCAACATGGTGGTGTCGGTTCCACCTATGTGCTGATAAAAAAAGACCGTTCTGCGAGACAAAAAACCAGCGAGAAAATTGACCATTCACGGAGGATTAAGCGCTAACTAAGTCAACATCGGGATAATTATAGTTATGACTGATTGCTATATTGGAGATTAAGTTGGCGCGACAATCAATTTAGGGGTTTTACAATGACATTAGTACTAAAATTTTTAAAACGGCAGCGGGCAGTTGCGCGGTGCGGTGCAATAATATTGTTAGCCTGTTCAGCGTCTCTTTCTGCTGAGGAAGATGCTACTGAGGTTTTTAATTTTAAGGTTTCGTTAGACAATCGTGAAGTAGGATGGCACAGGTTCGTTGTCCAGACGAATGGTGACCAGTTAACAGTATCTTCCAAAGCGAAAATGGACTTTACGGTCTTGCTGGTCAAGAAAGTATCTTATCGTCATGAAGCGACGGAAACTTGGTTGGGCGATTGCCTACAAGCATTTGAGAGTGAGACTAAGCGTAATACAAAAAGAGTTTCTATGAGCGGTTCTATGAAGGACGGTGATTTTTATGTCAACAGGAATGAAGAGGAAGTTTTGGTATCTGACTGTGTCAGAACCTTTGCCTATTGGCGGCCTGCTTGGCTCGACGATGAGTTTCTTCTAAATGTAGAAACCGGAAAATATACGCCAGTTTCCTTAGAGGTCACCGAAGATCAATTGACAAACATGACTAAAAGGGTAGTTGGTTTACCCAAGACAGAGATTCATCTTGCATACGATAAGTCAGGAAATTGGCAGACACTTGAGTCTGATCTCAAAATAGCGGGAACTCTCAGATATCAAAGAATCAATGAATCAGTTGGAGAAACAGATGCGAAGCTTTAATTCTGGAATACTTATGATTTTGCTTCTTGCGGTAACTGCGTGTAGCACACATAAGCCCATGCCTGCGGTGAAATATGTTGATCTTGACCGATTCATGGGTGATTGGTTTGTGATCGCTAATATCCCAACGTTTCTTGAAAAAGATGCCTACAATCCGGTGGAGACTTATAGTTTGGATAATGACGGCACCATTGCCACTACATTTACCTTCAACCAGGGAAGTCTAGATGGCGAGAAGAAGAATTATCACCCCAGAGGTTTCGTTCAAGATTCAGAAAGTAACGCCATTTGGGGTATGCAGTTCGTTTGGCCCATAAAGGCTGATTATCGAATTGTATACCTTGATGCCGATTATCAAAATACAATTATTGGGCGTAAAAGCCGTGATTATGTATGGATAATGTCGCGAAAATCGTCGATCTCCGAAAAAGATTATAGCTTTCTGGTGGATCAGGTCCAGCGTTTGGGATACGATATTGACCAGCTGCGGAAGGCGGAGCATAACCCCTCTTTAGATGTTGAAAAGGATCCTTTTATTGATGTGTCACAAATTGAATACGCTACCTCTAGTCTTTCGGGGTTTGAAAAGGTTGTGATGACGACCAAGAGCTTTGAGCGAAGCTCTAGCAGCAGAGCAGTTACGAAAGGTGGGTTGAGCACAACCGATAGGGTGACTCGCGACCGATTACTTTTGGATATCGATTTGTTATCTTTGGGCGATTTACCTGTGCCATCGAAGCGCCATCAGTTTGATGGGGCTCAGATTGCGTCAGTAAAGATTTCGGCGGGAGATCAGGTATACTCGAGTCCATCGTTTGACCACGATAATCCTCCGGTTGCACTGCGGCCACTTATCAATTTTATTTTGGCGCTAGAGTAGTGGTTTCGGCACGGTATTCATTGCTTAGAAGCGCAAGTTAAAAACGCCAAAAGCTCATTTGCCGATCAAGGTGCTAAGCCCTTATACTTCGCGCAAAATAGTTTTGAGTGATGCAATGTCCATACGTAAAGAACAATTGGAGTCAAATAAGTTACAAAAACGCTTGCGGCGTAATGTAGGCAAAGCCGTGGCTGACTATAGGATGATTGAAGAGGGTGACCGAATTATGGTTTGCCTTTCTGGCGGTAAAGATTCCTATGCGATGCTTGATATTTTGATGAACTTGCAGAAAAACGCGCCCGTTCAATTTGAGTTAGTTGCGGTTAACTTAGATCAAAAACAGCCGGGATTCCCTGAGCAGGTACTGCCAAATTATCTTGATACTCTTGATATCGAATATCATATTTTAGAGAAAGATACCTACAGTATAGTAACGAGTAAGATTCCTGAGGGAAAGACCTATTGCAGCCTGTGCTCTAGACTTAGAAGAGGAACTCTCTATGGATTTGCAGAACAGATAGGTGCAACTAAGGTTGCGTTGGGACACCACCGAGATGATATTGTCGAAACTTTATTTTTAAACATGTTTTATCAAGGTAAGCTCAAGGCTATGCCCCCCAAATTACTTTCAGATGATAAGCGCAATGTGTTAATTCGACCGCTCGCTTACTGCAAAGAATCTGATCTTGTTGCGCTGGCGGAGTTGAAACAGTTTCCGATTATTCCGTGTAATCTGTGTGGCTCGCAGGCGGGACTTCAACGGAATGCAGTAAAGGAGATGCTTGCCCAATGGGAGGGGCAGTTTCCTGGAAGAATTGATGCGATTTTTGGGGCTATCAAAAATGTTGCACCCTCTCAATTAGCAGACACCAGTCTTTTTGATTTTGCTGGTTTAACCAATGGGAAGTTAAAAATAGACCAGGATGAAAGCATGGAAATTGAATCTTTTATTAGAGCTATTAATGTGAGACATTAAACTGGAGAATGTTCGCAGAGTAACTTTCTGGACTAAGCTTTTTAGACAGCATTAAATATTAGTATCAGACTTTTATTAGTGACAAATAGCAACGCCGATAATACACAATTGACATAAATTGTAATGAGGGAATTTAATGCCTGATGTATCTATTTCTACCATTATCGCCTTCATGGCTTATGTTGCTATTGTTTTGAGTATCGGGTTTTACGCCTATTTCAGAACTAAGAATGCGACTGATTATTTCTTGGGAGGTAGAGAGCTCTCTCCGAGCGTTTCGGCAATCAGCGCTGGTGCTTCAGATATGAGCGGTTGGGTGCTGTTAGGGCTGCCCGGATATGCTTATCTTGCAGGTCTCGAGGCTGCTTGGATTTCTATTGGCTTGGTGATTGGCGTGGCGGCTAATTGGTTACTAATGGCGAAACGCCTCAGGATCTATAGTGCATTGTTGGGTGATGCTGTGACTCTACCAACTTATCTGCAAAGACGGTTTATGGATAAGACTCCATGGCTCAAGTCCATCGCAAGTGTCAGCATTTTATTGTTTTTCTTGTTTTATGTAGGTTCTGGGTTGATCGCAGGCGGAAAGCTATTTAACGAAGTGTTTGGATTTGACTATCACATGGCAGTCATTGTTAGCGTAGTACTGATTTTGTTCTATACGCTGTTTGGAGGGTTTCTAGCCGTTTCCTGGACAGATGTTTTTCAGGGTTTGCTAATGTTACTTGCGTTAGCCTGTGTGCCTATTTTAGTGATTTCCCAGACAGGTGGTGTTGACCAATTCACAGCGCAAATCAATCAGCAAAACCCCCAACTTCTTAATCTCTTTGCCGATGCTGAAGGCAATATCCTGGGCTGGATGATGATTGTTAGCACCATGGGCTGGGGCTTAGGTTATTTTGGACAACCCCACATACTGGCGCGATTCATGGCTATACGTTCCGCTTCTGAGACAGGACAAGCAGCCACCATTGGAGTGGTATGGGCCTTGTCTTGTTATTTGCTGGCTATATTGGTCGGCCTTAGTGGGATCGCTTATTTACCTGAGGTTTTGCCGGATAGTGAAAAAGTATTCATTGCGCTGACAAGTTTGATTTTCCATCCACTTATTGCAGGTATTCTTCTTGCGGCTATTCTGGCCGCCATTATGAGTACTGTGGATTCTCAGTTACTGGTGTGTTCATCCTCCTTAGCCGAAGACCTCTACCCCTTAGTGACAAAAAAAGATGTTAGTGCTGAAAAGCGACTGCAGATAGGACGAATAGCAGTTGTAGTGTTGGCTATGATGGCGACGGTGCTGGCTATGGAGCCGGATAATAAAGTCTTAGATGTTGTTTCCTATGCTTGGGCTGGCCTAGGTGCATCTCTTGGGCCTGCAATTTTAGTGAGCTTGTATTGGCGCCGCATGACAGCACGGGGGGCTCTTGCGGGAGTTCTAACCGGTGGTGTAACAGTGATGATTTGGTCCCAAGCAGAGGGTGGTATCTTTGATCTTTATGCCTTGGTTCCAGGTTTTGTTTTGTCTCTGGTGGCTATTGTAACAGTGTCATTGATGGATAACCGGGGAGTAGATGGCTCAACTGAACAGTCTTTTGAAGACATGTATCAGCAAGTTATCGCGAGCAAATAAATTGAGAGTGTCCGCGTAAAGAATTACATCTTTTCCATAACTTCGATGCCAAGTAGATCTAAACCACAGGCTAGGGTGTCGGCGCTTAATGCACACAACTGTAGCCGACTCTGCTTAATATCCTCTGAAACATCTGACTTTAATACTGGGCAGTGTTCGTAGAATGTCATGAACGCGCTGGCGAGTTCATAAAGATAAGTACATAAAGTGTGTGGATAACAGTCAATGGCGACCTGATCAATTACCTCATTAAATTGCAGTAACTTTAGAGCTAATGCCTTTTCCTGACCTTCCAAAATTTTAACGGCCGCTGTTAACGAATTTTGTTCAATGCCCGCTTTGCGAAAAATACTACAAATACGGGTATAGGCATACTGTAGATAGGGGGCCGTATTGCCCTCGAATGAAAGCATCGCGTCCCAGTTGAAAATATAATCATTAGTTCGAGTAATACTTAAATCAGCATATTTGATGGCACCAATACCGACCTTCTCAGCGATGGATTTTATATCTGCTTCATTTAGATCATCATTTTTCTTGCGCACTAATTTCTCAGCTCGCTCAACTGCTTCGGTTAAAAGGTCTGCTAATTTCACAGTGCCGCCGCTTCGTGTTTTGAAGGGTCGACCATCGTTACCCATCATGGTTCCAAAAGGATGGTGTTCTAAACTTACTGAATGAGGAGCATATCCCGCTTTGCGGCCAGTAATAAATACTTGCTTCATGTGGAGAGATTGACGGGCATCGATAAAGTAGAGAACACGATTAGCGTGTAACTTATTTACTCGGAAGCGTAATGCTGCTAAATCAGTTGTTGAGTATAGAAATCCTCCGCCAGATTTTTGAACAATCATGGGTGATGGATTTCCATTTTTATCGGCAAGCTCAGGAAGAAAAGCTACCTTAGCGCCATTAGAGTCAACCGCTATACCCTGATCCACGAGATCCTGTAGCACTGGTTCTAAATCGTCATTGTAGGCACTCTCAGGCTTGATGTGCTTTTTCAATAGACCGACATTAAGTTTCTGGTAAATATCAAGGTTGTGTGCAACCGATACGTCGATAAACTTTTGCCACAGATTACGACAGTGTTTATCGCCAGATTGGAGTTTGACTACATAATCTCGGGCTTTGTCAGCAAACTCTGGATCCGCATCGAAATGTTTCTTAGATTGCTGATAGAATACTTCAAGATCATTCAAGGCTAATGCTGCTTGCTCTCCGTCTCCCAAATGAAGCTCTAATTCTGCAATCAACATTCCAAATTGCGTGCCCCAGTCACCCATATGGTTCTGACGAACAACCTCATGGCCTTGGAACTCTAATACTCGTGCTAAACAGTCCCCGATAATAGTTGAGCGTAAATGACCCACATGCATTTCTTTGGCAAGATTTGGAGAAGAGTGGTCAATAACAACAATCTTTTTATCTTTATCGTCCAAAGATCTTGAGTTAACTCTTTTTAAATTGTCTGATAAGAACGATGGGCTTAGGTGCACATTAATAAAGCCAGGACCAGCTATCTCGAGTTTGTCAGCAATACCCTCCAGATTTAATTTCCCAATAATTTGTGTAGCTAACTCTCTAGGGTTTTCCTTCATCCTTTTAGCTGCACCCATGGCGCCATTCGCCTGATAATCACCAAATTGCGGTTTGCCGCTAAGCGCTAACATTGGGGAACAGTCTTCGGGGATTCCTGAAGCGATCATAGCCGCAGAAAACCGCTGGGTGAGAAGGTCTTTCAATCGCATTATTTAATTTATCCTATGTTTAGGCGCGCCTACGGTCGCAAATTGTAGGTTCCCTACCGCAGAAAGCAAAGCCTAACTTGCAAAAATCCTACTTATTGTGATAGTTTTTGATTGAATTTTTCAAAACTTCACTAAATCGAGATTCGAGTAAGAATAAAGGAAGTATAGATGGAAGTAACGATCATTTCTCAAGGTCTTGATCTCATGCTTTATGGCATGGGGACGGTCTTTGCTTTTCTCACGCTGTTGGTGGGTATTACTCATGCGATGTCCGCTTCGGTTAATAAATGGGCCGCTGCTGATGTGGAGGCGGCTAGTGATCAGAAGTCTCCTGATGTAACTTCGGTAGACTCCTCTATTGTAACCGCCATACAAGGGGCTCTAGATCAGCACCGAGGGCGCTGAAGTGGTATTCATTTCAAGCCAAGGCAGATAATCTGCGCAATTATTTAATTACCTCACAACGCTATTGGACTTATTGTATGTCATCTAAAACGAATGCCTTAGGCATCACCGAAGTTGTATTGCGGGATGCTCACCAGTCACTGTTTGCTACGCGCATGCGAATTGATGATATGTTACCGATCGCAGAGAAACTTGATCAAATTGGGTACTGGTCCATGGAGTCTTGGGGTGGAGCAACATTTGATTCTTGTATCCGGTTTTTGGGAGAAGATCCTTGGGATCGTATTCGAGAGATTAAAAAGGCTATGCCTAATACTCCCCAACAAATGCTGTTTCGAGGGCAGAATATTCTTGGTTATAGGCATTACGCAGATGATGTTGTTGAAAAATTTGTAGAGCGGGCGGCAATCAATGGGATTGATGTCTTTCGCGTATTTGATGCGATGAACGACATGCGAAATCTTGAAACTGCGTTGCGAGCAGTTAATCAAGTTGGGAAGCATGCCCAGGGAACTATCTCATACACAGTTAGCCCGGTTCATACAACTGACTTGTGGGTTGATCAAGCCCGACAGATAGAAGATGCAGGCGCTGACTCTATTTGCATTAAAGATATGGCTGGGTTGCTAACGCCCTATGTTGGTTTCGATCTTGTGACTAAACTTAAGCAAGCGGTTAATATCCCCATTCAGCTCCATGCCCATGCTACAACGGGCCTCTCTACCTCAACCATTATGAAATGTGTTGAGGCAGGTATCGACAATGTCGATACAGCGATCTCCTCTATGTCGATGACCTACGGCCACTCTGCGACAGAGTCAGTAGTGTCTATTTTCAAAGATAGTGAGCACGATACTGGCTTGAATATAGAAAAGCTCGAAGAAATAGCCGCGTACTTTAGAGATGTACGAAAGAAGTATGTGGAATTTGAAGGTTCCCTCAAGGGCGTTGACTCGCGAATTTTAGTGGCCCAGGTTCCAGGTGGCATGCTCACAAATATGGAAGGTCAATTGCGTGAGCAGGGAGCGGAAGATAAATTAGACGAGGTGCTTGCAGAGATTCCAAAGGTGAGGAAGGACCTTGGTTATATTCCATTGGTCACGCCAACTTCCCAGATTGTTGGAACTCAGGCAGTACTAAATGTGTTGGCTCGTGAGCGTTACAAGTCAATTACAAAAGAAACTGCTGGAGTGCTGCGAGGCGAGTATGGCGCTGCGCCTGCAGCGGTGAACACTGATTTGCAATCACGTGTGCTGGGCGAGGGAGAACTGCCTGTCGTCTGCCGGCCTGCGGACAACATTAAGCCTGAGCTTGCGGTTTTGGAAAATGAGCTAATCGGTTTAAGCCAAACGGCTGGCTTTGAACTTTCCGAAGGTGAAAGGCAAATTGATGATGTTTTAACTTATGCTCTATTTCCTCAGGTCGGCCTGAAGTTTTTGCAGCATCGCAACGATCCTAGTGTGTTTGAGCCAGTGCCCACCGGAAAAAGCCCAGCTCAGCTCAATGAGAAAGGGGAAGAGGTTTATACTGTAAAAGTGGAAGGAAAGTCCTACATCGTAACGGTTGCCGATGGTGGAGATATTAGTGCAATTGGTGAAATCGGAGTTCACAATGCTGAATCAGGAGCGGCTCCAGATAGCCCTGGTGAACCAGTTACTGCTCCTCTGGCAGGCAACGTTGTTAAAGTATTGGTCGAGCCGGGGCAGATTGTTGCTGAAGGGGAGTCCGTTATTATTTTGGAAGCCATGAAAATGGAGACATCAATTAGCGCGTCCAATGCGGGAAAAATTGTTGCAGTGAAAGTTCAGAGCGGAGATAGCTGTGCCGTTGGCGACACGTTGGTAACCATAGCCTAAAGGGGCCTAGTTGATGGAAAATTTAATCAGTCTATGGACAACTTCCGGTTTGGCTCAGATCGAATTGGGTCAGGTAGCAATGATGGCAGTTGGTTTGCTGTTATTGTTCTTGGCGATCAATAAAGGGTTTGAGCCTCTACTCCTTGTGCCGATTGGATTTGGAACTATTTTAGCAAACATCCCGGGAGCGGGATTTGATGCGGCTCCGATTTATGATCAGTTGGGCCAGTTAGAAAGCCCCGGTGGGCTGCTTTACTACATTTACTACGCAGGTATTGCCACTGGGTTATTCCCATTAGTTATTTTTATGGGAGTTGGTGCAATGACTGATTTTGGACCGCTGTTAGCCAATCCCAAAACTCTGCTTCTTGGAGCCGCCGCACAGGTGGGTATTTTTACAACAGTTTTGGGAGCTGTTGCGCTGAGTCATTTTGGGATCTTGGACTTTAGTATTCGTGACGCAGCGTCTATAGGAATAATAGGAGGCGCTGATGGGCCAACGGCGATCTTTGTTACTAGCAAGCTTTCGCCAGATCTATTAGGAGCTGTTGCGGTTGCAGCATACTCTTATATGGCTTTGGTCCCAATTATCCAGCCGCCAATCATGCGAGCGCTAACAACTCCTGCTGAACGACAGATCACAATGGTCCAATTACGGTCGGTGTCAAAAGCTGAACGAATTATATTCCCTTTGACGCTATTACTACTTGTGGCCATGCTTTTGCCTGATGCAGCCCCTTTGTTAGGAATGTTCTGTTTTGGTAACTTGATGCGAGAGTGTGGCGTTGTTAACCGATTGAGTGACACAACACAGAATGCATTAATTAACATAGTAACTATTTTCTTGGGGTTGGGTGTTGGATCTAAAATGAGTGCAGACAAGTTTCTAAATGTTGAGACTATGGGTATTCTCGGTCTGGGGGCAATTGCTTTTTGTATAGGCACTGCTTCGGGAGTATTAATGGCAAAGCTAATGAATCATCTATCCGCTCATAAGGTTAATCCACTAATCGGTGCAGCTGGAGTCTCTGCGGTACCTATGGCAGCAAGAGTTGCTAATAAGGTTGGCCTCGAAGCAAATCCTCAAAATTTCTTATTGATGCATGCGATGGGGCCAAATGTAGCTGGAGTGATAGGGTCAGCGGTTGCCGCTGGAGTAATGATCAATCTAGTGGGAGGGATGTGATTCATTTGGGGCCGGTAGAACAAGAAATTATTATAAAGCTAACGTCAGGGGTTGCGCCTGAGGTGCTCGAGGTTTCGAATGAAAGTCACATGCATTCTGTCCCACCTGGATCTGAAAGTCATTTCAAAGTCGTAGTCATTAGTCAGGAGTTTAATGGCAGGCGTTTGGTGCAGCGCCATCAGATGATCTACTCAATCTTGGCGGATGAGCTTGCAGGGGGTGTACATGCGCTGGCCTTGCACACTTATACGCCCGATGAGTGGTTAGAAAAGCGTAATGAAACACCAGACTCTCCGAATTGTCTGGGCGGCGAAAACCGTACCTAAATCAATATTATCAGTATTCTTGGATATACTTTTATCCGGAGCTACTTGAATTATTCAGGTTTAACGTTTCTGTAACCAATTCATCGCATATATATCCCTATTCACCGAATTGCTATGGAGGTTGCGGCTAAGGGGGCAGAGAATTCAGAGTGAGAAAAATATTTTCAGTTTGTGCTGAATAAAAAATTAAACTTTTGTCAGGGGGAGTTATGCGTCCGCAATCAACCGTCAGCTATTTGGGCTGGTTCCAATCTTTTTTCCAAGCTAACCATTTAGGTTCTGTTCTAGCGTTATCCTTTTCGCTATTTCTTGCGGCCTGTGGTGGCGGTGGAAATACTGTTACTGAAAATGATCTGCCAGAACCAGCTGGTCCGGATGGTATTGCGCCAACCTTGACAAGCGTAATGATATTGCAACAGCAAGAGAAAAACTCTAGCCCTGATGGTGTGGCAAAGCTGGGTCAGTCAATTAAAGTTGACTTCACAGCTACAGAAGCATTGATGCAGCCGGTTGTTACCATTAATGGTGTGGCGACTGAGGTTGTAGGTAAAATTGGAGATTGGTCAGCATCCCGTGAAATGGTTGAGTCGGATGTAGATGGTTATGTAACATTTAATATTTCCTTTAGCGATACCAGCGGTGAGCCCGGCGTTGATGTGTCTGAAACGACTGATGGAAGCCGAGTGCAGTACTGTGCAGAAGGGTGTGTGGCACCAGTTGAAGATCCTCTTGTCGGTGAGTGGTTGCTTGATGGAGAAGGGGCGGCGGGTGTTGGGCCGACTGCAGGTAGTATGGAATGGTGGTCAACAGGTGCTGATGTCGTTGCGGAACGTGCGTGCTGGTTTGACGATATATTCTCGTTTGCAAAAGATGGAACGTTTAAAAATGTTCAGGGCGATGATACCTGGGTAGAGGCTTGGCAAGATGGAGGCGCCGATGCCTGTGCGGCACCAGTTGCTCCTCATGATGGCAGTTCTGCAGCTTCTTGGGTTTGGGATGAAGCTGGCGCAACGCTAACTATTAACGGTAGAGGCGCGCATTTGGGTCTAGCCAAAGCTGTTAATGGGCAAGAATTATCGGCCTCAGCATCTGCCCCAGATTCCATCACTTACCAAATTTTGACGTTAACTGCGGACGGCATGAATCTAACTGTCACAGTAGAGACTGCTCCTGGCGTTTGGTGGACATTTAATTTGGCCAAGAAGCCAGTATCTCCGTTCGTCGGTGTTTGGAAGCTTGACGGTGAAGGCGCAGCAGGTGTGGGTCCTACAGCCGGAAGTATGGAATGGTGGTCTACCGGAGCTGATGTTGTAGCAGAAAGAGCATGTTGGTTTGATGATTTCTACACATTTGGAGCTGACGGTTCCTTCAAGAATTCATTTGGCAATGACACTTGGGTAGAGGCTTGGCAGGGTGGAGCTGATGCTTGTGGTGCGCCTGTTGCTCCTCATGATGGAAGTGCGGAAGCAACATTTACTCATGACGAGGCTGCTGGGACACTCACTTTGTCTGGCAGAGGAGCTCATGTAGGCTTGCCCAAAGCAGTCAATGGTCAGGAGCTGGCGTCGTCCGCTTCAGCGCCAGATTCTATTACGTACGATATTTTGACACTAACAGCTGACGGCATGAACTTAACAGTCACTGTTGAAACGGCGCCTGGTGTCTGGTGGACCTTTAATCTGGCTAAAGTGCCGCCATCACCCCTTGCTGGTAATTGGCGTCTCGATGGTGCTGGTTCCGCGGGTGTTGGTCCAGTTGCTGGTAGCATGGAATGGTGGTCTGCTGATGAAACAGTGGTAGCTGAACGAGCGTGTTGGTTCGATGATCGATATACTTTTGGTGAAGATGGATCGTTCACAAACGTTCTTGGTGCTGACACTTGGATTGAAGCGTGGCAGGGTGGGACAGATGCTTGTGGTGCCCCTGTAGCTCCGCATGATGGTTCAAATGCTGCATCTTTTTACTATGATGAAGCGGCAGCTCAGCTAACGATTAATGGTAGAGGTGCCCACTTAGGACTTGCAAAAGCTGTTAATGGTGAAGAGCTAAGCGCATCTGGTTCTGCTCCTGATTCGATCATCTATGAGGTTCTTACACTGACTGCTGACGGTAACAACATGACTGTTACAGTTGAGACTGGTGCCGGAGTTTGGTGGACGTTCAATTTGGTCAAGGTGCCGGTTTCTGCTCTTGCAGGTAGCTGGTCTTTGGACGGCGAGGGAGCTGCTGGTGTTGGACCTACTGCGGGTAGTATGGAGTGGTGGTCAACCGGAGCCGATGTTGTAGCAGAGCGTGCATGTTGGTTTGATGACACGATGGTATTCGGTGATGACGGATCGTTCCGCAATGTGATGGGCGATGACACCTGGGTTGAAGCATGGCAAGGCGGCGCTGACGCGTGTGCCACTCCTGTAGCGCCTCATGATGGAAGCTCTGCTGGTACCTATAGTTATGACGAAACCGCAGGGAAAATTACCATTACTGGCAAGGGTTCGCATCTTGGACTTCCAAAAGCCGTTAATGGTTCTGAGCTATCTTCTTCAGCTTCAGCGCCAGATTCCATCACCTATGATGTGTTAACAGCTACGGCAGATGGTAAATACCTAACGGTTTCTGTAGAGGCTGGAGCGGGTGTTTGGTGGACGTTTAATTTAGCTAAGAACGCCGCTGCAACCCCAGCCCCAGTTGATCCAGTTGATCCAGTTGATCCAGTTGATCCGGTTGACCCGGTTGATCCGGTTGACCCAGTTGACCCAGTTGACCCAGTATTACAAGAGCTTGTATCAAACGGTAGTTTTGCATCTGGTGTTGAAGGTTGGTCTGGTGGCACAGCGGTAGCGGGTAATATTGTGTCCTATTTCGCAGTGACAGAAACGTCATCAGGCAACGTTTATGACGTGAACTTGAGTCAGTCAATGACGTTAGTTCCTGATTCAACGTACACGATTACCTTTAAGGCGAAGTCGTCTATTGACCGAACTATGATTGCTGGTCTTGGTCTATACCATGATCCCTGGACTAACTCAGGTGAGTCTGTAGACCTAACTACTGAGTGGCAGGAATTCACTTTAGTTCAGACTACAACGGTTGATGGAACTGGTTATGGCGATGATGACAGCCGTGTGTTGTTTGATATGGGTGGCGATCAAGGTGGACAGGTTTGGATTGACGACGTTAGTGTTGTAGACGCTGACGGTACGGAGCTTGTAACCAACGGTAGCTTTGCATCTGGTACTGAAGGTTGGGCTGGTGGTGCTGCGGCAGACGCAAATATTGTGTCGTACTTTGCTGTTGTTGAGACCACTTCAGCTAATGTCTACGACGTTAATTTGAGTTATGTTATGGCGTTGACAACGGATACAGAGTACACGGTATCCTTTAAGGCGAAATCATCTATTTCACGTACGATTACAGCTGGCCTTGGCCTTAACGAAGGTCCTTGGACAAACGTTGCTGAATCGGTTGATTTAACGACTGATTGGCAGGAATTCACACTAGTACAGACCACTAGCTTTGGTAGCGACAATAGTCGAATGATATTCGACATGGGCGGTGATCAAGGTGGTCAGGTATGGATCGATGATGTGAGTGTTATGGGACCAGTAGAAAATGCAGGCCCTGTAGATCCAGAAGCTGGTGATATCGGCACTGGGGATAACAATGTTCTGGATGCAGGAGAAGTAATTAACTTTAACTCTACTACGGCAGACATCTATACTCTCGAAGATTTTGGTAACAACGTTAGTACTCTAGTTGCTGACCCCACTGATGCGACTAACACCGTAGTATCCATTATTAAAGGAAGTGAAACTTGGGCGGGTACAACGATTGCTAAGGGTAGTGTTGTTTATCCTCTTACTGCCACAGAGACTGGTATTACGGTTAGAGTATGGTCACCTGAAGCTGGTATCACCGTAAGGCTGAAGCTTGAAGAGTCAACTGACAATACTCATACTGTTGAAACTGATGCGTTGACGACTAAAGCTCAAGAGTGGGAGACATTAACCTTTGACTTTAGTAAGCCGGCAGAAGGTACTGCAGATCTTAATACTGACTATGTATTTGATACGCTGTCAATATTCATGAACTTTGGATCTGCTGGATCATCAGAAACTTATTACTTTGACGACGTAACATTCATTGGTGTGGTCCCAGTGCCAGCACCAACGGTGGCAGCCGCTGATTTGGTCGGCAACTGGAGCTTTGCCCCAGTTGCAGGTGCCATGGCAGTTGGTGAGAGTGCTGAAAACTTAGGCTGGTGGTCTAGTAATGAGGAAGACGTCACTACACGAGCATGTATTTTTGATGATGTGTTCACCTTTGGTGCTGATGGTTCGTTCTCCCAAACTATGGGTGCTGAAACATGGGTAGAAGGCTGGCAGGGTAATGATCCCGAAGGTTGTGCAACACCTGTCGCTCCTCATGATGGAAGCTATACTGATGGCACATTTACTGTCACAGACTCTAAAGTGACCGTTAACGGCTTGGGTGCGCACCTAGGTCTTGCCAAAGTGAATAATGGAGGAGAACTTTCATCTTCTGCTGACGCAGTATCTGCGATTACCTACAACGTGACTGAACTGGCAGATGATGGTAATAGCTTGACTCTCCAAATTCAGTACAATGGCGCGAATACTTGGCAGTTCAAGTTTGTTAAGTCTAGCTAAATTAATGAGTTGGTGCTTATTTAGATTGCAATTTTAAGGGGATCTTAAGCAAAAAATAAAAAAGCCGGTCCCCCCCCGGCTTTTTTATTGCCTATTAATTGACAAAATAAACTTCTCTGTTTTCCAGGGCTCATAAATCCTTCGTGTGACAATTTCGGCATCGAAGGCCTCGACGCAATAGTCACAGAGCTCCCAATAAGGAGGCCTTCCTGGGTCAGCAATATTGATTTGTTTAACGCCAGCTTCTATTGCTCTGTGAATAAAATCTATCAGTGGCTTGACCATTTCATCCCAAAAGCAGATGTCTGCTGCAACAATAATATGGAAGTGGCCTAGATCTTCTTGGCTGAAACCTTCGAATCGTGCTTCCCTAAATCTGATGAAACAGTCGTTAATACTTGCTTGGAGCGTCAAAAAAGGCTCTACCCCCGGGTCAATGTCGATTGCTGTAACATCAGCACCAAATTGCTTCGCCAGGAAAATAGAGGTCAGACCCCAACCACATCCTACGTCAAGAACCCGAGCATTAGGTTGAGGTGGATAGGTGGTGAGGTAGTCCATCAGTACGAAACTTGATCTCCATACCTTATTTCCGTGCGCGCTATGACTAGACTGGTTTCGCTTAAGTCTTCGAACCTCTGGATGAGTTGACCTCAACGCGTTTATGCTAAGATGCTGAATTATGTGAGAGTTATTGGTGGAGACAGGATTAGTTTTTTTGGGGTTTAATTCAGTCATTCAAAATGATCTCTGTTAAACTATAATCTTAACAGGAATTCAATCTCATGATGAACTGGCGGCCAATGATAGGAACAATTTGATCAGTATTTTGATGTCATAGATTTGGTTAACGATTTTAAAAGATAAATATAAAAAAAGATTATGGTCGAAACTAATTTAAATCCAGTTTTAAAACGGTTCTATGCGAATACCAATGCGCAATTCTGGGTGTTGCAGTTGGTTGGTTGGTTTGGATTGTCTTTGATTAGTTTTTTTAGTCTGACTCTTTGGTATGACCAACAGACTGATGCAGGATACATCGCGCATACGCTGCTTCAATCGGCAATGGGGATACCTTTATCATGGCCACTTCGGCCGTTATCACATTATATCTGGAATATGCCATTTTGGCGTCGATTCATTTGTTTATTCTCAGGGGTTGTTGCCTGCGCAGCAGTTTGGGCGGCACTTAGACTATCTACCTTTATGTACATGACTGGAGAGCAAAATCTTTGGCCAGATTTTGGAGGCTGGTTATTTGGCTCGATTTTAATTTTCGTTTCCTGGTCTGCTTTTTACCATGGCATTAAATATTACCAATTATTGCAGTCAGAGCACTCTACCCTTTTAACTGTTGCGGCAGCCAACAGAGAAGAGCAGTTAAAACGCGCGCAAGCAGAGACTTTTGCACAAGAGGCTCAGTTAAAGATGCTGAGATATCAACTTAATCCGCACTTTTTGTTTAATACTCTTAATGCAATTTCATCTCTTGTAGAGGGAAAGGAAACGCCTCGAGCGAATAGAATGATCGTGCAGTTAAGTAATTTTTTGCGTCATTCATTAGCCAGTGATCCAATTAAGCGAGTAACATTAAGAGAAGAGTTGGACGCGCTAAACCTCTATTTAAGCATTGAACAAGCGCGATTTGGAGATCGATTAGAGGTGTATTTTGATATTACCTCAGATGCTGAGATGATTAAGGTTCCAAGCCTGATCTTACAGCCATTGGTAGAAAACGCTATTAAATATGCTATTGCTCCGATTGAGGAAGGCGGAAAAATAAGTGTTCATGCGATTAAAGAGGACGAACATCTTGTCTTGAGGCTCACCGATACAGGCCCTGGTATAAAGGCAACTAAAAAAGATATACCTACTCATGGCGTGGGTCTGCAAAATACGATAAATCGGTTACAAACTTTTTATGGTGATGCCTACGAGTTCTCTATCGATGATGGAGTCGAAGGCGGTACTGTGATTTACATGAAGATACCGCCTGAAAAAACAACAGCTACAGTCGTTAGTGAGGTACTTGTTGGTGGGTAAGTTACGAACAATAATTGTTGACGATGAGCCCTTGGCAGTTAAATTTTTAAGGGCAATGTTATCGGATATTGAGGAAATCGAAATTGTTGAAGAATGCTGCAATGGAAGAGAAGCAGTAAAGGCAGCTGCGGCGTTGAATCCCGATTTGATCTTTTTAGATATTCAAATGCCTGGAATGAATGGATTTGAGGTGGTAAAAGCCTTGCAGTCAGACGTTATGCCCGTGATTATTTTCGTCACCGCTTATGATCAGTTTGCAATGGATGCTTTTGACGTTCATGCCGTTGATTATGTGCTTAAGCCTCTCGATCGTGAACGAATTGGGCGTGCGGTAGAGCGAGCCAATATTAGAATTTTTGGCAGCGCAGAGTCTGACATTAAGAGCCCATTAATTGGGGCGATTGATTCGATTTCTCAACGACTTGCAGAAGGAAAGCCTGCAACCTCAGACGGAGAACAACAGCCAGCAGATGGAATTAAGAGAAAACTTTTGGTCCGCGATTCTGGGGTTGTGAAGGTTATACCGTTTGATGACATAGACTGGGTAGATGCTGCGGGTGATTATATGTGTGTTCATGCTTGTGGAGAAACCCATATTATAAGGATTACTCTTGGGGAGCTTATGGAAAAGCTAGATGGTGATTTGTTCGTCCGCATCCATCGCTCAACCATTGTAAACATCGAGCGCGTAGTGAGCATTACTGCTTTACCAAAAGGTGGAAGCTTACTGGAACTCGGTGAAGGTACCACCCTTAAAGTGAGTCGAAACTACCGGGAGTCAATTCGAAACTTCTTCCAGTAACAATCCTAAGCGCCTCTCAGGTAAAATAACGCCAATTCATCCCATTTATCGCATGGTATGAGCAGACTGCCGCATGAGGGCTTACACTTCGATTTGACCCGTGAAATCATGCGGGCACAAGTAGGTTGTGTTACAGAGTGTGGAAACCTGGCTTAGATAGTTAGTTTATATTCTACTGACAGGCGTTTAAGATTCTAAAAACACTAAATATTGACGCTACGGTATTCGATGTGACGTCGGATCGAAGAAATTCCAATAGTCGGTAGACTTTTAGAATAAATTTATGGATGGTTCCTAATGAACTTAAAAAAAGCAGCCCACAGTGCCGATAAGAGATTAGCGTTTAAGATTTTCAGTTCTGTTGTTTTTTGCTTGGCTTTTTTCCATGGCACCCTCTTTGCAGATGCTAAATCGTCAACAGACATTGATAAACGTGTTCAGGGGATTTTGAAAAATCTCACCCTAGAGCAAAAAGTCGGCCAGATGGTTCAAGGTGAAATAAAGTTCGTAAAGCCAGAAGATGTTACTAAGTATCACCTTGGTTCTGTTCTAAATGGTGGCGGTTCTTTTCCTGGAAACAATAAGCACTCTAAAGTACGTGATTGGTTGGCTCTAGCGGACGAATACTACCTCGCCTCCTTAGATCGCTCTCAAGGTGGCGCGGGCATTCCTATCGTATGGGGTACGGATGCAGTACACGGTCATAATAATGTTATTGGAGCTACACTTTTTCCCCACAACATTGGTCTGGGCGTAGCCAACGATCCTTCTTTGATGAAAAAGATTGGAGAAATCACTGCCCGAGAGGTTGCGGTCACTGGGATCGACTGGGCTTTTGCCCCCACCGTTGCAGTAGTAAAGGACAATCGCTGGGGAAGAACCTATGAAGGTTACAGCAGCGAGTCGCCTATCATAAAATCCTACGCAGGAGAGATAGTATTAGGCCTCCAAGGTGAGGTCGGAGAATTGGCAAAAAATGACTCTAAAGTCATTGCTACGGCGAAGCATTTTATAGGTGATGGAGGTACTTTAAGAGGGCTTGATCAGGGCGACACGATCATGCCTTTAGATCAGCTTCTCGCCACTCATGGGCAAGGATATTATGAGGCAATTGATGCGGGTGTCCAAACGGTAATGGCTTCGTTCAATCGCTGGAATGGTAAAAAAATTCATGGACAAAAGTTTTTGCTTACAGATGTTTTAAAAGACCAGATGGGCTTTGATGGTTTTGTGGTCAGTGATTGGAATGGTATCGGTCAGATAGAAGGGTGTACCAATGAGAGTTGCGCCCAGGCTATTAATGCCGGAATTGACATGGTTATGGTACCTAAGGTTTGGAAAGAGTTTCTTACGAATACCATAGCTCAGGTGGAAACGGGGGAAATCCCCATGTCAAGAATTAACGATGCCGTAGCTCGGATCCTGAGAGTAAAAATCCGCGCAGGACTTTATGAAAAAGGCTTGCCTTCGTCACGCAAAAATGCGGGCAATGAGGATTTGATTGGTGCAATAGAGCATCGAGAGATTGCTCGAGAGGCAGTCCGAAAATCGTTAGTTTTATTTAAGAACAACAATAACATTCTACCTATCACCTCTAAAAAACGTGTACTTGTCGCAGGCGATGGTGCTGACAACATTGGAAAACAAAATGGTGGTTGGACTATCACTTGGCAGGGCACAGAAAATGAAAATAACGATTTCCCTGGTGCTACAAGTATCTATGATGGACTGAAGATGGCTATCGAGGATATTGGAGGTTCAGCTGAGTTAAGCACAGATGGATCTTGGGTCAATCGGCCTGACCTTGCGGTAGTGGTATTTGGAGAGGAACCATATGCAGAGGGTCAGGGAGATATCCACTTATTAAACTTCTCTGATAATTTAAATTCGGATTTAAATTTACTGCGTAAACTTAAAGCTGAAAAAATACCAGTAATCAGCGTCTTTTTAACTGGGCGACCTCTTTGGGCAAATGCGCTAATCAATAGTTCAGATGCCTTTGTGGTGGCTTGGCTTCCAGGTTCAGAGGGTGGTGGTGTTGCTGACGTTTTAGTCGCGGGGCCTGATAATAAACCCAGGTACGATTTCGCTGGTAAATTATCCTTTGATTGGCCTAACAAAGAAGTAAACGCCATAGATGATGATATGCCAGCAAACGATTATCTACTTCGTTTGGGTCAGGGCTTTACGTACACTGACAATGATTTTATGTCAATTGCCTTAAGTGAGACCCCAACCGCAAAGACTTCAGCTAAAACTAATATAGTATTTAGCGGTAGCACTCGAGAGCCCTGGAAAGCCTATCTGGGGGACGCTAGCGACTGGCATCGCCCGGTTTCTGGTAACAGTACTTCGTCGGCTTATGGAGCCCTGAGCATTACCACAGTTGACGGTACTGTCCAGGAGGATTCACGTAAGCTTTCATGGACTGGTGGGCGAGAGAGCCAGTTTTATTGGCAAGGCGAAGCGCCGGCAGATTTATCTGAGCTTGGTAGCAACGGTGGCGCGCTCGTTATGGAATTTAAGGTAGATAAGCATCCAGAAGGAAAAGTTAATCAAAGGATGGATTGTGGTTGGCCTTGTTCCGGTGCAATTGAAATGAGTGATTTTTTCCGTTCTATACCTGAAGGCAAAGTTTCTCGCATTGGTATAAGTCTTGATTGTTTTGCCAAGATCGGAGTTGATTTGACAAAGGTAACAGCTCCGCTTGTGCTGGTGAGTGAGGAGCCCTTTGCCTTAACCTTGAGCGATGTCCGAGTTGTGCCTTATATGCCAAACAGTGAAATGGTTGAATGCGCTGAGAGTTAGAGGGTAATAAAATTTAGACAGTCAAATGGTAGCCTCCGTCAAGAATAACAGTTTCTCCAGTCACAACAGTGGACAACTCCATCAAATTATAGATAGCCTGTGCTACCTGGTGTGCGGTAACGGCTAATCCCAGTGGGGTGGTGTTTTCTATGTTAGCTAAGGCCATATCATAAGTGTCGCTTCCCAGACCTTTTCTCAGCCAGTCGCCTTGAATAAAGCCTGGGCACACTGCATTGACTCGTATAGGGCCGAGATTCCGTGCCATAGATTTTGTCATAGTATTTAGGGCGCCTTTGGATGATGCATAGGCAAGGCTGCTGCCAATACCTTTGATGCCAGCAATAGAAGATAGATTGATTACGCTAGGATTGCGGCTCTTAAGTAGGTGTTGTTTGCATACTTTAACCATCTGAAAAGGTCCAACGACATTTATCTTGTATATATGCAAAAAATCTTCTGCATCTAGACTGTCAAGATCACCGTGATTGAATGCGAATTTTGTTGTTCCGGCATTATTTATCAAACAATCTATGCGAGCCCAGCGAGCGAGTGTCTCATTAACGGTTTCTTTACAGGCATCAATATCACCAACATCTGCTGAAATAGCTTGAGCCTCAACTCCTAGTTCGATGCATTGTTGAGCGACCTTTAGAGCGTCTTTAAGGGAGCTTGTGCAAGTCAGGGTTATGTTCCAGCCTTTAGATGCTAGAAGCAGAGCTGTGGCTTTTCCGACGCCTCTGCTTCCACCCGTGATTATAGCGACAGGGTTTTTAGACTTAGACACTAGCTTTCCTCCACTTTTAATTTAAAAACATAATGCTCCAACGTTGGATAGTATGCCTAATGGGTTACATAAATAAATAGGCTAGCGTTAGTATTTTGACTACTTTATGCTTGGGCAAGGTCAGCGTTACTTAATGATAAGTTAATTTAAAAGAGGAGATTCGATATGTCACGGAAGTTTGTATCCGGAATTTATATAGCGCAAGGTACAGGAGGTCCTATGACTGGTCACACTAGCGTTTCTCTTAAAGCCGGAAAAGGAATTGAAGGCGACCGCTATTTTTCTGATTCCGGTAAAAATCGCTCCTCTTATAAAGGAGAGCCAGATTTTGAAATCACTCTTATAGAGTCTGAGGTGATAGAAGAATTCAATCGGAAAACGGGGAACAATTTCCATGAGAGTGACTTTCGTCGCAATATTGTGACAACAGGCGTTCGCTTAAATGATCTAGAAGGAAAATCATTCACAGTGAGCGGGATTGAAATGTATGGTGTACGGTTATGTGAACCCTGCCGAAGCTTGCAAGAGCGACTAGCCGTAAGTGTATTACCTGAACTGGTGGGTAAAGGTGGACTGCGTGCTCAGATAAAGCGTAGCGGTGTAGTCAAAGTTGGAGACTTGGTTGGCGGCTAGCTGATTAGATAAGATTGAAAAATTCTATAGCTGTATTCGCTGATGCCTCAGCTATAGTCTTTGCTGACTCCTGTCGGTGATCGGTGATTCCATCGATAACGTGGTGTAAAAATGCAGGTTCATTGCGGCGACTTTTTGGTCTAGGGTGAATGTTTCGGGGCAGTAAATAAGGTGCATCGGTTTCTACCATTAGACGATCGAGTGGTATATTTTTAACAATATTCTGTAGTTCTTCTCCTCTGCGTTCGTCACATATCCAGCCAGTTATGCCAATGTATAGATCAAGATCAAGGTAACTAAAGAGAGCGCTTTTATTTCCGGTGAAGCAGTGGATGACTGCCTTGGGTAAAACATTAATATGTGAGTTTAAAATTTCTAATTGGCGTTTCTCTGCATCTCGTTCGTGGAGAAATAGTGGCATTTTGCTCTCTACGGCAATCTCTATTTGTTGTTCGAAGGCTTTTTCTTGGTCCTGTTTGGATGAAAAGTTACGGTTAAAATCCAATCCAGTCTCACCGATAGCCACCACTGAACCGTGATTAGAATACTCTTTTAGAGCGCCTATAGATTGAGAGTTAAAAGAACTAGCTTCATGAGGGTGAATGCCTACAGTACAGTAAAGCATCTGGGGAAACCGCTCTTTATATTGTTCGCAAAGGGAAATAACAGCCTCACTTTCTGCGATAGATGTTCCTGTGAGGACCATCTTTTCTACCCCTACTTCTTGAGCACGCATTAAGACGTCTTCAATATCATTTTTGTACTGAGAGTTCGATAGATTAACTCCAATGTCGATTAGCATGGCTGATGCTCTTAATACCTAGTTTTTATTTTAAATTATTCCGGCCCAATGTCACCCGAAGAAATTGACCAGCGGATTGAGGTTTATTCGGTAATTCTCACAGCCAACACATCACACTCTGCACCATGAAGCACCGAATTGCTGGTGGAGCCAAATATCAGGGACAACCCATGACGACCATGACTACCTACGACAATTAGATCCATATTGAAATTTTTGGCCATACTGTGCATTTCCTGGGCAGGATGCCCTAACATCACATGTTGATCTTCAGCACTAACATTTAGTACTGCACCTAAAGTTGAGAGTCTTTCTATAGCTTGATCTTGCAGTTGAGTTTGTACATCGGAAAGATCTACTGGAATATCGCCACCGTAAGTGAATGCCAAGGGTTCGAGGATGTGACAGACAGAAATTTTGGTATTTGTGTTATCAAATAGAAACTTTACTCGGTTTACTACTTGTTGTGATTCAGTTGAAAGGTCAAGTCCGACCAAGATATGTTTGTAAGCAGACATAGTGGTGTACCCCTATGGTTGTTTGCTAGTAGTATTCAACATGTAGTGTTTTAAAATCAATAGTTTTTAATGGTTAATATAAGAGTAGTGCTAAATGAGTTGGATGTTAATCCTTTTTGCGATTGCGATAGTCTTATCTCCGATAATGTGGTTTAAACAGTCACCGCATCAGAAAAACCTTGCGGAGACACGGAGTGCTGCAAGAAGCTTGGGTCTCCAAGTCAACTTGCATCGACGTCCTGATGCGAGAGATAGCGAAACTGCACTCGAAGTAACTTGCTACAAAATGCGGTGTAGTCTCGGGGAAGAATCAGTGGGCTGGACAATTCACCGATTCAGCCAGCGAGGCTGGGAGTCAGAGTGGCAAGATTGGCGATGGATCAAGCAAGAGGCTGAACAAAGTTGGAAGGAGGTTTTAAGAAAATTATTGCCTCATTTACCGTTAGGCATAACTGCAGTTATAGTTGAGCGTGACAGTGTCGGAGTCATTTGGAACGAGCGCGCAGGGAATACAGAATTACAAGAAATTGCTAGATTTTTAATAGAGTTAAAACAGCATATGGAAAAATAATTGTTGACCGAAGGGTGTTGAAGCAAGTATATATGCGCACCTTAGTGACGACTATTCTGCTTTTATTAATTGCAATGAGCATCATATGTAGCACGATGATGCCTTAAAAAGGAAAATTATCCCTCATGGGCAAATCTTTAGTTATTGTAGAGTCTCCAGCCAAAGCTAAAACAATCAACCGATATCTTGGCGATGATTTCATCGTCAAGTCGAGTGTTGGTCATATCAGAGACCTGCCCACTGGTGCAAACAGAACACCTAGCGATCCTAAAGAGCGAGCAAAGCAGGCAGCTTTGACTAGAAAGATGTCTCCTGAGCAAAAGGTTATTCACCGTGAAAAAAAGGCGAAATCTCAGCTTATAAATAGCATGGGTATTGATCCTGAAAATAACTGGAAAGCTGAGTATGCAACTCTCCCTGGAAAGGAAAAAGTTGTCTCTGAATTAAAGAAGTTGGCGAAGAATGCTGATACTGTTTATCTCGCGACAGATATGGATAGAGAAGGAGAGGCTATTGCTTGGCATCTAACTCAAGTGATCGGTGGTGATGATAGTCGGTATAAGAGGGTTGTTTTCAACGAAATCACCAAGAAGGCAATTCGGACTGCTTTTGAAGACCCCGGAGAATTAAACTCTGATCGAGTAGACGCTCAACAGGCCCGCAGGTTTCTAGATCGAGTGGTTGGATTTATGGTTTCACCTCTTCTTTGGGAGAAGGTTGGGAGAGGCCTGTCAGCGGGTAGAGTTCAATCTGTAGCTCTAAAAATGATTGTTGAGCGTGAACGAGAAATTCGTGCTTTTGTTCCCGAGGAATATTGGACAGTGCAAGCTGACCTCGAAAACAAAGGGGCTACCGAAGAGGATGACGTGAAAATTCGTTTTGACGTCAAACGAGATCAAGGTAAGGCTTTTAGACCTGTCAATAAAGAGCAAGCTGACGTTGCTTTAAGTGCACTTAGAGAAGCTGTGTATTCTGTGCTTAAGCGCGAAGATAAACCAACTAAGTCAAAGCCCTCAGCGCCATTTATTACTTCCACACTCCAACAGGCCGCAAGCACTCGTTTAGGGTTTGGGGTTAAGAAAACAATGATGATGGCCCAGCGTCTTTATGAGGCAGGTTACATTACCTACATGCGGACTGATTCAACTAATTTGAGTGCTGATGCTGTTGCCGCTTGTCGAGAATATATTCAGTTGCGTCATGGTGATAAATACCTGCCAGACGCAGCGATTACCTATAGCAGTAAATCTGGTGCTCAAGATGCCCACGAAGCAATACGTCCTTCAAATATTGATATATCACCGGGAAGCCTTGGCGATATGGAAGTTGATGCCCGAAGACTTTATCAATTAATCTGGCAGCAATTTGTTGCCTGTCAGATGACGAATGCTGAATTTACATCTACCACAATCACTGTCGGTGCAGATGGCTATGAGCTCACGACTAAAGGCAGGGTGACTCGCTTTGATGGTTACTTGGCGGTTATGCCGCTCAATCGTAAAAGCGATGATGACATTGAACTTCCAGACCTGAAAAAAGATGACGAAATGTCAATGTTGGCACTCATTCCCCAGCAGCATTTCACCAAGCCTATCGCTCGGTTCTCAGAGGCGGCTCTCGTTAAAGAACTGGAGAAACGAGGTATTGGTCGACCCTCAACTTATGCGTCTATTATTTCTACAATTCAAGACAGAGGGTACGTCAAAATAGAAAACAAACGTATTTTTGCAGAGAAGATTGGAGACATTGTTACCGACAGACTTTCAGAAAGTTTTACAGATCTTATGGATTATGGTTTTACTGCGACAATGGAAGAGCACCTTGATGAGATAGCCGCAGGCACACTGGATTGGAAAAACCTATTAAACCGTTTTTATAAAGACTTTAGTCAGCAGGTCCAATTAGCAAAAGAACCTGACCAAGGAATGAGGCCAAATAAGCCCTCACAAACTGATATCCCCTGCACTAAGTGTGGAAGACCGATGATGATTCGTACAGCGGGAACAGGTGTGTTCTTAGGTTGCTCTGGTTATGCGTTGCCCCCAAAAGAGCGGTGTAAGCACACCATCAATCTCACAGAGGGTGATGAAGCAGTTAATATTGAAGAAGATGATGAGGCTGAGTCAAAATCACTTTTGCACAAACATCGGTGCAGACTGTGTAATACATCAATGGATAGTTATTTATTAGATGAGACACGAAAACTTCATGTCTGTGGTAACAACCCCGATTGTGTAGGACATGAGATAGAAATTGGACAGTACGTAATTAAGGGCTATGAGGGACCTGTACTTGACTGCGACAAGTGTCATAGTGAAATGCAATTGAAAACGGGACGCTTTGGCAAGTATTTTGGTTGTACCGGTGAAACTAGTCCCGGTGAGCCCTGTAAGAATACGCGCAAGCTTCTTAGAAACGGAGAAGCCGCGCCACCCAAAGTAGATCCTATTGCAATGCCAGAATTACGCTGCGCAAAGGTAGATGATCACTATGTCCTACGAGACGGGGCCTCGGGGATTTTCTTGGCGGCAAGTCAATTTCCACGCCATAGGGAAACGCGAGCTCCAACTGTCAATGAATTGCTACCTTACAAGGATAAGATAGATCCAAAATATCAGTTCCTTTTGACGGCTCCGGTGTCTGACCCTGATGGAAATGAGACTGTCATTCGCTATAGCAGAAAAACGAAAGAGCAATATGTGCGAAGTGAAACTGATGGTAAGCCCTCTGGGTGGAGTGCGTTTTACGGCCACGGCAAATGGACTCCAGCAGAAAAAGGGGCTAAGTAATTGCTACTTTAGTTGTCCGATAAGAACGGTTATTGCTTTATACTATGTTAAACTAGAAGTCTCACAGGTAGGGGTATGGCTAACAAGTCGTTGCCAATAGTCGGTTCAGTAGGCGCCAGACTCCGGAAAAACATTAAAAGGAATAGGTTATATGGCTTTCACTGAATATGAACTCATCGTTCTAGATGATGGTGAAATTGCTTTGCAGCGTGCTGGATCTGATGAACCATTGGTACGGATCAGCTTCTCACCGTCAATAATGCAATATCTTGATGGAAAACACGTAGAAGTGGCCAAAAGTATGATGGACGCGGGTATTCAGACGGTCTTTGATATTAATGAAGACAGGGCTCCTTCAGCCATAGAGACAGACGAGAAGCATCAGACACTCCACTAGAAATATTTAGATGGATACTCTTACTACGCCAACAGCCAAGCCTTCAATTGCAAAATCTTGGGCTCTCAAGTCAACCAATATTGGTGAGTAATCATGATTCTCTGGTAGCAGATGAATCTCATGCTTACTGCTTGTTCTCTTGAGTCTTTTCACAGTTACTTCTCCATCAACTCTAGCTACCACAATCTGCTGGTTGTCAGCCGTAGGTTGCTGGTGTACAGCAAGTAAGTCCCCATCCATAATTCCAACATTAACCATGCTTTGACCTTGAACGCGAAGAAAGTAATCTGCACTGGGGTGGAATGTGCTCGATGGAACCTCTTGGTAATCTTCGATGTGTTGCTCAGCTAGAATGGGTTCGCCCGCGGCGACACGACCGATAATAGGGATTCCCAAATATTGCTCAACAATACGGATACCTCTTGATGCACCGGGAATCATTTCTATGACGCCTTTACGGGCAAGAGCCCTCAGATGGTCTTCAGCAGCGTTGGGCGACTTGAAGCCAAGCTTTTGCGCGATTTCAGCCCTAGTCGGCGGATAACCGGTCTCGTCTAGGCAATCTCTGATTAGATCAAATATCTGTTGCTGTCGAGCAGTGAGCCTATCCATTGTGTGTCTCCCTAGTGGTATAACTGTGATTATATACAGTAAAATGGAATTGGCAAGTCTTACTCACAGAAATTCTTAGCAAGAATCTTAGTACTTACTAAACAGTTTGTGACACTATTAGCGGGGAAAGCAAATTAAAGCTCGTCCCAACCAAATGACTTATCAGGTTTTATTTCAGTTGCTCTGCTGTTACTTGGTGTCATATCAACAATACTGTCGCAGAAAGCTCGATCTTGGTCATTGAGAGTTGCCCAGGCCCTCCAATCTTCCGGAGGATTACTCAACAGGGTACTTAGCTCGGCCCACTGTGCTAACTCAAGTTCGTCTATTTCGGTATTTTCATATTGGATGCTAATGGTGGCGGTATATTCATCGATAGCAATAATCTCTAATAATCTATTAGCGGTGATATCCCGATACCACTGTCCAGCAGATGGTATGCGGCGGCCCATGTATTCTCTCCTTTCTGGTTGCTGAAATATCAATTTACCACTATTTGTTATTCAGTGTAGGATGAGAGGCCTATAAGATATTTTGTGAGTTACAGCAAAAACCAAAAGTAGTTTTTTAGCTAATTCTAATAACATAATAAAAAATATCGGTTTATTTTTTCTGGGTTGACGTTGGACAATAAAGTGAAATAATCTAATGGAATATACGTTGCTGGTGTAAAGAAGAAATCTATCTAAACAACCACGCCAAGATTTCAAATAGGGAGTAGAGCGGTTGAATTATTCTGACAAACAACCATACGGACGACTTATGTTAGATTTGGTCGGACGTTCTCTTTGTAGCCACGAAGAAGTTTTGTTGAGAAACCCTCATGTGGGTGGTGTGATATTGTTTTCCCGGAATCTAGGGACTCCTCAGCAGGTCATTGACTTGGTTCGTGAAATTCGTGCCTGTTCGGGTAATCTGTTGATAGCAGTTGATCAAGAGGGAGGCAGGGTGCAGAGGCTTTGCGATGGATTTAGCAAGCTACCTACGATGCAGGCCCTGGGAGATTTTTTAGGCAAGGACGCTAAAGCGGGATTTTCCTTATGTCACGATGTCGGCTGGCTTATGGCTGCAGAGGTCCTCGCTTGTGGCTTGGATATTAGCTTTGCACCAGTGTTAGATGTCGATCGCGATACGAGCTCTATTATTGGCAATCGATCCTTTTCGAGCAATCCAGAGACCGTTATTATTGCTGCAAAGGCGTTTATTGAAGGTATGGCCGAGGCTGGAATGGCGAGTACGGGTAAACATTTCCCTGGACATGGGGGAATTTTTGCCGACAGTCACTTGGAAGCGCCTGTAGATTCTCGTGGTTGGGAGCAGATGGAGAGTCATGATTTGAAGCCGTTTCGTGCGCTGGCCAGCAATTTGGGTGGGATCATGCCGGCACATATTACTTTTCCAGCTATTGATCCTAGCTCTGTTGGTTTTTCCTCTTACTGGTTGCAAGAGATACTGAGACAAAAGCTGGGCTTTGAAGGCGTAATTTTCAGTGATGATTTGACTATGAAGGGAGCTGATGTAGCCGGTGGATATAAAAGTAAAGCGCAAATGGCATTAGATGCGGGTTGCGATATGATTTTAGTCTGCAATTGTCCAGAGGGAGCAGTTGAGGTATTGTCTTACATGGAGAGAGAGAACGTTCCTCAAAATGACAGGATAGGGGCGATGAGGTCTTCAAAATCGGTGGCGTGGAGCGACCTTGAGCAATCGTCTAGGCGTTCTGCTGTGATTGAGAAGCTCTTAAGTGTTATATAAACAATTAAATTCTTTTGACCGAATATACGATCTTTACAAAACTGGGATATATGAATGAATAATTTTCAAAAATGGTTAGTAGACCTAACTGGTGAGGAATCTCTTTGGATCATTGAGTTATTTCTGATCGTTTTGGTTGCTCTTAGCCTGGGCTATATTCTCAACCGGGTTATTGATCGCCTTGAGGCTCACGCGGCCAAAACTAAAACAGTATGGGACGATGCGTTTATAGAAGCCTGCAGAAAACCTTTGGTATGGTTGGTGTGGATACTCGGTATTAATTTCGCTGCCGCGGTTGCTGCAGAGAGAATGGAATCTCCGATGCTTGGTTTAATTGACCCTGTAAATCGATTGGCGATTATTGTCCTTGGCGCGCTATTTTTAAATAACTTCATTAAACGCGCAGAGCGAAATTTGATCAGTCCAGAGTTTATCTCTGATCCTGTAGATCCCACCACAGTTCGAGTTGTTGCAAAGTTACTGCGCGTGTCGGTAATCATTACTGCGGTGCTAATTGCGATGCAGCTTTTTGGTTACAGTATTTCGGGATTGTTGGCATTTGGAGGTATCGGTGGTATTGCAGTTGGCTTTGCTGCAAAAGATCTATTAGCGAACTTCTTTGGCGGATTGATGATTTATTTAGATCGACCCTTTTCTGTGGGCGATTGGATAAGATCTCCAGATAAAGAGATTGAAGGTACCGTTGAAGATGTTGGTTGGAGACTAACGCGAATTCGCACCTTTGATAAACGCCCTTTGTATATCCCCAACGCAGTATTCGCCAATATTTCTGTGGAAAACCCATCTCGAATGACCAATCGTCGAATCTATGAGACGGTTGGTATTCGATATTCAGATTTAACGGCAATGGGCACAGTTGTAGATCAGGTAACAGAGATGCTTCTGCAACATGATGATATTGATAATAATCAGACCATGATCGTTAATTTTAATAAGTTCTCATCAAGCTCCCTAGACTTCTTTATCTATACGTTTACTAAAACGACTGACTGGGTTGCTTATCACAAAATTAAGCAGGACGTGTTACTTCAAGTCGCGGGTGTAATTGAAGCCAATGGAGCTGAAATCGCGTTCCCCACCTCCACAGTTCATCTCGAAACTCATGAGCAACTATCCTTAGAAAAGAGTCAGTAGGTGACTCTTGTTGTTTTTGAGAGAACCATGAGAAGAGTTCGTAATGGGTTCCTAGGAATGCTGTTTGTTGGTCTTACCAGTTGTACGGGCCTTCCCCAGGGCGTTGAGCCAGTGAAAGATTTCAAGATGGAGCGATATCTAGGACAGTGGTATGAAATTGCTCGGTTGGATCATTCATTTGAGAGAGGATTGAGCGCAGTTACTGCTAGCTACTCTGTTAGAGATGACGGCGGCATAAAGGTGGTCAACAGAGGATTGAAAGACGAAACCGACCAATGGGAGCAAGCAGAGGGTAAGGCCTATCCGGTCGGTTCAAAGGATGAGGGGCATCTTAAAGTGTCCTTTTTTGGCCCCTTTTATGGGTCCTATGTGATTTTTGAGCTAGACACGGCCGATTATCAATATGCATTTGTTGCTGGAATGAATACGGATTATCTTTGGCTTCTTTCGCGTACCCCAAGAATTAACGATGAGCTTTTAGCGCATTTTTTGGAAAAAGCGGGAGGGCTGGGTTTCGATATCAATAGATTGATCATGGTTGACCAAACATCCCATCAGTAGCGGTTTAGAATTACTGCTCAAGGACTTCAGTAGCCTCAATGATTGGCGGTGAATTGGTCGGCTGAGGTTCGTAACTTTTAATAGTTAGCATAATTCCCAGTTCCGGGTGATCAAGATAATAGACACTTTTTTCTTCAATACGCTTGGACTGCGCGATAGACCAAACTTCAGTCACGGGTATTTCTAATTGTTCTTGGCCTTCCATATCGGCTTCTCTGGGGTCAAACGACACTAAAGTGTAACCAGAGTGGCTTTTATCCAACGTCTGAGAAGCAGATTCCAACTCGGTGAAAAGTTCATTCTCTGGGGTAAGCACATCTGTGTTCAAATCTAAATCGGTCGACTCTGTTGCCTCAACCTCCTTATTTTTTGTGGAGATGGGAATCAAGCGCCAAGCTAAAGTCGTATCATCTGAATCCATTTGCGGGACATCAGGGAGCTTAGCTAGGCTTGTTTGTTCCTCAGAATTTTCGTTAGCCAATTTAAGTCGCCAAAGATTGGTTTCAAAATGTAAAAACCGTGATTTATAAAATCGAAAACTGCCTTCTACTTCCGCTCTGTTACCTACTTTTTGTCCAGCATGAACTAATATCCATGGATCATTGCTGTTTTCATCAGCGACAAATCGCCATGCTTGGTGGAATATTACGTTATAGTCTCTGCGAGCTAGAACTCTCGCACTATCATTTAAGTCTCGCTGATCTATAGCAAGCATTTCAAATGGATCTTCATACTCTGGTACATAAGGCTCAACTGGGGTATCAATAGTAACAAGAAGATCAGATAGAGCTGGTGCCTCTCCAATAATTGAATCTGCTAGATTGTCCGTAATTGGGCTGATAGCTGGGTCTTGCATCTCAATTAAGGGGATAAAACCCACAAACGGAGACGCTTCTATTAGGGATATCTCTGGCGTTTCAGGTAATAAAGCACCAACAATGGCGAGTTTTTGCTGCTCAGCTAGGGCTTCTACATCGATTAGTTCAAGAATATCGTCTGGAAAGCTGAGGTCATAATCTAGGGGTGAAACCTCTTCTCCAATATTACCGTCTTGAGTGAACAAAATGACTTCGACTTGATACCAGTTCTGCGGTGGTATTATCTCCTCATCGCTATCAGACTGTTGCCCAGCAGCAAACACTGATAGGAGCATTAACATAGTGGCCAACAGTTTTTTGAAACTGTGGCTCTTTTGATTTATGCCGCGCTGAGATTCATTCGTTTTGAATATGGTCATTCTCCCTGTTACTTTGATTTAATCGGCAGAAGTTTAGTCAACAAATCAGATACCAACCTGAACCGCTCTCGTGGATCATCCATAGGCATAGTGAAACTCAGTTGGTCATTGTTTTGCAAGCGGAATGTATCTGGTTCGGCTTGCACCATTTTAATAATCTTTATGGGTTCTACCTCAGTGGTGGCAGTAAACTGCAATCGACCACCGTTAGGGCCTGCTTCAATTTTTTTGAGCCCTAATCTCTCACCCAACTGCTTAAGCTCGGCAAGTTGAAACAGAGACTTTGTCGGTTCTGGTAATAATCCAAAGCGATCAATCATTTCGACCTGTAATTCGTGTAACTCTGAGGCTAGCTGGCAATCAGCTAGGCGCTTATAGAGCGTCAGTCGCATACTCACATCCGGGAGATAATCCTCAGGGATTAAAGCAGGAATGTGCAAATTAACCTCAATACCTTGATCTAGAGATGCATCCAGGTTTGGCTTGCTGCCGTTGCGAATAGCGGTGACTGCACGATCTAGCATTTCTAAATAAAGAGTAAAACCTATTGCTTGTATATGGCCGCTTTGCTCTTCACCAAGAAGCTCTCCTGCGCCTCTAATTTCCAAATCATTGGTTGCCAATGTAAAACCGGAGCCGAGTTGGTCAGCGGCAGAGATAGCTTGCAATCGTTTAGTCGCATCAGCAGTAATTTTCTTTTCTTGAGGCAACATTAGGTAGGCGTATGCTTGGTGATGAGATCTACCCACGCGACCGCGAAGTTGATGTAATTGAGCTAAGCCAAACTTATCAGCACGATCAATCAGTATGGTATTTGCACTGGGGATATCGATGCCAGTTTCGATAATCGTTGTGCACACCAGAACATTAAACCGTTGATGATAAAAGTCTGACATGACTCTTTCCAGATTCCGTTCACGCATCTGGCCGTGAGCAATATTGATCCGTGCTTCTGGGACTAGAGTAGCTAGCTCGTCAGCGACTCTCTGTATATTTTTTACATCATTATGCAAAAAATAAACTTGGCCACCACGAAGAATTTCTCGAAGTATGGCCTCTCGAACTACACGAGATTCATGAGTCCGGACAAAAGTCTTGACTGATAGACGCTTGGCTGGGGGAGTGGCAATAATAGATAGATCTCTAATACTATGCATTGACATATTTAACGTTCTTGGGATCGGCGTTGCCGTCATCGTCAAGATGTCGACTTGACTGCGCAGTGATTTAATCTTTTCCTTTTGTCTCACGCCAAAACGATGCTCTTCATCAATAATCATAAGACCAAGAGCTTTAAAATCTATTTCAGCATGGAGCAATTTGTGGGTACTTATAAGAATATCCACTTTTCCAGTTTCGACTTCCTGAATAATTTGACTCTGCTCTTTACCCGTTTTAAATCGTGATAGCTCCGCTACCGTTACAGGCCAATTTGAGAAGCGATCGCGAAAGTTTTCTAGGTGTTGATGAGCCAGAAGTGTTGTTGGTACAAGTATGACCACCTGCTTGCCACTACTGACAACTGTAAACGCTGCGCGCATAGCAACTTCAGTTTTGCCAAATCCTACATCACCGCAAACTAGCCTATCCATGGGTTGTGGGCTCAGTAGATCTCGCCTCACAGCATCAATCGCTTCTTGTTGATCTGCGGTTTCCTCGAAAGCAAAATCAGCGCTGAAAGATGAATAGTCTTGCTCGTTAGCATCGCAGGCAAAACCCTTGCGGGCAGCTCGGCGAGAGTAGATATCCAACAGCTCTACGGCGGTATCGCGAACTTGTTTTGCTGCTTTCTGTTTAGCCTTGTCCCACTTATCACTGCCAAGATGGTTGAGAGGAGCTGCTGTTTGATCGCCGCCACCAAAACGACTAATGAGGTGCAAGGATGAAACGGGCACATAGAGTTTTGCATCATTCGCATACGTTAGTATTAAAAATTCTTGTGAACTTCTGTCCACTTTAAGAGTAATCAGGCCCTGATAGCGGCCTACACCGTGTTCAATATGTACCACTGGTGCATTGATTTTTAGTTCTGCTAAACTCTTGAAAATATAATCTGGGGACTCCGAAGCCTTCGATCGTCGTCGTCGTTGCATCACCTGCTGGCCGAACAACTCACCCTCGGTAATTAAACAAATATGGTCTTGTGAAACTAATATTCCCTCATCTAAAGCATAGGTGGTGATAGAGAAATCATTATTACTTTCCGCAAATTCATGCCAGTCATTTACCTCATTAGGATATATATTGATCGTCTTGAGCAAGTCGCACAATACCTCCCGTCGTCCTGATGACTCTGCACAAAAAAGTATTTTTAGGGGCTGTTTTTGCCCGGAATAACTACCGATAAAAGATTGCAATTTTGATAAAGGGTTCGGTTGTTTTGCATTAACGGAAACGTCCGGGACAGGATAAATCTGCGAGTGAGGCGCGTTAGTTTTTTGTTGGTTACCCTGGTAATTCAAAATAGTGCGTGGCAGCTTTTTAATTTCATGGAATATTTGGTCAACCGGCATGAATAGCTCAGAGGGATCCAATATAGGCCGTTCGGGGTCCACACAATATTCTTCATAACGACTATTTATGTCCTGCCAAAATTGCTCGGCTGCGGCCTCAATCCCCTCATCGGTAAACAATATTGCATCACTGGGTAGGTAGTCGAATAGGGTCGCTGTTTGGTCAAAAAATAAGCTTAGGTAATATTCTATTCCCTGTGGTGCGATGCCATCCTTAATATCACGATAAATGGGACATTTGGTTGGGTCATGATCAAAATGTGCATGCCAGTTGTTGAGAAAGTTATTAGTTGCCTGTTTATCAATCGGGAATTCACGGGCTGGGAGTAGCTCAATCTCAATGATGTTTTCTAAGGTGCGCTGTGATTCGGGATCAAAAAGCCTTAGCGACTCGATATCATCATCCAACAGATCCATTCGAAAAGGAGTTTTAACGCCCATGGGAAAGATGTCAATAATAGAGCCGCGGAAAGCAAATTCTCCATGTTCGTAGACGGTATCGACGCGTTTGTACCCTGCACGACTCAATTGATCTTGAAGTTTTTGACGATCAAGTTGGTCTCCAATTTTGTAACTAAATGTTCTGGAGGAGACAAAGTCCGTTGGTGATATACGATGCATCAACGTGGTTAGTGGGATAAGCAACACACCCTGACTAACTGTAGGTAGTTTCGCAAGGGTTTGCAGTCGGGACGAGATGATATCTTGATGTGGTGAGAACATGTCATAAGGGAGGGTTTCCCAATCAGGAAACGTATACACGGATAAATTTTTTCCCTTAGAAAAAAACTGTATTGCTCGGCTTTGCACCGCTGCTTCTTGCGCAGTTCCTGTAACGAATACCGTTAATCCTTTGTGTTGCGTTGCCGCTTCAGCGATAGCCAGTGATTTACCAGCTCCATGGAGGCCGTTCCACTGAACTATGTCAGCAGGATTAAACGCCGGATCTTGGTTGAAAATTGTCATAGTGTTCTTACTTCTCTTTCGATCCTTTTTCGGTCCAAAGCCATTCTACTTATCTCTCACTATTAGTTGTAGGAATATTGTGTATCCTGACAATTTACGGGTAGATTAGTTGCCTGTATTCATAGCTTGGTCAATAATGACGACAACTTAACTCTCAGGATAAGGATTTAGCGCGTGGAAGAGCAAAAAAGACCGTTACCAGATGATTTTTTTAAGGATTGGAAAGAGCGAGAAGCGCTAGCGGAAGGGATGATTCCCTTAATTGGAAAGTTATACCGCCAAAGTAACATATCAACATATATGTACGGCAACAATATGGTTAACAAGTCGGTCACTGATCTAATGCAAGAGCATCGGTTTGTGAGGCAGGTAGAGCATAACGAAATTTCGGAGTTTGATACTTTTCCAATGTTAGAGGGGCTCGCAAAGCTTCAGCTAGGTCCTGCGCATATTGACCTGGGTAAGATGGTCGTCAAATTCCAGAGCACCAAGGGCGATGGGAGAACATTAGATGAGTTCCTAGTTGACGAGCTTGGCGACATTATCGGATCGGATATTAAACCGTTACCTGAGCCCCAGGATGTAGTTCTTTATGGCTTTGGCCGTATTGGACGTCTGATTGCTCGCATTCTGGTTGATAAGACTGGGGGTGGAGATGTTCTGCGTCTTAGAGCTATTGTCATTCGAAAAGGGAAAGTGGATCACGATCTAGAGAAACGAGCAGCGCTGCTGCGGAGAGATTCGGTTCATGGTCCATTTAAAGGAACGGTCAGGGTTTTAGAAGATCAAAATACCCTTGTTGTTAACGGTAATCCGATCAAGATTATCTACGCTAACTCTCCCGAGGAAATTGATTACACGACCTATGGTATTTCAAACGCTCTGATTGTCGATAATACTGGAGTATGGAAAGATACAGCGGGCCTCAGTGGTCACCTACGTCCAGGAGCATCAAAGGTTTTGTTAACTGCGCCTGCGGGCGATGACATTCCCAATATCGTTTATGGAATTAATCATCATCAGATTACACCAGACCGAAAAATTATTTCTGCCGCGTCTTGTACCACCAATGCAATTGTGCCAGTTCTGAAATGCTTGCTTGATGAGTATGGCATCAATAGTGGCCATGTGGAGACTGTGCATGCTTACACTAACGACCAAAACCTGATTGATAATTACCATAAAGGTGGTCGTCGAGGTCGAGGCGCAGCACTTAATATGGTGTTAACGTCAACTGGGGCTGCTAAGGCGGTGTCAAAAGCGATTCCTGAATTAAAGGGAAAGTTAACTGGAAACGCAATAAGAGTCCCCACGCCCAATGTCTCTATGGCAATCTTAAACCTGCAATTGGGTACCGATACCACAGTTGAGGAATTGAATGAATTCTTGCGACAGAAAGCGCTACATTCTAGCTTACAGCAGCAAATTGGTTACACGGCTTCAACAGAAGCAGTATCGACTGATTTTGTTGGCTCTCGTCAAGCCTGCGTTTTAGATGCAGAGGCGACTATTGTCGATGGAAATAGCTGTGTGCTCTACTGCTGGTATGACAATGAATTTGGATACAGCTGTCAGGTGGTGAGATGTCTTGAGCAGTTTGCTGGAGTAGTGTGGCCGCGTTTTCCAAATAATGCTTAGTCCAAATTATTACCATAGCCGTAAAAAAAGCCTGGGAAACCGGGCTTTATTTTGCCCGAAATTCGGTGATTTGAGTCCCAAGCTGGGTATTGATAAAAAAAACCACTACTTTCTCAACAGAATCGGTTATTTGGTGACGTATATGCTGGTATCAAGACAGCTAGACCATTATAATCGCGCGCTAGAAAAAAGCGCTTACATTTAATCTACAGCGTTCAAAAGATAACCGAATAAATTCAAGTGGCATTGATATAAAACTACGGCTCAAATTAGCTTGGTGGGTCCTAGCTTTACGTAATAGCAATTAATAAGTGTGAGTATTGGAAAGCCCTATGATTAAAGTTCGTCGCGGTATGGATCTCCCGATAGCTGGAACGCCAGAACAAACGATTTATGACGGCCCAGCGGTCAGTCAGGTTGCGCTTATCGGATCAGATTACCACGGTATGAAACCGACTATGGCTGTGCGTCATGGAGACGTTGTTAAAAAAGGTCAGTTGCTATTCACCGATAAAAAGAATGACTCCGCAAAGTACGTCGCTCCTGCACCAGGCACTGTGGCGGCTATTAATCGTGGCGAAAGACGAGTGTTTCAATCCTTGGTAATTGACGTAGAAGGCCATGAGAGCGAAACGTTTGCGGCATATAAGAGCGAGCAACTCCAAGAACTGGATCGCCAGCTGGTGACTAATCAGTTGGTCGAGTCTGGTCAGTGGGTTGCTTTTAGAACACGCCCCTTTTCAAAAGTACCAAGTGCAGGCTCTGTTGCCTCTTCGATATTTGTGACGGCGATGGATACTAATCCACTGGCGGCAGATCCCACCGTTATTATTGGCCAAAGAGAAGGTGACTTTGCAAATGGCCTCAAGGTTTTGTCCCGATTGACTGATGGCCCGGTAAATGTATGTGCTGCTCCTGACGTCTCAATCCCTGGGGAGGAAGTTGAAGGCGTTCGAGAGATCAATTTTAGTGGTCCGCATCCCGCCGGTCTTGCTGGCACGCATATTCATTTGGTTGACCCCGTGAGTGCTACAAAAAGCGTGTGGTCAATTGGATACCAAGATGTTATCGCCATTGGCCATTTGTTCACGACTGGTAACATCGATACAGACAGAGTTATCTCTCTGGCAGGGCCGCAGGTAAACCAACCGAGGTTATTGTCGACCCGGTTAGGCGCTAATATTAATCAGCTAGTGATTGGCGAGTTGGTCAATGACGAGAACAGAGTAATTTCAGGATCTGTATTGTCGGGTCGTAAAGCGGCATCTGAATTTGCGTTCCTGGGTCGTTACCACAATCAGGTTTCGGTTGTCCGAGAGGGACGTGAAAGACAAGTTCTACATTACTTGCGTCTTGGTTTTGATAAACATTCAGCGCTCCCTGCTTTTGCGTCCTCTCTAACCAAAAAGTTATTCAATATGACCACCAGCACTAATGGAAGTGAACGAGCGATGGTTCCAGTGGGTGGTTACGAGCGTGTAACTGCGCTAGATATTCTGCCGATTCAATTATTACGTTCGTTAATCGTTGGCGATACCGAGATGGCTCAAAATCTGGGTTGTCTTGAACTAGATGAAGAAGATGTAGGCTTATATACCTATGTCTGTGTTGGGAAGTACGAATATGGAAGCATATTGCGTGACAATCTAACCAGAATAGAGAAGGAGGGTTAAGATTATGTTACGTAAGCTGTTTGACAAATACGAGCCTAATTTCCACGAAGGTGGAAAATGGGAAAAATATTATGCTCTCTACGAAGCCATAGATACCGGTCTGTTTAAGCCTTCTGATACTACGCAGAATAGCTCTCATGTGCGTGACAATATAGACCTTAAGCGCGTCATGATCACAGTATGGGTAGCAACATTTCCAACTCTCTTTTTCGGGATGTGGAACATTGGATTTCAAGCAAATACCATCATGACTGAGATGGGGATGGTTTCTCAGGAAGGTCTCCGTGGAATATTTATCGGACTCCTAGCTGGATATGATGCTAGCAGTATCTGGGACAATATGGTTCATGGTGCTGCCTACTTCCTACCGATCTATGCAACCACTTTTATTGTTGGTGGCATGTGGGAGGTACTCTTTGCAAGTGTTCGTGGCCACGAAGTTAATGAAGGCTTCTTTGTGACCTCTGTCCTTTTCGCTCTTTGTTGTCCTCCTGATCTGCCGTTGTGGATGGTCGCCTTCGGTATTAGCTTTGGGATTGTTATCGGAAAAGAGGTCTTTGGTGGTACGGGCAAAAACTTCCTAAATCCTGCGCTAACTGGGCGAGCGTTTCTTTATTTTGCATACCCGGCGTACATGAGCGGTGATGCTGTATGGACAGCGGTGGATGGTTATACCGGAGCAACAATGCTGTCTGTTGCGGCTAACGGTGGCGTTGAAGCATTGGAGCAGAGTGTTTCTTGGATGCAATCCTTTATAGGCACAATCCATGGGTCCATCGGTGAAACATCTACCCTTGCAATCTTGATGGGCGGTGCGTTGTTACTTCTTACTAAAATAGCGTCGTGGAGAATTATCTTTGGGGTACTGTTAGGCTCTGCTTTATTAGCTAGCCTCTTCAACGCTATCGATTCGACCAATCCCATGTTTGCTTTGCCGTTTTACTGGCATTGGGTAATCGGAGGCTTTGCTTTTGGCGCCATTTTCATGGCGACTGATCCAGTCTCAGCTTCCATGACCAACAATGGCAAGTTTTGGTACGGAATGCTAATTGGCGTAATGGTTATTTTGATTCGCGTGGTTAATCCAGCGTTTCCTGAGGGAATGATGCTGGCGATTCTATTTGCCAATCTATTCGCACCATTGATAGACCATTTCGTTGTTAATGCGAATATCAAAAGGAGACTAGCTCGTGGCAAGTGAATCCGTGCAAAAAACCCTCGGGGTTGCCTTGGTTCTCTGCATTGTTTGCGCGGTGGTAGTGTCTAGTGCAGCAGTGATTTTGCGACCAACTCAAGAAGAAAATAAATTACTTGATCTCAAAACAAATATTCTAGCCTCCGCTGGTCTTTTGCAGGTTGGTGTCGATGTTGAAAAGCAGTTTGAGCAAATTAGTACTCGTGTAGTAGATCTTAAAACTGGCCGATTTACTGACGCAATAGATCCAGTGACCTTCGATCAACGAAAGTCATCTAAAGATCCTGCAATGTCTACCACTCTAGATCCTTCGGAAGACTTGGCCAAAATTAAGCGGCGAGAAAATTACGCCACGGTCTACATCGTTGAAGGCGAGCAGGGTATTGAGAAGATAGTATTGCCCATTAAGGGTTATGGTCTCTGGTCAACTCTCTATGGGTTTTTGGCTCTTGAGTCGGATTTGCAGACTGTCGCCGGAATTGGGTTTTATGAACATGCCGAGACCCCCGGACTGGGCGGTGAAATCGATAATCCTAACTGGAAGGCAAGTTGGATTGGAAAGCAAGCTTATGATTCTGGTGTCATGGCAATCAGTGTTATCAAGGGTAAAGTTGATCTTACAAGGCCTGAGGGTGACTACCAGATAGATGGTCTTGCTGGGGCAACATTGACGACCCGAGGGGTTAATAATCTAGTGCAGTATTGGCTAGGTAAAGAGGGCTTTGAGCCGCTGATCGATTATTTAAAGTCAGGAGATGCATAATGGCCAATATTAAAAATACACTATTGGAGCCGGTAGTCACTAACAATCCCATTGCACTTCAAATATTGGGTATTTGTTCAGCCTTGGCGGTAACCTCAAGCATGAAGGTTTCCTTCGTCATGTGTATAGCGCTCACCGTGGTCTGTGCTTTTTCTAACTTTTTTGTGTCATCTATTCGTAATTATATTCCCAGCAGTATCAGAATTATCGTACAGATGATTATCATCGCTTCTTTGGTAATTGTGGTCGATCAAGTCCTTAAAGCAGTAGCCTATGATATTAGTAAGCAGTTATCTGTTTTTGTGGGATTGATTATTACAAACTGCATTGTAATGGGCCGCGCTGAAGCTTTTGCCATGAAAAATCCCCCTATTCCAAGTTTCCTTGATGGTATCGGCAATGGTTTGGGATACAGTGTAATTCTGATGATAGTGGCGTTCATTCGTGAACTATTTGGTGCCGGCACACTCTGGGGATACGAGATTTTTCCAGCGGCCACTAATGGAGGTTGGTACGTTGCCAATGGCATGATGTTGATGCCCCCTAGTGCCTTTTTCTTGATTGGATTATTAATCTGGGCTCTAAGAAGTTGGAAGAAAACACAGGTAGAAAAGGCCGACTTCAAGATTACCCAAAACAGTCAACCGAGTGAGGTAGCGTGATGGAGTATTATCTCAGCTTACTCGTTCGTTCAATATTTATTGATAATATCGCTCTTAGTATGTTTCTGGGCATGTGTACGTTTATTGCGTTGTCGAAAAAAATAGATGCCGCGATTGGTTTAGGTATTGCCGTGGTTGTCGTGCAGACGATCACCGTCCCAGTGAACAACTTGCTGTACAACTATCTTCTTGCCGATGGTGCTCTGGCCTGGGCTGGAATGCCTGATGTGAACCTCAGTTTCCTTGTGTTTTTGTGCTTCATTGGCGTGATTGCCGCCATTGTGCAGATTCTGGAAATGGTTCTGGATAAGTATGTACCAGCTCTATACAACGCCTTAGGGGTATTTTTGCCTCTGATCACGGTGAATTGCGCCATTCTCGGTGGTTCGCTGCTCATGCAAGAGCGTGGATATGACTTTGCCGAGAGCGTCGTGTTTGGGTTTGGTTCAGGTATGTCTTGGGCTCTTGCGATAGCAGTACTAGCCGGCATTCGAGAAAAGTTAAAATATAGTGATATTCCAGAAGGCTTGCAGGGCTTAGGCATCGTATTCATTACTGTGGGATTAGTGTCCTTGGGCTTCATGTCCTTTGGCGGTATCGATCTTTGAAGATGGAGAAATAACTGAGTATGAATGCTCAATTTGAAATTATTCTTGGCGTAGGAATGTTCACTACTGTGATTCTAGCGTTGGTTGCCTTTATTTTAGTGGCACGCAGCAAATTAGTGTCATCAGGTAGTGTCAACATCGAAATAAATGGTGAAAAAACTATTACCGTGCCAGCGGGCGATAAGTTGTTACAAACACTGTCTGCGGCAGGGTTATTTTTACCGTCAGCTTGTGGCGGTGGTGGTAGTTGCGCCCAATGTAAGTGTGTTATTAATGACGGCGGTGGCTCCATGCTGCCAACAGAAGAAGGGCACTTCACTCGTCGTGAAGCTGCTGAAGGCTGGCGTTTATCGTGCCAGGCTCCTGTGAAACAAGACATGAAGGTGCAGGTGCCGGAAGAGGTATTTGGTGTCAAGCGATGGGAGTGTGTTGTCGAGTCTAATCCTAATGTTGCCACCTTTATTAAAGAGTTAACATTGAAGTTGCCAGAAGGCGAGGATGTTGCGTTCCGCGCTGGTGGTTATGTGCAGCTAGAGTGTCCACCGCATCATATTAAGTACTCTGACTTTGATATCGAGCCTGAATACCGAGGAGACTGGGAGCACTTTAACTTCTTTGAACACGAATCAGAGGTCAAAGAGCCGGTGATACGCGCCTACTCTATGGCCAATTACCCTGATGAAAAAGGTGTTGTTAAATTTAATATTAGAATAGCCACGCCGCCGCCACGATCTACGGGTATTGTTCCTGGCCAGATGTCATCCTATGTGTTCAGTTTAAAGCCTGGAGATACTATTTCGGTGTACGGCCCCTTTGGCGAGTTTTTTGCCAAAGATACCCCTAGTGAGATGGTGTTTATCGGTGGTGGAGCTGGAATGGCCCCGATGCGCTCCCATATCTTTGACCAACTAAAGCGTCTTAAGTCCGATCGTAAGATTAGCTTTTGGTATGGTGCTCGATCGCTTCGCGAATGTTTTTATGATGATGATTACGACATGTTAGCGTCTGAGAATCAGAATTTTGATTGGCATCTAGCCCTCTCAGACCCTCAGCCAGAAGATAACTGGGAAGGTTATACTGGATTCATTCACAATGTTTTGTTTGAGCAATACCTAAAGGACCATGAAGCACCTGAAGATTGCGAATATTACATGTGTGGTCCTCCTATGATGAATGCGGCTGTGGTCAAGATGCTCAGTGATCTCGGCGTGGAAAAGGACAATATTTTTCTTGATGATTTTGGTGGCTAAAGCAACAAAGAGGATTTCGCTATCGGGACTAATTAAAGGCTCGGGTGCGCGTATTTTTGGATTGTTCGCTATGACAGTGATGCTGCTAACTGGTTGCGGTTTCGGTCCAGAAATCATCAAAATCTCCGGCACAAAGATGGGTACGAACTACTCAGTGACCGTGGTTGCCGATCAGCCAGCTCCTGATAATCTTGAGGAGTTGATTGAGGCTGAATTGAATAGAGTCGACCAGTCGATGTCTACCTATAAATCGGATTCTGAGATTAGTCAGTTCAATGCTCTAGCAGTTAACAAAGAGCTTGGGGTTTCAACGGACTTCTACAAAGTCTTAAAAGTGGCTGAGGTAGTTTGGGCCGCAAGCGGTGGTGCTTTTGAGCCTACCGTCGCGCCTCTGGTCGATTTGTGGGGTTTCGGCCCTACACGCAGAAAAGATGAACTTCCTGACCCGGACGTTATTGCTGATCACTTATTGGGGCTTGGTCTTGATGCGATTAAATTGCGCAGGGAAGGGGACCGACAATTTGTCAGTAAAACACGGCCAGTCCAGCTGGATCTGTCTGCGGTGGCCAAAGGGTATGCTGTAGATTTAGTGGCTGACCTCCTGGAGATGAATGCCTTGCCGGACTATCTGGTAGAGGTGGGTGGAGAGATGCGAGTCAGTGGCTCTAATCCTGATGGACAACCATGGCGGCTGGCTATAGAGACTCCGACGTTAGTGAGTCAGGTGCAAGAAGTATTGGCACTATCTGGTGGTGCTGTAGCAACTTCAGGTGATTACCGTAATTATTTTGAGTATGAGGGCGCTCGGTACTCCCATACCCTTGACCCACGGTCGGGCTACCCGATCAACCATGGCTTGGCGTCAGTCACTGTGTTATCTGATACCTGTGCTGAAGCTGATGCTTGGGCAACAGCATTGATGGTGATGGGTGCGCATGAAGGAATGCAACTTGCCAACCAATTGGGCTTGTCTGTTTACATGATTTCGCGAGTGAAGAGTGGTTTTGAAACATCCATTAGTGAGACTTTTGACGGTATTGAGAAGTTATCACTAGAAGACGGTAAATCTACAGAGATATAAAATGGCAGAAATTATCTTGGCTGTAATAATATTTGGGCTCCTAGTGGCTGCCATGTCAGTCGGTGTACTCATGGGAGGAAAACCTATTTCAGGTTCTTGTGGTGGCGTTGGCGCTGCTTTAGGCGAAGAAAATTATACCTGTGATATCTGTGGCGATGACCCAAATAAGTGTGAAGAGCAAGCCTCCATTGAGACACAAGCCTACAATGCAATGGAAGCACAACACAAGAGTGTTTAATGATGGCTGATTTTTCCTACGATTTAGTTGTAATTGGCAGTGGTCCTGCCGGCGAAGGTGCGGCAATTAATGCAGTGAAACAAGGCTTACGTGTGGCCGTAGTTGATGACAAATTACTGCCTGGTGGTAACTGCACTCATTTGGGTACCATCCCCTCGAAAGCGCTACGACACTCTGTGCGTCGCATGATGCAGTACAATAACATGCCTCTTTTCCGATCCATCGGAGAACCGCGCTGGTTTTCATTCCCAGAGATGATGAAAGCCGCGGATGATGTGATTACAAAGCAAGTTGAAGGTCGTACTAAAGGATATGCGCGTAATCGAGTCCAAATTCATAACGGCCATGCAAGTTTTACAAACCAAAATCAAATTTCAGTGGTTGGCAAAGATGGAAAAACTCTTTCTATCGCCAGTAAGTTCTTTCTTATAGCCACGGGGTCTAGCCCCTACCGACCAGAAGACATTAATTTTGATAATCCCTGTGTTTTTGACAGTGACACTATTTTAGATCTCGATAGCTCCCCAAGAAATATCATTATTTATGGCGCAGGTGTGATTGGGTGTGAGTATGCCTCAATTTTTTCAGGTCTAGACACTCGAGTAGATCTTGTTAATACCCGAGAGTGGTTGATGAGCTTTCTTGATGACGAGATCTCTGATGCATTGAGTTATCATCTGCGAGACTTAAATGTCATGGTGCGCCACAATGAAGAATATGAGCGAGTAATTGCCAATGACAGTGGCGTTACCTTGGAGCTCAAGTCCGGCAAGCGCATCCACGCGGAAGCATTGCTGTGGTGTAACGGTCGTACCGGTAACACTAAGTTTCTAGGGCTAGATAAAATTGGCATTGAAGCCGATGAGCGCGGCCAGCTAGCCGTTAATGACGATTATCAGACCTCTGTGCCCAATATTTATGCGGTTGGCGACGTTATAGGCTGGCCATCATTGGCTGGAGCTGCCTATGATCAGGGTAGAGCGGCTGCTTCCCATATGTGTGATATGGATGACCAATACCGAGTCAAAGATGTTGCCACGGGAATCTGGACGATCCCAGAAATTAGTTTTGTCGGTAAAAATGAAAGTGAATTGACCGAGCAAAAGATTCCCTACGAGATCGGCCGTGCCTACTTTAAAGATACTGCTCGAGCGCAAATACATGACGAAGAAGTCGGCATGTTAAAAATCCTCTTCCACCAAGATACCCTAGAGATTCTTGGAATTCACTGCTTCGGAGCTGAGGCTGCAGAGATTATTCATATTGGTCAAGCCATCATGAATCAAAAAGGTGAAGCTAATACCCTCAAGTATTTCTTGAGTACCACTTTTAACTATCCGACCATGGCTGAAGCCTATCGAATTGCCTCAATGAATGGCCTAAATCGGATCAGTCGAGAGCACCGCCATTTTGAGGATAAGCAACGCTAGGGTCCTTGATTTCTGAAGTGTCATATTGATCGGTAAAATAATGTTGGCTTGAGAAGGCTGTGAGTTGTTTGTGCTCTGGCTTTCAGGTTTAATCTCTTCATGCTTAAAAACCTCCCATTCTTTATTGGTTACCGATACACGCGCAGTAAGCGCAGAGAAGGCTTTGTTTCCTTTATTTCAGGATTTTCACTCTGTGCAATGGCATTGGGTGTGGCCGCGCTGATCATTGTTTTATCCATCATGAACGGTTTTGACAAAGAAATAAAAGACCGACTTCTTAAAGTAGTGCCCCATGTGACTGTATCTGAGACTCAGGGTGTGACAGTCGAGCAACTACAAAATATCGAAACGATGCTGGCTGATGATGAGGCAGTAGGCTATGTCATTCCTATGGTGCAAAGTTTCGTGATGCTGTCTCATAAACAAGAACAGGTGGGTGTTGCGTTGCAGGGAATTGACCCTACATGGCCCACAGCTGATCTTTTAGCAGACAACATGATTAGTGGCTATATACAACAGTTAGTGCCGGGAGACTTTAGTATTATTCTCGGTAGCCAAATAGCACGGAAGATGAATTTATTTGTGGGTGATAAAGTGCAGATTAACTTGCCGCAGGTGAGTGTCACACCTGTAGGGGTTTTTCCACGTATTAAGCGAGCCACGGTCTCTGGAATCTTTGAGGTGGGTGCTCAAGTGGATAGTTCAGTGGCATTTGTTCATCAAAGTGATGCGCGAAAATTATTGAGATTAGGTGAGAATTTTCAAGGTTTTCAGGTGCAATTTAATGATGCTTATACGGTTGATGGTTGGATAGCCGGGAGAGGTAAACACCTTTTTCCCAATGTTAAATGGCGCCCGTGGACAGGTGCCATGGGTGCGTTGTTTCAAGCGATGCGCATGGAAAAAGTGGTTGTAGGCCTCTTGCTTTCAGTCATTATTGCAGTGGCAGCATTTAATATTATTGCAAGCCTAGTGCTGATGGTTGCCGACAAGCGAAAGGATATAGCGGTGATCAGAACCATGGGAGCTAATTCAAGTTTGGTGACTAAGATATTTATTGTGCAAGGGATGTCCGTAGGCGCTATTGGCACTGCAATTGGCTGCCTGCTCGGATGCTTGGCGGCCTTCTATATTGGTGACATTGTTGCAGTAATTGAAAAGGTATCTGGAGTCTACATGTTTGATCCGAGTGTTTATCTTATAAGTGCCTTACCCTCAGAAATTATTTTCAGTGATGTGGCTTTGGTGGTATGTAGTGCGTTGCTGGTCAGTTTTTTAGCGACTCTTTACCCTGCCTGGCGCGCAGGACAAATATTGCCTGCGGAGGCTTTACGTTATGACCAATAGTTCAGTATTAGTGGCTTCTGATGTAAATCGTAGCTATCAGCAGGGAGAGGAGATCCTCCCTGTTCTGTCGGGCCTGAATCTAACAATTGACTGCGGAGAAAAGGTAGCTGTGGTTGGGGTGTCTGGATCTGGCAAAACAACGCTTTTAAATCTGTTGGGGGGGCTAGATGACCCGACTCATGGAACCATCTCGGTGTGCAGTAAAAGCTGGGAAACGCTCAATCCGTCTGAGCGAGCAAATTGGCGCAATCAACATATTGGCTTTGTGTATCAATTTCATCATCTTTTGGGGGAGTTTTCTGCCCTTGAAAATGTTGCCTTGCCGCTACTTATTGGAGACTGTTCAGTGAGCGAAGCAGAGCGTAGAGCAACTCTTTTGCTAGAAAGAGTTGGCCTTGGCGCGCGATTAAATCATCACCCAGCAGAATTATCTGGAGGTGAACGCCAGCGAGTTGCTGTGGCTCGGGCATTGGTCACGGAGCCCTCTGTTGTATTGATGGATGAACCAACAGGGAACCTAGACCCGCACACGGCGAGTGAAATGTTAGCGCTGTTAATCGAGCTTAATCAGTCTCTGAATATTTCTTTTGTATTAGTCACCCATGACAAAAACATAGCCGCACAGATGGACCGCACGGTGACTTTAGTCAATGGTCAATTGACTGACTCGGACGGCACTCTTGTTTAAGCCTGTTTCAGTTTTTATTGGGTTGCGCTACTTTTTCTCAGGAAATCGTTCAAATCTGTTAGTGTCTTTTATTTCTTTATTAGCCATTGCAGGTCTAGTGCTTGGGGTGGCTTTGTTAGTAATTGTGTTATCGGTAATGAATGGATTTGATCGGGAGTTACGCAACAATATTTTATCTGTTGTTCCCCACGTTCAACTGATTCACCAAGTCGGGGTTGATAACTGGCAATCTGAACAGCAAGTAATCAGTCAGCTTAAACAGGTTACCGAAGCTACACCTTACAACGAGGTGAAAGGGCTCCTTAATCGACGCCAATTAGCCCGGCCAATACAGCTATTGGGTCTGTCTTCAGAGTTGTTACCCGCAGGATTGGGTTCAGTACTTGATAACTATCATTTGAGTGTCCCAACCGTTGGCCAGCTGTTACTGTCTGAAGTTCTTGCGGAATTTTTAAATGTCGAGGTTAACCAATCAGTATCGGTGATTATTCCCTCAGGTTCAGAAGGCTCGACCACAGTACATCCATTTACTGTAAGCGGTATTTTTGCCACACATACTGAGCTCGACCAATCTTTAGCTATTGCATCTCTAGAGCAAGTAGCACAGATTGCAGGAACCCCGGGGCAGGTATTGGGGTTTCGTTTGCAGGTTGAAGACCAGTTTAATGCCCGTAATATTGGGTTTGATGTCATTAAGCAACTGCCTTTTGGTTATGGATTTCGTGACTGGTTTCAAACCCATGGCAATCTTTATCAAGCCATTCAGTTATCGCGTAACCTGGTTGGATTACTGATATTTTTAATTGTTGCTATCGCGGCATTTAATGTTATTTCGATGTTGATGATGTCGGTGATGAATAAACGCAAAGATATAGCGATCTTACAGACATTAGGGCTGTCCCAAGGGTCCATCGTTAGGCTGTTTTTAATGCAAGGATCTATGATCGGGTTCTTTGGTATCAGTATCGGTGTTATTTTGGGGATTGTGGGCTGTTACTGGATCGCAGACCTGGTTGGTTGGCTTGAATCTCTTTTGGGCATGACTTTCTTGGATACGTCTATTTATCCAATCGATTACATACCAGTGGACTTACGCTGGGGTGACGTAACAACAATTGCCGCTGTGGCCCTCGTATTAAACGTGTTGGCTACTATTTATCCTGCTCTGCGTGCCAGCCGCACGGTTCCTGCTGAAGAATTACGTTACGAGTAATTGCTACTCATTTTTGTTTTTTAGCTTGGCGTATGTCTTTTCTATGTTCCCAATCTTTAATCACCTTCCACCGCCACAAAAATAGCACAAAGAAGTAACCGATAGATGCCAGCACTGTGCCGGCGAGAATACTGCCAACAAATAATGGCAGTAAGATTTCCGAGCCTAATTGTGAAAACCACTCCCAGCTTAGAGTGACTGAAAAATCACCCAGTGTGGTACCTAAAATATAGGATCCTAATTTGTAGGTTAGGTAGAACATGGGTGGAATAGTCAACGGATTACTCATCCAAATAATCACCATAGCTAAGGGCAAGTTAGCCCCAAGCCAGAAACACATGGCAATTGCCATTAATGTTTGTATGGGAATTGGAACAAATGCACAGAAAATACCAATAAATACCGCGAGTGATACTGAGTGTCGATTGAGATGAAGTAGATTTGGATCCTGTGGGAGCCAGCGAATCCAACCCAACGAGGGCCTGTTGAGCAGCTCCTTAATGTCTGGTAAAAAACGGCGGATTGTTTTGCGTGGCATAGAACGCTCGTTTTAACTTATTCCGATAGTTTTATTATGCCTTTAACGACCAACAGGAACTAGTGGAAAAAGCGCCTAAAATCGGACTTATTTGGAATTGCGTTATACAATGACCCAAAGCGTAGCGCAGCACTTAGTAACCTAATTTGGATAAAGCAATTGACTAGTAATAAACAGCCGGCACTCTCAATAAAAAACTTAACTAAAGTCTATGATGACTCTTTTAAGGCTCTTAAAGGAATTGACTTAGATGTTGCCAAGGGCGACTTTTTTGCCTTGCTTGGGCCAAACGGAGCAGGTAAATCAACGACAATTGGCATTATTTGTTCATTGGTCCGAAAGACCTCTGGGACTGTGACTATTTTCGGTCATGATGTTGACGAAGATTTTTCTACTGCAAAGCAATTTGTAGGTGTTGTGCCTCAGGAATTCAACTTTAATCAGTTTGAAAAACCCATTGATATACTGGTTGCTCAGGCGGGATATTTTGGAATTAAGGCAGATGTGGCCTTACAGCGAGCAGAGAAGTATCTAAAGCAGTTGGGTCTTTGGGAGCGACGTAGCGATCTTTCAAGAAATTTATCTGGTGGAATGAAGCGTCGGTTAATGATTGCACGAGCGCTGATTCATGAGCCCAAATTATTAGTACTAGATGAGCCTACCGCCGGAGTTGATATTGAATTGCGGCGCTCAATGTGGGAGTTCCTGCAAGAGATAAACAAACAAGGCACAACCATTATCCTCACCACACATTATTTAGAAGAGGCTGAAAGTTTGTGTCGCAATATCGCGATTATCGACCATGGTACTATCGTGCAAAATACGAGCATGAAAGCACTATTAAAGGAGTTAAACCGCGAGACCTTTGTGTTAGATATCCGCGAAGAACTAAAGGTTTGTCCTGTTATAGCTGATTACCCGATTACACTGGTTGAGAATCATAGTATTGAGGTTGAGGTGTTGAAGACTCAGTCGATCAATCGCCTGTTTGCCGTATTAAGCGAGCAGGATATTCATGTTGTTAGTATGCGTAACAAAACTAATCGTTTAGAAGAGTTGTTTTTTGATATGGTTGAGAAGAATTTGATCGAAGGTGATGGGGAGAAGAACGATGAATAGCCACCAGAAATGGGTTGCCTTTGATACTATTTTGCGTCGAGAAATTAGACGGTTCATGCGTATTTGGCCCCAGACCTTGCTCCCTCCGGTGATAACCATTGTTTTATATTTCGTTATTTTTGGTCAGCTTATAGGGTCGCGAATTGGCACTATGTCAGGATTGCCATATATTCAGTTCGTTGCACCAGGCCTAATTATGATGTCGGTGATTACGAACTCATACTCCAACGTAGTATCATCGTTTTTCGGCTCTAAGTTTCAGCGTAATATTGAAGAGTTACTGGTGTCACCTACACCTAACTGGATTATTCTACTGGGCTATGTGGCAGGAGGTATGTGTCGTGGATTGGGCGTGGGTTCCATCGTGACATTGTTGTCTTTATATTTTGCGGACTTTAGTATTCACAGCTTGCCAGTGACCATTGGTATTGTATTGATGACATCCCTGATGTTCTCTCTTGCAGGATTGATTAACGCAATATTTGCCGCTAACTTTGACGATATCTCAATTATTCCTACCTTTGTACTGACTCCTCTTACTTATCTTGGAGGAGTCTTTTATTCTATCGAGCTACTGAGTGATTTTTGGCGTAATTTGTCAATGATCAACCCAGTTCTATATATGGTGAATGCCTTTAGATATGGGCTAGCAGGAATTACTGATATTAATATTGTGTGGTCATTTTCTATGGTTGGACTGTTTTCCCTTGTGTTGTTTTTTAGCGCTCTACGACTATTGGAAAAGGGCTCAAGGCTGCGTAGCTGATGGCTAATTATTCTGATACAGGATTGGGGAAACAGACTACTTACACTGATCAATACGATGTATCGCTATTGCAGCCAATTTCGCGCTCCAAGGCTCGGCAACACGAAGCTGGAGGAGAGTTACCCTTTGTTGGTAGTGATTTATGGACGGCGTTTGAACTATCTTGGCTGAATTCTGATGGCTTGCCCCAGGTAGCAATTGGTGAGTTTTCCTTCCCCTGTACTAGTGACTCGATTATTGAATCTAAATCTTTTAAGTTGTATCTAAATTCGCTGATACAAACAAAGTACCCATCCAAACATGCCGTTACTGACTTGCTAACGGTTGATCTGTCTGATGCTTGCGGTGAAAACGTTGGAGTGGTTCTTTATGAGCTCTCAGAATATTCGGGTTTCCACAGGATTTCAGAACCTGACGGTATGTGCTTAGATCAGCGCGGGGTCAGTATTGATACTTATGAACCTGACAATAAGTTTTTGATAGCCGATAAGCGAGAACTAATAACAGAGACTCTCTATTCTCATTTGCTGAAGACAAATTGCCCAGTCACGGATCAACCTGATTGGGCATCAGTTTATGTCAGTTACACTGGCCCCAGAATTGATAAGGATGGTTTGTTGAAATATATTGTGTCTTATCGCCAACACCAAGATTTTCATGAGCAGTGCGTTGAGCAGATTTTTACCGATATAATGCAGCGCTGTAGCCCTTCTGAGTTGAGTGTTTATGCTCGTTATATGCGTAGGGGAGGACTTGATATAAACCCCTTTAGAAGCACAACGTCGACAGTCCCGCCGGTTTGGCGTCAGGTTCGGCAATAAAGAGCTTTTAAGCTAGGCTGGTTTTCAGAAATTCGATTAACAGATTAATTGCTTGGTCTTCCTTTTTGCTGCGATCGCAGATCAGATTGATACCAACTCTACCAAGATCGGGAAATCTAGATGAATCGGGAATCACTTTCAGGTTACTGGGAACAGTGCTCTTAGCCAGCACAGTGACTCCAAGGTCCTCTTGAATGGCGTATTGAATACCCGTTAAATCTGGGTTGGTGTAGACAATCTGCCAAGGTAACTCAGATTGATCTAGGCGTTGAATTGCTCGCTGACGGTAGATGCAACCCTCGGCAGCAACAATTAAAGGCATAATTTCCACTTTGAGTGGATTTCGATCGCTGTTAGCTACCCACACGAGGTCATCGGTTTTAACCAAATCTGAGTCTGCATCGGCTATTTCATCCCCAAGAGCTAAAATCAGGTCATGCTTTGCTTTACCTGCTTTGGTCAGCAGATGTTTGCTCAACTCACAATTTACTTCTAGAGTGACATTTGGGTAGGCTTTTGCAAAGCGACTAACAATTCTTGGAAGCAGTACTGTTGCAAATTCGCTAGGAATACCAAGTCGAATCTTGCCCGCTACAGCACTTTTTGAAAGTTGACTAATGGCTAAATCATTTAGAGACAGTATTTGATTAGCATAGTCATAGAGTGATTCACCTGACTCTGATAAATCGAGATGCTTTCCTGCGCGAATAAATAACCGTTCACCGACTAAGTCCTCAAGTCGTTTGATTTTGAGTGTTACGGCGGGCTGTGATCTGCCCAGCAATTCGCCAGCTTTAGTAAAGCTGCCAAGTTGTGCCACCGAGACGAAAGCACGCAATAGATCCATCGATAAATTCTTCATAAATTTACCCTTACATTGATATTTATATTATAAATACTAACATTATATGTATTAATTTAACATATTAATGTAATCCTATTATCATGAGATATCGATACCCCACTTACGCTCTGTGGAGACAACAAAATCCATGCCAGATAGCGCAAAAAATCAAAAAACTCAGTTCTACGACTACCATATTGCTGCCGGCGGGAAAATGGTGTCTTTCGCGGGCTATCTGATGCCGGTTCAGTACCCTGCTGGCATTATGCAAGAGCACCTTCATACGCGAAATAACGCAGGATTGTTTGATGTGTCTCATATGGGACAGGTGTTAGTCACGGGGGTTGGAGTGGCCACGGCATTGGAAAAGCTGATGCCAGTAGACCTTGATGCGCTGGCTATTAACCAGCAGACATATGCGACATTTACATTGCCAGATGGCGGGATTCTTGATGATCTCATTGTTACTCGGTGGGCGGAGGATACCTATTTTTTGGTCGTTAATGCAAACTGTAAAGATCAGGATATTAAGCATCTAAAAAGCTATTTAAGCGACTTTACAATTACTCATCTAGATCAACACAGTCTGATTGCTCTTCAAGGTGCGAAAGCTAAGGATATTATGTCGAATCTAGCACCGAGCACGTCTGATTTGATTTTTATGCATGGATGTCCAGTGCAAATTGATGACATTGAATGTTATGTGACTCGCTCTGGCTATACCGGCGAGGATGGCTTTGAAATTTCAGTATCCAACGATCATGCCTTGGCAGTGGCCGATAGACTGTTGGCTTTTGACTACTGCAAGTGGATAGGGTTGGGTGCGCGGGATTCCTTAAGATTGGAAGCGGGTTTATGCCTTTATGGTCATGATATGGATCAAAATACATCCCCTATTGAAGCTGGTATTACTTGGAGTATCAGTCACTCTCGCCGTGTTGGTGGTGCCAAGGAGGGTGGTTTTTTAGGCGCAGACAAAATTCTTAAGCATTTAGCTGATGGTGCGCCAAAAAAGCGAGTAGGTTTTCTGGTTGAAGGCAGGGCGCCAGTGCGAGAGGGTGCTGAGATAGCCGACAACGATGGCAACATAGTCGGTGTTATCACTAGCGGTGGATTCGGGCCGTCATTACAAGCCCCTGTAGCCATGGGTTATGTTACAACCGCTCTGGCTGCAGAGGGAACCCAGTTAAACGCTATCGTCAGAGGCAAAATCAGGCCGATGAAAGTTACACAAATGCCCTTGGTCCCGCAGCGATATCACCGCGGTTAGTAATTCACTATAAGGAGTTGAGAATGACCCAGAAGTTTTACACTAAAGACCATGAATGGTTGAGCATTGAAGAGAACATTGTAACCATTGGCGTGACGGACTTTGCCCAAGAGCAGCTTGGAGATGTAGTATTTATTGAGCTGCCAGAGGTTGGAGCTGATTTGATTGAGGGTGATGAAGCTGCAGTAATCGAATCTGTTAAGGCCGCAGGTGAAATTGCGGTACCAATTAATGGCACGGTAGTCGCGATCAATGAAGATTTGGTTGATCAACCTGAGCTACTTAATACTGCACCAGAGGATGAAGGTTGGATATTTCGCGTGTCTCCCAGCGATGGTTTAGAGACCGCCAGTTTTATGGATGCTGAGCAATATCAAAAATACATTGATAGCGGCGAATAATGAGCAACGCTCAGGGAGATAATCTAATGCTTAAAAAGAAACGAAGTCTTGGGGATTTAGAGAATTCTGCTGAGTTTGTCTCTCGCCACGTGGGACCAAATTCAGTTGACCAGACTGCTATGCTCAAAACTCTGGGTTGTGTGACACTCGAACAGTTGACCCAACAGGTTGTCCCCAAAGCGATCGCTATGACCGGCGATTTGGATATTGATGATGGCTGCACTGAAGCGCAGGCTATTGCTGAATTAAGGCAGATTGCTCAGCAAAATAAAGTATGTCGAAGTTTTATAGGGCAGGGCTATTACGGCACAATTACACCAAATGTGATCCAGCGGAATATTTTAGAGAACCCGGCCTGGTACACGGCTTATACGCCTTATCAGCCAGAGATTTCCCAAGGCCGTTTGGAAGCGCTAATTAACTTTCAAACAATGATCACCGACCTCACAGGCATGGAAATGGCTAATGCTTCCATGTTGGACGAAGGCACCGCTGCGGCAGAAGCTATGGCTTTGTGCCAGCGAATGTCAAAATCAAAATCCCTACGATTTTTTGTTGATAATGATTGTTTGCCTCAGACCATTGAGGTGGTTACAACCCGCGCAGAACCGTTAGGCATTGAGGTTGAAGTTGGTGACCCAGATAGTTTCTCCGGTGAGGCTTTTGGTATCTTGTTGCAGTATCCCGGTGTTAGTGGAGAGATAAGCGACTATCGGTCGGTGATAGAGAAAGTGCAGTCTCAGCGTGGTCTGGTAGTGATGGCGGCTGATATTCTAAGTTTAGTGATGCTAGAGTCTCCTGGCTCCTTGGGGGCTGATGTTGCAATTGGGTCAAGTCAGCGTTTTGGTGTTCCTTTGGGTTTCGGCGGTCCTCACGCCGGTTATATGGCGACACGCGAGGCCTATAAACGTAACCTTCCAGGGCGTCTGGTGGGTGTGTCTCAAGATTCAGCAGGAGCTCCAGCTTATCGCTTAGCGCTGCAGACCCGTGAACAACACATTCGCAGAGAGAAGGCGACGTCTAATATTTGTACCGCGCAGGTATTACTTGCGGTCATTGCGGGTATGTATGCGGTGTATCACGGGCCTAAAGGTTTATTACGTATTGCTCACCGAGTGCATACTCTCACCTCTGTTCTGGCTGAGGGGTTACGGCAATGTGATGTCAAAATTCAAAATAATCATTGGTTCGACACACTCACACTAACAGTCGGAGAGCGTAAAAAAGTAGTTCTTCAAACTGCTGCACAAAAACAGTTTAATTTCCGTTTAATCGATGAGGAAACAGTGGGAATCTCGATCGATGAAACAACCTCGGCAGCAGATATTGCAACACTTTGGGATATCTTGATCGGGCCGCATGATTTGAATGTGGATGTGATAGCCCAAGATATTGGAGAAAACCTACCGAGCGATCTAATAAGAACGACTGATTTTTTGAGTCACCCAACATTTAGTCTTTATCACTCTGAAACGGAGATGCTGAGATATTTACGCAAGCTAGCTGACAAAGATATTGCCTTGGATCGCGCGATGATTCCTTTAGGTTCTTGCACTATGAAGTTAAATGCGACGGCGGAAATGTTGCCGATCACATGGCCTGAATTTTCAAACATACATCCCTTCGCGCCTTCGAATCAAACTAAAGGCTACTCGATAATGATAGAGCAGCTCGAGGAAATGCTATGCGCAGCCACTGGATATGATGCGATGTCATTGCAGCCTAATGCGGGCTCTCAAGGAGAGTATGCCGGCTTGCTGGCGATTCGGGGGTATCACGAAAGTAGAGGCGACAGCCACCGTAACGTATGTCTGATCCCAAGTTCAGCTCATGGTACCAATCCTGCATCAGCGCAAATGTGTGGTATGAGTGTAGTGGTTGTTAAGTGTGATGATCAGGGAAATGTGGATGTGGATGACCTTCAATCTAAGGCGCTACTCCACAGTGCAAACCTGTCAGCGATTATGGTTACCTATCCTTCTACTCATGGAGTATTTGAAGAGCGCATCACAGAGATATGCGAAATCGTTCATCAGCATGGTGGGCAGGTATATATCGATGGTGCAAATCTCAATGCCATGGTTGGTGTTTGTCAGCCAGGTAAGTTTGGGGGTGATGTTTCCCACCTTAATTTGCATAAAACATTCTGTATTCCCCACGGTGGTGGAGGACCGGGAGTTGGCCCAATAGGTGTTGGAGCGCATCTAGCACCATTTTTACCTAAAGAGTCCAGCGACGGAGCGCGCCAGGGTGCTCAGGTATCTTCAGCCCCTTTTGGAAGCGCAAGCATTTTACCGATCACGTGGATGTATATCCGAATGATGGGGCGATATGGACTAAAACAGGCGACAGAAGTTGCTATTTTAAATGCCAACTACATTGCCAGTCGACTTCAAGACCATTACCAGATTCTTTATACAGGTAGTCAGGGCCGGATAGCCCATGAATGTATTCTAGACGTGCGAATGCTAAAAGATGAGGTTGGGATATCTGTTGATGATATAGCCAAAAGACTAATAGATTTTGGTTTTCATGCTCCAACTATGTCGTTTCCTGTGGCTGGAACATTGATGATCGAACCTACCGAGAGCGAGTCTAGAGCTGAACTAGATCGTTTTTGTGATGCCATGATCACGATTAAATTAGAGATCAATCAAGTGGCTGAAGGTACCTTTAGTGTGGAGGATAATCCCCTGGTGGGTGCGCCTCATACTGCAGCTATGGTCAGTGCAGATGAGTGGGATCATGCGTATACACGAGGTCAGGCTGCCTATCCAGTGGATTCTTTGAGGGAGAGCAAATATTGGCCGCCTGTGGGGCGGTTAGACCATGTTTATGGCGATCGAAATTTAGTGTGTTCCTGTATGCCTATCTCTGATTATGAGTAAGTATACGTCTGATAATAATGATAATTCAAACGGGGCTTTATTATCACCAGAGACTCTAGTAGGTCGGTTTTTTGATCATATTAATGACACGTTAGCTAATTGAGGTTGTGGATACTAGCTTCGTTGCTTTTAAACTCTTTGTTGTGTAAAGTTCCGCCGCTCTGATTTGATGAAGAGTCGATACGAAGAGTATGCTGCGCTCGTTGCTAGTAATCTAAACAGAAAGCGGCGAAAGTTTACGGTGAGGTGTCCGAGTGGCTGAAGGAGCACGCCTGGAAAGTGTGTAAGCGTTAATAGCGCTTCGAGGGTTCGAATCCCTCTCTCACCGCCATAAAACTACTTCAAAGTCTTCAAAGGCTTGGCAGTCTTCAGAGACTTTATAGCCCCCACCCCACGCAGGTGACCATACCCCTCTACGGCTATATATAGGTGTGGTGGGACTTTTTAGGGTGTGAGGGGTTGGAAACCAGATGGGCTTAAAGCGCAGGTATCAAGGTCTCCAAATGCGCCTCAATCTCTTCTGCAGTCTTCCTAGTAGCATTCGCTGTTAGCATACTTATCAATTTCCTTGTAAAGAAACCCTGTCATCAGCTGGAGAAGTCTCCTTGGCGACAATTGCCTAAGCATAGCCAAATACCCCATCTAGTCAAATCAGGGCTAGATCAATGTAAAGAGCAAAATCAACGAAGTACGATTAGATAGTTAATCCACGCGCACAAACATTGTTCGTATAAAGGCTAAAGTACTTTGAACTAAAAACAAAATTAAACAGCCAACATAAATATTTGTGCGAGCTTGCAAGTATCCAATAATCATGAGACCGGAGGCTATAAAAATTGTTGCAAGAAGCCCCGTCTGGAATAAAAAGACCTTAAGTGGAAAGATATGTTTGTACCCTTGATCCCTCAGTAAAAGCATTCTTTTTGGGAACACTAATAAACCTATCACAGAGTAAAGGCATACGGACCAGCAAATAATTTTCCACGACAATTCCGCATTGTTAATATTAAAGATGCCAAACGGTAGAAGGCCTCCAAACATTGCACCAAAGGCTGAATATGTCAAAAGTCGAACTCGAAAGTTGTCAGGGCCGCTGAACACGTCTGAACTCCGACTTAATGCAATTAATATAGCTGAAAACCCAACTATACCTATGGCTATCTCTGCAATTAATTGTAGAGCATGAAAATTTGGCTCCATGGTCTATGCTCCCTGTCGAGGTAATTATCCAAGCATAACTGAATACCCAATCCAGTCAAATTAGGGCTAGAGTGAGATTTCACCCATGCAAATTGTTGCGTCCTTTAGGGCTTTGGAGGTTTGTTATTTTATTTTTCTTTCCAATGCTTTAACTCTGTCTGTCAAATACCAGACTTTTGTGTAACTCACCAACGCTAGAATACTTACAACTATAAGCCAAAGGTTTTCTTCAACAAATTCCATAGATTTTTCCTTAGATAATAATTATGCTCTTTAATGATTATCCAATCACATCTCGGCTAATACGGATTACTGATCATTAAAAAAGTGCATTATCAACGGCCACGATTGAGTTAGGTTGTAGGTATGGCCCATTTCACTACCCCGGCAATCAAGAATCGGAGGGAAAGTATTGCCTCCCGCACACAAAGGCCAGCCACGGCATTCAAGACTAGATGCAATGTTTTGATCAATAAGTGCTGGAGGGTTAGAGATATCACAACTGAGTGCGTTCCCCCAACTTTCCGCGATTGCGCTAGCTCCTGTGTAGTAGTACTCCTCACCGTTGGACGTAGTGGTGAACGATTTGTCATTCCAGTCACCCGGCGGAACAGTGGTATCGCGCATTCCGGTTATTAATATAGCTGGAAGACCATTAGTGTTTTTCGGCTCTTTTAAATAACCTCGATGAGGCAGCCCAATAATTGGCGCAATGGCGCGAAATGTTTGAGCCGTTCGCTCATCTTGCCCCAATTCCCACACAAACATTCCACCATTTGAGCCTCCCGTGGCAAATATGTGATCATTATCAATACAAAGATTTTCCTTTGCTTCAGCTACGAGTTTAGCAACAAAGCCGATATCGTCATCTAGGCAGTGAGTCCAAGAACAACTATTCTTAGCCACACTCTGACAGGATGGGTAGGTGTAGTCTGGGGTTACACTGGCATTACAAATTGCGTCTGAGTCATTTGGCACTGCTGAGTTAATTCCATCTCCATCCAAGCCCGTTGTGGACCCGCTAAAGGACCAAGAGGAATAGAAACCTCCTGGCTCCTGAGAACCAAGACCAAGAGGAGAAATCATTATGTAGTTGTGCTCGTTAAGTTCACTCTGGACGGTTTCGTTATCAAGAAACTCATTTTGGTCTCCACCCCAGCCATGAAAACCAATTACTAAAGGCGATGGTTCATTGTTTTGGTAGTTGGTAGGAATATGAACTCGGAATTGTCTCTCTACGCCATAGTGATCTATCGTCCTAGTGCCAGAACTCCACGTCGTTTGAGGGCACTCTAGGTTGCCAAGGGTGGGATTTAGGGACGTCAAGTGGGCCTCAATAGCCTCTGAATTATCTCTAACGGCATCATCTGCTGTTACTCCCTGAATAAGCGTTTCTCCTTCCAGACCGAATAGATAACGCAAGATAAGCAACCCGTCTGTCAGCGCATCAATTTGCCCATTACCGTCGATATCAGCCAGATCACCTAACATAGCAATACGAGATTCAATATCGGTTGAAGAGGTGTAGACCGCAGTAGAGGACACAGCTCCTGTCACCAGCGTACTTCCCTCTAACCCGAACATTCGCCTAAGTAGCAAAAGACCATCAGTTAGGGCGTCGTACTGACCATTTCCATCGATATCTAACGAATCTGAAGGAGTTGTTCCTGCTAAGAATTCATCTAGCGCGGTTACTCCATCGTTATTAAAGTCACTCGAGGCATCTGATGGATCATTTGGGTCTAGCCCAAACATAGTTTCCCAAACATCTGGGAGCCCATCACCATCAGTATCTGTGGAGTAAAGCTTATTCTTGGGGAACGCATCATCCACATCTAAGACATCATCATTGTCATCATCCGGATCACAAGCATCACCTAAGTCATCACCGTCAGTATCTATCTGATCTGGATTGGGCTCTGAAATACAATTGTCTAACGCATCATCTACACCATCCGAATCAGCATCAATCAAAGTGCCAAGGGATGTTATACCGGCTAGGCAATCTAATCTTGGGAAAGTTCTACCTGCATCATCCTGCACTATGACATCGCTGGTTTTGAGCGCACTCTCAATTTGATCAGCAGTTAACTCAGGACGATATTCCGTCAGTAGGGCAGCACACGACGCTACCAAGGGCGTAGCCATTGACGTCCCAGAGTAAACAGTGGTGCCACCGCCATTGCGCGTTGCGCTAATCGGACTACCGGGGGCGAAAATATCTAACGAGACACTGGAGTTACTAAAGCAGGCCATTTGGTCTGCCATTGGATTGGCTTCAGCACAGTAGTCATCGTTCCAATATGTCGGGCTTGTGTCCCATACTGCCCCCACAGCGATAGCTGAAGATATGCATGCTGGCGCAGAAATAGAATTTGCAGAGGCTTCGTTTCCACTAGAAACAAAACTAAGTGTACCCCGATCCCTCAATATATTAATGGCGGAATTAAATGCTCGGGTGTATGCATAGGTTGAATCACAGTCACTGCTAAATAATTCATTTGTACCTAGGCTCATATTAACGATATCAACATTTGGTAGCTCGTTTATTACATGATCTAAACCGGCTATAACAATGGATGCTGCGCTGTAACTATTTGAGCTATCAAGCACTTTAACAGCATGAATTTTGACCCCTGGTGACCCACCCTCTGGGGCAGTGCTACCTTGGGACGCTATTATTCCAGTGACGTGCGTGCCATGACCATTATCATCCTCTGCTCTATTTGCTCCGTTGGGACAACTATCAGCAAAACATTTTTGGGTAAGAAGAGCTCCTTCAAGGTCCACGTGATCGGTATCAACACCAGTATCGAGAACAGCTACTTCAACATTTTGACCAGTTAAGTTATAGGTCTGTTTGATTGAATCTATATTCACCTGGAAAATCGCTTGATACAGAGAACCATGGCCGCCTACGTCCAATCCAATTCGAGCAACAGATATGTCCTTGGCCAGTTGCACAAGGCCTTGTAACGAGACGTCTGCAGCAACAGCATTAATTGACCTAAATTGGCGTCTGATTTTAAAGTCAGTTCCAGAATCGATGATAGACAAGACTTTGTCTGTATTAAGTGTTACTCGAGCATTACGCGCAGTTAATGATTCGTTTGTATACTGAATAGGGGGCTCTGCACTTGGAAGTATCAGGACCTTGAAATTCAGTTCGCCTAATTTAACGGTTTTGTCGCTGATGATCTCTAGTAGATCAGGATCAAGTTTGTTGCTAGCTTTTAGGAGTATTAGTGAAGGTTCGTCAGCCATTGTTGCACTAGCGCTCAAGGTGGCAAAAACGAGTAGAATTGGAAGTAACAGTCCTTTCATATCTATTTGATGCAGGTTACCTATCAGTTGGGCCGCCTAATCTTAGCTGAATACCTCACCCAGTTAAATGGGGCGAGAGCTTGTATGCAGTCGTGCGTTTTTATATTTTAAGCTGGTATTTTACCGATCAAAATATCCTTGAGCATAATCCAGTCGCAAAGTTTGGCCCATAGAGGGTTTGAAAATGCGGCTGGAGTATTTTTTTCAAAAAAGTAGTGACCACTCCATGCAAACGGATAAACCACTACTGGGCTGAGCACAAGCAGTAACCAGACCTCAAAATAAACTACCAATATCACATAGCTTATTGTGCAGCACTGACCAATAACATGGAGTCTTCTGTTCCATTTGTTTTGATGCAACGTTAGGTAATGTTGATAGTATTGCGAGAAGTTCATTTTTCAAAAACGTCCTTTGCGGCTATCTCTTTATCTAACATTTCAATAAGCTGATCGCGGCTATAGCTATGGGGTCCCCATTGATTCAATTCAACCAATTGACGTACCTTGGTACTAATAGTGAATTCCTGCTCTGATTGACTCGGTGTTACAACATAGCGGCGCAATGGTTTCTCATCGAATAATGCATGCATGTAAGCAGCTGATACTTCATCTGGTTTTTTTAACGATAATTCGTAGGCGGCAGTTTGATCGTATTGTTTTTGCATTGCATCGGTTATTTCCCCACCGGCAGCTTTGATTTGAGCAAACGCATGTAACATGGTGCTGCGCCTAATCCAAGATTGATAGTTGCCTGGTTCAATTACACTGACCGACACTCCTGTTGATACCAGCTCTTCCGCAAGCCCATCGGTGAAGGCTTCAATCCAATGCTTACTGCCACTGTAGGAATTAAATTGGCTGGTAGTAATAGTGCCGGCAACAGAGCCTGTTGTTGCTATCCTGCCAGTAGATTCAATGACTAAGGGTGCAAATGCCTTAGTAACGCGATAGACGCCTTCCACATTGACTTGATAAAGCATGTTGTGGTCTGCAATTGGAGTTGATAACACGGGGCCACCACCACCTATACCGGCATTGTTGATCAGCCCATAAAGTCCGGTTCCCGCCTCTTTGATCCTACTTACGGCAGCATCAATCTGATCTTGTTTGGTAACATCTAGCCTAACTGCGGTAATGTTTTTAATGGCATTCAGATCAGCCATTTCGCTGTCAGTTCTTGCACCTGCGTAAACATGATGACCATGTTTAGCGAGTGTCTCGGCTAAGTTTCTGCCAATGCCAGTTGTCGCACCAGTCACTAGAATCGATTTCACTTGGGTGTCTTGCGTCTCCGCAGCATTTATCTGGGCAGGCAAGACAATTAGGCTTGCAACGAACATGCATATTAAAATTTGTACTCTAAACATTGTTTTTCCTTTTAGTTCATCAATGAGCAGAATTCGCAAGAACAACGTCTATCTCGTTACTTAGAGATATCACTGCTGGATGGGCATAATTGTCTGACTCTATGGCAGCTATCATATTGAGTTTTATCATCGAAGCCAACCTCTTGAACAAGGTATCGAATTCATAGTTGGTTAGGATAATTTTTAATATTTGTCTCCATTAAGGTTACCTGATGCTGAACTATGCACTATAGTAAACAGACTACTAATCATATTTGTATGGAGAACTGTTATGTTGAAACAAATTTTAATTGTCCCTATTGTCGCTCTTTTAGCGAGTTTTAGCTTTGCTGATCATCATGAGGAAGTTGATGCTGGGCCAAGCGCTGAGGGAGCTGATAATCTTCGTGCAGAATATCAATTTTGCACGCTGAATAAAGGTAAAACTCTGAGAGATGTTGAGAAACATGCGCAAAAATATGGTGACTTCGCAGGGGAGCGTGGCGTCAAATATAACCAGAGCCTTTTAATACCAGTGCATACAGGCTCTGGTATGGGTGATTTTACTCATGCAATTGTAGGGCACTGGCCTAACGGTTCAGAAATGTACAAAGATTGGGGCGTTTATTTGAATGATTTTCAAGAGGCATATCCAAATCTCAAGTCACCTCAGACTTGCTCTGAAAGCTATGCAACATTTCAGTTAAAGGTCGTTCAAGCATTTAATGACACGATGGAACTGGATATGAAACGACCTGTTCAATATGCGGACTGCTCGTTAAATGAAGGTAAAACCATTGAGGATGCTGTGGCTGCAGAACGGGCGGTAGCCGAGCTAGTTGCTTCGGTTGGGTTAAGTGGTTATTCGGTGAATTATATCTTCCCATATTTGGGTCAAAGAGATCCGGATTATGATTTCATTAGCCTGTTTTATTTCCAGAATTATACTGCCAGAGGTGACATGGCATTTAATTACTACAAGGTTGCTGAAGAGGCCGATGCAATAACAGGTGAAGTGTACAGCTGCGTTAATCCCAGAAGTTTTGCTGTAAAAAACTTTTATACTAATTGGGAAAACAACTAAAGTTATTCTGATATTGAAAAATATCGCACGTTAAATAAAGCGTGAATTGATCTACGTTTTATCAAGCTGTTTTTTTAAAGGAATCTTTGAACAATTTACTCAAAGGGGAACAATATGAAAAATTTAATAAACCTTGGCCTTTTGATGGGGACCTGTCTATTTGTCTTAAGTAGTTTTGCTGAGCATCATGAAGAGTCGGATGCTGTTGTTATTGGCGATGTAGAGATGACTGAGATCGCTCACAGTGATGGTTTTAATCAGATGAAACAGATGCTAGGTAAATGGGAAGGAAAATTAACCCAATTTACTGGAGCAGTAATAAACACTTCGTCAGAGTTTAAATTAGTTTCAGGTGGTAATCTCATTACTGAAACATTAGTTGAAGATGGTGTAGAGATGTTAACGACCTACTCGGACAATAAAGATGGAGAATTGGTTGTTAAACATTACTGTGCATTGGGTACTCAGCCCGTATTCAAAGCTTCGAAAGTGTCAAGTGATATGGTGGCTGTTTCGCTTGATGAGTCTCAAGGTGGTTATCATCCGGAGCACCATAGCTATGTGAGCTCTATGAAATGGATGGTCGATGCGGATAATAAAGATTTGGCGGTTGTTGGTTCTACGCTTTATATCGATGGCGAATTAGTTGAACAACAGTCGGTGATTAGTCGGGTGAACTAGTCGTGATGAATTGGTCTGCGCTTTGGGTTGGCCATATTTCTCATGATATTTTTAGCCAAAGAGACGTTTGTTTAAGTTAACAAGTGGTACTAAACAGGGTTGCATAGTTTGCAGCCCTTTTTTTGCTTTAAATTGCAGAGCTGTGGTCTAGTTTGGTTGGGCTGTATCTCCGCCGAACTACTTTGGCAACGATAAGCCCCATAATTATATAAAGAGGCGCAGTTAGCATAGCCATGATTGCTTCTCCAGATGCCAAATCTACCGAACCATCAGGTAGTAATTGACCAACACCCGTTTGGTATGGGATGACGTAGTACTTAATTAACAATAACGGCATGAGACATCCATAAACGATCAAAAAGCCTGGGGCCCAAAGGGTAATCCTTGTTT
>Ga0206123_10000083_pt1 | contig 81263 bp, 50 predicted proteins | sample Helgoland_Spring_2_FD_160086 | JGI IMG/M metagenome (GOLD analysis project Ga0206123, IMG submission 160086) | Pelagic subsurface seawater microbial communities from Kabeltonne, Helgoland, North Sea - Helgoland_Spring_Bloom_20160316_1 | ecosystem: Environmental > Aquatic > Marine > Epipelagic ...
GGAATATAGAACGTACGCATTCCAACCATAAGCAAACGCATCCTCATCTCCCTTGTTCACCCGGAAGAAGACATGGTCTCCGATTCCATTGCCATTGTCGTATCGAGCATTTAGGTATTCGAGTAAGGCGCTATTACCAGAGGTTGAAGTCAGGACCTTACCGATCTCGCTCGAGGGTGTGAGATAATTCTGCTGAATTAAAGTTCCAGCAGTTCCACCACCAGGAGCGCCAGTCTCTGGACCAATAAACCAATCACTCAATTTAAGATCGTCCGAGGCAGAAGCTCTAACTGCCCAAAGATCCGCTGGGAAATCTAAGCTATCACCTTTCTGAGCCAAAGTTGCTTCCAACTCTGCAGTCAAGAAGGGATTTGCAACATTCCCAAAATTAGGGATCTGGAACACCATCATACCGATAGTCATGCCAAAGTTACCGTCCGATCCTCCGTACCATTCGCCTACATTTAGCTTCCAAACATCATTACCTGACAGATTGTCGCCATGTATCGAAAGGGAACTACCAGTTGCAGAATTAGCCACGCCGTTTGCGGCGCCTGGCGTATAATTAACTACCATTCCTCTTGCTTCGATCATTCCATCAGCAATACTCGAGAAAATTGAACGCACTCCCGAGTCAGGGGACGGATTGACATCGGCTTTCACTAGTTTAAAGGTCCAGTAGCCTCCACTGTATGCAACCTCGACCGTCATCGTATCCTGAGTATTTGCCACCACTTTATATATAGTTGACTCAGGCGCTTCGGCCGGATCTGATAGTTCACCTGCACCACTGACTACCTTGGGCAGGCCAATATGGGCACCAACACCATTCAATGTAATGGTGCTTGTACCTTCATCATAAATGTAACTGAAAGTTGAGAGGCCATCATGGGGCGCTACCGGCGTGCCGCAAGCTTCAGGATCTACACCCTGCCAGGGCTCAATCCATGTCTCATCACCCATCACATTATTGTAGGTACCATCTTCAGTAAAAGAAAACAGGTCATCAAAGAGGCAGGCCCTCTCTGCCACAGTGTTTGTATCACTAACCCAGAAAGAGGTGCTTCCAGAAACTGGACCAACGCCCATTGCCCCGTATACCGGGGCTAACTTCCAATCTCCAACAAGCATAGCTTGAGTCAACGTGATCGGAGGGACATACTCTTCAAGAAAAGTAACATCATCCCAATAATAGATCTCACCATTACCAGAAGACCCAAAATCAAAGAATACTGACAAAGTATCATATAAATAACTTGTATTTAATGCAGGCGTGCCAGGTACATGATCGCTAAAGTCAAAAATCAAGACCTCCCACTCGTTGGCTAAAGTGGTTAACGTCTCAGTCTCAACACTATGATTTTCGTTAGTTGATTCCTCTAATTTTACTCTTATAGGGGTTCCAGCAGTCGGTGAATAAATTCGAATAGATAGACGGGTCAATGTCTCACTGAGAGGGTATATAACATCGCCTCGAGCGATTGTTGTCCCGGCCCAACTCTCATTTCCTTTGGTTGAGGCTACGACGGTATTAGAGCTATCCGCTGGGTCTGCGCTCAAAGCACTTACATTATTTCCAAAATCGACTATCTTGTAGTCAATCAATGTATCGTCAAAGTTTATTACTTCACCAATATTGAGAATATTATCGCTGCCGGTACCAATATCTCCAGTCGGAACTTCTGAAGTAGGTGTCAATTTAAACCAGTTAAGATTAAAGCCTCCCGAGGTTGTTGCTATGCGGAAGGTGTAGTCTCCGGCAATCATTTTCAGCACACCACCATCAACCGTCTGCCAACTCTGCCAACCTCCAGTATCTGGCACAGCTGTTGAATCCTCCAATGAACCATCAACATAAAGCAAAATGCCCGGATTACTACCACCCTGGCTCGCCGTACGATAATTGACCTTGTAGTTATCATCTTCAGGAATAGTAACCGTATAATCCATCCAATCACCAGCATCAATCCATCCTACATTTAATCCGCCTCCCTCATCAGAAGTACCTTCAGTTCCCACTTCACCCTCAGGCAACTGAATAGTAGAACTAAAGCTTTCGGCTTCAACTGTTATGGCACCGTCATCAATACAAAATTCTGGATCAGTCTGATTAAAAGCTAGCCAGTTAATGTTAAATGAGTCACCAAGAGCCTCTAGTCTCATGACTTGACTACCTTCGGTGAGCTCGACAGGTCGCTTAAAGGTCACCCAACTAGACCAACCTCCCGTCGGGGGAATAACGAACGTATCTACAAGAGAACCTCCAAAACTTAACTCAAATCCTGCACTGCCTGGCTGACTGGCAATTCTGTAGTCCGCTGCGTAGCAACCGGTTGCAGGAACATTAACGTCATACTCGATGAAATCGCCTTCATCAAAGTTTCCTACATGATCGCTTAAATCGCTATCTGTAGATGCTCCAATGCTTACAGTTCCATCAGGTGCTGAGATAACAGTGGTCCAGTCTTCTGCCTCTACTTTTATATCATCAGGCTCCGGCGGGACCCACTCACAACCCACACCATAATTAGCACCGCCCGTACCACCTGGCTTAATGTCGAAGTTCATCAAATTCATGTTGCCACCACTAACAATGCGCAACTTTTGGATGCCCGCCTTCAAGGTGACATTAACTGTCATATCTTCCCAAATGTCCCAACCATTGGTGTTTGGTGTTGGCAGATTACCTGTAAGTTTTACGCAATCAGATTCAATACTAATAAAACCGCCCACACCGCTGCCAGATGCCGTTCTTAAAGTGACGATATAATTACCCGCAGTTGCAACATCGATTGTGTACTGCAGCCATTCCTCCTCCTCAAAAAATCCAACAGATGTATACCCTTCAGAACTAGACTGAACATCTACTGCCTCATCTGGCCTGTATGCCTCACCCAAGTTGATAGCACCCGTATCATAGTAGGCAACGCCCTCTCCACCGTAGTCATAATCCGCCGCCCAAATTCGCCCATTAGGTGCCAAACTATCAAATGGATGATCTCCATCACCATTGGTTGGAACTGGCATCGGGCTTCCAAAAAATGGTCCCGGCGGAATTTCTGGTAGATCCTCTAAAGGCTCAACTGAGTTGGTGTAGTTGGTCACAATTCGATAGGTGTTCTCACCATTACGCTTTACTCCAGCACCTATAACACCTGTTAGTCCATAACTCTCTCCTTCAGTGGCTGGAAGAGTTCCTATGAGGTGTGCAGATCCGCCCCAGGGCCTAAGTGCAACGTCTCCTGTTGGTAATTCGAGCCACTTGAACTTCTGATTAACGCCAATTTTGTTCGCAGTTGCTACCAAAACCGCTCCAAAATCACTGACGGTTAAATACTTTCCATTTGAGGCCCGCAAAGCTACAGAGCCGTCATCTCCAGCATCAATCACAATAAACTCATCGTTGCCTATGCCGTCGTAATCTCTGTCATCAGCAATAACTTGAAAGTATTCATCAATACGAAGGAATGCCTCGTCAGCGCGGCTATAAATACCAATAGTCCCATCAAAATTAATAGAAGGCGAGCCACTTGCGGGCCACGTAGTGGTGGGATTTTCTGGTCGCCAAGCGGTACCATAACTATCTAAGTAGGTCCTTAGCCGCTCCAACTCCAAGTCATTCGCCGCTAGCCACTCGAACTGTGTCCAACCGATATGATGACTCTCAAAAATTTCATTAAAACCTTTCTTAGTATCACCAGGATAGAACTCAGTACACATGAGAGCAGGATACCTAGTACTCGTCTCAAAAGCTTCGATAGTACTTTCGACCTGAGCGATATCCCAATAAGCATGAAATGCAAAGCCAGCATTATTCCAGATACCAGGGAACTGCTCAGCGAGGCCATCAGCTCCGCTTATGGCCTGAGATCCACCAAAAAATGACATGAACGAACCAAGTAAAATCATTGTATCTGGAGCAACGCCGCGAATGGTCTCATACATCTGAGCCTGCCTCTCCCAATCTTCAGAGGTCCAATTACCATTGATGCCCGTCACTGGCTCATTATGAGCTTCGTAAATAACATGCGTTTCGTCTTTGTACTTGGCTCCATATAGTTCCCAGAACGCGAGTGTTTTATCCATACTATGAATAGCACCATTCTCACCGTTATTTCCAATGGTGATCATCAAGTACATCTTCGCTTCTCGAGTAAGTGTTACCAGCTGATCGGCTAAAGCTTCGTTAACACCAACTGGGTCAGGATTTTGCTCCGCATCGCCTTCAAGATATACGTGAAGAGTATTAAACCCATACTCATGCACGAGTAGTTCCATCTGAGCCGCTGTGGGAATGTTGGATGGAAGGCTGCCATAAGGATCACCACCATCAAGAGAGAGACTTACCCCACGTAAAGCAGTATTTAGGTCCGTACGAATAACGTTATAACCCAAAGATTGATCAATGTACGGCCGTCCACGAACAGTAACATCATCCAAAGTTCGGTCAGGAATTTCACCCAAAGGCTGATCACCCAAGCCAGAATTATCATTGGGATCGATGATATTCTCAGGCATATCTAGGAATTCATTGCCACTCTTAACCCCACAACCGGATAACACCAAAAGACTTATTAATAAGGTTAATACCTTAACAATCTGGACAAATCCAAAAACTTGAGTGTTGGAGAAATTGTGTTCCATTAACTTACCCTTATAGTACTTTTAGAGTAGCGCCACTGCGACATCTGCCAAAAAGGTGAGGATTCAATAAAGCAGCAGCTTCTGTTATTCGCAAGGTTGGCGAACCTACCAATACGTTTAATATTAGGGAGTATTTTCGATGTGATCGTCCTAGTAAGTTATTCGAACAAAAAAATACAACTGATAGGATCTTTACCTACGCTGTATGAGGTTAATGCGGTTCATTAGACCTCTAAATTATGTTTTAAGATGGTCGCATTTATTCTATCAACGCTTTAATTTACTAAGAACTGCAGATTCGATATTTTTGGCTAAAGCCTCATCCAAAGAGCCTAGGATACCAAGTCCCTCACTTGGAATATGACTGTGCGTTTGGTCATCAGCATCAAAGATATATCGATTGAAAATATTTTGCCAAGCTGCTTTCTGCTCTGGGGGTAAATGTCTCATTGTTAGGAGAGCATGATTCAAGGTATTCATTGGAGAGCTCATATATCTTGGTGTCTGACGCCACCAGTAATTAACCAGCACACTCAGGGAATCCAAGCTTTCGACGTGATGCCACCACATACTTGGAATAAATACTGCATCTCCTGGCTCCAATTCTGCCACCTGCGCTGCCTCTAAAGCATGACGAAATTTTGGATACTTATCAAAATCTGGGTTGTGAAAATCAACTAAGCTAATTGATTGCCCACCAGGTGCTAGATCAATCGGGCCAGGATACAAATTATCCATCTGCTCTGGCGGAAATAAAGTAAAGCGTCGTCGACCAACGGTGGAGCAAGCAATATTATCAGGCAAATCATAATGGGCAGCGATTCGAGTTCTATTACCTATCCAAATACTCGCTAAAGGGTCAATTGAGTCGAATAAAAGATCATTTTCTTTACGGAACCCAGGTAGCCAGCGATCAATCATAGTGGACGCCATATAAATCGTTGGTGGAGAACTTTCCTCTGAATGTTCTTGCAATTTATTTAGCAAGATTTTCATGTTAACTCTGAGCGACTTATAGTTAAAACCGGTACAATCACTATTATAGAAGACTCTACCTTGAGTACTTGGGTCACCAAGCGCCACATTGACTGGGGTTTCTTTATAAAATTGGAGCAAGTAGTCACTGGCTTTTTGGGATGATTCTTGGCCTAGCTTCGTCAGCGGCCAGTCAGCCACAAGAGCTTTTAAGACTAAAGGCTCGGAAGACGTAAGGACATCCGAAGGAATACTTTGAGCGCCGCAGCTATCAATCTGCTTTATCTTTTTGTTTATATCTAGCATATGAGCTGTGTCTTGTGAGATCCATGGCCAATCAATATACCCATTAATTCCAAAGATTGAAATGCATCCTCGCCATACTGCCCCTCTTCCAATAGATCTCAAGCGCACTAAAAGGTCTAAAATGAATAGCGAGCACCTAAGTTATAGCGAGCATGGCCAACAGCATACTCACGAACTTGGTAGGTTGATCTACCATGAATGCGCTGATCTTCTTCAGTCAAATTAATCCCTTCGATAAACAATGATAAGTTGTCGTTAATTTCATAGCTGAGATTCATATCTATTTGGTAGTATTCCTCAACAAAAAGCGGGTCTCGTCCCGCTGATGCCAAAAACTGATCGCGCCAATTCACAGCAATTCTTACCTGCAGTCCGTCTTTGTCATAAAACCCAACAAGATTCGCGGTGTTACTCATACCTGGGACAACCCATTGTTCTTCATTGAGATTGATGTCGTAATCTAAATCACCATCAACGATGGTGTAGTTGGCCTGAAAACCGAATCCAGATTCGCCAAAGGTGTGTTGCATCATCAACTCCCACCCTTCCACTTTTGTTTCACGCTGATTGATAGGAATGGTTACATCGAATATAGCGATTGGATCATTAGAAGTGCCGGTAACCACAACTTCTACCTCATCGCCTTCACCAGTGACATTGACGCCAGGTTCGTTGGCAAAATTTTCAGCGTAGTAGGTATTAAGATCACCCAAATCAAAGTCAAAACGCGGATCACCACCTGTGAGAGCCTCTACTGCCTGATCATACAAATCTCCATTAATAGGCGTAAAAAGGTTTTGGAATAAAGGCTGATTTTCAAAGGTACTATTAACAATAAAGTTGTCTACATCCTTAGACCAGAATCCGGCAGAGAAATAACTGCCTTCATCGTAATACCACTCTAGCGATAAATCGATATTAGCTGATTCCATTGGCAGTAATTGCGGATTACCGCGCCGCCCGCCCCCGCCATCAGAGCCTAGGTAATCAATAATTAATGCGCCTTTGAGGTCGTTGTACACAGGGCGAGTCACCGTCAGGCTATATGATGCACGCAAGATGAGATCATCGATCAACTCCAGATCAAAATCGAGACTAGGCAAGAACATACTGTACGCCCCATCGATCTCGGAGAACCCCTGAATGGTATTACCATCAGCATCTTTTTGTTGATAGAGATTAAAGCGATTGTCAATAATGCTCCACTCAACTCTGTCATATAGAGGGACTAGGGCCTCTGAATGCACGTCAGTCTGTTCATACCGCACCCCATAGTATAAATTAACGGGGCTATTAAAAAACTCCCCTACCCAATGAGCCTGAATGTAGGCTGAATCGGACGTTTCAGTTGTTACTTCATCTAAATCGAAATTGTAAGATGGGCAGAACCCGGTCAAACATGGGCCCCCATCACCAACTACATCACCATGGCTACCTTCACTCAGCAACTGCTCTGCTCGATCAATCAGAGCTTGAAAGTCCCACGTGAAAAAGTCTGTGACCTGACGAGGGTCATCGCTTCCTTGGATACCACTAAAAACCCCTTCGATAGAGTCAATCGATAACAAATCGGCAATATCACCAGGTACTCCAACACCGCTCCAGGCGTTGCGCGTAACCCCCTTGGACTGGCCCCGATTTGACACTTCAACTCTAGCAACACCGAAGGTTACACTATGGCCCGCTTCAAAGTTATATTGACCATCCAATTGCAGCTGCTCAACGTCCATGCGATTGTTATAGCTGCCAAATGAACTTCCTGAAAGCTGCATATCATTGGCATTAATCTCATCAATGCGCGAAATTTGATTATATGAATTTCTCTCACCCAACTGAACTTCTAAAACAGGCATTCCCTCGGCGGTAAAATATCCAGATGTAGTGATACGATTTAAGGCAGCTACCGCCATTGAGCCCCCAGACCCATGCTTGCTATTGGGTCGAGACTCACCACTAGAGTCATGATAATCAAGATTCAAGGTAAGGTTCTCGTTTGCCTGCCAGTCGATATTAAAGCCAGCGGACTTATTCTCATCGATCGAAGCATAAAGGCCAACCCCTTGCAAATTATCAGCTGCACATCCCACTTGCGTGTATTTAGTTGGCGACCAGATGTTTCCCTCTTGAACCCACTCACTTTCTCTTGTGGAACAACCAGGGTCAAACCAAGCCGATAGATCTTGGTGCTGAGTATTAATTTGATTCTCAGCATAGGTGTAGTCCAGAGTTCCTGTCACAGTATCAGTTGGTCGCCACTGAAGGGTAAGTTGACCATTAACGCGCTCACGGCGAAAATCATCTAAGTTATATTGAATATTTGTCGGAATTGCATAGATACCATCAGTGACCTCAGAGGGAAAGCCGACGGCAGAGGGGTCACCAACAGCAATAGAGCCCCACTCTGCAGCTGAAGAACTATTATCAATATCATCTTGGGTAACAAAGGTTCGGCCCATGAAGTTTTGTGTCGTTACTGACTGAGTCCCGCCATCTCTCTTCTGGCTACTAAGCGAGAGTGCTACGCCGATGGTGTCATTTTTAAAGGTTTGACTAAATAACCCAGAAATTTCTGGATTGGCACTATTTCCATTGCGTGTTCCAGGATCGTGAACCCCTTTAGCGCTAACTACCGCTCGCAGACCTGGAATAGCTAGGGGCTTATTTGTTTTGACATTGACTACGGCGCCAATACCGCCAGTGGGTACGTTAGCCCTACCAGATTTATAGACTTCGACCGCAGAAATTCCCTCAGATGCGATATTACCAAAATCAAATGACCGGCCACCTGTAGTTGGCATTTGCCGGCTGTTAAATGTCACTATATTAAAATCCGGGCCAAAACCTCGAACCGTTATCTTAGATCCTTCTCCTCTATCGCGCTCAATAGCCACACCTGTAATTCGCTGAAGAGATTCAGCTAAATTAGTATCGGGAAATTTACCCATATCTTCAGCAGAAATACCATCAACGATTCCTTTAGAATCCCGTTTAATATCCATGGAGCGTTGCATGCTAGCCCTAATGCCAGTGACGATAATTTCCTCAATAACTTCATCTGCGACTTCTGAAGACACTACGTCATCCTGCTCTGACTCCTGACCATAGGCAATTCCAGTTACTGCCAGAGCAATACTGCCTGCCAGTAATTGTCGTTTAAACTTAACCTCATGAATCATATTTCATCCCTACCAGTGCTACTTTTTTTAGTTGTCACATTTAAATTTTAGGAACTTTTAATTGCGCGTCAATCGGATCCAGTTGACATTGATCGCCCCACCAAGGAAGTCCAATCGCATAGTTTGTTCTCCTGCGACCAATTCCACCTCAGCACTCTGAGTTATCCAATTTTGCCAATCGCCTGTCGCTAACAGTTCTTGAGTATCAACAACAATACCGCCAATAGAAGTGTCAAAACCAAAAGAATCCACCGCACTGGCTAAACGATATTCGATAAGATAGGTACCATCAGACGGAATGTTAATGATGTACTCGACATAATCACCCTCGTCGATGTAACCAATATTCTGTCCACCGCCTTCATCAGTCGTGTCCTCTAGAGAAATACCACTCTCATCATCAAAGTCTTCAGCTTCGATAAAGATCTCTGTAATTGGTGGAAGTACTTCAAACCAGTTAATATTTTGACCATCATCGAGAAAATCTATACGCAATGTATAAATACCCACTACTAAGTCAAATTGCTGAGAGGTAAGTGTTGTCCAGTTCTGCCAATCACCCGTATCAGGAACAATTTGGCTATCTACCAGAACACCATCGATCGATACTTCAAACCCATCACTACCTCCAGCGCTAGCAACACGATAATCGATACTGTAAGGCCCTATTCCAGGAGCAGAAATCGTATACACTAAATAATCCCCTGCATTGAGGAATCCTACATTTTGACCGCCACCTTCATCCGCTGTGCTCTCTAGGCCGGTGCCAGACTCGGCAATATAATTTTCAGCCTCGTAACGAATGGGCTCAGCCTTCGGCGCCGCTTCAGATTGCAACCCTAGAGGTCCTTGCAAGCAACTTTCAGAGTTAACACAAGTTAACTTAATATTGTCGATAAGCAGATGAGCTTCACCCGCTAACTCAAGGGTCATTAGAGAAGTTATAGCCCCAGTGTCCAGCGGCATTTTCTCTCCCTCAACAATGATCGGGCTATTGACTAAATCTCTGATAGGGATGCTGTAACTCACCCAGGCATCAGATTCAAGATCAGCAATATCCCAAAGTTGGAATCCGCCTCCAGACACTTCAGATTCCATTCTAACTTCAATGGATTCAGCATTGGTTGCGGCACTGTCGATATAAACATCGAAATTTAAAGCTGCATTCAAGCCAATGAGTTCAACAGGGCTAACCCCAATACTCATGCTTGTTAATCCAGATCCTGTGATCACATCTAGTACCTTGTCATGACCCCCTTCAATGACTGAAACATCTACATTAATAGAGCCATTGGTTAACATACTCAATTCTTTGACATTCTCCGTGTAATGCCAACTTAGTGGATGTAAATCAGATATCTTTACGCCACTAATTGCATCAAAATATCCGTTAGTAAAGATATCTATCTCAACGGGCCCAACTGTTTCAATACGATCAGATGCCTGCCTACTGACTTTGCTTTTAACCCGCGAAGCACAGTCTTTAACACTAGGCTCAACCAATGGGTCGCATGTCCAGACCTTAATTCGATCAACTATAATCTCGCTTGAGAGTTCATCACCACCGGCAGATAAATCAAACATCACCTGCATGTCTTGATTAAATGGTCCAGCATTATCAACAACCACTTCAGCAGCAGAAAAATTGTATCCCCATGTGTTGAGTGTATCGACGGTATGGACATGGGAATTGTCGATGTACCACCGAATTTCACTCGGCCCCCATTCAATCGCATAGATATGAAAGTCAGTTGCTACTGTTTCTAAGGTGTCGGCGTTCATGTTTATTCCACTAGTCAACCCCAAACCATAGTGAGCCCCAGCGATCAAAGATCCCTCATCCGATTCAAGTGCAACCAAACTATTTTCACCATCATACATATCAGACACTGGCACTAACTTAAATATAGCGGTGACATCTGAACCAACTGGAGCTCTGACTGCAGCTTCAATACGGCCAAACTTAATCGGATTTAATCCAGTTACCGAAGAAGTCATTCCATCTTGACCTGAAATTACAAGATTACCTCCAGAAACACTTCCATTCACCGCATTCCAAAGAGAGGAATCCAAGGAGTCTGAGTTAAACTCATCGCCCCATACCATCTGCCAGCCATATTCTTCGATGAATTCAAAATCATTGGCTATATTAATTGTTAAAGTAGCCATATCTGATTGCCCTGACACACTGTCAGTAGCAACGTAATCGATTCTGTCAGTACCAAAAAAGTCAGGGTTAGGCATGTAAATAAACGTGCCGTTAGGATTGAACTCTAACGTACCATTGACCATGCTACTCGCTGTATCAATTGCAAAACCTAAATTATTACCCTGATCATTAGTACTGACATCCCCTTCAACAGGACCTCCATCCTCAACACCTTCGAAAACATCTCCTACAGCAAACAATGAGCGTACGACATTTTGGTCAGCATCATCACCAACGCTACCACCCCCACACGCTGAAACGCATACCACCAGAAATCCAGGCAGTAAAGAAAGGCTTTTATTTAGATTCATGGTAGACCTCAACTCTCTTAACAATTTGGTCGATGCAGTGGTAATAAGCACCCAAGCCAGAGCTTGATTCGACTGTGCTATTTTGACTTTTAAAGATTTTATATTACTAGGCAATGTATAACAGAGCCAAAAAAAACTGTAAGAGCATAATTTACAAATCTTGAGCACTGCAAGCGTCCGACTAACGTACTCGGACACAAAAAGTGCTAAAAGGCATGATGCTCCAATATGTGGTTATCTTTGAACACCAATATTTTTGAGTAAAGTGATTCTAAACGTTAAAAGAGTTGCTAAAACAAAAAGTAAAAAAATCTATGTCTATCGATCATAAACATGTGACACTGGTCCTGCACAGTATGAAACACTTGGGTTTTCGACTAATATTGGTATACATCAAACCCTTGCCAATCAAAATATAGGGAGTGCAGGAAGGGGACAATCAATGGAATTTAGCTCGGTATTATTCAATTTTCATGATGTCATTCTCTTGATGACTGCAATGCAGTGCCTGTTTTGTTTTTTATTATTATGTTTCACCATCGATCAAGATACTAAAAGCACTTTGTTTCTAGCCTTATTTTTATTGGCGCATTCTTTGATCCCCATTAATGAGTTAATTATGTGGGGGGCTGAATTCAAAATGACCGCAAGGGATCTATTCCCAAGCTTATATTTTATCCCAGCGATCGCATACTATATAGATGGTGCACTTTTATTCTTATGTTTTAAGTCCCTAGTATTTCGCGATTTCTCTCTGACCAAGAATGATCTACTTCACCTAGCCCCATTGGTAACCTACGGTATATTTATTTGGACTGCTTTTTACAGCCAATCAGAGACTCACCGTTTAGAGATGATTAATAGCGAATCATTTGTGTACAGCGCCAACTATGTCTACATGGAATTTTTCAGTAAAGGAGTACGAGCGATCTACGCTATCGCCTGTGTAGTATTGATTAGTCGCTACAGTTATCGCCTACAGGATACCAATTCAAATATGGAGAAAGTACACATATCTTGGTTACGAGCACTGGTCATTGGGTTCTTGGTGGTCATGGTCTCTGAGACCATTTTGGCCGGTGCTAAAATTATCAACGTTTTCTCAGAATTAAGTCTGCAACAGTTCAGCAATATTGGGCTAACTGGATATTACATCACTTTTGCTTTAGTTAATCTTTTGGTCTTTAACGCCGTTCGTTACTTTGGTGCTTTTGAGCAAGTTAGTGAAATCTCTGCGGTCAGTAAGCCCAATAATGAGAAGCACCTGCAGCCCGAGTTAGCCGCTGAAGTTGATTTGGCCATACGTGAAGAAAAAATCTACATGGATCCAGATATCACTCTTGATACGCTTGCAGATGCTTTATCTATAATGCCTAGAGATCTTTCAACGCTTATTAATCGTCACTTTGGTATCAATTACTACGAGTTTATTAATAGGTACCGTATCGAGGAAGCAAAGCGAATGCTGGAATCTTCTGACTATGTATCTACCACTATTACCGACATATATCTGCAGGTGGGATTTAACAGTAAATCAGTGTTCTATACATTTTTCAAAAAACTAGAGGGCATTACACCAACTCAATGCCGGCAAAATATTACCCCCAAGTCAAGTTAGAGTCCCATCAAAAGCTTAATAGACTAACGTTTGCATCGCTCGTGGTGGAATAGTCAGCTTAGCCTGCTTTTCACCAACAAAGAAATTGTAGTCAATTGGATCATTTGTATGGTTCATTACGATAGTTGCCATCTGCTCATCCAGATTGATGAACGATGTTGCCAGTAAGAAACTTCGACTACTGCTGGTACTTATGCGCTCAGCATCTGGACGAACGAATTTGGAAAAGTGACCAATATAATAATAGGTCGGGGTATAAATCAGCTCACCCGTTCGCGTATCACCATGGATAGGTGCAAAACAAAAGTTTTGCACATGATTCGGCCCACCTGTGTGGTCTAATAAAATATTCCAGTCAGTCCATCCGACCGTACCACGATTAAAGTCGTTTATCATCGAATGGCCATAACGTTCAGCATTAGGCCAATGCTGATAACGATCTTCACTAAAATTCTCGTTAGTACCCTCAGTGAAGAGTAAGTTCTTAGTTGGATAAGATTCATTAACTAACGCAAGATTATCATGCATAGTCTCACCACCAGCCCAAGTTTCGTACCAGTGGAAGCCAATTCCCCAAGCGTATTTTGATGCCTCAGGATCCTTAAAAATAACGTTGGCGCGTCGTGTTATAAGGTCGCGATTATGATCCCATACAACAATTTTTTTATCCCCCAGACCCTCTTCCTCTAGAATTGGACCGAGATGATATTTCAGGAAATCGCGCTCCTCTTCAGCGGTATAAATCATTGATTCCCATCGTTGAACCGCCATTGGCTCGTTCTGAATAGTCACTCCCCATACCGGGATATCTTCAGCCTCATAGGCTTTGATAAACTTGGCAAAGTAATGAGCCCACGTGTTGTAATACTCTGGCAATAATTTCCCTCCACCCAGCATATTATTATTAGTCTTCATGAACGCGGGCGCACTCCAAGGGCTGGCATAAAAAGTAATCGCTCCTCCTGCCACCTCGGTTGCTCGTTTTATAAATGGAATACGTAACTCACGATCTTTGTCTATGGTAAATGTATCTAGAGTCTTATCACCTTCAACAATATAGGTATGACTCTCACTTCCAAAATCTGAACTGTGAATGGAGGTTCGAACCAAGGTATAACCAATACCTTTGTCCTTACTGAAGTAGGCATTAAGTAACTCTTCTTGTTTGTCACTAGGTAACTTAGAAAAAACTTCAGAACTTGCATCTGTGATCGCACCACCAAAACCAAGAACCTTCTGATAGCGCTTATCGGGGTTCACAAATATTGAAACCTCTGTTTCAAAAGGCTGCACTCCAGATTCGAAAGTAAGTTCATCCGTTAAGCTCAAGCGCTTATCGGTATCCTTAGCTGTCGTATAAACTAATGCGGTCGTTACTTTGCTCTCTATCTCTAATGCCTCCAAGGATTTATTTCGAGTCTCTGCATACACCAAGCGCTCCTGACACCCCGACAAAAAAACTATCGACGTTAATACTACCAATATACTTTTATTCATTAACTTAAATTCCTATTTGTTACTGTTTGACTCACATACAAGAGTAAAGATAAATCACAAGTTATCTGCGATAGAATATATAAACAAGGAGTCTAGAGGTTTTTAAGTCAGAAGTTGTCCGAGTCAATGAAAATGCATAAACCCGAACCTTTGATATTTTAATGTTCCACGCTCATGGGCACTTTTGGGTCCATTCCAGCTTTTATCTTCCTTGCCTTGACCATTGCGCGAACATCGGCCAAGAGCGCACGGGCATCATAAACAATACCGTCTTTGATCGTCCATCGAACGCCGCCAACACGCTCAACTGTCTGAGTTTTTTCATTTAGCCTCGGCACTCCAGTGCCGTATAAAGATTTTAAATTATGCAATGGGTTTTCATCGACGATAATCATGTCAGCCTTTTTACCCACCTGAATAGTACCTAACTCATTGTCTTTACCCAGAACTTGGGCACCAATTTTTGTGGCTGCACGAATTACCTCCAAGGGATGGAAACCAGCCTCTTGCAACAGTTCTAACTCTTGAATATAACCAAAACCATAAAGACTATAGATATACCCGGTATCGCTGCCGACAACTACTTTACCACCACGATTTTTATACTCATTAACAAATTGCATCCATAACTTATAGTTGTGCTTCCACTCTATTTCATCCTGAGTCGTCCAGTTGAAGAAGAACGAACCGTGCTTCTTTCGGCTAGCCCTATAAAAGTCCCATAATTCAGGTGATGTATATTCATAATGCCACTCGGCAGTGTAAGCCCTCATAAGGTCTCGACTCGCTAAATAAATAGTGAAAGTAGGACTCAAACAGAAATCTCGGTCCAGCAATGTGTCCATTACCTCGTTCCAACGATCAGTGCCTGGTCCAGCTGCCTGTTTCCATAAACGTCCGGCTTGTGCAAAACGCTGCTGCTCATTACTGTAAATATAGTCTGAGGGATAATTTTGTATTACCTTATCGGTAAAAAGCGCTTCTGGTAATCCGTACCAGTGCTCCATGCAGTCCAAACCATGACTCGAGGTATCCATAACATTGGCATGGGCCACATTTAACTGTGCATGGTGCATAGTAGTACCTAACTCCAATTTATCCGCCTCGTCTAAAGCGGCCCATAAAATCTCCTCTGGAGCACCCATGAATTTAATTCCATCTGCACCGATCCGCTTTAAGTAGCGCACTCTTTTCCGAGCATCATCTGCGGAGCTAATGGAGGGTAGCTTTTTATCGCCATCTACAGGCATAGCAAAATAAGGGAAGGCTGTAATTCGAGGGGCAGTAATAGCATTTTGTTCACTCAGCTCTTTTAATGCCAAGACGCGGCTCTCTCCGTCAAGGCCAAATACCTCTCTTGTGCTCGTAATACCATGGCCCAACCAAAGCTTAAAAATGTAATCCGCTGAAACCTTTTGGCCATGGCTGGGCGAGTGGATATGAGTGTGTGAATCAACAAAACCTGGTAGCAAATACTTACCCTGAGCATCGATTTCTCGAACCTTTAAATTTTTCTTGTCTATTAATTGTGGCCGAGACTTAGGATCAATAGGAATACCTGGTGTACCAACAGTCCTCACATCGACGATACGATTTTGCTCAACAACCACATCCATAGGTCCAGTAGCTGGGGCACCACTTCCATCAATCATATAGGCACCTCGGATAATCAACTGATCATAATGCCCTGCTCCATGTTCACGAGCTGGGATCTCATCTTTAATGCTTGCAAGCAATTGATCCGTCTCCATACCAACACTTGATGCTGAAGTTACAAAAGTTATTAAAATGGTAAATAGAGTACTCAAATAATCCTTGCTCATGGGACGCTTCCTCATTTCACTATTGTTCTATTTCATCAGTCTACACAACAACTCAGTTGGATTAACTTACAACTCAAGTTGGGTAACTGCAATGACTATTATTTTTTAGCTGGCTGATTATGAAAACTTGCCAAGGTTTTCCCCGTATTTATGCGTTATGTTTTGCTTGTGTTATCCTAATCCTAAAGTAATCACAAAAATAATTCCTTGAAGGGTCATCACAATATGAATAACTCTGAACCAGAAGTAGACTGGGCTGTATTCATTCCAGCTGTCATCATTGTTTTAGTTTGCGCGATTCCCCTTATGATTTTTCCTGACAGTGCATCACAAATCCTTGCAGATGGTCGTAAGATTATAATGACCAATTTTTTATGGCTATATCTTATCGTTGGTATAGGTGCTTTTCTGTTTTGTCTGTGGCTGGTCCTCGGGCGCTATGCTCACGTCAAATTAGGCGCTCCAGATGAGTCACCTGAATATTCAGATATGCACTGGGTAGCTATGATGTTCACCACAGCCATAGGTGCCAGTGTCATTGCATGGGGTTTTGCAGAACCGATCTTTTACTTGCAAACTCCGCCTCTGGGTATCGAGGTCGGATCAACTAAGTCCTTTGAGTGGGCTCACATGTATCCGCTGCTGCATTGGGGTATTGTGCCATGGTCAATGTATGCACTACCGGCGGTGCCGATTGCCTATATGCTCTATGTAAAACGCTATCCAGTGCTTCGCATAAGCAGTGCCTGTGATGGTGCTTTGCCAAAACGTGGACGTGATCAAATAAAAACAATCATCGATATTTTAATTGTCCTCGGTATTGTAGGTGGCGTGGCAACATCTCTTGGCTTGGGGGTACCTTTACTCTCCGCAATGCTATCTACCTTATTTGAAGTCCCTGACAGTATGATGATTAAGATGAGCGTACTCTCGTTATGGACTTTGTTATTTGGCGCTAGTGTTTATCGAGGGTTGAAGTCTGGGATTAAAGTACTTGCTGACATCAATATTCTCTTAGCCATTTTCGCTATTTTCTTTGTCCTAATAGCGGGCCCTGGGGTATTTATTATGGACCTCACGGTTAATAGTATTGGATTAATGTTTAACAATTTTATCAGCACAGCTACCTGGACAGATCCTATTGAAAATGGCAGTTTCCCCGAGGATTGGACTGGTTTTTACTGGGGGTGGTGGCTCGCTTATACCGGGATGGTTGGATTATTCTTTGGCCGTATTTCTCGTGGCCGCACGATCCGTCAGTTAGTCTTGGGCGTGATCTGTTGGGGCTGCTTGGGTACCTGGCTGTTCTTAGCAGTGATGGGCGGGTATTCTCTGTATTTGGAAACCACTGGCACCCTTGCTGTCAAAGAAATTCTGAGTACTCAAGGTATGTCATTTGTTAACGCGTTGGTTATACAGAGTCTACCTTTTGGTAAATTTACTTTGTTTATATTTACCCTGTTATCAATAATTTTTTACGCTACCACCATTGATTCATCGGCCTATGTGCTCTCCAGTATCTCTGCTAAAAATCTACGCAGTGATGCCGAGCCAAAACGATGGAATCGCTTAGCTTGGGCTGTTCTACTGGCACTAATTACTGCCGGTATATTACAGTCAGGCGCTCTAGACACTGTTTTGTCAATTACCGTTCTTAGCTCTGTCCCTTTAATTCCCATATTGTTGATACTGAGCATATCCTTGGTGCGATGGCTGAACCAAGATTTTGGCGAAATAGTGAGTCCAAAAGAAATATCCCTTACAGTTGAGAATGTAAAATCGAACTCATAGGTAACCACAGACAGCAGGTTAATTTTGAAATAGAACCCCTCCCATACCGAGGGGTTTTTTATTGTTAGAAGAGCTGCCGTTGTATCTCCATAAAAAATAAATTAGCATAGTGACTGTCAGTTTATTTCAATTTTCTTTTAACTCTCATTAAATAGGTTAACTTATGAATTTTACAGCGTTTGCAGAGTCGCGAAAAAGCGTTCGCGGGTTTCAAGATAAGGCGGTACCCAAGGACGTCATTGATGACATCATAAACTCTGCTAAATGGGCTCCTTCATCCTACAACACTCAGACTTGGCATATCCATGCAGTTGCCGGTGAGGTTCTTAATAAAATCCGAGAAGGGAATACCAAAAACACCTTGGCTGGTAAGCCTCATGTTCGCGACTTCCCTTACAAAGAAGAATACGCCGGCGGACATAGACAAAATCAAATTGATGTTGCCGTTCAATTATTCGAGGCAATGGGTATTGAAAGGGACGACAAAGAAAAACGAATGGACTGGATGCTAAGAGGTTTTCGTCAGTTTGATGCACCTGTTTCCCTAGTTTTAACCTATGATAAGTATTTGGAACCCGCAGCGATTACTCATTTTGGTTTAGGGTCACTCGCGTACGGAATTGTACTTGCAGCCTGGGAACGCGGCATTGGATGTGTCATTAATGGTCAGGGAATCATGCAGTCTGACGTTGTTCGTGAGTATGCCAATATTCCTGATGATCAAAATATTATGATTTGCATTGCCATGGGATATCCGGATGATAGTTTCCCTGCAAATGATGTCCGTTCAGTGCGCGCCAATAATAGTACCTTTGTTCACTATCTTGGGTTTTGATGCTTAAACAAACCTAGTAAATTTTGCCCCTTAGAGAATCTTCCTTGTTAAGAGTGTTTGTAAACCATAGTTATGAACCAATTAAACTAATCATATTTTGGTTCTTTATTAAGCTATATTTGATTATGATTCACTGACTGCTAAATTTGACCGTTTTTTTTATTTTGAGGTTCTATGATCGGCAACAGCCTTAAAGTAAGCAAATAACTTGGTTATCTTCCATGGACACTATTACTGAAGCATCTCGTGAAACACCAATCATACGTCACACAGACGTACTTGTGGTCGGAAGTGGGCCAGGCGGATTAGCTGCAGCTATAGCTTCATCAAGAGCCGGTGCGGAAACAACCCTACTTGAACGCTATGGGTGTTTTGGGGGTAATCTCACCCAGGTTGGCGTCGAGGGTTTTGCCTGGTATCGCCACGATAAAACTGTCGATAGTGAGGGCATCGGTGCAGAATTTGAGCATCGGGCGAAGTCTATGGGCGCTTCCAATCCAGAGCCGCAGTCCAATAGTCATGCTATTGATGGTGAGGCCTTTAAATATGTCGCCGATGTGTTGATCGAAGAAGCCGGTATTACTCCAATGCTACACAGAACCATGGTCGCGCCTATTGTTGAGGGCGGCGTCATTAAGGGAGTCATAGTAGAGAGTAAAGCGGGTCGAGAAGCAATTCTGGCCAAACGCGTCATTGATGCCACTGGCGATGCTGATATTGCTCATCGAGCGGGTGCTGTAACACATAAGACACCCATAGAGGAGATGATGGCCGCCTCTGTAATGTTCTCGATGAATGGTGTCGACAAAAAACGTTTCATCGATAATGTAAAAGCAGACCCACATACCTATAGTGATTGGTGTGGCCCAGATTGGTCAATGGAAACTTCAGGTAAAGAAGACAAGCTATTTTCACCTTACTTAAAAAAGCCGTTTGAAAAAGCCATTAAGTCTGGCTTAATTCCCGAAAATTTAAACACTATTACTGGCACCTGGGGTGCGATTAGCGATCAAGGGGACCTTAGTTATTTAAACTTAATCCACCTAGCCAGACTGGATGCAACCAACCCTGATCATTTAACAAAAGGAGAGATGGAAGGCCGCAGACAAGCCATGTTAGCCATTGAGGCCTTGAAACAATTTAATCCTGGTTGTGAGAATGCAAAACTAAGAAACTTTGGAATGACACTTGGTGTTCGAGATACTCGGAAAATTGATGCCGTGTATAACATGACTGCGCGCGATGTCCGTGAACAGGGTAAGTTCGACGATAGTATCGGAATATTTCCAGAGTTTATTGATGGTTATGGCATATTAATCTTACCTACGACCGGTCGTTACTTCCAAGTGCCCTACCGCAGCATGCTCCCAAAAGGTATTCGCCACTTGTTAGTTACTGGTCGCAGCGTCGGTGGTGATCGTGACTCTCATGCTGCGGTTCGAAATATGATGTGTTGCGCTGTCAATGGCCAAGGTGCTGGCGTTGCTGCTGCTGTTTCATTACAAACTAATGTTGATGTCGCTGACGTTAACATTGACAAAGTGCAGAAAAAATTAATAGAACAGGGTGCGCGAATACACTGAATAGTCCTAACGAATTAAACCTGAAACAACGCCTATTGCGTTTAATCTTAGTATGCTTTAAAAAGAGAGGTAGAGTGTATTTAGCTCCTGAACTATAAACCCTTATTTTAATAGTCGAGCCTTGCCATGCCACTAAGTATTAATACCAGTGTTTTTATCACCTGCGCTATCACAGGATCAGGTAGTACCCAAGATCGTAGCGCCGAAGTTCCTCGCTCACCTGAGCAAATAGCCAACAGCGCTATCGCCGCAGCCAAAGCAGGCGCGGCCGTTGTGCACTGTCATGTGCGTGACCCAGAAACGGGTGTGGCATCCAGGGATCCTAAATTATATCGAGAACTCACAGATCGAATTCGTGATTCAAAGACTGATGTGGTTTTGAACCTGACGGCAGGTATGGGTGGAGACATGGTATTTGGCCCGCCATCGTCTCCACTGCCATTGCAAGATGGAAGTGATATGGGGAGTGCGGAAAGTAGAATGGAGCCAATTGTCGAATGTTTACCTGAAATATGTACTCTAGATTGTGGAACGATGAATTTCGCTGAAGCGGACTATGTCATGACAAACACACCCGGAATGTTGCGGGAAATGGGTAGTATGATGACTGCTCTTGGTGTTAAAGCGGAAATTGAAGCCTTTGATACAGGACATCTTTGGTTTGCCAAAGAGTTAGTGAAAGAAGGGATACTAGAAAGTCCTGCTTTAGTCCAGCTCTGTATGGGAATACCCTGGGGAGCACCCAATGATTTAAATACCTACATGGCAATGGTGAATAATATCCCCATCGACTGGAATTGGTCATCATTTTCAATAGGCCGAGATCAAATGCCCTATGTGGCTGCATCAGTTTTAGCCGGAGGAAATGTCCGAGTAGGATTAGAAGACAACCTTTGGTTAGAAAAAGGCGTACTAGCCACCAATGAGTCTCTAGTTAAAAAAGCAGCCACCATTATAGAGGCTATGGGATCAACGCTAATGAATCCTCAGCAAGTTCGAGATAAATTAGGTTTAACTAAACGATCCCCGCGATGACTCGCTCAAACCATAAATCAACCGAAACGCTAGCTAAGAAAGTACAATTTGCAGTTATTGGTGGCGGTGTTATTGGCGGTGGTTGGGTAGCTCGATTTTTATTGATGGGTTCTGACGTTAAAATCTTTGATCCAGACCCTGAAGCGCCACGCAAAATAGATGAAGTTCTTTCAAATGCTCGCCGCTCTCTCCCTGCTCTGTATGAACATGCTCTTCCACCGGAGGGATCTTTGAGTTTTGTTAATTCAATCTCTGAGGCAGTAGATGGTTCAGATTGGGTCAGTGAGTGTGTTCCAGAGCAGCTAAAACTTAAGCATTCGGTGATGGCTGAGATTCAAAGTCACTGCCCCAAATCAGCCATTATTACCTCTTCCACCTCAGGTTTTAAGCCCAGCGAATTACAACAGGGCTCTGATAACCCTGAGCAAATTATCGTGGCTCATCCCTTTAACCCTGTCTACTTACTCCCGCTGGTTGAATTAGTTGGCAATATTACCACTGTGGACCGAGCAAAAGCGATACTAAGTAGCCTAGGTATGTTCCCTTTGCACGTGCGCAAAGAAATCGATGCACACATCGCCGATCGATTACTCGAAGCTGTTTGGCGCGAAGGTCTGTGGTTGATTAACGATGATATCGCCACAACTAAAGAAATTGACGATGCCATTCGTTTTGGTTTTGGATTGAGGTGGGCTCAAATGGGAATGTTTGAAACTTATCGTGTGGCTGGCGGTGAAGCTGGCATGGCACATTTTATCGCCCAATTTGGTCCCTGTTTAGAATGGCCTTGGACCAAGCTAATGGACGTACCAGAGCTTACTGATGAGTTAATAGACAAGGTTGCTGGGCAGTCTGACGAACAATCTGGCCAGTACAGTATTCGTGAACTAGAACGTCTTCGCGACGATAATTTAATTAGCATAATGCGTGGACTCAAAACCCAGAATTGGGGTGCAGGGGAGCTACTAAACCAATTTGATAAAGGTTTACACAAACCTCTACTAGATGAAAATCAATCAAATACTTCCTTAATTACGGTAAAGCGCGTCATTCCTGCTGATTGGACAGACTACAACCAGCATATGAATGAAAGTCGCTACGGGCAGGTATTCTCTGATGCCGCTGACACCGTGATGATTCGTGTTGGTGCTGATGAAGACTATATCGCTTCCGGTTTAAGCTACTTCACAGTTGATTGTCACATCAAGTACATCGAAGAATGCAAAGCGGGTGATGATATTTATGTCGCCTCGCGCATTAGTTTGGCGGAAGGTAAAAAGCTTAAATTGGCTCATCAAATGTGCAATGTCGATGGGCGTGTTCTTGCCGAGGCTGACCAGCTTTTAGTTCACGTAGATCTGCAGGCACGAAAATCGTGTATGCCGAGTGAAGAGGTACTACAGCGCATTAATAAGCTAGCCAAACAGTACGGAAATTCTGCAGGAGAAATAAAAAGATGAATTTTCAATTAACTGAAGAGCAACAGATGATCGTTAGTACCACAAGAGCCTTTGTGGAAAATGAACTATACCCCCACGAAGCTGAAGTGGAGGCTACCGGTCATTTACGAGATGATTTAGCTGAAGGTATCAAAATTAAGGCGCTTGAGGCAGGCCTTTACGCTGCTAATATCCCAGCTGAATATGGTGGTGCCGGCTTAGATACCGTCACTTGGTTGCTTTATGAAAAGGAACTAGGGCGGGCTAACTATGCGCTTCATTGGCGTTGCGTGGCTCGACCATCCAATATTTTGTGCGCAGGCACCCTAGAGCAACATAAGAAATATCTCGAACCCTGTATGCGAGGTGAAAAATCAGATTGCCTCGCGATGACGGAACCAGGAGCGGGCTCCGACTTACGTGGGATGAAAGCCTCAGCAGTAAAAGATGGCGATGATTGGATAATTAACGGTACCAAGCATTTTATCAGTCATGCCAAGGAGGCTGACTTTACTATCGTCTTTGTTGCTACCGGTGAGGAAGAAACCCCACGCGGTCCAAAAAAACTGATTAGTGCATTCTTTGTTGATCACGACAATCCAGGGCTTGAGATCTTAGATGGCTATCAAAACGTTTCACATCGAGGGTATACCAATGCTACACAGGTTTATAGCAACTGTAGGGTACCCCAGAGCGCTATGCTCGGCGAGATTCACAAAGGATTTGATGTTGCAAACAGCTGGCTTGGCGCCACTCGCTTACAGGTGGCTGCTACCTGTTTAGGGCGCGCAGAACGAGCCTTTAATTTAGCTGTGCAGTATGCAGCGGAACGTCAACAGTTCGGTCAAGCCATCGGCAAATTTCAAGGCGTCTCTTTTAAGTTGGCTGATATGGCAACAGAAATGAAAGCTGCTGAGTTATTGGTAATGGAGGCAGGCTGGAAGTATGACCAAGGCACCTGTACTGATGCAGACATGGCAATGGCCAAGCTTAAAGCGACTGAAATGCTAGCGATGGTGGCCGATGAGGCAATCCAAATCTTTGGAGGTATGGGTTTAATGAACGAATTGCCATTAGAACGCATTTGGCGCGATGCAAGAATCGAGAGAATTTGGGAAGGTACGTCTGAGATTCAACGACATATCATATCCCGAAGTCTGCTGCGTCCTCTGGGCGCTTAAATATTTTGATGGCAAACCTAAAACGTTTCCTAACACCTAAATCGATTGCCATTTACGGCGGCTCTTGGGCTATGAACGTCATAGAGCAACTTCAAATATCAAAATATAACGGAGAAATTTGGCCGGTTCATCCAAATCGCTCTGACATTGGCGGGATTAAGTGTTTTGCCGACACTCAGTCTTTACCTGGTGTGCCTGATGCTGCATTTATCGGCGTTAATCGAGAATTGACGGTAGAAATCATTGGAGAGCTCAACTCTATCGATGCGGGTGGCGCTATCTGTTTTGCCTCTGGTTATAGAGAGGCCAATGAAGAACACCAAATCAAAAACTCAGGATACCTGGACTTACAGGACCAGCTGGTCTCTGCTGCGGGCAACATGCCAATGCTGGGACCTAACTGCTATGGGTATTTGAACTATCTAGACAATGTCACTCTATGGCCAGATCAGCACGGCGGTCATCAAGTAGATAAAGGCGTAGCGATTATTGCTCAATCATCGAATGTGGCAATAAATATGACCATGCAACAACGTGGGTTATCAGTAGCCGCTCTCTGTACTGTCGGCAATCAAGCCTGCATCGGATTGAACGAACTCGCTGAGCACTTTATTGCAGACCACAGAATCAGCACGCTAGGGCTATTTATTGAAGGCTTTTCAGATATTCCGGCATTTGAGGCAATGGCTCTGAAAGCTCGTTTGGCAGGTAAAAGTATTGTCGCCTTAAAGTTGGGTAAGTCAGAGAAATCTCAGCATGCAACCCTTTCTCATACTGCAACGCTGGCTGGTGGAGCGGCTGCATCTTCTGCGCTCCTGCAGCGTCTTGGAATCGTTGAGGTAAATTCAGTAAGCGAGTTTATTGAAACACTCAAAATTCTTGATGTCATTGGTCCTTTGACTGGCTCAAAGATATCTTCTATCAGTTGTTCTGGTGGTGAAGCTAGCTTAATGGCAGATGCTGCTCATAACTCAACTCTCGAATTCCCAGACTTAAATACCAAGCAGTGCAAAAAATTAACCAGCGTGCTTGGTAACAAAGTGACTATCTCAAATCCGTTGGACTACCATACCTATGTTTGGGGAGATGTCCCCAGTATGACAGCCTGTTTTGCAGCAGTAATGGAAGGAGATTTTGATCTAAACGTCTTTGTATTAGATATTCCTCGACCAGATAGGTGTGAGAGCCAAGGCCACCAGTGTGCTATCGATGCAATTATTGCTGCTCAAAAACAAACTCATGCAAAAGTCGCTGTGATTACATCGCTACCTGAAAATATAGATGAAGCAAAGACCGATGAGTTTCACCGGCACGGCGTAGTAGTCTTGCATGGGCTTGAGATTGGTCTAAAGCCCATTGAAGCTGCTCTAGCTGCCAGTAAATTATTAAACATACCACAGCCAGATCCGGTGTGGCTCCAAACAAATGCACCCATTGGCAACCTGAGTACTTTGACTGAATCAAAAGCTAAGCGGCTACTATCAAAATTTGGCCTTGCAGTTCCTCAAACCAAAGAGATTGTCAATAAAGGTGATATAGAGAAGTCTGCCAAAATGTTGACTTATCCTTTGGTATTAAAATCTCTTGGTTTGGCTCATAAATCCGAGTTCGGTGCTGTGATCTTGAATATCGATTCTGATATTTCCCTGCGAGCGGCAATTGAGAAAGTTCCAGTCTCCCCTGAGGGTTATTTGTTGGAAGAGATGGTAGATGAAATGCTCGTTGAGATAATTATTGGCGTCTCTCGAGATACCTCCGGTATGCTGTTATTAACTATGGGAGCGGGCGGTATTCTCACTGAACTCTTAAATGATAGTAGTTCTTTAGTAATGCCAGTCACCAGATCCGATGTAAAGCACGCGCTGAGTAAAACGAAAATTAATCAGATTCTACAAGGCTATCGTGGCGCAGCAGCCGCAAATATAAACTCCATAGTAGATGCTGTGATGTCGGTGCAAAGATATGTCGAGACGAACAAAGACTCAATAGTGGAGCTTGATATTAATCCGCTCATTGTACGAGAGCGGGATGCAGTAGCGGTTGATGCTCTCGTCCGACAATATACTTAATAAAACAAGCTCAATAGTCCCACAGTGGAGAATCCAATGACAAATTCAGTAAAGATAACTCAAAAAGGCCCTATCATTGAAGTGATGCTGGATAGACCAAAAGCCAATGCGGTAGACCTAATAACCAGTCGAGAAATGGGAGCAGTTTTTAAGGACTTTAGAGATGACCCTGAGCTTCGTGTGGCAATTGTCACCGGCGCTGGTGAGAAGTTTTTCTGTCCAGGCTGGGATCTTAAGGCCGCTGCCGATGGTGATGAGGTTGACGGAGACTACGGTGCTGGCGGGTTTGGAGGTATGCAAGAACTACCCGATCTCAACAAACCCATCATCTGTGCGGTTAATGGTATCTGCTGTGGCGGTGGTCTAGAAATTGCTTTATCCACGGACATTATCCTTGCCGCTGAGCACGCAACCTTTGCTCTACCAGAGATTCGCTCAGGAACTGTTGCTGATGCTGCCTCCATTAAACTACCGAAGCGAATTCCCTATCACATCGCCATGGAAATGCTTTTAACCGGCCGTTGGTTAGACGCTAAAGAAGCCAATCGCTGGGGTTTTGTAAACGAGATTGTAGCCGCTGATAAACTTAACCAAAGAGCATGGGAGATGGCAGAGTTATTAGCTAGCGGGCCACCGCTTGTGATGGCAGCAATCAAAGAAGTCGTGCGAGATGCTGAGAATTCAAAATTTCAGGATGCACTTGATCGTATTACGAGTCGAGAGTTGCCTACAGTGGATACTCTATATGGTAGCGAAGATATGCATGAAGGATTCAAAGCCTTCGCCGAGAAACGTGATCCTATTTGGAAAGGCCGATAATCGACAAAGGTCTAAAATATCTAATAACTGGTCTTAAATTGTATTAATTTTAACAGTTATAAAAAAGGGCGCCCTAGGGCGCCCTTTTTTTATTGCTCAAGAGCTTAGAACTTCAGACTCATGCTAGCCCCTAAAGTACGAGGTCTATTTGTCATGATTCGATCATCCCAATTTACAGCGTTACGGAAAACTTCACCGCGTTCATCGGTAACATTGCGAATATACAACTCTGCACGCCAAGTATCCTTATCTAAACCAACTGAAGCATTCAGGATTTGATAGTCCTTTTGCTTATAACGCTTGGTCGGGAGACTTCCGCCGTCGAACAAGTTGTTGTAGGACGCTCCAGTGTATATGTAACTGGTTTGCATGTACCAACCGTCATCCATTGAGTATCGAGAGGATAGATTCCACTTGGTATCAGGAACACGAGGTAAAGTCGTGCCACTAGCAGCGGTTGGAGTAGCCAAGCCGTCGCTGGCATAGTAATCCTCACTCAATTCAGCTTCGATGTAAGAGAACCCTCCGGTAAGACTCCAGTTCTCAGAGATCATTGCGCTAAAGTCAGCCTCAAAGCCATCACTCGTAGCCTGACCAATATTGTAGGTCAAAGTTACTGGTGATATCGCCACATCCAGTCGCGAGAATTGGAAGTCATCCCACTCTTGCATAAACGCAGCAGCATTCAGCACCATACGACCATCAAACAAGGAGGCCTTTACACCCACTTCATAGGAAGTTAAGAAGTCAGGAACAAAATCACATCCAGCTCCAGTGGCATCATCTCTCCCTTGGCCACCGTAATCAGCTTCATTACCCACGGAACAGAAACGATTAAGTCCACCAGGTCGGTAACCTTCACCCCAAGCGGTATATATCATGACATCATCAGTCGCCTGCCACTCTGCCGTCACACGGTACACCTCATCTTTTGAAGCTGTAATACGATTAGCATCAGCACAATCTGCTCCATAGTTATTGGTTGGCCTGTATACACCAGATGCCTCCTGAGCAGCTGCACTTGGACCGCCGCCACAAGGCCACCAAACTGTACCAGAGAACCCGTCAAGATAACTTTCAGCATCAAAGTGGCGCATACTTGCAGCAACTGTTAAAGAGTCAGTGAGGTCATATGTTACTTCACCGAAATACGCAGTTTCTTCATAGCTTCGTCGGAAATCCGTTGTCCAGTATATGTCTGGCGCATCAATTGCAGTAACCATACCAAGATCAGCGAGACCCAGAACATGCCATTCAGCATCATCTCTGTTTTTTACGTCAACTGAATAGTAGCCTGCCTGCCAACGGAGTGGCTTGCTCGGATCTGATGCATAACGAAGTTCAATGGTTTCACGTTGATAGTTGGCATGATCCTCATACAATTCGCGTGGATCAGAGCAACCATAGTAAGCCGCATAACAAGAATAGTATGGCTGAACGTAGCCGCCAGACACGTAGTAATCACTGTACAGGGAATAATCAGCATCCACCTCGTAATCTCGGTCGAGATCTCCGTAGTTGAAGGTCAATGTTCCACCCGCTACATCTCCTTCAATTTTAAGAGCATACTGTGTCCACTCATCGTCGACACTGTCGGGCATCATTCGGAAAACTTGAAGATCACCTACAGTGGGATCGTGATCCCATACACCGTTAGACTCAAGATCTTGCTGCATCATCGACGCTGTTGCTGTCCAACTATCGTTTAGCTCAACTCTCAATGCCGCCCTAAAACCTGTCGTGGTAGCTTCGTTGAAGTTTTCCTCAGCCACGTTACCAATGTCACCAGCTGTGTAGTTGTTATAGGTGAAATCAGGTGCCATTTCAGCAGCCTGTTCTTCAGTATATCCACCAGCAACCAAACCATCACGAATGTAGCCATGCCGGAAAGTATACTCACCCTTCACGTTATCGATAAATCCGCCATCTCGCTTTGAGAACGCAGATACTCTCAATGCAGCAGTTTCTGTTAGAGGCATATTGATAAAGCCTTCAATGGTTTCACCAATATCACCACTTTTAGGAACATTGACGTCCATATCCAATCCCGCAGAGAAACTGCTAGGATCTGGTTGATTGGTAATAATGCGCATGGCACCTGACTGGGCATTCGCTCCAAATAAGGTTCCCTGAGGGCCCGCTAATACTTCAATGCGCTGAATATCATAAATATGCGGATTTAAATACGCCCCTGTCGCAGTAACTGGTTGATCATCAAGGTAAATAGCCACACTTGGGTTAGCTCCCAGCGAGCTCTCGCCACCAGATGAAATTCCACGAATATAGACGCTACCACTACCAGGTCCCAAACCAATGTAACTAACATTCGGTAACATGGTTACGTAATCCTCAAGATCAGTAATATTGAGATTACCTAAAGTTTCTTCGCCGAGAACTGAAATCGCCATGGGTATCTCTTGGGCGCTCTCAGCTCGTTTGGTTGCTGTTACTATTACCTCTTCCACTTGCTGGGCAACCGCTGTAGATGTAATACCTACAGACAATGCCGCCACCATAGCCGCCAATGGCTTAGGGGAATAGCGTTTTAACTGTGATGATACGAATTTGCTTTGTTGTAACATAATCTCCACCCTCTTTTTAAAATTCTGTTTACCTTTTACTTTTAGGAATGTTAGCGATGCAACCGTAGCACATCTAAATCAACAATTGGAGTACTGTAACTACCAAAAATAACTTCCTTGCTAGATTTCGTTCTTTTCTAGTATGGACTACATATTTTAGCTTTGCCGAGTATTTTCCTCACAGTTATCAGTCAACCAATTTAGTCATTTACGATAGCGTAGATCGTAAATTCTTCTCTTAACACCAGTGATGCAAAAAGGCATTTAATCTATGTTAACCATGCGGCCAGTAAGTACCTCTTTTAAAGAGTCAAGATGCTGCTCAAAGTTACGCCATTGCTCCAAGCCTCCTGTGAAAATAGGCTGACGAACCTGCTCAGAACTCGCAGAACGCACAGCTCTATCATTTTCATGGAATTGCACACAGGCTTCCTCAAAAGGAAGCCCACAGTGATTCAGTAATTTTCCTACCTGACCTTCAAGACCTGTCACCACGTCTTCATAATTAACTGTCATTACTGATTCAGGCACGACCTGATGCCAGTGGTCCAACAATCGCAAGTAGTCCGCATAATAATTACCGATATCTCCCACACTGTAAGTAAAGCCCTGACCTTCAGCAAAGAGTTGCTTGAAGTTAGCAAAACAAGCAGCCATTGGTGCTCTTCTAGCGTCAATAATTGTCGCTTTGGGTAAAATTGCTCTAATTAATCCGATATGCATAAAATTGTTGGGTAGCTTATCAATAAAACGGGGCGAACCACTGCGAAAAATAGAGCAACTGTCAAGATACTGTTGGCCTAAATCAAAACGTTCGGTGTCGCTCAATTCAGCCAGTAGCTTTGGGTAACGGCGAGCCTCTCCTTTTTTGCGACTGCCCTCTAATCGAGCAGCGATGCGACTAATAAAATGTAATTCTCCCGTGGCCTCCACTTGGGAATGGCTGGCCAGTATCTGTTCTATTAATGTTGAGCCTGACCTTGGCAGACCAACAACAAAAATAGGGCTAGGATCAGGGTTACCACCAGTATTAAATGCCGACATAAATTTGTTATCGCAAACAGCAACTGAGTCCTCAACTCGGAGAGTATTATCAGAGGAGTCATAACCACTGTAACGACGTTTTATCTGATTTCCTAATGTATAGGCCTCAAAGGCGCCAGAGTAGTCCTTGTCATCCTCAAGAGCTTTACCAATTGCAAAGGCAAGATGGTACTTATCAGCGCTATCGTTCTCAATTGCGTGCAACTGTTCAGTCATATCTTTAACTTCAGTAGCATTAAATTTAACCGTTTTTAGATTAGCCAAACTCCAGTACGCATCACCATGACTAGGGTCAGCCTTAATGGCACGGCGATACATTTCTGCAGCCTTTTCGCCACGTCCTGAGTAACGGAGCGAGTGCCCATAACTGGTCAAAATACTCACTGCATTTGGAACGCGAGTAATAACATCTTCATAAACTGAATGGGCCTCTTCAAAACGACCGGCACTTGATGTGACTGCGGCATGAAGGGTTTTGTAGGCAATGTTATTTGGGTCAATCTCAATCAGACGATTGACTTCGACCATGGCTGCTTCAAATTTATCCTGTTTAGATAAAGCTAGGGCATACTTATGGCGAGCCATATGATAATCAGGCGTCAACTCCAAGCATCGTTTATAGAGTTGTACCGCTTCCTCCATAATACCCAACTTATAGCCGATATCAGCGAGCAGCCGAATAGCATTGACATCAGTGGGGTGGATTCTTAAGTACTCTCTACAGACGCCCTCGGCGATACCAATTCTGCCCGAAGTGAATAATTCAGTCGCCTGCTTCAAAGCGGGATCAACCCCACTGACTAAACGAGCACGGGCATGAGCTTGGGCAGCACCCACTTCATCCCCTTGCACCAGAAGCACCTCCCCAAGCATGCGCCAAGCACCCAAGAGCCCAGGATCTAGATCAACTGCTTTTTTTAACTCAACAATAGCGTTGGTTATCTGTCCACAGGTATTAAATGCTAAACCAATTTCATGACGTCCTTGAGCTACATTGGGCTCCAAAGCTAAAAATTCAGTAAGTGTCTTTATACTTGCTTGGGGTGATCCGGTAAGCCGCAGGGCAACGCCTAACAAAAATAAGGCAGGAGGGAATCGCTCATCTAATTGGACTGCCTGTTCGGCGAGTGTCAAGGCTTCCGCCGGTTTGCCCTGTTGCAGATTTTCTCGGGCCAACTCAACCAATCGCTTGAGCTCAGTTTGATCTTTCATATTAACTCTCGCCTTTTTACCTAATTAATGAGCCTTTTGGAAATACAACCAATCACAAAAATCTCTTTATGATGCAGGTCAATACTATGAAAGAACTACCGTATAAAAGCAATTGTGTCATGGTAAGTGCCTAAACAGTTTTAGCATGGTAAAGTCTTACAAAAATTTGAGGGAGGATTTATGAAGTTAGCTAAATTTGTTAGTACTCTTGCAGCATTAATGATAAATACTGCGCTAGCATCAGAGCTTCCAAACTCACTGCCAAATGGCTTTGATTCTCTCGGCCCAACAGTCAAGCAATTAACGACAGAGACTGGACGCCAAATCCATTATGTTGATGACGGAGTAACAAAAGCTCATCCTGTGGTTTTTACAGGAGGTCTGGGCACATCAGTGAGGGCAATACGTCTATTGGATTTTTTGAGAACCATGCGCCAAGACCTAAATATTCGTATGATTACAGTAGAACGCAATGGATTTGGTCAAACTCAATTTAACCCAGATTTAGATATGGCAGATTATGCCAAAGATGTTGAATACGTATTGGATCATCTCGATATCGATCATTTTTCTTTGTTTGGCATTTCTGGTGGGGGACCCTATACGGCCAAAATAGCTTCTCGTTTACATAAACGAGTACTTTCGATTCATATGGCTGCAACATCTCCATTAATTGGCCAGGCTGATTGGTGCTCGCCGGATCGAGGTACTAGCGGCTATAGTGGTTTACTCGCCTATCCTATGCAGTTCTTCGGATTCCCTAAGTCAAGCTCGATGCACCAAGTAGAAGGTTTCCAGGATACCGCATTCGAAGAAGCCGCAAGAGCCCACAATCTCCGAGGGCAATCAGCTGATCCTGCACCACTGGAACATGAGATGGCACTTTATTGCAGTGAGGGAGCGATCGATACCTCTCACGTTAAAACCAAACTCTTTGTCTATCGTGGACAAGCCGATGAGTTGTTGACTAACGAACCAAATGACGCCTGGCAAAAGCACTACCCTAAGGCAACCATCTTTTTAAGAAACTATCCTGGAGAAGGGCATGATGTCCAATACCGTCATCTTGATCAAATCTTGTTAGACCTGTCTGGTCAAAATTCACAGATCTTAATATGCAAAGATGGCGATCAAAAAATGATTAGCCCACTTGCACAACAGAAACTATCGCCTCGTGAATACAAACTCGGCCTCTGCCAATGGGACAGTTAAGATTGGACCTAAGTAAAACTAATAATTGGAGTTTGTTATGATCACTCAACCCACTGCAAGTCATTTTATCGACGGCGAATATGTAGAAGATTCTAGTGGTACGCCAATTAATATTATCTACCCAGCAACTGGAGAGATTATTGGCAAAGTATATTCAGCAACTCCAGCCATTATTGAAAGGGCCATTGAAAGTGGTACTAAGGCACAAAAAGCCTGGGCACGACTCTCTGGGACCGAGCGTGGCCGAGTATTAAATCGTGCCGCTTCAATTATTCGAGAGCGAAACTACGATCTATCTGTTTTAGAAACCTATGATACCGGCAAACCAATCTCTGAAACTCTCTACGCCGATGCTACAAGCGCAGCGGATGCATTAGAATATTTCGGCGGTTTGGCCGGATCGATTACCGGAGAGCATATTCCTCTGCCTGACGGAAATTGGGCCTATACGCGCCGCGAACCACTGGGGCTGTGCGTTGGAATTGGCGCCTGGAACTATCCGACTCAGATTGCATGCTGGAAAGGAGCACCCGCTCTTGCCTGTGGTAATGCCATGATCTTCAAACCCTCAGAAGTTACCCCTCTCTGTGCTCTAAAAATAGCTGAAATTCTTATCGAAGCAGGACTGCCCCCAGGTTTATATAATGTTATTCAAGGTTTAGGAGATGTGGGCGCCACACTAGTTTCTGATCCTCGTGTGGATAAAGTTTCATTAACTGGGTCAGTTCCCACTGGTCGTAAGGTCTACGCCTCAGCTGCCTCGCAAATGAAACATGTAACTATGGAATTAGGCGGTAAATCTCCATTAATAATCTTTGACGATGCAGATCTTGAAAACGCAGTGAGTGGGGCTATTTTAGCTAATTTCTACTCAACGGGTCAGATCTGCTCAAATGGAACTCGTGTCTTTGTTCAACGAAAAATCCAAGATGCTTTCCTAGAGCGTTTGGTTGAACGCCTAGGTCAAGCCGTCATCGGTGACCCGCAAGATGAGACTACAAATTTTGGGCCGATGGTAAGCCAGAGACAACTGGACATAGTACTCGAGTATTTTGAGAAAGCTAAAAATGAAGGTGCTCGACTGATTACTGGAGGAAACCCTATTGCTGGCGATGGTTTCTTTATAGAGCCTACAGTTTTTGCCGACGTGACCGATGATATGACCATTGCATGTGAGGAGGTTTTTGGGCCTCTAATGTCAGTGTTAACCTTTGATGACGAAAACGAAGTCATCACAAGGGCTAACGCAACAGAATTTGGGCTAGCGGCGGGGGTCTTTACTGCAGATCTAAGTCGAGGACACAGAATGGTCGATGCTCTAGATGCCGGCACTTGCTTTATTAATTCCTATAATGATGCTCCTGTTGAAGTACCTTTTGGGGGTGTGAAGATGTCTGGGGTGGGTCGAGAAAATTCAAAAGCCGCCATCACACATTATTCTCAGTTAAAATCTGTATTTGTGCGCATGGATGATATGGAATCTCCCTTTTGACTTTATGATATCCATCACAATTTTTAATCATTAGACACCTAATACGCCTAATTTCTGGAAAGATTTGAACTATTCTTAAAAAACCTGTCAAAGAATAGGCAAGCACTGCTTGTATATTCTCCCCCGAGATAGAAAGTAAGTTTTAGTCTTCAATCATTGAAACAACCCCAGGCCAATACGCGACTGGGGTTTTTTTTGCCTAATTGAGATCACCTTTCTCAGATGAATCGTTTCCGCAATCCAATTCCGTGGTTGTCTAGACATAGAAAGGAATGTTAATGTTTCCAGCAAAAATAACGTTTAAAGCCGATAAAACTCTGGAGCAAAGAATGGATGTTTTAAAATTTGTAACCCTTTCTTCTATTACATTACTTCTAGGGCTTCAGTCAGCTGGGGGGTTTGCCCACGATACCGCCTACGCGCCAACGCCGTCTAACCAGCGTGCTATCGAATTCCCAGATACCAATAAATATAAAACCTTAGCGATTGATCTGCACATTCACAGTGTTTTCTCCGATGGACACGTATGGCCAAATATTAGAGTAGCCGAGGCTCAGCAAGACGGTTTAGATGCTATCGCCATGACTGAGCACTTAGAGTGGCAACCTCATCTTGCCGATATACCCCATCCCGATCGCAATCGTTCTTATCAGGAGGCTGCAGAATCAGCGAAAGGATCTGATCTAATAGTACTTAGTGGCAGTGAAATTACTCGCGATCTACCTGCAGGCCATATTAATGCGATATTTATCAATGATGCTAATAAATTAATTAACGTGGAAGGCGCCGCTAAAAATTCTACCGACACAGAGGTATTTGGTAAGGCAGCAATTAAGTGGCCTGCACAAGAAGCCGTAGAAGCTGCCCATAAGCAAGGGGCATTTATGTTTTGGAATCACCCAAACTGGTCAAATCGAGAAACATCCGGCATCACGAAAATAAACACTTTCCACGCAAAAAATGCTGAAAAAGGCAAGCTTCATGGAATCGAAGTAGCCAATACTCATTGGTATGCAGAAGCTGCTTTTCAGACGGCTCTTGATTATGATTTAGCGCTCATTGGTACCTCTGATGTACATGACCTCATCGATTGGGATTATCTGCCCCATGAAGGCGGCCATCGCCCAGTGACCTTGGTTTTCGCTAAGGAAAAGACCGCTGATTCCATAAAGGAAGCGCTTTTTGCTCGACGCACCGCTGTATGGTTTAAAAACCTTTTAATTGGTCGCGAGAAAGATTTAGGCCCACTGTTAGCATCGAGTATAAAAGTAAAAAGCATGAAATATCAGACAGATACTGTGATCGCAGAGATTGGAATCGAAAATATCTCAGATGCTAACTTTGATGCACGCTATACAGGGCCATATAGTTTAGGGCTCTCCAGTGACCGATTTCAGCTACCTGCGCATAGCACAACGGTTATCGAGGTTAAACCAGGGAAACGCCTAGAAGCTTTTGAGTTACCAATTACTTTAGAAAACACTCTAGTAACACCAGAGACTCACGCTACGATGGTATTGAAAGCAGCGCTAAAATAAATGACTAAGAACTAGTTATGGGTAATTACAATCCGTTTTCTTGAAGCTCTTGATAGAGAACTTCTTTCCTTAACTCAATAAATCGCTTGATAGATATATCTTTAGCATCACACAATGCTATGCCTGCATCTGCATCAATAGCTGCAGGGTTATAGATAAAACCGCAACCATCTGGGAGCCCCCCTTCAGTTTGAGTAATGGCGACTTGAATAAGTGAGTTTCTCGCAGAAAGTTCGCTCTCTAGAGCGTCCCAATTCATCTGATTATCAAGTATCGATTTAATTTCTGAGTAAAGTAATTCTTTATTGGACTCTTCAGAGAAAACAATATCCCATAAAATAGGGTTTACGCTCCCTAATTCTCGACCACTCCAATGGACCTTCCCGGAGGAAGGGAAGGCATAGGTACCCGTAATGTCTCTAAACGCAGAAAACCAAGACGGGCTCCCCCCTGAAATGTCGTGGCTATCTCTGAAGACGAAATCAAAATCATTGACCATATATATCCATTTATCAGTTAGGGGATTAAAATAGAGATAATAATTGTTGGCCACTCGCACATAATGATCAACTGCACCCATCACAATTTCTGCTGCTTGCGCTCTAATAAATCCAACGACATCAAACTGCTCAGCTAATACTGAAGCGCTTGGATAAGTCTGAACAAATTTCATAAAATCCTGAAGTAGAACTCTTCCGGTGGCAATTTTGCTCTTCTTCGTTTTTAAATCATAGGGAGGTTTATAGGGTCTGAACTGTGACTCTTCTCCGCCATCATTGATATCAGAATTTACAAAACCGGGATCTAGATAATTTGCACTACCAAGCCACTCTTCTCTCGAATCAGGATCTGACTTTTCAACACCAATCTGACAAAAATTCTCATCGACATAGGTCGATGTGTCCTCATAAAAGACACAGCTTTCATCCGCCTCTTCTGACCCAGCTAAATCTGCGTTTCCACCAATTTTGAAAAGATAACCATTTTTCCCAAAGAATCTCTTAAGAAAGGGTTTATCAATTTGTTCCACCATCTGAAAAACACCCATATTGAAAGATTGTGGTAGAGGCATTCCATAAAAATCACCCTCTCCAGTAATATAAAGTTCGATATTGGCGTGCGCGACCCGCGATGCAGGAACCCCAATATTGTTTAAAATATCATGTGCCAAAAGCTCCCTTTGATAGGAAGGATCGTCTCTATTGAAGCGAAAAAATATTTTATCCAAATCCATGAATTCTCGCCCATCATTATCAGGGACTTCTTCAAGGTCTTGACCGATCCTAGAGTAGCAGGGGTGTCCCTCAACTGCTGCTGGGGACCCTGTTTCGTCTATACACGAATAAACTCCTTCGTCTTCATCAAATTCTTCATCAAACTTGAGGCCAAAACTAAATCGTCTTGGTTTAGCAGTCCACTTACCATCACCTTGCTCATACCAATACTCTGGCCATTGCCTGCTGGTGTTACCTTTCATTTTAAAACCAACTTTTTCAAGTTTTTCTACAACACTGCCATCCGTATCTAAGTATTCGAAATCAACCTGCCTGTATATTTCACTATGGGTCCAAGAGTTCCATTCTGAGATATTGCCATTTGCATCACCTGTGCTGTACCTCGCTCTTTCTGTATCTAGAACAAATCTGTTCCATTCATCGATAGTTATGCTCAAACGTATTTTGTGCATCTTATCTAAGGTAAATAGGGGTGCTGATGCGTCTGCCTGACAAAAAACTTCTATGATCAAATCTTCTGAACCTATAACACCCTCGTCAATTTCTACAGAGCAATCCTGTCTTCCGGGATCTCGTTCTACTTTTAAAGCAAAGGATGCGCCAGTTTTTAATCCTCTTTGAAACTCAAAATTCCCATTGGCGCCTATTGTAAGAAGTACCTCTTCCTCGGCACACTCTAGGTCAACTTGAGAAATAAAACATGCGTTTAGTTGAACATCCATATCTCTATGTGCATCTAAAGTGTTTGTCTCAATACTGATGAAAAAAATCGGTTTAATTACAGTTAAATCAAATGAAATGGAATTACTAGCTTGTCCGTCCGAAACACTAATGGTGATCGAGGCAGTAGAGTCTAAGTCTTCAGTAGAAGGTGTGCCTGATAATAACCCTGATGAGGAATCAAAGGATGTCCATGAAGGTTTTCCAGCAATGCTAAAAGCTAAATCATCTCCATCAATATCATTCGCAGAAGGGATAAAATCCAATACCTCCCCTACTCTGATTGTTGAGATACTCCCAGAAATTGTAGGCGGTGTATTTTGTATTACAGGGTTTGGATTATTACCACCACCACATGAGCTGATTATCAATAAAGTTACTAGAAGAAGGCTGGTACGTTTTATAAAAGAATAGAAACGAGAATGTCTCATCATATTTCCTCTACTGCCAACCCCACGATTAATACAAGATTATAGTTTAATATATCATGAACAGATGAACATTGGTTCTACAGTTCGATATTGGCTAGAATACATTTTCTGGGTACATCTGACGGGAAACTTTATGAGACTCAAAGAACTTTTGATTTTATCCGCTGCTGCCATTTTCCCTATATCTACAGTGGCACTTGAGAATATTTCACAGACTGAGATCCAAGGTGAAAACCCCTGCCTATCAACTGATCCTGCTCTTGGTGATTCGGCCTTTTGGGCAAGTAAAGCCGTTGAGCAATTCGCCGACGCTAAGTTTACCGATGCTGTCAGTACAGTTGATGCCTGTTTTGCCCAGTGGGGTCCAGACGCAGGACAACAGCAAAAAAAACTACATAAAAAACGTAATAGCTGCCCACCAACAGGAAAGGTTAAGGCCAGAATAAAACGTAAAATAGAAAAAAATTACTTGATGAATGATGTTTCGATGGCTCTCTGGGCGAAGGCTCGCTCACACCATGAACTCGGACAAATCGATTTGGCAAAACAAACTTACGGTCAGTGCGTATATATGACCTGCGGCCGCGCTTGGGACCCCAAAGGGTGGTTTTGGAGTCCAGCCAAAGATTGTGCCGATAAAGCGCGGGCAATTTTAAAATAACGCAAACTACATGTGACCTGACTGATACTGGCTTAGCCTTATATTATTCCTGTGTGTAGTAGATTTTCTTAATATAAATTTTCTCTTTATTTCCAGGTGACTGGCTTAGTAAAGAAAGAATACCCGTGACATCTATCATTTCACTGTTATTCCTGAATAAAGAGATTGGCAATTTATACCGCCTCCATTCATCAGACACTGGATAATTGGTCCCACGGCCAAATGCCAAAAGACTATTGATCTGGTCACCATTAAGGAAGCGCCCAGTTTGGAATCCGATATTAAAGTTTATGGTATTGTCGCCACGAATATCAAAGTGTAAATACCCTGATTTAAATTGCGATAAATTTTCACCCACGTCTGCCTGAAATTCGAGACTTGTCCCCCACCAATCACTGGTTCTTGTCACAATTTCTATAATGCCTTGCGGGGACATTTGAATACTCACCGTTCCTTCCCAAGGTATCAACTTCAAGATAGCACTAGGATAAGTCATATCAGTCGAAGCGCTTGGGTCCAAGTCTGTATTTGATACAACATAAGTGTTTGCAGTAATGACTTGTCCGGGAGTTAGATTGCCATTAACTGAGGTAATTTTGCGGACTGGCATAGTACTCTTAAAAGGAGGATTGAGAACTTCATCCAGCATCGCTGTCAGATCGCCCCCATAACTCTTCACTAATGGTCTATTATCTCGAGTGAGGCCACTTAAACTTCCATCATCTACCAAATCCCAAAGGGTATATTTAACTTCATTGTTTAATCTAATCAACCCAAAATGATTCTCTGAGCCACCGCCGTCAGATGCATCTTTCCATTGCTCATCAAACACCTCAAAGTAAAACAATGACATACCCGCCTGATCAGTCCACTCCCGCATATAATGATAAAACCACTTTTGTTTGTATTCATCAGACGCTTTAGATCCATTTGCTCCATATGCCGCGCTGTCAGCGGAGGCCCAACCGGCTTCACCAATATGAATTGGCTTATCAATACCCAAACTTGTTACATAATCGTAAACACCTTGATACTGGGACTGAGCATATTCAACTGCGCGTTTCATCGTCGCCTTAATCATTTCTTGCTTACTCAAGCCTTCTTCCGCGGGAAGAACACCCCAATAATCTTGGTTATAGAAAGAATCATGATATGGATAAGTGTGGACTGATAAGTAATCAACCGCATTAATCAATGAGACTAGATCCTTAGTATGATAGACCGATGATCCTCCTCCCCAAGACTCATAGTTATCTGAACTAGTAATCCAAATATCTGGATTCAGTTGCCCTGTACTTTTCAATGTTTGCAAATAGTTAACCCATTTTAGAATCGTTTTGGGATAAACAAAGTAATTAACTGCCCACTGAACCATGGCCTCATTACCCACCGCGATAACTTTAACAATATCGGGATACTCGTTCGCCAATGCCACAGCCGTCTCTATCTCAGCCGTATTCTTTTCAATATCACCCTTGTGATGATCTGTACCATGCCTCCAAGACCCTTGGGCCTCAACCCACGCACCGAGCATTACATACATTTCAAAATTAGAATCTGCGTTTTTGAGTACTGTTATTGCAGCCAACAGATCAGGTGCCAGAGGAAACTGGGACGTGTTATAAGTGCGTAATACTTTGACTCCCATTGCAGAAAGAATTTTCAAATCTTCTATTAGTTGTTCTTGAGAGGGTGCAACTTGACGACTCTTACCCCTGTAACCGCCATAGGAAAAAGCCGGATAATTAGGGTTACCCAATATTTGGGCCGCAGTTGGATTTTTTATAGACGGCTCTTGAATAATATCGTCACTACAAGCGACCAGAAACCAGACCGTTATGCTCAGAGTGATGAATTTTAAAAATTTAGTCACAGTTCTTGCCACCCTCAATATTAAATTGTAAGTCGTTAACAAAATATTTTGCGGTGCCCATTATAGTGTGCCCCACCCAATCAGCTATCTGATTATCGACAAAAGCATGTCTTTTATCGATGAGTGGGAGCCCACTGAAGAACTAATTATCATAAAATAAATTTGAGTTCACACCAGTTAGGTAAATTTGCATGACTCCAAAAAAAGTTGAGTTAGTCCAGAGCTCTCAACAATTCCAATTGCAGGTTGATGGGGAGCCGTTTTATATCAAGGGTGCTGGCCTAGAATTGGGTAGCATTGAAAGTCTCGCTAGATATGGGGGCAATGCTTTTCGAACCTGGCGAGTAGCCAATGGTGAGAAAACTGGCCGAGAAATTCTTGATGAAGCACATCATCATGGATTAATGGTATGCATGGGTCTTGATGTTGCTCGCGAACGCCATGGCTTTAATTACAGCGATAAAAAAGCAGTTGCCCAACAATTGGCTATGGTGAAAGCGGATGTATTAGCATTAAAAGATCATCCCGCTCTTCTTATGTGGGGTATTGGCAACGAACTCAATCTCCGCCATGTCAATCCGAAAGTTTGGGACGCAGTTAACCAGCTCTCTGAGATGATCCACAAACTCGACCCTAATCACCCAACCACAACTATGCTGGCAGGTGCAGAACCAGATGTAATCCAAGTGGTCATGAAACGGTGCCCTGATCTAGATTTGCTGTCTTTTCAACTATATGGCGATATCAATAAACTGCCTCAATATTTAAAAGCTAGCCAATACCTGGGCGCCTATATTGTTTCGGAATGGGGTGCAACGGGTCACTGGGAAGTTAAATGCACAGATTGGGGCCGCCCTTTAGAGCCAACTAGTGGTGAAAAAGCGAGCTCTTACAAAAGTCGATATCTAGATTACATAGCCGCTGATACGGTGCATTGTGTTGGCTCATTTGTATTTTTGTGGGGACAAAAGCAAGAGCGCACACCCACTTGGTACGGTGTTTTTCTCGAAAATGGTAACCATACAGAAGCGGCTCAAATTATGGAGGCTTTATGGACAGGAAAGGCGCCAAAACATAAGACTCCAGGGTCACCCAAACTCACCATCAATGGTGGTGTTGCAGCTGACAGTATCCTCCTTAGTCAAGGTAAGCAATATAGAGCCCAGGTGACCTGTGAATACCCCAAAAACAGTTCAATCAATTACCGTTGGGAGTTAATGGCAGAGGTTGAAAAGGCATTAGAGAGCGATGGTGGAGATTTTGAGCCTAAACCCGACATTCTCTGGCGCCATGATGACCTAAGAACCAGTGATAGCCTAACTTTCAAAGCTCCTAATGCTGGTGAATACCGCCTATTTATCTATATCGATGATTCCTTTGGTGGCTCCGCTACCGCAAATATGCCCTTGTTAGTCGAATCTCTAGCGACTGAAGACCCTCGCTAACCTATACTCGCGCGACGGTGAGGGGTCACCGTGTCTCCTGAAAAGGAAGTCAACGATAGGTTAGAAAATAATAATATGAATCAAAGCGCAGCGTTAGAAGTTGGTCACAAAGCAATTCCCCTAGATCAAAAGATCGCCTTTGGCATTGGAATGTTAGCCAATCAAATGTTCCCAGCATCTCTTGGGATCTTCATGGTTGTTTTAATTCAAGATATGGGGATGAGCCCCCTGCTCTACGGGCTTTTAGGAATAATACCGAAATTCTTGGACGCCATTACTGACCCATTCATGGGCTATATTTCAGATCACACAACATCCAAATGGGGCAAGCGCCGTCCCTACGTGTTTGTTGGTGCAGTAATAGCAGGGCTGTCATTTGCGATGATGTGGCAAATTTCTGCAGACAATTCTGAACTTTACAATTTTTACTATTTTTTAACCTGGTCTTGCGTATTTTCTCTTGGAATGACGATTTTTGGTGTGCCCTATGTTGCCATGGGCTATGAAATGAGTTCTGATTTTCACGAACGCACGAGACTCATGGCCATTGCACAATGGATTGGTCAATGGGCTTGGGTGATTGCCCCTTGGTTTTGGGTCATCCTTTATGATCCTGCATGGTTTGAACAAGCTGATGAAGGGGTGAGAGCACTATCCTTGTGGGTAGCTGCTGTCTGCATGGCATTGGCTTTAGTACCTGCGTTCTTTTGCACCTTTACTAACTCCGAAATAAATGAAGATAACTTCCAGAAGACCCAAAGTACTCTTAAGAAAACAGTGATTGATTTCGGCCAAGGTATTATGGTTACTTTAAGGAATAAACCATTCCAGAAAATATGTATTGCAACATTTCTGGTGTTCAACGGGTTTCAGACGATCGCTGGCTTTTCCTTCTTTATTATTGTGCATTACATCAATGGTGGTGATGCCACTCAAGCCGGTCTCTACCCAACATTATTTGGTGCCGTAGGTGCTCTCTTTACGTGTTTTATGGTGATTCCAGCTGTAAATTTTTGCGCGCAAAAGTATGGTAAAAAAATCACTTTTCTTCTGAGTCAAAGTGTCTCCTTAGTTGGTTATATACTTCTCTGGTGGGGATTCTCGCCTGATCAACCTTGGCTGATGTTTCTACCTTTGCCTCTTTTTTCCTTTGGGATCGGCGGTCTATTCACCATCATGATGTCTATGACTGGAGATGTCTGTGATATGGATGAGCTTGAAACAGGAGAGCGTCGAGCAGGAACTTTTGGTGCTATTTACTGGTTGATGGTCAAAATTGGAACAGGATTAGCATTAATGTCAGCTGGCTTCATCATGCATGCTATTGGTTGGGACTCGACCGCAGCGTCTCAAACTAATGAGGCTCTGTTTCTTCTACGTCTAAGCTATATTATCGTGCCCAGCGTTGGTTCGATGCTCGCAATCTTAGTTATGCTAAATTATGACCTTGATGAAACAAAAGCCAACGACATAAGAGCTCAGTTAGACGCACGACAAGCTGCAAACATCGCCAACTAAAATAACAACGAATACATAAAAAAGCCGCCTAGTTTAGGCGGCTTTTTTGTTTCCTTTTGTTACAAGAAGTAATTAGCCTAGTCCAAACCTGGCTTGAGCGACACTTCGATTTTAACCACAGCACCCTCTTTACTGAATATCTGTGCTGAAATAACTGATTCAATCGTGGATCCTAAAATATCCTTACAATCTCCATTTGAAAAGGTAAGTCTTATAGACACCTTGTCTGCAAGACTGTAAACCACAGGCACTTGGCAATAGGTAAACGCTAACTGGCCTTCAGATAAAGGTATCATCTGACGACTCCCACTAGGATCAAAATAATGGAGAGTATCTTCTTTGGCTAGGAACTCAGATTTTCTCAGTATGAAAGGGTCGAATCGAATACATCCATTCTCAACGATTACCCCCAGCTCTAACAATCTGGTCACAACCTCTTCTTTAACTTGCCCCGTCATGCCAGGCTGTTTAGCCCCGTCAAATCCCGGCGTATGAGAATAGGGGTCAGTTGGGAAGGCCCCATAATTTTGCGGGTCTTTGTTAAAACCTATTCCTGCTCGGATATTGAAGTAACAATCAGCCAATCTACCTATGACAGCTGGATCTACGTTCTCTGCAACAGCCTTTTGGAAGTTTTCTAAAGTAGCCAGTAATAATTTCGACACCATATGCCAATATATGGACCCAAGACCTTCGTAGGCATACATACCTCCAGACCGTCCGGTAAATTGCTTGTGGTTAAAAATGTCTTCGAACATTTCTTCCACCAAAGATTGGTCCTTTTTCACTAACTGTTTATAACCATTATCTGACAAGTTTTTTAAGGCACTCTTTGCCCCATCAACATTGTTAAAGCTACCATTAAAAAAACAGTTACCGGCAAGATCTACTTCTATAAGTGATTGATCACCACTTTCCTTAAGAGTAGTAAGTAACTCAGACTTCTCAATGAATTTCTTTGGAATTACATTTTTATCTAAATAACGAGCCAACTCTCGATCTGGATATAAAAGATATGAATTCTGCGATTCAGTGAATAAATTTGATTTTTTCAGTGATTTCAACACTTCCAATGCTTGCTTTGGGTCCAGATATCCCGAACTAAGTACTGCCACCTGCCCCTCAAGCATTTCATACAGATGTGTAACCGTTACACACTGATCATCTGTGGTCATTAAATTATAAGCGTGATAAAGGCCGTCTTCTCGACGATTAGCTTCTATAGTATGGTCAATATGTGAGATAGATATTTTACAAAACTCAATGAGATCTGAAGTCTCAATATCCCGACGCCGACCGGTAAAAGAGTGGCTATAGATCGCTTCCCGATACTCGCTTGATGCCTGACCGAGATGATCTACAACTTTCTTCCTATCTTCATCAGAAAACTGCCCATCTAGGAGATGTTGATGATCTTGCAGAGTACTGTTTATCGCACCAAAAAGTTTAACGATCTCTTCAGAGATGGCGACAGTTTTAAAATCAACGTCAGATAAAAAGTCCAACAAATATTGTTGATAGCGCCTCAGATAGTAAAGTGTCACCATGGAAACACCAAAACCAACTAAGGCATTGTTTGCATCATTCCACTCTGGCCTCTGTGTATTCATCCATATACCTGCTCCTGGAATGAAGTTAGACAGTTTGGACAACATCACGGCCAAGAGCTTTTCAGTCAGATTAACCTGATAGACATCTCCATTTTTGTCTAGGATAAGCCTGCCATCTGCACCAATTTTATCTACTCGTTGCTCGATCAATAGGTCCGCATGCTCGTCAAAAATAATTGTGTCATGCGGATCCTGAAGAAGCTGCTCATAGGGCTTAATGCGATATGGAACATTCGCATAACAAAAGAGATCAGCTGTTAAAAACTCTCTTAGAGTTCCCGGGTGGTGACGTTTGGATAACTCCAAAAACTTAAGCAAATAAATAATTTGATGATCACCCCAGTAACCTATGTTAGCCCAAGGGTCTTCCGGCTCAGGCTTTTCCCAATCAATTCCAGATTTAGTAATGCGATAAGGATTGTAGCCATCAGCTGTTGATGCATTGACAAACTTACAAATCATACTTTCAACAAAATTAGGTATTGAAAGGCACAAAGCTTCCCAATTTTGAAAGATATCTCTCCAATTTCCCTCAAAACTCAAAATCTGAGAACCATCTTGTCTCTTCACTTGAATATCGAACAGGTTCCAAGGTCGTGATGGATCTCCGTGGCGGCGACTAAACGATAGTGGCAAATATTCATAGCATAGCCGCTGAAGAGCGGTGTCATTTTTGGTTGCACCTAGCTTAATCAAATCGCTGTAATGAAATGTCTCATCCAAGCTTTCAAGCCAAGATTGGTGGCGCTCAAACAAAGAGCTATTTATGACCTTAAAAAAATCAATGAGATCATCTCGCTGGATGGTGTAGTTATCCATGAATAAACCACCACGCATCACATTGAATAAAACATTTGAAAAGTGATGGTTGGCGCTTAAGCGGTCTTCGGTAACCTGCAGACCATCAGATATGCCTACGATTCTTGCAAGATTCTCACTACCCAGCGTGATATCTTCCTCAATATCAGTACCAATAGCTTCACTTTTATTAAGGTAAGCCATTAAGTTCCTAACCTTTGCCGGGCCCTGATTAACCTCAGCAATAATACTCCAGCTTTTATGCTCAAGACTTAAAAGATTAATCGAGTCATTGACAAAATATGCTCCGCGACGACCACGAACATCTATCTCTTGCTCTAAATCAATTCCACGACGAAACTGATCTAATTGAATAGAAGAAAGAAGCTTTTTAGAGCCAGGCAATCCCTCAGACCAGACTGTGGTGGTTGATAAAGCCTCACTTGGCTCTGCCCGATCAATAAGAATAGAACTCATACTATAAAGTCCTAGTCCTGATTCAACGTCAAGCTCATTCTTTTTGTATGCATCTACAAGGCAACTCAGTGCATTTTGTGTAGCAGATTCAACACCATAAGGAATTATATTTTCGATTCCATCTAGGATATTAACGGACACTGATTCAGAAGCATTATTTGTCATACTTGATGTTTTAACGAACCCAAACTTATCTGAAGTACGCCAAGAGTATTTAAATGTTAGCGAAAGATCGTGATTAATCTCTTCAAATATGAGCTTGTCACCACCAACATTTTTATAAAGATTGCGCGTTAACTGATAGATACCAGAATAATTCTGGGAGAAAGGCTCCCATAGAGAGGTTCGTCCATCCTTAGTCACCAACGCTAACGTTCTACTACCAGTGTACTGAGACCCATCGCTAATTTTGTCATCAGAATAATAGGGAAATAGCGCGCTTTCCGAATTGACTCGACCCGCGGAAAGACCACCAAGACTAGAAATAAAAATCCAATGATTTGAGTCACTCACCACACTCATGAAAAAATCTTTCATTTGATCGTAGTGACTGATCTTATAAAAAGTCTCACCATTTAAGTCGACATAATTTCCTGTGACTTTTGGTGTGTTATTTTTTCGGCATTGATTACCGATATATATAGTATTCGTAGGCATGGCTACCCCTGTCTACTTACTTTTATGCCATTGCTCTCCACATCCGATAACACTTATCTTCCTATCGGCTTGTTTCGACCCCCCAAATTGAGTGAAAGCACCCAAATAGCGGCGGTATCCTACGGTCACAATAGCTATTTCGCAACTACGTGCTAAAAGAATGAGTTAACAGGCGTTATAACTGGGACGGATGGGGCCTGCTATCAATTGTCAGTTGTTTTGCGCTCGCGTAGCATCTGCGTCTTGTAATAGTAATGTTATCGGAAACGATTTAACAACATTAACGCTGCACGACCTTGTTAGCTTTTAAAGTTTCTCGGTTGTCACTAATAAACATACTGAAGGGTTTAGATCACTGAATGTCAAAAAGAGAACACAAATTATTATCCCTCACCGGAATCGAACTCTCCCAGCTGAGTATTGATCAACTTCGTAAGTCATTTAAGTCATCATTAGATGGCGGTATTCATGGCATCAGCTTCAGCGCTTATGAAGAGGGCCAAAAACCAGGGCATCAACTGAGTCTTGAACAGGTGCAAAAGCGCATGTCTATTCTCGAGCCCAGCATCGAGTGGGTTCGGTCTTTTTCCTGCCTACAAGGGAACGAACTGATACCTATAGTGGCACATCAGCAAGGGGTGAAAACACTGGTTGGGGCTTGGCTTGGCGATGACCTTGACAAAAATGAGCAGGAGATCGAAGGATTGATTAAGCTGGCTCAGGATGGCCATGTCGATATCTGTGCGGTGGGTAACGAAGTGTTGTATCGAGGAGATCTTTCCGAAGCTCAACTACTTGAGTATATACAGCGTGTGAAGTCTGCCGTCCCAGATTTACCTGTAGGGTATGTCGATGCGTATTATGAATTCGAAGATCACCCCAAAGTGGCTGATATCTGCGATGTGATTCTCGCGAATTGTTACCCTTTCTGGGAAGGCTGTGCCATCGAATATTCTCTGTTATACATGAAAGATATGTATCGTAGAACACAAAAGGTAGCCTCAGGGAAAAAGGTGATTATCACTGAAACAGGGTGGCCGAATAAAGGTAGAAGCTTTCATGGAGCGCAGCCTTCAGAAGAGAATGCCATTCGATACTTCTTAAATGCCCAACAGTGGGCAGAGGCTGATAACATCGATCTATTTTACTTTTCATCTTTTGATGAATCATGGAAAATCGACACAGAGGGGGATGTGGGAGCCTACTGGGGTTTGTGGGATACCAAGGAAAATCTTAAATATTAGTGGTGTGAATTACAAAAAGACGATCATAATTATGGCACAAGAAAACACTTTACCCTGCACAAGAGCTATTTGTTACTCAGGTTATAGGGATGGGCAAGATCCTTCCGGTGAAATTCTACCGACCTATGGGCAAGTCAAACAAGACTTAATGATTTTGGAGGGCCAGTGGCAGTCTCTTCGCCTCTACGCCAGTGATAACCACTCCGATACTATTATGAATGTTATTAAATCTGAGAACTTATCCTTCGATGTCATGCTTGGAGCCTACATCACTGCAGAACAAAACAATCCGCATTGTCCTTGGGGAGGAGTTTACTCAGACGAGCAACTAGCAAAGAACGTAGAGCATAATCAAGTACAGATTGATCGACTAATATCGATGGCTAATAGTTATCCAGATATAGTTTCATGCGTCTCCATTGGTAATGAGGCAGCTGTTGGCTGGACAGACCACTTGGTCCCAACAGATAGATTAATCACTTACTCAAAGCAAGTTAAAAGTTCTGTGAAGCAGCCTGTCACTTTTTGTGAGAACTATGTTCCTTGGATTGAGGCGCTGAAACCTCTAGCTGAAGAACTCGACATTATTTCAATTCATACTTACCCAGTCTGGGAATACAAAAATATACAGGAAGGAATGGCTTACACTATAGAAAACTATGAAGCAGTGAAATCAGTCTATCCAAATAAACAAGTTATCATTACAGAAGCAGGGTGGGCGACAAAATCAAATGGGCGGGGCATAGAGCCTGACAATGTAGATGAATTAATGCAGCAACAGTATCTTAGTGAACTCATGGACTGGGCTGAGAAGAATCAAGTACTTGTTTACTTTTTCGAAGCGTTTGATGAAAACTGGAAAGGCTCAGATGACCCCCTCGAGCCCGAAAAGCATTGGGGCATTTATAAAGCCGATCGAACACCCAAACTGGCAATGCAACCCACTCTGAGTTACTAAGACTATAAGTCCTTCATATTATTCTTACACTCGGATTGTGAGAGAAGTTGTCCGCTGGCAACTCTAGCCAAAGTCACGAACCCTACGAATGATCGGACGGTTCAAAGGTCAGCTTAGCTAAGTGAGTTATCAAATAACCAAGGTGCGGCTTTCCGATGTTTCGCCTGATATTCCAAGATGTCTTTTTTATACTCCATCGTAAGACTTATTACATCCAAGCCAAATAATAAATGCTGCCTAAGAGAGTCATCAATCTCAAAATTTATGCTTTCACTACCAGCTAAAGAATATTTACTCAGTTACTCCAGTGAGATCAGCTTGTGACTCATCACCGTATATCAGAAAAGCTTCAAGTCCAGGTCGCGAAACATTTCAACACAGCACAACTGATAGACCTTATTGCACTTCAAGGAAATGTCTCAATGAATCGTCTTTAGCGCGAGTGCGACTTTGTCGTTGCAGTCGCCCGTTTTAAGGCTAATTTGAACTAAAATTCTTAGTAGAATTTTAAGTAGCTTTACTCTTTTAGGAGCAAGCTTGTAATAAAAATTTAGGTAATATAGTTTATGAATATTGAGTATCTCTTGATTACTAAACTATTTAAGGGAAAAATATGGCAGTTTTTGCATTACTATAGGATTCTGTTGTCTAAGATTATAAAGAGAGTTTGATCCAAAAGGCTTTCTTAAGGCCAAATCAGCATCATTGAGCCAGTGAGCTGTAGTTTGCGTTTCTTGAAGCGATAAGTGATGTCAATCTTTGATCTGAGTGGTAACCAAGTAATAATAGATTTGTAATAGGTAATTTCAATATGAGTAAAGTAAAAGAAGCCAACACAGTCGCCCCTCTCTGCGATTATCCGATACGCAGCGCTGCGCCTACAAAAAATAAAGACATACTTCGTTGGGTTGAGCGAATGGAAGCTTTACTACAGCCAGATCGTGTTCATTGGGTAGATGGGTCTGAAGAAGAGGCTGCCGCCATGATGGATATGATGGTTAAGCGCGGTGACTGTATAAAACTCAACGAAGAACTGCGGCCGAATAGCCACCTATTCCGCTCTGATCCACGCGATGTTGCTCGCGTCGAAAGTCGCACCTTCATTTGTTCTGTCGCTGAAGATGATGCAGGTCCTACCAATAACTGGATGGCCCCAGAGCAAATGAAGCTAAAAATGAATGGATTGTCTGAAGGTGCAATGCGCGGCCGGACCATGTACATCATCCCATTTAGTATGGGACCTATCGGCTCACCTATCGGTAAAATTGGTATTCAAATCACAGATTCTGCTTATGCCACGGTTAATATGCGCATTATGGCCCGCGTTGCTCCAAAGGTATTAGAAGTTCTGGGGGATAGCACAGACTATGTGCGCTGCGTTCACACAGTAGGCCAACCTATACTTTCAAAAGATGACGATGTTAGCTGGCCTTGTGATCCAGAAAATACCTACATAGCTCACTTTCCTGAAGAGAAAACGATCCTTAGTTTTGGCTCCGGTTACGGAGGAAATGCTTTACTGGGTAAAAAGTGTTTTGCGCTACGTATTGCAAGCACCATTGCTCGAGACGAAGGCTGGCTAGCCGAACATATGCTGGTTTTGGGTGTAAAAGACCCTTCTGGTAAAAAAACCTACGTGACCGCAGCCTTTCCAAGTGCCTGCGGTAAGACTAACTTTGCTATGTTGATTCCACCCCCAGAGATACAAAAACAGGGTTGGGAGATTTCCTGCATTGGCGATGATATTGCGTGGATCAAACCAGATGCCAATGGTAAATTGAGGGCTATTAATCCAGAAGCTGGATTCTTTGGTGTTGCGCCAGGAACAGGGATGGATACCAACCCGATGGCAATGGAGTCTTGTGCACGTGATACTATTTTTACCAACGTTGCGCTGACCGATGAAGGTGACATTTGGTGGGAAGGAATGACTCCCGAAGCTCCAGCGCACCTGATTGACTGGAAAGGTAACGACTGGACACCTACTAGCGAGACGCCTTCTTCTCATCCAAATGCAAGATTCACAGCGCCTGCTAAAAATTGTCCTGTTATTGATCCTGACTGGGAAAATCCCGAGGGCGTCGAAGTGGGGGCAATGATTTTCGGTGGCCGACGAATGACCACCATCCCATTGGTATATCAAAGTTTCAATTGGCAGCATGGGGTATATATGGGCGCTACCGTAGGCTCCGAGCAAACTGCTGCGGCAGAGGGTAAAGTCGGCAGCATGCGTCGGGACCCTTTTGCCATGCTACCTTTCTGTGGCTATCACATGGGTGACTACTTCCGTCACTGGTTGAAAATGGGTAAAGCCATTAACGAACCGCCCCGAATATTCCATGTTAATTGGTTCCGTAAAGATGAGCAGGGGAAATTTATGTGGCCTGGGTTTGGTGAAAATGCTCGCGTCCTTAAATGGATTGTTGAGCGTGTAAATGGTCATGCCCAAGCAAAGGAAACACCCTTAGGCTGGATGCCTAGCTATAGTGATTTAGATTGGGAAGGCCTAGACTTTAGTATCGATGACTGGAATGAATTAATGAATGTCGATGGAGAGGCTCTGAAGTCTCAGGTTCTTGGACATGAGGAGCTCTTCCTGAAGTTGTGGGACCACATGCCAAAAGAACTATTATGGCAGCGTGATCTATTGCTCAGTCGCTATTAAGGGCTTACTAAAGCGAAGTGACTGGCAGGTAATAATTTAAATTGAATCTGCCCAATGAATCTCTTAAAGTCACAGCTATGGATAACCCTTTTGAACTAATTTCAACTAGCCACTTTGTAAGTGTCGCCCTATGCGTCTCATTAATTGTTTTCATCCCTCGACTATTCGTGGGTAAAAATGAGGTCTTGCTGAGACAGTTAAAGCTCACCCTAGTGCTGTTAATTCTCTCTTTTCAAATTATCGATTTTTTTAAAGTTGTTTATTTATTTGGTGAGCCCTGGAAAACAGCGCTGCCACTGCACCTTTGTGATTTTTCAGCCCTAAGTATCGCAGGCTATTTAATGACCGGAAATAAACATTTGTTTAATTTCGCTTTTTTCTGGGGAATTGCCGGAGCAGGCATGGCGATTCTGACACCAAATGCCGTGTATGCTTTTCCATCTGTCGACTACTTAGCTAATCAATACGGTCATACACTGATACTGATGGGCATCTCAGTGGCCATGATTGTTTTCAATGAGCGACCTTATGCTAAAGATATTTTTATCATCTTCGGTTTTACCACCTTAATACTGATTCCCTTGTATCTGATCAATTATCTTCTCGAAGCCCCAGCCAACTACTGGTATCTTTTAGAAAAGCCCTATGGAGATAATATTATGACGCCGCTGCCAGAGGCGCCCTATCACATGCTGTATCTGTACCCCATTGCGTTCTTATTTTTTCTCGCGCTGTACGCGCCTTATTACTTTAAGGATAAAATGACAACTTCTCTAAAACCCCATATTTCAAGTTAATCAATAATAACCTCGTATAGAAAAAAATTGCGGTGTATTTTAAATGTTTCAATTGAAGATTCTGCAACGATCATTCACTGCTCATTAAATCACTGAGTATCCGGAACTCTGCCATGAAGATAATCAAAATCACTATTGCCAGCAGCATCATGATATTACTTTGCGCTGGAATTTTTCTGTATAAAGACGAATTGCCACAAGAAGAGGTAGATGCTAAGTATACGAGTGAAACATCACAATTCTTCACCATGGAGAACGGTGCCCGCATACACTTTCGAGACGAGGGAAACCAAGCCGATCCTGCGGTAGTTTTAGTCCATGGATCCAACGCGTCACTGCACACCTGGGAACCTTGGGTGAAAATTCTAGGCGAGAACTATCGTATTATTACGATGGATCTTCCCGCTCACGGATTAACTGGCGCAGTGCCTGATAATAAATATGGTGCGCAAGCACAATTAAGAACAGTGGATGCTGTGGTTGGTCATTTGGGCATAGATAAGTTTACCCTGGGGGGTAACTCTATGGGTGGCGGCGTTACTTGGCGCTATACTCTGGCTCACCCAGAAAAAGTAGAGGCCATGCTGCTAATAGATTCCTCGGGGTTACCCCAATTTAGGCAAGAGCTAGAGACAATGGCCAATCAATTAGATCAAGACCAAAAAGAGGCGCCAGTATTTTTCAGCTTAATGCGGAAGCCCTGGTTTCGTGCCATTGCCAAATATCTCGACCCTTATTGGATCACTAAACAAGGTGTCAACTCAGCCTATAACTACTCGCCCATGGTGACCGAAGAGCTTATCCAAAGGTACTATGAATTAGCGCTGCGTGACGGAAGTCGGGATGCTACCCTCAGTCGCTTTAGTACCTACAACACAACTGAAGCACCTGTCGACAGCGCTAAATTTACAGCACCAGCACTGATTATGTGGGGAAGAGAGGACTCATTGATACCCGTCGATGTGGCTGAACTATTCGATGATGCCTTAGAGCGCTCAACACTGGTGATCTATGACAATGTTGGCCATATGCCAATGGAAGAAATTCCCAACCGATCAGCAAAGGATGTGTCCACGTTTTTATTTGAGATCTATGGCGCTAATTGACGCGGTTCACAGAGAAAGTGCAGTTGTGTATTTTTGCTGACGCAAAATTAAATTGGTGGTCGATGAATGGATAATTCCTAGGCAGAGTCTTCCCCTGATCACCATATGGTCAAATTTTTTGAGATTGCAGTACGTTTATATTTTTTAGAGCTGTATGCACTCAAGCAGTTGAGCCTCTAATGAGTCATCAATACTATCAGAGATAATCTCAACTCGACTCTCAAGGCAATCATCTAATTCAACCTCAGTTAGAGCATCCGCGCTTATGTTATAAGCGAAGATTCCCTCGTCAGTTATAAATACTGCTTTCATTCTCTCTACCCTCAACCCCGTCAATAGTGAAATCAGCTGTTGACGACTAAATACTTTTTCTTGAGAAATACGCCACCCAACACTAAAAAAGCCTTCACCTTCGTTCACAGCCTTGATGTAACCGCACTGTGGAATAATATCGTCGGTAATTGATGTTGTAACTTGGTGGTCATGATGATGATTCGATTGACTTGGAAGGCTTGCTATTGGACCTTGCAACGTTACCAGATCAACCTTCCCAAATTCCGCAAAAATCACATTGGCATGCTTCTGACCCTGCTGCTTAACGTAGTCTACCAAACGCGCCCTATCGCTCTCCCTGTATAAATCTAGCTTGTTTCCAATGATCGTATCGGCAATGGCTATCTGCTGATTAAACGTATCATGGCTGGTGTAGCGCTGGTCGGTTAGTTTTCTTGCATCTACCAAAGTAAGTGTTTTTTGTACTGACAATACTTTTTTATAGTACTCAGCTGAAAGCACTTGAAGTACCTCTTTGGAGTGTCCAAGTCCAGTAGGTTCGATAAGCAAGCGGTCAGGTTTGGCCTTTGACAATAGTTGATTTAATGCAATTTGCATGGGCAATCCAGAAGCACAACACATGCATCCACCAGGGACTTCACGGATAAAAATGCCCTGCTCTTTACTATATTGTCCATTCAGTAAACTGCCATCTACACCTATCTCACCGAACTCATTAACCAACACCGCCCACCTTTCGTGGGCTGGTTTTTGACTTAGCAAATGCAAAATGGCCGACGTTTTCCCAACCCCCAAGAACCCTGTAATAATATTGGTAGGTACTGCGGGAGTCTGAAGCGAATTGGAATTCATAGGGTAGTCTGTAACTGCTACAGCTCGGGAATAGAATTAAACACTCTGATCTGCTGGGCAGGCACAGTCTTTATGATCTTGTGCGCGACATAAACGGAAGTTAAGCCAGTGCGCTACGGCAAGACAACCTGCTCCGAGAACTGTCAGTATTTTTTCACCCGACTCGCCAATTCGCGCTTCTCCTAGCACTAATGCCAAAACTAACATCGCCAATCCAGTGAACCCCCAGGAGATAAACTGATATCTGCTGTGTTCTTTACACCCTAAGCTTAAGGCATAAATACTGCAGGGAATCACTGCTATCACCATCCAGAGGTGAAAAGCTTCATTATCAAGATTCAATGCCGCAATGCTTGGTAGCATTAAAATTACAACGGGTAAAAATAAACAGTGGATGACGCAAGCGACTGACAATCCAATGGCCATCTTATCTGTTATTGCTTGTTCTGTTTTCATGGAGTTCTTTCCTAATATTTAAGCCGCCTGCGCGACACAACCTTCACATAGGCAGTTCATTTCTAACTGTGTGTTTACAAGCTTGAACCCAGCCTCATTGACGCTTTCTCGAAGCTCATCAATCGTTGCTGGTTTGATACCAATTTCTTTCACTTTGCTGCACTGTCTGCAAATTAAAAACTGCGGGACAGCGTGCTTATGGCTACAGCTTATATGAGCACAGGCGACATACTTGTTTGCAAGACTAAGCTTATGCACTAGATGCTCATCCTCTAGAAATTCTAGAATGCGGTATACAGACATAGCTGGCATACTTTCGCCAAATTGTTGTTTATAAACATCAATCAGCTCATAGGCAGAAAGCGCCTTTTTAGATTGGATGAGTCCGGCCAAAACCTGTTTTCGTTTTACAGTTAAACGAGCACCGTGGGCTTTGCAGTGTTCCTCTGCGTGTCCAATAATTTTCTCGATGTGATTCATAGTGATTACCAAAAAATAATATGGTGTTAAGGCGTCAGGATTATGAGTTATGGCTTGTTACCGCGAGGCACTTATTACTGGCAGCAATTCCTCTGAGGCCCTATAAAAAAATATGATATAACATATCATTAATATTAACTAGTCAGTCTCAAAAAAGCTAGTGCGAGTGTTTACACCCTCGATATTTTCTTGCTCAAGAAGTTAAACCTATCATTAGCAAAGGCTTATTTCCTATCACTACGACCACAGAATCCTGCCCTCAAATAACTACCCAAGTTAAATCAGCCATCTTGGAATTTCAACACCACCATTTAACCCTCTCTAGTTGACTCTTTATTATTGACCAGTGAATAGGTATCCTTTATATCCACGAACCTGCTAGTACTCCAACCACTCAGTGAAGATATAAAAGGAACACATTTATATGTCTCAATTTGCAGACAAAACCGCGATCATTAGTGGTGGCGCAGAAGGTATAGGCCTATCTATTGCGAAAGCCTTAGGCGAGCAAAAAATGAATATTGTGCTGGCAGATATTGACCAGAAGAATCTTGAGAAGGCGAGCCTAGAATTGAGAGATTCCGGCGTCTCAGTATTGCCGGTGACGCTTGATGTTGCTGATGAAGCCCAATGGCATGACGCAGCACAGCAAGCCATTGAGAGATTCGGCAAAATTCATATGGTAGTCAACAATGCGGGCATTGGTGGAGACACCGGGCCAATTCAGAACACACAAACCAAGGGCTGGCAGTGGGCATTAGATGTAAACCTAATGGGGGTCATGTATGGCGCTAAAGTGATGGTGCCATGGATTAAACAGCATGGTGAAGGTGGGTGGATAATCAATGTAGCCTCAATGGCGGGCATGGGTGGTATTCCCTATAATGGTGCTTATACCGCCACCAAAACAGCAGTTGTTGCCCTATCAGAAAGTTGGGCCGCTGAGCTTCAATCTAAAGGCATTAAAGTTTCTGTACTCTGCCCAGCCTTCGTGCAAACTCGGATTTACGACTCAGATAGAAATCGCCCCCTCAAATACCAAAATGATACAGCCACCCCAACCAACGAAGATAGCTTTGCAGACAAGACTAAGCATTTGGTTGAGAACGGTATTGATGTATCAATTGTTGGCAAACGGGTTGTGGAGGCGTTAAATGATGGCGAGTTATATATTTTTACCCACCCCAATTATCGCGCCATTGTGCAACGAAGATTTCAAGCAATTGATGCTGCATTTGAGAGAGCAGCGCAAAGTCCACTGCTTGAGCACATAGCGAATCAGAAGCTAGATATGCTCTGAGTGGTGCGCCTCATTTGAATCTTACCAAAGCTTCTCCAGTCACAATGATTTAGCTCTAACAACTCCAGCTATTGAGCTCACACGGCTTAAAAGTCATTTCTACAAACCTAGAAATACATAAATCAAGCTCCTAATAAGCTTTGACCACAGACCCGAACCATATTGCCGTTGACTCCAGCCGCCTGTGGGCTGAGGTAAAAGCCAATAACCTCAGCCACATCAATCGGTAGACCTCCCTGCCCGAGGGAAGATAGTCGACGCCCCATCTGCCGAGTCACGAAAGGAATCGCCGCGGTCATCTGAGTCTCAATAAATCCTGGGGCCACACCGTTGATAGTAATACCTCTGGCTGCACAAGGCTCCGATAAGGATTCAACTACTCCAATGATTGCTGCTTTGGAGAATCCATAGTTGGTCTGGCCAACATTACCAGCAATACCACTAATTGAAGCAACTCCAATTATCTTGCCGCCGTTATCCAACAAATCGGTGTCTAGTAGCACCTTGTTAATGCTCTGCACGGCACCAAGATTTATCTGCACCAGCAAATCCCATTGATGAGGGGTCATTTTCGATAACATCTTGTCTCTGGTAATACCGGCATTGTGCACAATGGCATGTAACGTTGGACCTTGGGTCAAGCAAAAATCGCGCAACCGCTCCGGTGCATCAGCATCGGTAATATCCAGTGGCAAACTCAAGCCGCCAATGGCCGTCATTTCCGTCGCCAACTCATTTTCAGACTGAGGAACATCCACACCAATTATTTCAGCGCCATCTCTGGCCAACGTCTGACTTATTGCTAGCCCAATACCTCGAGCCGCACCTGTCACCAATACCGTTTTCCCAAGCAATGGTTTGGTCCAATCCGCACCCATATCAGCCACTGGTTTAGCTACCGTGAGCATTTGGGCATTCATAAAGGCAGAACCCGCTGAGAGTAGAAACCGAATTGGACCTTCCAGCGCCTGATCACCGCCCTTGTCCACAAGAACCAAATTAGCGGTTGCACCTTTACGACCGATCTCTTTTGCCAACGATTTAACAAAGCCAAGCAGACCACGTTGCACTGCCGCATGTTCAGTATTATCTAATGCACTGGGTTTATGACCCAAAATAATGACTCGACCTGAGTTCGCAAGAGATTTAATGTGTTGATTAAAAAATCGATATAACTGCTCGCTTTGCTGTGCGCTGGTTATGCCAGAGGCATCAAACAGTAGGTGGCCAGTATTCTGAAGAGACTCTCGACATACATCTGCACCACCGGCAGTAATAAAGTCGTCCATAGATTGAGCAAAGACAGACCCCTCGCTGGCACCCAGCAACACCTGACCCCACAACTTATGGGGTTGACTAGGGTCCTCGCGCCTAAGAGGAACCGGGTCTGGTAGCCCCACTGCAGCAAATAGTTTTTTCCCCAAGGGTGAATTAGCAAGCTCTAGATACTTATCTGACATTTGTTATTTCCTCAAAACTTTGTACTGATCAAGGTCGTTATTCTACCCCTCTAAAACACCTTGTTGTTGGCCGAAATGACAAATAATCTTGCACCCTAGCCAATGGTATTGGTATGCAGTCAATTTAGGATTGATGGTAACATCGTCCTTTACAACCGTAATCATTAGGATCTTCGCTATGACATCTATCCGTAAAGTCGCCATTATCGGCGGTAACCGTATTCCATTTGTGCGCTCAAATACCAGCTATAGCCAAGCAAGTAATATGGACATGCTCAGCGCCACCCTTGAGGGGTTAGTGGAGCGTTTCAACCTGAGCGGTCAGCGTCTAGGCGAAGTGGCGGCCGGTGCTGTAATGAAGCACTCTCGAGATTTTAATCTGGCACGAGAAGCCACTTTAAACTCAGGCTTATCTCTACAAACACCCGCCTACGATGTGCAACAGGCCTGCGGCACAGGTTTAGAGGCAGCCATTCTAGTGGGTAACAAAATTGCTTTAGGGCAAATTGAATCTGGTATAGCCGCTGGAACTGATACCGCTAGTGATGCACCTATAGCACTGAATGAGAAGTATCGACATATGATACTCAGTCTAAATCGTGCTAAAACTTTAGGCCAACGATTGAAAGCGCTGGCCAGTATTCGACCAAGCTTTATGCTGCCCTTATTACCAGCCAATGCTGAGCCTCGTACTGGCCTGTCTATGGGTCAGCATTGTGAGTTAATGGTAAAAGACTGGGGCATCAGTCGCGAGGAACAGGACCAACTGACATACAACAGCCATCAAAATCTAATCGCTGCCTATGAGCGCGAGTTTTTCAATGACCTTGTTAGGCCGTTTAATGGCGTGGAACGCGATGGCATTATGCGAGACACACCGCTAGAAAAATTAGCCAAACTCAAGCCTGCTTATGACCCTGTCAATGGGACATTGACGGCTGCCAACTCCACTACGCTTACCGATGGGGCAGCAGCTGTACTCATGGGTAGTGAAGACTGGGCACAACAAAATAATCTACCGGTACAAGCCTACCTCACTCATAGTGAAGTGGCCGCAGTGGACTTCTACAGCCAAGGGGAGCAGAGCGAAGGCCTACTGATGGCACCAGCCTATGCAGTGCCTAGACTTTTGGCGAGAGCCGGCCTGACTCTGCAAGATTTTGATTTTTACGAAATTCATGAAGCCTTTGCCGCTCAAGCCCTATGCACCATGAAAGCTTGGGAGGACGAGACTTTCTGTAAGGACAAACTAGGATTGGATGCCCCGCTTGGTAGCATCGATCGATCAAAGCTCAATGTAAACGGGTCCAGTGTCGCCACTGGTCATCCTTTTGCTGCCACCGGACCAAGAATCATCGCCACCCTAGCCAAGCTACTAGAGCAAAAAGGCGGAGGTCGCGGCCTTATTTCTATTTGCGCCGCTGGCGGTCAGGGTGTAACCGCTATTTTGGAGCGGTGATGAACACAATAACCTGCAGTTCAAGGAGCAGCAATCCTTAAAGTTGTTTTTATGAGTCTATTTTAAGTAGCTGCTTACCCAGATTTTGTCCGGCATAAAGGCGCTGCAAAGTGGCGGGGATATTTTCAAAGCCTTCCTGTAAATCGACCTGATAAATCAATTGTCCTGATGAAACCCACCCCATTAGTTCCTGGACAGCCTCCATCGCTCGCGGCATGTAATCCAAAATAACGAACCCTTCCATTCGCGCTCTGTTAATGGTCAGGTTAGACAAATTTGAGGGGCCAGGTTCGGGGGTAATCGCGTTATAACCAGAGATGCTGCCACATAAAACAACCCGAGAACGCAAATTAATGTGATCTAGGGCTGCCTCGAGGATGGGGCCACCTACGTTATCGAAAAACACGTCCCACTTGTCGGGGCAGTGATGAGCAATTTGTGCGTTAACATCCTCATTCTTATAGTCGATGACAGCGTCGAAGCCGGCAGTTTCTTTTAACCACCTACACTTATCTGGGCCCCCAGCAATACCTACAACACGGCAACCCTTAATTTTTGCGATCTGACCAACAAACGAGCCAGTAGAACCTGCAGCACCAGAAACAAGAACGGTTTCACCGGCTTTAGGCTGCCCAATCTCCAGCAATCCAAAATATGCCGTAAGCCCAGTTATACCGAGCGCAGATAACATCATTTCTGGCGACACTCCTGCGGGTAATTTAACCAAACCCATTGGGCCTTCACCGGGGGCTGCTACCACATAATCTTGCCAATAGCCGGTCGTTTGCACAAGGTCACCCACTTGATAGTCTGCGTGTCGCGAATCTATTACTTGCCCAACAGAACCCGCCCGCATAGGCTCTCCGATAGCCACTGGCGGCAGATAAGCCTTGCGGTCAACCATCCAGTTTCGTTGCGCCGGATCAAATGATAGGTAAAGATTCTTTACCAAAACCTCACCACTTTTGGGTTCAGGGATCGGAGTTTCGGTGTACTTAAAGTTATGCGGACCAACCATTCCTGTTGGTCGTTCAGCTAATAGCCATTGTCGATTTATAGTCACGATAACTCTCCTATTACGGTTAAATTGAGCCAAGAATTTTGGTTATATTCTTGCGAAATTTATTACCAAAGGGCGGACGCGCACCAATGATAGGCAAGACATCGATCATAGTTTGACTGTAAATGGCTCGGGCGTGGCTCAGGGTTCTAAACCCTTCTGGGCCGTGATAGGCACCCATACCGGATGCCCCAACACCACCAAATGGAAGATCCTCTTGCACGTAGTGAAGCGTAATATCATTGATACAAACACCACCACTTTGTACATTGCTCAGCAAGTACTCCTGCTCGCTTTTGTCTTTACCGAAGTAATACATAGCAAGAGGGTTTCGGCGAGGTTCAATCATATCTGGAACTTCAGCCACATCAGAATAGGTCATCACTGGAAGAATCGGACCAAATATTTCCTCATGCATAACCAACATATCTTCATTAACGTTTTGTAAAATGTGTAAGGGCATACGACGGTTGTCTTCAGATGCACGCGTCTTGTCCGCACCAACAATTGTGAGCTTGGCCCCCTTGGCAACTGCGTCATCAATGTAGTTTTGTAGCCTGGCGAAGTGTCTTTCGTTGATTACACCCGCATAATCTTCATTTTCGGTGATGTTCGGATACATCGACTGCGCCTCCTGAACTACCCGTGCAATGAGCTGCTCTTCTAGTTCATTTGGAACGACAACATAATCTGGCGACAAGCATAATTGACCTCCATTCAAAAGCTTACCGAATGTCAGGCGTGTTCCGGCCAGATCAAGCTTAGCGCTGCGACCAATAATGACAGGTGACTTGCCGCCAAGCTCTAGCGTGACAGGAACCAGATTTTTTGAGGCTGATTGCATTACTTTTGCGCCGATATTAGTAGACCCAGTAAACAGAAGGTGGTCAAAAGGCAATTCCGCAAAACGTTGACTGATTTCTGCGCCACCGGTTACGACCGCGACTTCATCGTTGGCAAAATATTTGGGGACAACATCGGCAAATAATGCCGCTGTTTCTGGAACGAACTCAGAAGGCTTGAGTAACGCTCGGTTACCTGCAGCGAGCGCACTTGTCAGAGGCGCAACAGTCAAACCAAAGGGCAGATTCCAAGGAGAAATAATCCCAACAACACCCTTGGGGAAATGCCTAACCTGGCTCTTCCCACCCAAGAAATTCATCGGTTTGTTAGTTTTTCGTTTCTCAGGCTTCATCCAGTCTTTCAAATGTTTCATCGAATAATCTATGCCTTCGACCTTTCCCGCAAACTCTGAGAACAAACTGAACTCATAGGACCGTGCACCACCAAATTCGCGTTTGGTTGTTTTTGCAAACTCTATTTTATTTTCAACAATCAGTGCCTTGAGTCTCTTTAGACGGTCAATTCTTGTCGCATAAGTAACTTCGCCCTCAGCACGAAACTTGCTTCTCTGCAGTTCGACTAACGCTTCCAGATTTTGAGTATCTAATGTAGTGACATTTTCGTATTTAGTTGTGCTCATAATTTCGCTCTCTGGTTAATCTGCATTCGTTCTATTTTGTCTTTACCCAAGCATTCTTAGGTTGCCTGCAGCAATGTGCACGGACGAAGTATCTCTGGCGTTGTGCTTTTTGCTCTCCCATTGATTACAACGATTGAACTCACGTGTAGTAAGGATTGCTTAACTATATAACTGACCAATGGTCAGTTCAAGGTCTTTTGTGTGATGAGATAAGAGACTGGTACTTCTTATTGCGTGACGTCATATGTGACAGAGTTTTTCAACTAAAAGCTAAAAGAAGAAAAACCCCCAAAAAAACAGGGGGTTATCTATAGTTGGTGGAGGCGGCGGGAACTGTACTTAGACCGTAAGCTATTGATTAATATAACCTTAATGGGTTTAGAAAACTGCTTTTGTTACATCCTGTGTTACTTTAATCTACATCCTGTCAAACTCTTTTCAAGTTATAAAGCGCATTAGAGAACATTAAGTTTTAGAACGTAAACTGCCCTCAAACAAACCATCAACCAACGATTTGCGATAGTTCTCAAGGGTACTATATGGCCGGCTGGCTACGCCACTTTCAACTGCAGCCTGTGCAACTGCAGGTGCGATGTAATCAATTAGCCTTGGGTCAAAGGGCTTGGGTAAAATATACTCTTTGCCAAAGCCAATAAGACTTTCATCTGTGTAGTAACTCTTTACTTTATCATGCACCTCCGCTTGAGCTAATTTTGCCAAAGCTCGAACACAAGCAATTTTCATGGCAGCATTAATTTCCGTTGCTCCGACATCCAGCGCTCCTCGGAATAAGAACGGAAAGCAAAGCACATTATTGACCTGATTAGCATAGTCGGAGCGGCCGGTAGCCATAATTGCGTCTGGACGATGTTCTCGGACTAAATCGGGTGATACTTCGGGATCTGGATTAGATAACGCCAGTATAATCGGGCGAGCCGCCATACTTTTAAGCATCTCAACATCAAGTAAATCGGGCTGAGACAAACCGAGAAATAGGTCTGATCCCTGCATTGCATCCGCCAAACTTCGACTCTGCGTATCCCGTGCATATCGCTGTTTTTTGCTATCTAATCCTACCCTCTGCTGGTGAATAACACCTCGACTATCCAGCATTAGAATATTATCTATCTTTAATCCAAGATCGACCAATAGATCTGTACAGGCTATTGGTACAGCCAGCGCGCCGAGGACAGTGAGAATCGCATCAAGGAACTGAAGTTGGATTTTGGTGATGATACGTTACCGTGATCGGATTTTAATGCCAATGCGCTGTATTTTTTAATCGCTGCACTTTCGTACAATTTATTTCCTCTCATGCGCCAGCTGCTGCCTGAGGAGCTGGCGCAGCATCGTGCAATGACTCTGCGCTAGCGTTTTTTATGCCATGGCGGCGAAGGTCGTAAAACCGGGGCGCCAGTTATTTGTAAAGCTCAAGGAAAACCACCGGACACTATTGGAGCAAGTGCTGATGGCACTGAAGGGGTTTGATCCGCCACCCATTTAACGAATTCCTGGCAAAAATAACGGCTTAAACAGGATAGGTCCGTCCAAAACGGCCAATTGAGTGCTGAATATGCGCAGAGAAACGGTTTTTTAACTAAATCTCTCTGTTATACCCGCTGTGGCGGCCAGCTATAAGACTTGAAAGAGGGATTCAGAGTTCCTTAGAGCACTGACGAAACGCTACCTGGGGATTTGGGGGACAATAGGGTGTTTTCATGTCACAGTTGATTGGGTATCATGCTTATCTCTGACACATTGGGCATTACCAACACAATCTTGAAACTAATCTGTGAGTTAGATGAGTTTAAAGGCGCATGGTAAACCGTTGGTCGCATTGCGCCTGAGCCCCTGTCCAGACTGCGCCATGTCGCCACTATAGAAAGCATTGGCGTTATACAACGCCATTTGATACACAGCGCCTTATGGATGAGGTGATCGACTGGAAATGAGCTAATGAACGAACTGGAGTGCATCAGAACCTTTGTAAAGGTTGTAGAAGTCGGAAATTTTACTGAAGCTGGAAGGCAAACGAATTCAGTCAAATCGGCTGTGACAAAACGCATCAAACAGCTTGAAGATCACCTTGAATTGCAATTATTCCAAAGGTCGACCCGAAAACTGGCAATTACTGAGGCGGGAACTATGTTCTACCAGCGCTGCATCCACATTCTTGCAGATCTGGATCAGGCTAAGTCAGATGTTAGCACTCTTGAGTGGAGCCTCAGCGGAACCTTTCGTGTGAGTTGTATTTCCTCTTTTATACAGACTTATCTGGCAGATGATCTTTCCAGATTTCGGCTAGAACACCCTGATTTACAGGTTGATCTTAGTTCCCATGACCGCTATTGCGACCCTGTAAAGGAAGGTTTCGATTTAAGTATTCATGCGGCGCCATCGCATGGTGAAGTTCTTGAGAGAGTTGAAATTGCACCTATTAAACGTCTTATAGTGGCCTCACCGACATACTTGGAAAAGTATGGAATACCTAAACGGCCAGAAGATCTGAAAGACTGTAGTCTGGCCCACAACAGTCATGTTCAATCCACTTCTTTGATGAATTTCGAGAGTGACAAAGGTGTCGACTCCATACCTTTCAAAGCCGCGGTGTTGACCAACACCATGTCGGTCCTTCATTCAGCAGTTAGGAGCGGAGAATGCTTGGCCATGTTGCCGATCTTCTTTATTGAAAATGAGATTATCTCAGGTCAATTCGTCCCAGTTCTTACTGATTATCGCATTAAAAAAGCTGACCTCGCCGCGTTCTACCGGAAATCAGATTTTGTGCCTATGAAAGTAAAAATCTTTCTAAACTCTCTCAAGCGCAAGTATGGCAATTCTCCCCCCTGGGAGCAAAGATTGCTCAAACAGAAGCCCGAACTGTCTTACGCATTGGGAATTGATCCATAGCTCATAGGAAGAAATGCCAGTATAACGTGGATAACACTGCCCCAATCCCGATGTCTGGCTACCCTCTTTTGCTAAGCTGTGTTGCACTGTAGATACTGACTTAGGTTATAACGGCCCTTCTCGATCCAGATAGCCCTCGAGCATTCGGCGAGCCCGTATTGCGAGCTTATCAGCTGCAACGACTACTTCTGGGTAGTTCAAACCATGCTCGTCAATTGAAACGCGTTATTGAACAGCCTCACACTTAGTTTTGTCCTCATTAAAACACCGCAGAAATACTTTTTCCGAATCAGGTGACTGACAAGTCAGCACTCAGTGTTTAATGCCCAGGAAGTTATGCTTCCCTGTAAGTTTTATATTTCTTATCTTCGGTTGATCACCTGAAGGCCAGCTTGGTATATCCATCGAAACGCGACGCAATACTTTAGGTTCATGCTGAGACTCGTCCTTCACCGGTAGAGGTATGGTGACAAACTCGGCATGCATATTTGAGCTTGTGATAAACACACGGTAATAGCCATAGGCGTCGCCGTCAGCAAAATGCATATGCGGGTTAACAGATGGATCTTTAACTTTTTCTGCTTCACTTACATTTGCCGTTTCAGATAACACCTTTGCACATTCCTCACCATATAAAAACCAGGCATTCATAGCTGGGGCAGTGTTGCGATAGTAGCCCACTCGCCTGCCGTCAAATCCTGTCCGTTTGCGGAGTTCTTCGTTTTTGCGGAAATAGACCATTTGAACGCTGAGCCGGTCTAGCGCACTAACACCGGCTCCCGCAAGCTCCGGGATAACGGCAGTTGACGCAATGTCGTCGTAGTCGTCATTCACAATGCCTGCGTAATGGGCATGTCGATCACCGGTAAGTGAGACAACATTTGAAAGATTATTTTCTTTGATATACCCCATGATTTCATTGCGCTCTAGAGGCATACCATCCCAGCTGTCAGTCCAGTAGATGCCACTTTTATGCCCATGTTCGAGGAAACTTGTATCAAATCCGAAGCGCATCATGGGCAGGTTGTTAACCAATAACTTCCATCTGGCCTTACTTGCCGTCAGGTTATCTTTTAGCCACTGTTTTTGTTTTGCCCCCAGCATAGAGCCGCGCGGGCTGTAAATACGCGGATTCGGAACTTCGCGACCTTCATATTGCATGGTTTCCGGGGGATTATCGCTATTTGCTGTTTTACCCGCATTCATAACATGAATGAGTTCGGGATCGATGGGAGCAGGAGGATAGGAAAGCAAATCAGTGCCGAGAATAGATGTGTCCAGCCCACGAGGACCACGATAGCTGCGCCCATCTACTAACAGTATATCGGCAAGGGTACCCCATTGAAGTGAGCGATAGATAGACATGGAATTAATAGCCGCCTGGGTATTGGGTTCCAGGCTAAGATAGTCTTCATCAAACTCTCCCGGGTCGGCATTATCGACTTCAACAAAATTAAAATCTTTTGCGGGATTGGTACCACCGGGGCCAGGTCTTGAATCACTTAATATGGCCGGCATATATTCGAACCAGACCTGATTCCCCATGACTTTTAATTTTTGAATTGAGCCGCCTGGATGATAGGCCTGCCAATAGTCGTTGAGAACTTCGTGGTCATCCCAAATATAAACAAAAGGATACCAGGCTCGGGCTGCCTGCAAGGCGGGATCACTCAAATAGGATTTATAGATATGGCGATAATCATCCAGTGTATTCGGTAATATCTGGTTGCCTCTGGGTCTGCCACTGGGACGACCTCCCGAAGGAAGCTCTCCGGCAGTCCTTTTACCGCCATCAGGGTTATATAAGGTCCCGGTAGAACCCATTTCTTTAAAGGATCCGCCGTTTACATTTTCATAGATAAAATCGCCCGCATGAATGCATAAATCCGCCTTTCTGGCAGAAGGTGCACTCTCGTCGTCAAGAACAAAGCGTCGATAAGCATTAAAGTAGCCGCTTTCATAATTCTGGCAGGAGAACATAGCGATATTGAGGTTGGTATCTGCATCAGGCGCCGGTGCAGTCCGGGTTCTGCCGGTACGGCTTGCATATCCATCCGGAGTAATAAATCGATAGTAGTACCATTGATCAGCTTCCAGACCGTCGACAAAACAGCGGACAGTATGATCGGAATCTGGCCCGGCAGTTAACGACTTTTCAGCAATAATGGAATCGAAAGCCTGGTCACTTGATAACTGCATACCAATTGATACAGTTGCATCAGACTGGGTATCGATTACGCGCGTCCAGAGCAGGATTGCATCCGGTTGTGGATCCGCCGATGCGATACCCTGCGGAAACTGGTACCGAGAACTCTGTCCTGCGCGGACAGGTGATAAGGTAACTGTACATGATAGCAATGAAGCAGTAGTGGTGAAACATCCTGCCATCACTGAAAATTGTTTAATAAAAGTTCTTCTTGATTTATTCATAATTATTTGTGATGTGGTTTAAAATATTTGTCTGAAGTGCTGCGTCCGGATTGTTCACGATGCCACGGTCAATATAGTTAATTGCATCTGGCAGACTAGAGAACATCGTTGTTTTAGACGCGAGTTCTTTCAGCCCGAACGCACAGATTGCATCACGAATCGGGCCTATAGCACTTACAATACAAAACTTGACGTTCTGGGACTTGAGATCTGCATAAACCTGCTCCAACGCAATTAGACCACTTACATCGACGGAATTAATCGATTTTGCTTCTATCAAAACGTAACGCAATTTATTCAGGTCGCGTTTTCTAATCCATTGATAAAGCTTTTCCACAAAATAATCTTTGTTAGCAAAGAATATGGGTGCGTCAAAACGAAAAATGAGTATATCGTCCCTTACTTCAGCGCTTTTGAAACGGTTGATGTTTCGGTAAAGGTCCCCGTTATCTATGGCTCCGAGCTCCGTCATGTGCGGATTTGATATCCTATAAATAACCATGATTATTGACAGTAGCACGCCTACAATGAGGCCTATCTGGATACTAAGTAATAAAGTGGTCAGGAACGTTATCAAGCAGATAACAAACTCCTTGCGGTTCTGTATTGCCAACTTCAGCATTCCCCGGTAATCGAAAAGACCCAAGACTGACGTGACGACGACCGCTGAAAGCACTAGCTTTGGCACTGGAAAAAACGCAAAAAATGACGCACCAACCAACAAAATAATCGCAATAATGATTGCGGAAACTACTGAAGAAAAGGGTGTTTTGGCTCCGGCTTCCCGAAACGCAGCACTTCTGGAAAAGCTCGCAGACACCGGAAAGGCGTGAAAGAAGCTACCTGCCACATTGGCAAAACCAACAGCCATGAGTTCCTGACTGGGCTTTGCACAGGTTTCGTCTGTAGCTCTCTCAAGTGATTTGCAGATGGACATTGTCCCGACGTAACCTACCAGCGCAACAGTAAAAGCCAGTGGGAAAAGATGCACTATGGTCTCTATCGAAAGTTCAGGAACAGCGATTGGTGGCAACCCGCCAGGTATGTCCTGCACAACAGCAATTCCCCAGCTTTCCGGATTGGTGAAGCCGGAAACCAACATTCCGATAAGCAGCAGAAAGAGAGGAAATGGTAATCTTTTGTTTATACGCTTCCCTGTGATAAGGAAACCTAGGCTGATAACAGCCAACAGTAATGCGACGCTATTAATGCTTGCCGCCTGCGCAAATATATCGACAAGCATCGCTAAAACATTACTGCCGGATACGTCCACCCCTAATAGATTTTCTAACTGACTCACTATAATTGACAGTGCCGCCGCCGAAATGTAACCAACGATCACCGGATAGGACAGAAAGTTTGCAATAAACCCCATTCTCGTAAAACCAAACAAAGCCTGTATTAAACCCACCATCAGCGTGAGCAGAATTGCAAGCTCCAGATAATGCACACTACCGGGCTCGGCGAATGCGCTTAGACCCGTGATTATCAGGATTGAATCAAGTGCAACAGGACCAATCGAGATTTTATTCGACGTACCCAGCAGGGCGTAGATAACGGGTGGAATAACGGTGGCATACAGACCATATTCGGCAGGAAGCCCCGCGACCATTGCGTAAGCCATACCCTGTGGTATGAGCAGAAAAGCTATCGTAAGGCCTGAAACAAGGTCACTGATAAGGTGGCTGCGATTATAGTTATCGAGCCACCGCAAGCCAGGTAGGATTTTTTTTGCAAACTCCATAAGTTTTGCCACCAACCTAATTTAGTTATAGAAGTTTATTTAGAACGTTCTGTATCGTAAGTCGACTTACACGAACATTAGATTCTTTTGTCACGCCAGCAATATGGGGTGTCAGGATAAGGTTTTGTACATCCTTGAACAGCAATCCATGGTTTGAATCCAGCGGTTCGTTTTCAAACACATCGAGTGCTGCACCTGCCAGTTGCTGATTTTTAATTGCGGTAACCAGTGCGGCTTCATCAACGATGCCGCCACGTGCTGCATTGATGAGGACTGCTTCAGGTTTCATAGCCTCAAGGCTTTTTTTATTGATCATATGTCGGGTTTCGTCGATCAATGGCACATGCAGACTTATAACGTCAGCGAATTTAAGTAGTTCTGTTAACTCGACAGGTTGTGCGGTTTTCCATGCGGGATCGTTCTTGGGCAAGTAAGGGTCATAGGCAATAATATTCATGCCTAATGCAGCGGCCCGACTGGCAGTCTCTCTGGCAATTGAACCATAACCGATCAGACCCATGCATTTGCCAGAAACTTCCTTTCCCATTAACGCCATACGTGGCCATTCACCGGCACTGACACGCTCGCTTGCTAACCATGCGCCACGTAATAACATTAGCGTTGCAGTCACGACATATTCAGCAACAGGCAAGTCATTAGCACCGGTCGCAGGACAAACCGCAATGTTTCTATTTTTACACGCATCCAGGTCGATATTGTCCAGCCCTACACCGAGACGCCCGATGACAAGGAGGTTTGGCGCGGCAGCAAGCAGTGCTTCATCAACCTGTGTTCTGTTACGGACAATAAGTGCACGGGCATTGGATAAGCTTTTATAAAGGGCTTCAGTGTTATCTGCCAGAGAAGGATCAAACAATAAGTCATGGTCATTGAGCATGTCATTAGCTATTGTTTTATCCATGAATTCACTGATTACAATATCGGCCACTACTTATTCCTTGCTGTTACTTAAGACTTTCCCCGCAATGAAGCAGGTATGCTGATGCCGTGTTCTTTTAATTTGCTACTTTTCCCGGTAAATAACGCCAACTGCAACCTATGCTCATAATTCAATGGGACAACACAGGAATTATCAGGCTATAGGTCAATAAGGTGATCAGGACCATTCCTATAAAATTCAGAACAATACCGGCACGACACATTTGCGGAATGCTAATCTGGCCCGAGCCATACACAATGGCGTTCGGGGGCGTCGCTACGGGTAGCATGAAGGCACAGCTGGCGGCGATTGTTGCCGGAATGATCAGCCAGTAAGGATCCAGTCCCAGCCCTAGGGCAACCGCATAAAAAATGGGTATCAGGGTGGCCGTGGTTGCCATATTGCTCGTCAATTCTGTTAAAAAGATCATAATAGTGATCACGATCCCGACGATCAGGAACAAGGGCAAGCCATCTAATGCTATGGCACGGCTACCAAGAAAATCCGTTAGACCGGTATTTGCCAGTGCAGCGGCAAGACTAAGGCCGCCACCAAAGAGTATTAGAACCCCCCAGGGAAGCTTTACCGCAGTCTGCCAATTCATCAGAAACTCCCTTTCTCTGGCTCGAACCGGAATAATGAACAGTACCAAAGCGGCAGTTATCGCAATGCCAGCGTCACTCAGACCCTCTAGTGGCACATAACCCATGATGGTTATCTTTGTTAAGAGTGGTCGGGTGATCCAGCTCACCGCCGTCATGGCAAAGACGATTAATGTCAGTTTCTCACCTCGTTGAATACGGCCCTGTTCGTTTTGAAAACTTATCAGTTTCTCCTTCAAGCCTGGTATTTCAGTAACTGAAACGGGATAGAGAACACGGACCAGACACAACCACGTGATCGGAACAAACAGAATCACGATCGGTACGCCAACCATCATCCAGGCGGCAAAACTGATCTCACTCCCCATTTGTGTTTCTATAAATGAAGCGAGAAATATATTTGGTGCGGTCCCTACCAAAGTCCCTACGCCACCAATAGATGCCGCATAGGCTATGCCAAGGAGCAGGCAAACCGAAAAATTTCCAGTGGATTCGTCATTGTTAGAAGAAGCCATTTTGATGACGCTGGTTGCCACAGGCAATAACATGATGGTCGTCGCCGTATTAGTCACCCACATACTCAGGCTGGCTGCAACGATCATGAATGCTGCTATAATCGTCCGTGATCCGGTACCGAATACACTTAATATATGAGATGCAAAACGTCGATGCAGACCCCAACGCTCCAGCGCCAGGGCAAGGATGAACCCGCCCATAAATAAAAAGATCAATTCATGGCCATAGGAGGAAGACATCTGCTTTATTGATGCAATACCCAGTAATGGGAAGGCAACCAGCGGTACCAAAGCAGTTGCATAAACAGATGTTGCTTCCGTCATCCACCAGATGGCCATCCACACTGCTATGCCTGCGGTTGCACGCGCAGCGAAAGTCAATTCGATCAGTTGTCCTGTCTCGTTAGAATATTGATCCGGTACAAGGCCATAGATCAATATGCCAAGCATTGGTCCAGCCAGTAGGCGACCAATAATTGAAACGGTATCCGAATTAGGAGGGTTCATAGTTTAGGATTGCTTTTAATTAAACTCTATTGGTTTTACAGATGCTATTGGGCCTTAAACATCTGGCGAAAATTGTCCCGATTGGGCATAGCAACCTCTGGCAGCGTCCTGGCATTCATTTCTTCTTTTTCCCGGATAATCCCATTGAGGTAGAGGATATACGCGGTCAGGGCATAGACATCATCATTACCAAGACTGCCCGGATTTGTATAAGGCATGGCACGCCGTATGTAATCAAAAATCGTCGTGGAATAGGGCCAAAAACTCCCGACAGTTTTGGCAGGTTTGTTGCTACTTAGTGAGCCATGGCCGCCGACAAGTTTATTGTTCAGCCCGCCTTGCCCGCTCTCGCCATGACAAGCAAGACAATGCTGCATATATAATTTTTCACCAACGACCGCATTACCAGAGCCTGGCGGAAGACCATCACCATTCGGTAATACAGTGATATCAAGCTCGTTGACCAATTCCCCTGATGCCGGCACACCCAGATTTGGCGTTTCAGCATAAACATGGCACACCAAAAAAAATAATGCCGCGGCCAAAATGCTACCTGTATGTTGCCTAGACATAGATATTTCGTATTTCACCATTGTTCTCTATTCTCCAGCCAACGATGGCATTGTAATGGTAGCCGGAACCGGGAGCCCGATTAGCCATGAGCACCTGACGAGTGGGTTGCATAGCGCCGGTTTCATCCACTGCCCTGCTCATTAATGTGCTGGGCGAGCCGTCCCATTGCCAGGCAGTATTAAAGCGGGTAAAGCTCTTTGTCAGGACAGGAACCTCCAGGTCTGCTTCTGCCCAGGACTTGCCACCATCGGCGGAGATTTCAACCTGCCTTATTTTGCCCGCACCGGACCAGGCCAAACCGGAGATTTGATAAAGACCGGGCGCGCCCATTGTCAGACCCGCCGAGGGGTTAGTGATCACTGACCGGACACCCATGGGGTAGGTAAACAGTAATGTACTGCCGTCAGATTGCAGATCAGAATAGCGGGAAGTTTCGTCCTTGGTCATGGCTGGCTGGTCAGTCACTTTAATTCGATGCAACCACTTGACGCTCATATTCCCTTCCCAGCCCGGCAACAGCAGGCGCATGGGGTAGCCGTTTTCCGGCCGTAACCGCTCCCCATTTTGATACAAGGCGATGATGGTGTCGTCCATGGCCTTTTCTAAAGGGATACTGCGACTCATCAAGGCGGCGTCGGCTCCTTCGGCAATCAACCATTTGCCTTGCGGTTCAATTCCTGCTTCTTCAAGTAACAATTTCAGCGGAACACCCGTCCATTCACTGTTGGAAACAAGTCCATGGAGTTCCCCGCAGGTTTTCTGAGCAGGTTCAGGGGCCACCATAACGCCACTATTGCCACCACATTCCAAAAAATATATGCGTGACACCATTGGATAACGATTCAGTGCCTCAACACTGAAAGTCAGTGGTTGTTTGACATGACCATGTATAAGTAACTGGTGTTTAGCCGGGTCAATATCAGGTATGCCACTGTGATGCCGTTCAAAATGCAGGCCACTGGGGGTTATAATGCCATGAAGCAGCTCCAGAGGTGTGCGGCAACCGCCACTGCCATTGGTTCCTTTCTGGGCAGAAATGCCAACCCGGGCGACATCGGATTCATACCTTGATGGCGAACCATAGGCTTCGCTCAATCCGCGTCCGGGAAATCGATTCCATGTCTGACGTGTTTGCGATAGCGCAGGAGTTGCGCTGAGTAGACCGATGCCACCAGCACCGGCCGTACCCAAACCTGCCTTTAAAAATTGCCGCCTATCAAATAATCCATTCTCGGCTACGGGAGCCGATCTTTCGGATTGCCTGCTCATACAACTATCTCCACTTGCCTGAAATACACACGTATAAGACGAACTTAATCCGACCTATTCACTATGATCTACTGCTCCATTAGGTGCGGGTATCGTGTCATACCTGCTGACCAGTTCTCTCATGAAATCCTTATCCTTCATTTGTTCAGGCGTAAGATCGAGCAACACATCCCATAAATTTTCAAAACCACCTGGATTGTAGAACATAAGCACTTTACTATTCGGTTCCAGTGCCCTCCAGGAGTGCCATGCTCCCCGTGGCGTGAATACCACATGATCTTCTTCAACGATGTATTTTTTATCTAAATCACCATTGGTAATTTCAAATTTACCACGTACTACATAAAACGTTTCGTCATGCCAATCATGTTTATGAGGTGTAACCAGCATTTCAGTGGTGGCCTCTTCAAATACATCCATAAGCAGAGTGAACTGACCACCTGTGTCCTCTCTGCCAAGTAGAATTTTTAGTAATTCGGGCCTGCCACTGGGATGTTGATCATATGGGATACTTCCGGCATCGAATTGCAAGGGTTTCATTCCCATGATATCCCTGTCCTGGGCAAAAACCGCTGTTACTGATAAGGATAGCAAGGCTACTAGAGCCAGAACTATAGTTTTCATAATTGTCTCCACTGATTAAAGATTTAAAAACATTATTTCTTGAATGAGTATATTTAAATGAAATTAGCGCAACAATCAGCTAATTTTGAACTCACTGTTACTAATAAATGCACAATACTGCAAAGTGCATGACTGCCTCTGAATCCGATTGAATATCAAACCAATAGCCCTCCTACACGGCCACATTCAACGAGTGCTTTTTCATGATGTAACCGGCCCATGACGCATGGGTACTCCAAACCCTTTCCTTTGATTTCTGTGAATTCAGTCAAAATTAAAGGTGATAATTTAAGGTAATACACAGTTGAAGGGTTTGACGATAACTTGCTGGTAGACGCCTTTGGCCAGATAAGGATCCGCATCCGCCCAGCTCCGAGCTTCATCCAGCGAGGCGAATTCAGCCACGACCAAGCTGCCGGTGAATCCTGCGCTACGCGGGTAGTCGGCATCAATAGCCGGATGCGGGCCGGCTAGTTTCAGGCGACCAGCATCGCACAGTTCGATAAGCCGCTGCAGGTGTTCCCCGCGCGCAGCTTTGCGAAGTTTCAGGCTGTCGGCAACGTCCTCGCTGATGATGGCATAAAGCATTCTATCTCCTTAACTAACAGTGACGATGTTATTCAGATTGCTGGTCGGAGTCGCTGGTTTCCGGCGCTCCGACCAAGCCATATCAGAAGTTATAGTTTAGTTTCAGACCGTATTCGGCACCACGCTGCGGTACGCCATTATCGAGGCTTCCATTTTTCTTTGAATCAATAACAACGGCAAAACTGTAATATTCTTCGTCCATCACGTTCTTGCCATAAAGGCTGGCATTCCACCGTTCGCCAGACGGGTTGTACTTAATATTGAATCCCAATAATTCGTAATCGCCAACATTTGACGAACCACTATCGCCTGCCGTGTAATAATCATCAACATATGAATAGTCGACACGGAATGCCAATGATGCCCCGGCGGCCAAGTTAACATTATAGTTAGCGCCAATATTGTATTTCCATTCAGGTGTCGCCTGCAGCCTATCTCCCACCGCTACATCAGCTCCTGCCTCAACACTGTCAATGGTCCCCTTCAAGTAACCAATATTAGCGTCAATACTGAAGGCATCCGTGAGTAGTGCGATCAATTCACCTTCCACACCCTCACTGGTAGCTTCAGCTGCATTTTTTGTAACAGAGCGATTTGTACCAGGAATAAGAACGTTATACTGCAGGTCTGACATTTCTTGGGTAAACAGGGTCAGGTTTAAGCGTAGCCGGTTATCCCATAATTCACTGCGAACACCAATCTCATAAACATCAAGAATCTCTTCATCGAAGGATGTGATACCAAAGTTATCGTCTGGCAGGTCTGATCGGGGTCTGTCATTAATACCACCGGCGCGGAAACCACGAGCATACGAACCAAATAGGAAAACATCACTATTAAGCTGATACTCTAGAGCAAAACGACCACTGGTAGCCGACCAAGTGTCGTCATTAAGGATCTCTGTTTCTCCACCATAGACAATAAGCGTATCGCTTGCATCCCCTTCAGAGATCGAAACTTCCTTCTGATCACTTGTATAGCGAAGGCCCAGAGTGGCAGAGAATCGGTCGGTGAAATCCATACTGCCCTGGGCAAATACACCGATACTTTCCAAGTCATGGAAATTAGTGTGCCGCCAACTAGGCCTACCGCTATCGGATAAACGGAGATCCGTAGAATCTTCTATATAGTAGAACAGACCCGTCATCCAACTGTAGTTTTCACCTTGTCCAGATAACTGTAGCTCACTGGACCAGGCATCGGTTGCCCTGTCAATGTGCCTGTTTTCAAAAAAGGTACCTGCTCGGCCATCAAAATCAAAATCACCAGCAACATCCAACGTGCGGTAAGTCGATGACCATTTCAGTGCCATGTCATTGCCCAAATCCCAGTTGAGGGTGAAACCCGCACCAAAGGTATCTGAATCGTATCCAGCTAGTGTGGTTGATTCACTTCGGCCGTAATCACCGGAGACGGTATCGATAATCTCTCCGCTGTCATCATCTATATTCAGACCAACACTGACACCACCCACGATATCAGTACTGCTGTAATCCAACTGAGTCAAAATTTCCACAGTGTCGGAAATATCCCACTTTAGGTAAGTCCGAAAGAGGTCTGTACCTTTGTCACCCAGATCCTGGCCTAAGGCATTCGTCACGAAACCATCCTGATTAATCGTGGCGGCGAGCAGGGAAACAGCAACAGTTTCACCAACCGGCATGTTAACGCTAGCTTTGAGGTCTCTTCTGTTATCGCTCCCCAGACTAGCTTGAAGCTTGCCGAAAAACTCTCCAAACTCTGGCTTTTTAGTTATATATCGAATAGCACCTGCCGTAGCATTACGACCAAACAGCGTACCCTGCGGGCCACGCGAAACTTCGATATTCGCAACATCAACTACACTCAGCAGTGCGTTATCACTACGACCGTAGTAAAAATCATCGATATAAAGGGCAACCGCAGACTCCTGGTTTACTGCGTTACGCGCGGTCCCAAGCCCACGGATAAAAAAGGCCGCGTTATTACCCATACCACCGCTCGTGCCGATATTGACGTTTGGCAGTTTTGCGTTCAACTCTCCCAGGTCTGAGACGTTCTGGGCTTCCAGTGCATCCGAGGTAAACGCCATTACGGAAATTGGGGTTTCCTGAAGATTCTCCTCGCGTTTTCGGGCTATTACCACTACCTCTTCTAGCACCAAAGCCTTTGTCTCCTCTTGGGATTGGGCTTGGGCTGCGGTCGATGAAAAGGCTAGCGAGACTGCTAGAGCCATACCAATAGTTCTCATAAGTTCCTCCACTGATTAATATTTTGAAATTATTATTTGCCTTAGCTTATATAAATAAAATTGACGCAACAATTAGTTAACTTTGAACTCACTGTGTCTAATATATGCACAATTCTGGAAAGTTATAGGACTGCCCCTGAGTCCGGTTGATTAGCAAACCAATAGTCCCCCTACTCGACCTCATTCAACCGATGCTTTTAGCGAAATAGCTACGGTGCAACCAAAAACCTTGGTAATTTTCATATTCATTACTTCTCTATTTAAATAGGTTTTTAAAGATCTACTGCGATTCCCTTTAAAAATTGATTATGTTTTACCGTTTATAATGTCTGGTCTAATCAGGTAAAACGCATTAACCCTACAGAACAGGAGAAACTATTCAAACAGTCTATACCCATAAGGCGGCCATAATTGACCCTATTATTAGAACAATGTTGTGACTATTTTCGAACAACCATTTACTGGGAGGCTCGTTATAATTGAACGAACTATTATTGTTAGCGCTTCAATTTTAACGGGGAGAAAAGGGCATGTATTTTCGAGTATCAATACTTTGCATCGTTCTGAGCACTCTGCTCTGGGGCTGTTCAGAGCAGTCTTTAGAAACCGGCAAACAATCCGCACCACTGGAAAGCAAACCCACGACTCAACCAAATATCCTGTTGATAGTTGCCGACGATCTGGGCTATTCCGACATCGGAGCCTTTGGTGGCGAGATTGAAACCCCCAACCTTGATAAACTTGCCACCAAGGGGGTGTCATTCGCTAACTTTCATGTTACGCCGGCGTGCGCCACCACACGTGCTTCACTGTTAACAGGTGTGGACCACCACCTTACAGGCATAGGTGCCTTTCCCTACTGGGCGTCGCCCAATCAAGAGGGAAAGCCGGGTTACGAAGGCTACTTGAATGATCGTGTAGTGACTATAGCCGAAGCGTTGAGGGCCAACAGCTACGCTACCTTTATGGTCGGCAAATGGCATCTAAGCACGAACAAACGAGGCGAGCCGCATACCCGCGGTTTTGATCAGGCCTGGGATTTTACGGCGGGGGTTCAGGATCACTTTGCACTGACAGCCAAGGCGATAGAGAACGGCGTCGTGCAGGAAGAATACCCCGATGATTATTATGCCAGTAACTATATGACGGACAAGATGCTTGGCTACCTTAACAATTCCCAGGATGCCAATCAGCCATTTTTTGCTTATCTGGCCTTTACCGCACCGCATTCCCCTTTGCAGGCACCGGATGATGTCATTAACAAATACGCAGGCCGTTACGATGAAGGCTATGAGGCAATCAGCGAAGAACGATTACAGTGGATGGTCGAGAAAGGACTAGTCTCCGAAGGCACTGAGATAGCTGCCTCGGGGCCTAAGACAATTCCCTGGGAAGAGCTCGCCAATGAGCAAATGAAATTCAATGCCCGAACTATGGAGGTCTATGCAGCCATGGTCGATAACATGGATCAGAATATAGGCCGGGTGCTTCAATACCTGCGCGATGTTAACCAATACGACAACACCCTGATCATCTTTATATCCGACAACGGTGCGGCCGGTATCGGTATGGACGCCAATCTTATGCAGATGGTTACCGAGCATATGAATCGCGTTCTAAAAGACAGGGAGCCTGGCATCGACAACTCCTACGAGAATATGGGGCGAAAAAAATCGGTAATTGCCTATGGAAGTGGCTGGGCAGAGGTGGGAAGTACACCTTACCGGCACTTTAAGCACACTACATCAGAAGGGGGGCTCCTGGGGCCGGCAATTTTTGGTGGGGGCCTGATTCAAGCAGAAGGCAAAATTAACCACTCGTTTGTTACGGTAATGGATATTATGCCGACTATCCTAGAGCTGACGGATACGCAATATCCGGAACTAACCCGGGCAGGACTGCCAGCAATTCCCCTGGCTGGTGCCAGTCTAGTTCCAGCATTGGCCCGCCAGGATGACCAAGTTCATCCAGACGACTATGTTATGGGCTGGGAACTGAACGGCGACCGTGCAATTTATCAGAACGGCTGGAAGCTATTGTCACTACTTCCTCCCATAGGAGACGAGCAATGGGAACTCTACTATTTGCCGGATGACCCTACTGAACAAAATAACCTAGCAGCTGAGGAGCCTGAAAAGCTCGCCGCCTTACAGCGTGCCTGGCAGACATATAAAAATGACCATGGTGTTGTAATAGCTCAGAAGGATAATAATCCGGTCAAAGGCGCGATCAGCTCTGATCCTGCGAAACGGCCATCGAGAAAATAGATCGCAGAATGTTATTTACCGCAAAAACAGCAATAACAAACTAAGAACCCAGTATGTGGTACATTATTTACTCTGAAGATGTCGATAGCAGCCTGCCATTACGTATGCCGGTCCGTGAGCAACACTTGGTCAGAGCGGAGGACAATGACACTGTGGGGTAGATGCCCAGGCTTATGTTGGCGCGGACCTTAGTGATCGGACGCTGATAATTGAATATCCAGTACTTGTCTCCACCCGGTCGAACACGCAACGCGAGACCGAGGCCATCAGCTAAGTTGTATTCTTTAGCTTTGCCTCGTGCGTTGTTTATTTCTGTATTAGTCAGTGGCTTAGTAACTTTGGGCATGTAACAAAAGGACCGCGCTTTCCTCTTTTGTGTTACATTAATTGTTACATAAATCGTGGATTTTTACAATATCTGATGAATCTTTTTGCGCCCTTAAAACCCGATAAAAACTATTTAAATCAATACTTTATGGAACTTAAAAGCCCCTTGCGGGGCTGCTATTTGGTGGAGGCGGCGGGAATTGAACTTAGACAGTAACCTATTGATTAATATACGTTTACTGAGTTAGTTAACCAGCTTTTGTTACATTCTTTGTTACATTGAATAATCCATCTAGAACCAAATACA
>Ga0206123_10000084_pt1 | contig 80653 bp, 70 predicted proteins | sample Helgoland_Spring_2_FD_160086 | JGI IMG/M metagenome (GOLD analysis project Ga0206123, IMG submission 160086) | Pelagic subsurface seawater microbial communities from Kabeltonne, Helgoland, North Sea - Helgoland_Spring_Bloom_20160316_1 | ecosystem: Environmental > Aquatic > Marine > Epipelagic ...
GTGCTTTGTTTACTTAATTATTCTTTTTCTATTCAGCCTATGTAAACCTGCTGCAGTCTCAACCGGACCAAGCCAGGCCCCTAATATCATCTTCATTTTAGCAGACGATCTTGGTTATGGAGATGTTGAAATCTTAAACAAACATTCAAAAATCCCCACTCCTAATCTTAATAAGCTGGCCCAACAAGGCATGATTTTTACTCAGGCCCATGCGCCTTCAGCGGTATGTACACCTACCCGATATAGTATATTAACCGGTAATTATAGCTGGAGGTCAACTAAAAAGTCAGGAGTGGCGTGGTTGTGGGATCCCCCTTTAATTCATAAGGAGGATTATACTTTAGGAGAAATGCTTCAAAGTAAGGGCTACCATACTGCATGTATTGGTAAATGGCATTTAGGGTGGCATTGGCCCACCAAGGAGGGTCATTTACCTCAAGCGGATGGGAGGAATATTGATTATGAGCAAGCCATCACTGGAGGTCCTATCGAACTTGGATTTAATTATTATTTTGGGGATGATGTACCGAGTTTTCCACCACATGGCTTTATTGAAAATGATAAAGTGACGGTATTACCTACAGGATGGTGGGAAGCGGGCAAAGTAGGTGCCCCAGGGGCAATGGTACCTGACTGGCGTTATGAAAATTTATTACCGACAATTTCTGAAAAAGCCATTAAGTATGTAGCAGATCGTACTATTAACCATCCAAAGAATCCTTTTTTTTTATTTTTTTCGCTTTCTGCTCCGGATACACCTATTGCACCTTCCAAGCTTTTTTTGGGAAGTTCTGGAGCGGGTAAATATGGAGATTTTGTAGTAGAGATAGATCATTACATAGGAGCATTACTTGATACTTTGGATCAATTAGGCGTCTCAGATCAGACCTTGGTCATTTTTACAAGCGACAATGGTCCGACCAATATGAATGGCAATAATTATGTTGGTGAGATAGGCTCAGTACTTACACATGGTCACAACTCAGCTGGTATTTTTAGAGGTTTGAAATCCGATTCTTGGGAGGCAGGACATCGAGAACCATTTTTTGCACGATGGCCCGGAGTAATCCCTGAAGTATCGACATCCGATGCGCTGATTTCCTTAACTGATGTGTTTTCAACTTTGGCTTCGATTGTTGGGTTTGATCCAAATGATTCAATGGCTGTTGATAGCTTTGATATTTTCCCCCTTTTAAAGGGGTCATCGACAAATATTCGTGAAAATTTAATTGTTCAATCAGGCAATGGAATCTTATCTTTAATTGAAGGAGATTGGAAGATAATTACCTCATCTGGTGGGGGGGGTATGTGGTCTCAGAAAGGGGTCCTTGCCGTACGAGACACTCTTAAGGATAAATGGCAAAATGTCCAACTTTATAACTTAAGTGAGGATCCAGCTGAGGCTTATAATAGGGCTGATATTGAAATAAAAAGAGTCAATAAGATGATGCATAAGCTTTCGAATCAAATACGGGATGGTCGTTCTACAGCAGGTACTCAACGCGCCAATCAGGGAGTGCAAGTTTGGGAAACGATCAAATGGATAGAATCGATTCCTTGAAATAGGTTATTGACGGTTATTTCTATTTAATCTATAAATCTTTGGTTCATATCAGTATAGGCATCAATGCGCCGATCTCTGAAGAAGGGCCAAATCCTTCTAACTGCTTCTGTCCTATTTTGGTCGGTCTCCACAACCTGATTTACCATTTCATTTGGATCTGCTTTCCAAAGTACTTCTCCTTGAGGCCCAGTAACGAAGCTAGTTCCCCAAAAATCAATGCCTTTTGTTTGATGGCTCAGGTCTTCTTCAAATCCAACACGATTAACTGAAATCACTGGGATACCGTTGGCTATGGCATGGGCACGTTGAGAAGTCATCCAAGCGTCATGCTGCCGAGATTTTTCGGTATGGGTATCCTTTGGATCATAACCAATCGCAGTGGGATAAATTAACAGATTTGCTCCAGCCATTGCCATCAATCGCGCGGCTTCTGGAAACCATTGATCCCAGCAAATTAAAACACCTAGTTTACCTAAAGAAGTTGTGATCGGCTTGAAACCTAGATCTCCTGGGGTAAAATAAAATTTTTCGTAATAGCCGGGGTCATTTGGAATATGCATTTTCCTATACCTACCTGCTTCTTGACCATCTTTATCAAAAACGACAGCGGTATTATGGAATAGTCCAGCACTTCGCTTTTCAAATAGAGAGGTGACCAAAACGATATTTAATAACTTTGCAATTTTAGCGAACTTATTATAGGTAGGACCCGGTAAAGTTTCGGCTAAGTCAAAGTTGCCGATCGCTTCCTGCTGACAAAAATATCTACTGACATGTAGCTCTGGTAGTACCACCACTTGTGCACCTTTTGAGGCACATTGGTGGATGCCCTCAATACTCATTTCGATATTGGTCTTTTTTGAAGTACTGCATTTTTGCTGAACAATGCCAACTTTAATTTTAGTCATGGTATCAAGATTAAAATAATAAAGGATCAAATGTAATTTTTAAATATGAGTCATTTTATTTATTCCAGCATGATTTTTACAGCGGAGGGATATTGCATGGAAATGCAATGTAGGGATCCATTTTGCTGAATGAGTGGGAGGCAATCAACTCCGATGACTTTACGTTTTGGAAAAATATTTTGAATGTTGTCTAAGGCTTCTTGATCTTGTTTTACCCCATAGGAAGGAACCAAGACGCCATCATTTACAAGTAGGAAATTGGCATAAGTAGCGGGTAATCTATTACCTTCCTGATCATAGCAGGCATCGGGCATAGGAAGAGCGACGAGCTTATACTTTTTGCCTGACAGGTCTTTAAATTCTTTCAACTCATCTTCCATGCGTTTCAATGTTTGGTAATGAAAGTCATGTGAATCCTTACATTTTACATAAGCAATTGTATCAACGGAGCAAAAGCGAGCCAGGGTATCTATGTGTGCATCAGTATCATCTCCAATAAGTGCGCCATGATTTAACCAAAGTATTTTTTTTAATCCCAGTTCTTGCAGAAGGAATTGTTCAATTTGACTTTGAGTCATATCCGAGTTTCTGGTAGTAGATAGCAAACATTGTGTGGTGGTAAGGAGTATGCCCCTGCCATCTGATTCTATGGACCCACCTTCCAAAATGAAATTTTTAGAGGCTATGGGCAGGGCCTTGAATAGGGTATCAGAGAGTGCAAGGTTGATTTTATTATCTAGGGCAGATTCAAATTTATTTCCCCAGCCATTGAAATTGAAATCTAATAATTTGGGTTGATCTCCTTCTAGTATCGTGATGGCACCATGATCCCTCGTCCAGCTGTCATTGGAAGCTACCTTCACAAAATGAATAGGAAATTTGGTGTGATTTATGAATAAAATTTGGGTTTTTTTGATATTTTCACAACCTACTATTGCAAGATTAAATTCAGCTACTTTTTCAATAATATTGACAAAGCAGGTAATGATTTTTTCATAATTATTGTCCCAGTCACTGTTTTTATGAGGAAAAGTGAATTGAATAAAACTTTGGCGCTCCCATTCTGCTGGTAATCTTCTTTTTTGGCCCATAGTCATCTATTTCTCAGAATGAGTGATTGATTTTAGTACTAGTTAATGCTCTAAAATTAATCCTTTTTTGTATTTCCAATACAGGTAGTAATTGAATAATAATTTAGTAGCGTATAAAACATGAACTCTATGTTTCGAATATTCAGAGGCGTCTGCCAATTTTTCTCTTTATTTCTCCATATTTGTTTCATATTTGAATGAGTAATAAGACTAATTTTAAACAAAAAACTGAACATGAAAAATAAAATCCAACTGACGATGGCTACCATATTAATGCTTGCAACAGCAGCGATAGCTCAAAAAAAAAATAATGGTAAAATCTTCGATGAGCATCCAGGAATTGAGCTCATGCATAAATTCACCGAGGCTTATGTGGCTGGAGATAAAGCAACTCTTGAGGCCCTTCTTACCGATGACTTCAATGGGTATAATGGCTTGACAACCAACAAAGACGCTAAGGGCAAAGATAAGCAAGGACTTATTGCAGAATCTACTTATTGGAGTAATCAGCTCAAAGGCTTTAAGATTACCAAGCGAGGAAAATCTTATCCTGATGCGTTGGAGTATAAGGAGTCAGGTACTTGGATAGATACTTGGGATGTTTTTTATGGGATAGACAAAGAGACAGGATTCAAAATAGAAACTCCTGTAGACAGATCTTTTGTTTTAAGTAAAGATGGGAGTCAAATCCGGATGTTGATTTTCCGTGCGAATACAGCAATTTTTGAAAAGTATTGGGATACATTTAGTACCACTGAGAATGGGACCATTTATAAAGATCATGCCTATATAAATACGGTAAGGACCATGATTTCGGCTTTTGAGCTGGGAGATTTAGATTTAGTTTATGAGCAATTTGACGATAATGCACAATTCAGTGACATCAATGCGCCAAGAGGCGAAAGTCATTCGAAATCAGAAGAACGTACTCAAGTAGAAAATTTATTGACCTCATTCGAAATTATAAGTATGGATGAATATGGATATCCTGATTATTTGTCTTACAATGGGGATGGATCCACGGTTTTATCTTGGTGGAATTTTCGTTTTAAAAACAAGAATACCGGCGCAGAAGTTGTTATTTTCATGCACCTGAGCCACAACTTCAATAAGGAAGGAAAGATTACCGGTCAGGTGGCTTATTATAATGGTAACCTATTAAACTAATATTAAGCCCCTATTTCTTGATTTGAAAAAGGGGCTTTTAATTTTATTCCAATCTAAAAAATTTAGAAGGTCCGATATGAACCATCTAAATAAGTATTGGCTTTTAACTCAGAAAATTTGGCTTTTTGGCTATCCCAGTGCAGAGTTTCATTGGGGAATCTGCCTGCAATGACCCCAAGCAGTATGGTTTCAGTCAGTTTCGCTGAGTAAGAAAACGGAGCACTGGTCTTTGCTTTCCCTAGACAAGCATCGACAAATTGGTGATAGTGCTTTTTACCTTCTGTGTCATAATCTCTGATGGGCGCACCCAGCTGAAAGCTATCAATTAATTCTTGATCAAGTTCCACATAGACCCCATCTACAATTAGTCTAGGTAACTCCATAAAATGAGGTAACAATAGTTTGCCTTTTTCTCCCATAAACATGGCCCCTTGATCAGGTAGTGCGGCACCATCGGGTAATTCCAAATCACTGTGCATTTCTGGGGCACCAGGTCCATCATACCATACCCATTTTAAGGTTTCGGTCGTATACTGTGTTTGTGTAAATTCATAAGTTACGGTATTGGCTTCAGGATACCAAAAACCGGTAGTTGGGCGGCAATTGTTTGTGATGGTTAGAGGAACATCTAACGCCAATGCATTGTAAGGGGTATCAAAAATATGTACTCCCATATCACCTAGGGTGCCGCATCCATAATCTAATAATTTTCGCCACATTCCTGGATGATATATGTCTTTTTTGAAAGGTCTTTCCTTTGATGTACCAAGCCATAAATTCCAATCGAGATGTTCGGGCACCGGATCACTATCTGTTGGTGCGGGCCCATCAAAACCCCAAACTTTATCAGTCCAAGCCCTTACCGTACTCACTTTTCCAATAATTCCTGATTGAATGAGTAAGGTTGCTAATTTATAATCGTAAAAGGAATGTACCTGAATACCCATTTGGGTCACAAGGTTTTTATCACCTGCTATTTGATTCATCGCTCGAGCCTCAGTCACGTGATGCGTAAGCGGCTTTTGGCAATACACAGGTTTGTCATGGTTCATGGCCATCAAAGAAGCTGGAGCATGGGTATGATCCGGTGTGGAGACAATTACTGCATCGATTTGATCTTTCATTTCTTTGAAAAGATCTCGATAGTCAGCGAAAAGCTTGGCTTTGGGATGACGTTTAGATGCAGCAGATAAATTATTTGAATCAACATCACATAAGGCCACTACATCGACCATTTCATGTGAAGAGATTGCTTGTAAATCTTGAGCACCCATATTTCCTACTCCTATGTGTGCCGTCCTTAGTTTCTTTTGATCAGAGGAATTCCAATTACATCCCTTTAACAGCGTAAGGGTGGATAATGCCGCTGCATTTTTTAAAAATTCTCGTTTATTCATTTTTATATATTTATGGGATTAAAGTTTTTTTATTTTAATATTCTTAAACCAAATAGGACTGTCGTGGTCTTGGAAGCCAATATATCCAGACTTAAATTTACCATAATTGGGACTATCTTTCCATTTACCCTTACTTTTCCGATCATACCAATCCTCACTCCAAGGAACAAAAGAGAGTAATTTTACACCGTTGAGCCAATGCTCTACTCTTTCGGGAGTAAAAATAATTTTTGTGGTATTCCATTCACCCGCCGGTTTAATAATTTTTTTTGTGGTGTCTGGAGTATGCATGGCATAGTCGGCACCTGTTTTTTGCCATTCTTTGAGGATCACATTATTGTTATAGTCACTCCATTTTAAATCATCAATAAGCTGATATTCAGGTGCTATAATGTCTTCATACTCTTCAGTTACATGATAAAAAATGCCACTGTTACCCCCTTCTGTTATTTTCCATTCAAGATAAAGTTCAAAATTTTCAAATTCTTCCAAGGCATAGATAATAGATTTTCCTCCCTCATAATTTGCCTCATTCTTTAATTTTGTATCTAAAAAGAGTGAACCTTCCATTATGCTCCATCCAGACGGTAATTCAGCCTCATTAAATGCCCGCCAACCGTCTAGACTTGTACCGTCAAATAAATAGATCCATTCGGAGTGATTTTTTTTTTGGCATCCAATAAGCGTACATAAGGATAGTGCACTGATCCAAAGAATTTTTTTCAAATTTTTCATCAATTTTTAATTAGATTTTTATATTTAAAAATTAGTAGTTCCATTTAATGGGGATGAGCGCGACAGAAAGGGCATCGCAAAAAACTGTATATTTGATTAACACATCATTTATATCCAATTTAAAAAAAATCTACCAGCTTCAGGTATGTTTTAATGTTCATTTTGTTAGTGTCAATCATGGTTGAGAAAGTTTTTTTTGTTTGTGAAATTAACAGATAATTTTAAAATCAACGATTTGAAAGGAATAGATGGACCGAATTTATTTAGGGATGACTGAAATTATTCATTTTAGTGGCTAAATTTATGATGAGATGCAAAGGATTTAAATCAATTTTTTTCCAACTGCTTTTTTTATGCAGTTGTGTGACTACTGGAGACATGACTACAGATAATCAAGATCAAAATACAATATTGCTCGATCAGGCTACTCCATCCTTTTCTTATCTTGCGCTAGGAGATAGTTACACCATTGGAGAAAGTGTTGAGTCATCTGTTAGGTGGCCCAATCAACTCATAGATTCACTTCAAGGGCAGGAAATTTATTTGGATTCAGCTACTATCATAGCCCAGACGGGTTGGCGTACAGATGAGCTTAAAGTAGCCTTGGCGACTCATGATAAGTTTGATTATGATTTGGTTTCCTTACTCATTGGGGTCAATGATCAATACCAAGGAAAAACAGCTGCCAGTTATGAGCCAGTATTTGAGGAATTGCTCAGATTAGCCATTGAGAGAGTTGGTGGAGATAAAGAAAGAGTATTTGTTTTATCGATCCCCAATTATGGATATACTCCTTTCGGTGCTTTGAATAAGGAAGGAATCACGACTGAAATAGCTGAGTTTAACGAGATCAACAAAAGGATTACAAATGACAAAGGAATTTGGTATTTTGATATTACCACTATTTCAGAACAAGGGTTGTCAGATACTACTTTGGTAGCAGTAGATCAATTGCATCCGTCGGCACAACAATATGCATTGTGGGTCGCCGAAATTCTAAGTGATCAATTATTCATTGATTCACTCCGAGAAGTTTTGTAGCCCAAAGCCTTCCTATTCGATTACTTGATGCTGGTCAATAGATGAAAATCATGAGAAATAGTAGTTTCAACTGATATAAAGGATCCTATGGATTAATTAAAAGGGTAATATTTTCTTCCCTATTCTAGTCCTAATACCTATTTATGATTTTCAAAATTAAATATGGATCTACAGGGCTCCTTTTCTTGTTTTAGGATTATCCGTGGACAGAACCCAGGTAGTTTGTGCTCTTTTAAATTAAGTAACTCAGTGGAGGATTAAAAAAAAGATTATAATGTTAAGTAAACTTAACATTTAAATGCCTATAATTGTAAAGCAAGCTTAACATTATTAAAATGAAACTTAAAATACTTAGAATGATGGCAATGATTACAGGATTAATTGGAACAACTTTATTTAATAGATTTTTAGAAGGAGGTGCTTTATTTATGTCGCTCATTCTGATTTGTTTGTTATTATCAATTTACTTTATGTTCAAAAGTTTTTTAAGCCTCAATACGGATAAAGAGACTTCAAAAAAGATGTTGAAACACATTGGAGATAGTGGAACCTTAGGCTTATCTTTAGGTGTTTTAGGAGCGTTTATAGGATTAATAACAGCTTTTGAAGTCATTGAAGCAACGGGAGGAGCAGCTCCTTCAATTATTGCAGGCGGACTTAAAGTAGCTATTCTATCTCCTATATTTGGCCTTTTTACTTTTTCATTTGCAAAATTGTCGATTTTGGTATTAAGATTAATTCAACAATAAAAAATTTGAAATGCCTTTATCCAAAAAAGAAACTTCAATTCTTATTGAGGTTGTATTTTCAATAGTACTTGGCTTCATTTTCCTGCCATTTTTTTACGAAAATCAAAATGATAATTTGATTTTAATTAATAATTTAATTGGGAAAATTACACGGGTAATCATTTTTTCGGTGCTTTATTTCTCGATTGCTTATGCGGTGCTTGAACTAATTTTTAAAACCAAAATAACAGTAGATGAACGAGATGTTATGATCAACTCCAAATCATACAAATTGGGTTATCTTCTCTATGAGTTATCTCTGTTTGTTTTTATTGGAATGCTTTTAACCAATTCAATATTACAAAATGCGGGAGGGATCATTTTTTTAATTATTTCCCTACTTTTATTTGTGTCAATTGTTAAGTCTATCTATCAGTTATACTTATACAGAACCTCTTAAGATGGTTTTAAAAAATAATTTAAAAGAGTTTAGACACAAAAAAAACCTCACTCAAGATGATCTTGGTAAAAGTGTAGGTGTGAGCCGGCAAACTATAATTTCCATTGAAAGATATCGGTATAAGCCAAGTTTAGAGTTAGCCATGAATATGTCTAATGTGCTGAATGTGAAAATTGAAAAACTCTTTTATTTTGACTAAGTAATCAGTGATTTAAAGTATAATCTTGAAAATTGATAATTCTATTTTTACATAGTAGAAAAGTTAACAGCATTACTTTTATTGGAAATTCTAATTCCAAAAGCATATTCACAACGCACTATTGAGTCGATTCATAGATCATATGAATAGGCATTGGTAATCTCATAGGCCAAGGCTTTTTTCTTTTGACAAGTTTCAATATTTCGCGGATTGTCCTGCTGCGGGAGTACTCCGCTTTATGAAATCCCTAATGTCATCATTGGCCTTGATTAAATCTTCTTTACGCAAGTACATCATGTGACCTGATCGGTAACCTTTAAATCTAAAACGATCTTTTAGCTTACCACTTGGATCTATTTGCCACATGGTATATTTCGCATCGAAATATTGGGTTGCACCATCGTAAAAGCCCGATTGAATCATTACATTTAAGTAGGGGTTTTCGGCCATGGCTTTTCTCAGATTTTCTCCTGTTTGATTATTGGATCTATCCCAGGGATGTACCGGACCAAACATATTATACTTGAGGTCAGTTTGATAATTGAGTACATTCTTGTAGTAATAGTTTACAGCGGGTGTAAATGAATGCAACCATGAGGTCAACTCTGCATTGTAATCAGGACGAGTGCCGGCATTCATACGATCAATACCTTTATATCTAGAATCCAAACGTCCCACGGTATGGCCTTCTGAGCGGAGTAATTCCTTCCAGAAAAACCGGGCAGGTACTGCAAGATTATGATCTAAAATACTCTGTTTTGAGAGTCCTGAGTAGAGCGCCATTTGTTGAGCCACGGATTCCTTGTCTTCTGCAGGGATAAAGCCTCCTTTGGCCAAGGTGGGTATTAATTTATCAATCGTGTAGGCCTCTACCTCTGGCAATATTTCGTCTAAATCTTTTTTTTGTAAATCTGGAGGAAGTTTCCCGTGATACCATGCCGTAGCTGCAAAATAGGGTAATTCATTGGCTGCATCTACGGGCCCAGTTCGATCAATACCAATATCGGTAGGTGAAACCAAGATGACTCCATTCAAATACATCCATTGTTGCTCTTGGAGCTCTAGGGCCAAACCAGAAACGCGTGTAGTACCATAACTTTCACCGATCAAGTATTTTGGAGACTCCCATCTATTGGCCCTTGAAACAAAGGTATTGAGCCATTCAGCTAAATACTTAATATCGGCATTTACGCCAAAGAAAGTTGCTCGTTTGGTTTCAGGATCAGTGATTCTGGAAAATCCCGTGTTAATGGGGTTGACAAACACAATATCAGCAACATCTAAGATGGAATACGGATTGGTTTTGATTCCATAGGGTTGTACTGGAAATCCTTCGTCGTCAATTTTAAGGATGGAGGGCCCAGTATAGGCCAAGTGCATCCAAACAGAACCCGATCCGGGTCCACCATTAAATGAAATAACCAAAGGGCGCATAGGCGTTCGATCTATGTCGGTTCGTTCATAATAGGTATAATGTACGGCAGCAATAGTTCCACCGTCCTCATCCCAAACGGGTTGCGTTCCTGTGGTGGCTTGAAAAGTTATTTTTTTGCCTTTAATAATTGTTTGATGTTGGGAGGTGACCACTTTATCAATTTCAATAGATCTATCTTGTCCCGAAAGGTATCCTCCCCATAGGAGGCCGATTGAAAAGAGTATATATTTCATAATTATGTAGTCAAATCTTAATTTGAAAAAGTTTCATTCTCATAAATTTATAAAATCTAATAGTAATTCATCTTAAAGATCTATGAAAGAATGATAGGGTAGATGAACGGTTTGTATTTGATTTCTTTAAAATGATAATACTTAAAAAGGGCAGCTGGGGGGATTTAAAATCCTCTTGGTGAGAATACCAAAACTAGTAAAATTCAAAATTATTCATAAGTTTCACGAACATAATTACTGATCTTCTGATACAATGCTTGAGCTGCAAACTCATTAGCGGGTTGCATTATTTCGTTTTGGGTAGGAAAACGGAGTTCAGTTATTGGCATCTCATTAGGAATAGCCCTTTTGTCTCCTTGAAATGATGACATCCAAATGTAGTTCCACTCGTATTCCCCATTCACCTCACCCATATCTAGTAATTTACCCGTTGCTACATCAAAAATTTTATAGGTTGCTGATAAAACTGCGTTCGAAAATTTTTGATTCAATTGTGCTGTGGCTGAAACATCACCTTTTATCGAACGTGTGCGTTCTTTACCATTATTATTGATATATTTTTCTTCTCCAATGATGACCCTTTCTGTGAATTCTTGAAGATAAGGCTGTGCCATTTGTCGATCGACCTCTGCCCGATCGATACTTCCCACACATAAAACATCTGCGCCAAGTAATCTTCCAAAATTAGGCGCATCTGAAGGTTTCATAATTTCAGATTCCCTCAAGCCATTTTCTAACATGAGGGCATTCATTTGCGTTCGATCTAAAACCTCAAAGAATTCAAATTGCTTGGCATCAGTAATAAATTTTTTTAATACAATATTGACAATGAGATCACCCAATTGGCTAAAGTCTCCTCCTGATTTAAATGTAGTAAACCCCATTCTCGTAACAGCTAACTTTTTTAAATCGGCATATTTTTTCTCAGCATCTAGGTAATTGGGTATGTATTCGTAAGCCCATTTAAAATGTTTGGCAGCTTCTTTATTAGATTTTTTTTGATTTCTTTTAGCCAAATGGATACCTTTTTCATAATGCATTTTTGCAGCCATTTGAAGACTTTCTTCAAACAATATTTTGGAGGCATTTATTTGATTTTCATAGGTTTCAATCTGTATGATTACGTCGGTATCTCTTCTTTTAACCGCTTTGAACTTATCAGGATGTAGATCATTCAAAACATCACAATATCGATTCATGACTCGGTATATGTTGAGTATGTCAGCACGCTGAGTTACGGTCTGATCACTGACAAACGAGATTGATTTCTTTTGCAAAGCAGTTATTTTTTGTAAATTTTTGTTGATTGCGTTGGTGTAATGGCTTATTAAAAAATTTTGCGCCTTAGAAACCTGCTTTTTATTTTCTGCTTTTTGCAAGGCTTGAGTAGTATGAACAAGTCCATCGTTATAAGTCCCTTTTTTAAAAGATTTCTTGGCTGCTTTATTAGAAATTTTGGCACTTTTTCCTTCAGTGATATCAATAGAATTCAACGAATAATTAGGCTGTCCTTTCAACTTTAAAAACAAGAACATCCCTGTGAAAAGGACTAATAACATCTTTGATATTTTCATTTATTAAGTGGAATTTGAATTTAGGCGTTTATTTGTTAGCTGATAAAGGTAGATTAATTATTTATTAATTTAGGAGGGCATTTCCTTTATGAGGTACCATCAGTTGAAATTGCATCTTTTTAAATTGAAAATGTATGGTTGAGTGGGTATCTATTGTTGTGTAATAATTTGTGAAATGGATGTTTTATTTAATGAAATTTCCTTGGCTGACAAACCTTTTAATTCATGAGGGAAAACCAACCAATTATGCGTTGTTCTCAAATAAAAATCAGGTTGAATAGATGTGAGATTTCGTGTAGGCTTGTACCAAGGGCAAGCAATCTTACATCTTTGTGGCCGTAGATCGATATTTTTATTTGCTAATTCTCTTAATAATTCAGCGAGACTGCGTCCCGTATCCAATACATCATCGACGATGAGTATTTTTTCACCCAATTTGATAGTGTCAAGAAGGTCTGACAATCCTTTAATACGGATTTGCTTTTTTTGCTGATCTATATCGGTATAGGATGATATTTTGACAGGATGGTGTTGACTTTCAACTCCCAGGTAATCAAAATATTCATGTAGAGCAATAGCGATAGGGCTCCCTCCTCGCCAAATACCTATGATATGATCTGGACGATAGCCAAAATCAAAAACTTTCTTAGCCAACAAGAAGGAATCTTGCAATAGGTCTTCAGCCGAAATATAATGTTTCTTCACAATTAAATTATTTAAAGAGCGACCTGGTATACGTCATAAAAAAATAAACTTGGCCATGAATAAGATGGCGATGAGGTATAGTGCCAGAGAGCATTGATCTTTCCTTCCTGACGCTATTTTAATGGCAACGTAACTCATAAACCCTATGCCCAAGCCATCAGCAATAGAATAACTCAAAGGCATCATGATGGTCGTTAGTGTGGCAGGTATGTGTTCTGTCAGATCTGTCCAGTCCAAATCTTTCAATGATTGTATCATGGTGATGCCCACGAACAACAATGCAGCATTTGTGGCAAAGGACGGGATGCTTTGCGCAAGAGGAGCAAAAAGTAAGCAGAGGATAAAAAGCCCAGAAGTTACCACTGCTGTGAGGCCCGTCCTTCCACCTGCTTTAATGCCTGCGGCACTTTCAATATAACTTGTTGTGGATGATGTGCCTAGGGCGGCACCGGCCACAGTAGCTGTAGAATCTGCTAATAATGCTTGCTGAAGCCTGGGGAGTTTACCGGCTGAATTAATTAAATTTGCCTGGGTTCCTACCCCTATTAATGTTCCGGCAGTATCAAAAATATCTACCAAGAGTAAAGTCAAAATCACGGTGATCATGGATCCGCTCAAAGCTGCTGAAAGATCCATTTTCATCAAAACAGGGGTGATATCTGGAGGTAACGATATAATACCTTCAAAGACTACCAAATCCATCGCCCAGCCTAGAAGGGTTATGGTCAAAATTCCGATAATAAGGGCACCCTTGACCCCTCGTGCAGTCAAACCAACTATAAATGCGAAGCCCATCAGGGTAAAAAGACTAGACATTGAGGAGAGGTCACCCAAGGTTAGGAGGGTTGAGCTTTGGGCCACAATGATATGGCTTCCCTTTAAGGCGATAAGAATGATGAAAAAACCAATCCCCGCTGAGATACCTAATTTTAAAGATTTTGGGATGGCATTAATTATTTTTTCTCTTAGCGAAAGAATACTGATGATCATAAAGATAATTCCGGAGATAAAAACAGCACCTAATCCTGATTGCCAAGTATGGCCCATTCCCAGTACAATGCCATAAGTAAAAAACGCATTTTGCCCCATTCCGGGCGCTAAAGCCACAGGATAATTGGCATAGACGCCCATAATCAAAGAGCCCAAGGCTGCAGCCAAGCAAGTAGCGACAAATACCGCTCCGAAATCCATACCTGTTTCTGATAAAATGCTGGGATTGACTACGGTGATATAGACCATAGTTAAAAAGGTCGTTACTCCTGCTAATACTTCATGCTGGATCGTTGTTTCATTCGCTTCCAATGAAAAATAACGGGTCAAATATTTTTGTACCTTAGTATGTATTTGTACTTTCAAAATATAAAGCTCAATATCTTATTTTTTTGTTTAAAAATTTATATCTGTTGACATTTTTTAAATTAGGGAGCATTTCAAATGAATCATTCTAGGGCCTAAGTTGGGCGTTCCTTTATTGAGTTCAAGTTAAAATCAATACTCACAGCAAAGATTTTAATTTCTCGGTAGTTATGTTACAGCCACAAATGATGATGACTACCGTTTGGTTTTCCAATTCGGCGGCTCTTTTTAAGAAGCTCGCTAAGGCCACTCCAGCGGCACCTTCAATAATTTTATGGTGCTTATCTATCATATACTTTATGGCTAGTCCGATTTCACTTTCTGATATGAGTTCATAATCATGGATTAATTTTCTACAGATATCAAAAGTGATGGCGTCAGACTCCAATCCTCCAGCTGATCCATCTGAGAGCGTAGGTAAAGGAGTTTCCATAAAAACTACTTCGCCTTTTTTAACGCTGAGATACATTTCCGGGGAGTTTTCAGGCAGACATCCGATGATTTTAGTTTTGGGACTCGCCTGATGTAACCATGTGGCCACACCGGACATCATGCCACCACCACCAATACAGCCAAGTACAGAATCAATCGAAGCCAATTGAGAAGTCATTTCTAAGGCCAAGGTCCCTTGGCCAGCAATAATCTCGGGGTCATTGTAGGGAGAGATCCAGGTTTGCCCAGAAGCTTTTGCAAATTTCATTGCATATAATTCTGTTGTCAGTGCATCTGCACCATGAAATTTCAGTCCAACTTTGTAGACTTTTAATGCTTCAACCTTAGATGGCTCAGCATTGGTAGGTAAAAAAATAGTACCCTTAGCATTTACTATTTCAAGGGCTCGAGCGAATCCTTGCGCATGATTTCCCGTTGAGGCGGTGATCAATCCTTTGGCTTTTTCGGATGAAGAAAGGCCTAACATTTTATTCAAAGCACCTCTTGCCTTGAAAGATCCCGTATATTGTTCACTTTCTAGTTTAAGATAGACCTGACCCTTGTTTAGTGCACTTAAATATTTCGAGTAGAACAGAGGCGTTTGGAGCACTTGACCCGATATCCGTGCAGCGGCTTTTTTGATGTCAATTTGCATAAATCAATATTGCTCAAAAAATTCATTAAAAAAAACATATCATTTAATTTAAAAAGAAGTGGAGCTCACTTTCACGATAAAAGCTCTAAATGTACTTTTGTTCTACCGTTAAAGTTGATAAGAATGGCCACGAAAGGCCACAAGGTTTTGCAGGATTGTGTTTGGTAACTATGTTTGCTGTGAAGCAATGCGTTTGCGATGCTTCTAAAATATTTAAATCTATGGAACTTTTTGCTGTTGATAGTCAACAAAACCGGTTGCCTTATGATGGCTGTGCGTATTATTACGGACCTATAATAGACCCTAGAGCAACCACCAGTTATTATGATATTCTGAGGTCTGAAATTGATTGGAGAAATGATGAAGCTATTATTTTTGGTAAACGCATCATTACCAAACGAAAGGTAGCTTGGTATGGGGATGCACCTTATGCTTATACCTACTCAAAGGTAACCAAGAACGCATTGCCTTGGACCCCCACCCTTGATTCAATCAAAGGGCTTGCTGAAGAAAAAGCACAGGTTAAATTCAATTCATGTCTACTCAATCTTTACCATACTGGGACAGAAGGTATGGCATGGCATAGCGATGGAGAGAAAGAGCTGGTCAAGCATGGAGTCATTGCCTCGCTGAGTCTTGGCGCAGAACGTAAGTTTGCTTTCAAGCATATTAGGACCAAAGAAACGGTCTCTATTTTCCTTCAATCTGGAAGTCTGTTGACGATGCAGGATCAGACTCAGGATCATTGGCAGCATCGCTTACCCCCAACTAAAAAGGTGACGACGCCTCGTATCAATTTGACATTCCGGCAGATGAGAGCTAAGGCACCTGTTTTGAATACTTGATTTAATGATCTCTGATAAATAAATAAATTTTAGACCAAAATAACTCAGAGCCTGATGAAGTTTCATGGGAGGGGTTCAAAAACTTATTTGATAGATTTCTATAATCAAATGGAGATATCAGAGAGATCTTAATCTATTTTGATTCATAGGAGTATATAAAATTGATTATCTGCGGAGTATGAAAACTTATGTTCAGTATCTTCCAGATAGCAATCTTATTAAAAAACCATTCATGTAAATTAAAAGCCTAAAAAAGTCGATGATCATGTCTGATAAGTCTTCATGATTATCTTTGAAGAGAAAAATTTTATATTATGAATAGCTATGTAATTCTTATAGGTCTTGTCATTTTCTCGTTGATCGCTTGCTCACCCACCCATGAGACGCGTATTCAAACTTTTCAGCGCATAGATACAGAAGTAAAAGCTAATGCTCAGGCTTATGCCACATTAGAAGAAGCTACTTCAACCATTGGTCATCGTTTGACAGGTTCCACTAATGGAGCACAGGCAGAAACCTATATGTATGAAAAATTCAGATCTTATGGCTTTGAAGATGTAGCCTATCAGCCTTTCGAGGTAGAAGCCTGGTCACGAGGAGATGTATCATTGAGTCTTGACGGAGTCATTATACCTGTGGTTACTTTAGGACATTCACCCGTGGTGTCCAGTGTGTCGGGTCAGGTAGTAGATATGGGCAATGGTTTAGCAATGGATTATCTGGCCTCTCCGGAGGCTGTGAAAGATAAAATTGCCCTGGTTTATATATCCATCTTGCCAGATAGTGACCCCGACTTGAATAATCTTCACAGAAGTGAAAAAACTGCATTGGCCATTCAATACGGTGCGACGGGAGTTATTATTATTAATCAAGTAGCAGGTGGCGTTTTACTTACGGGCACTGCTTCGGTAACGGGGGAGATATTGGATATACCTGCGGTATGCATAGGTAAAGAAGATGGATTTGTTCTCAAAGAGAAGCTTAAAGTACGAGCGGTAACGGCCAGTATTGAGATGACCAATAATAGTGATTTGATCAATGCGCGAAATGTGGTGGCCACCTTGAGGGGATCGACATTATCTGACGAAATCATTGTATTGGGGGGCCACTTAGATTCTTGGGATTTAGCGACAGGAGCCATCGACAATGGGATTGGTTCCTTTGCTGTTTTGGATATTGCTAGGGCTTTTATGGCCAATGGACTGCAACCCAAACGAACCCTAAAATTTGTGCTGTTCATGGGAGAGGAACAGGGATTATTTGGTTCGCGATATATGGTAGATTTGTTCAGTCAAGCAGGTACTATGGATCAAATCAAATACATGTTTAATTTGGATATGTCAGGGAATCCCAAAGGCATCAATGCTGGTGGAAAAATCGCTGATATGAATTTTTTTATGGAGCTGAATATGGAGATACAGCAAATTGACACCGCCTATGATGGGAGCTTTTCAAACCGTTCAGGGTTACATAGTGACCACCAGATGTTTATGTTAGAAGGCGTGCCGATTCTAGGTGTGATCTCTGATTTAGATCCGTCTATTTATGGTTGTTATCATTCTGATTGTGACGATTTTGATCTGGTAAATGAGTCCCACCTCACCAATACTTCCCGATTTGGAACCATGATGTTATACGCTTTGGCTAATGCGGACAAATTACCTGCCACGAAGATGGACAGTGAAACTACCAGACAGTTTATGATAGATAATAACTTAAAAGAAAAATTAATGATTGGTGGTGATTGGCGTTGGGAAATGGAATAATTGGTCCCATTTAGTTAGCTTCTTTAGGCGGGGTATCTTCCTCAATGGATCGGGGAGTGTAGTAGAATTTAGGTGTCAAGCAAGCTGAATTGAGATCTCTCCAATTTTCGATATCTAAAGTAAATCCAACGATACCACAGGTTGGTAAATTATTTATGCCATTTATATGAAAGCAATTGATCAACGAATTCAATCCTGGATTGTGACCAAAAATGGCTAAAACATCAGTTTCAACAGTGCTTCTAATAATTTCTAACAATGTTTTTTGATCGGCATGATAAAGGGCATTATTCAATGTAAGTTTGTTCTCGTCGATGCCCCATGCGTCCGCTACGAATAAGGCGGTATAAAACGCCCTGCTGGCTGGACTAGTGATGATTTGATCGGGAGGTTTTACATGTTTAGCTAGGTGTTTCCCCATCTTTAGGACTTGTTTCCGTCCTCTGCTTCCTAGGGGTCGATCGTGATCTTTGAGCATATTGAAATGCCAAGATGATTTAGCATGCCTAATGATGTAGAGTGTTTTCATGAATTAAATTTCATTAAAACCCATTTTACAAATAGTTATCTGTAATTAACAGGCCTCGTAACAAACCAAAAAACCTGAAATGATCATTCATTTCAGGTTTTTTTACAGAATATTTTCATTAGAGCCTACTGAATTCTTGGAGAACAGTATCCTCCTCGGTGTATAAGCTACCTTTTAATAGAGTTTCACTTACAACATCAATTTCAAAATCCCACTCATAACTGTATCCATATCCATTCGTCCAGCCTATAGAGATAGTTTCATCTGCTGAATCAAACTCCCAAGTACCTTCATATGAATCATTGACAGGATTTTGTGGATTATCGGAATATGAAAAAACTTGCCATTTTTTAAAATCGCCACCACACTCAAATGTATAAACAATGGCATAGGTATAATCTTCTCCGTAGTCGTTGGTATATATCTGTCCTTGAATTGTTACATCATCTTCTTTTAGTAGTTGCCAACTGCCTCCTAAAAGTGCTTCATCACCTGTACAATCAGGTCTAAGCTCATCTTCTCCACAGCCTAATAAGAAAAGAGAACTCACTGCCGCGGCAGGAGCTATACTTTTTAGATTATGCTTCACTATTCATAAATTTGAAATTTAACCATTGTAAATTTACAATTTTTTATGTTTTATCCAAAAATTCAGATTGGGGTTGGCCATGATACTTTTATCATGTTATTCATCATTTTCAATCAAAATACCTTGGACTTGAACATCGCAGAAAACAATTTTAAGGAAAACATTTCTCTAATATTACCTTTAAAGAAAATTTCTCAAAGGTTTCCCTATGCTTCCGCTACTAATAAGGCCTTACAAAAGGCTCTGCTGGCTGGGCTGCTTGTGATTTGACTAGGAGACGTTACATGTTTAGCAAACTATTTTCCTATCTTCATGAGTTCTTTCTTTGGGATACTTTTTAGTGGTCGATCGTGCTATTTGAATAAGTTGATTCCGTTATATTTTTTCGAACTCTTGGGCAATTGTATCTGCCTCAGTGTACAAGGTACCTTTTAAAGAAGTCTCACTCACAGACTCAATATCAAAATCCCACTCATAGACATCGTCAAAATCATTTTCCCAGCTAATACCTATCATTCCATCTGCTGCAGTAAAATCCCAGCTACCTTCATATTCATAAATTGTAGGATTTTGCTCATCGTCGGTGTAAGTTAGGATTTCCTTAATATCAAAATCGCCACCACATTCAAAAGCATAGATTAGCGAATAGGAATATTGATCTCCGTTTTGATCTGTGAAAAGTGAGTCTGAAATATTGCCACCATCTTCCTTAGTAAGCTTCCAGCTACCTCCAAGAAGTGCTTCGTTACCCGTTGTGCCCTCACAAGGGTAATCTGCGGCTGCAGCATCAACGACATCATCATCCCCACAACCTACCAAAAAAAGTGTGGTCACTGCTGCGGCAGGAACTAAGTATTTAAGATTATTTTTCAAAATAGAATAAGTTTTTAATTTTAATAAATGGATTTAATGAATTAATTTCAACAAACAAAGCTATTGTTTTTTTTGCTTTATCCAAAAGTTTAAATTCGGATCAGCCATTATGCTTTTATCATGAGACTCATCATTTTCAACCAAAATACCTGGAACTTGAACATCAAATAATAATTTCAAGGAAAATATCTCTCTAATATTATCTGTGTAAGAGATACCTCCCATAGGTTTACCTGTAGTACGGTTGAGGATATAAATACCGCAGTAACTATCTTCTACAGAAAAAGGAAGGCCTTTGAAGGTAGTCGTCTCCTCTCTCAATTTAGAAGTACCCACAATTAAAAAATCGTCATGCACAACTAGCCCTCTGAGAAAGCTATCTATTTTGGAAATAAGTGTCACTTTTTTGGTATTCAAGTCATAACATTTGATTTCACCTGTTCCTGAAAGAAGAAAATAAATTTTATCATCAAAATACACCGGTGAATGTGGCATAGCTAATTGGTCAAGTAGTACTTTTCCTGTTTCAACTTCCATTAGTAAACCGGTTTCTTTGGGTGTTTTTTTCCATCCAAAAGAGGTGTTAGTGGTATCAAACATCGTCACAAAAGCAGGTTTACCATCCTTCATAGCCATACCATTTAGATGACACCGGTCTTCGGGTAAAAGGTCATTGATAAAATCAGGTTTCCAGTACATTTCAAAATGTTTATCAGCACTGACTGTACTGATACAAGAAAACATGGTATTGATGAAATATAGTTCGTTGTCTGCTCCAAACTCAATTTCATGAGTATCCAAATAACCGGTATGGTATTTCACTTGTGGAATAAAAAGCTGATCATATCTACTCTTTTTTTCAGGATAAGAAAGTGCTAAAACTTTATTACTTGCAAACACATTGATTGAAGTTCTACTGGCTACGGCGAGTTTCATCTTATTTTTATCTACGGCAATGCCCATGGGTCTTTTGAAGTTTTTGGCATATTTTATGATTGTTTTTCCATTTAAGGAACTGATGAAGATCAATTTTCCTGCCTGATAGGTGCTGAATACCAGCGTTGCTTTGATTCTGTTTAGCGTTTTAGGTAAGTTTTCAGAGTAAAAGAAGAAAGGATTATTTATTTTAGTCATTTTTCTTTTGAGGATATGTTTTACTAAATCATTTAATTAGGAAGATAGAAATCAAAGGTCAAATCGTTCATACATTTAAAGTGGGTTTTTGGACATTTTTCAAAACCAATTTTAGAACAAGGGCGACATTTAAGTTGTGTATTTTCAAAAACTATGAAGGTAGTCCGGTAGGGGTACATGCCAAACTTTGGCGTTGTATTCCCCCAAATGGAGAAGATATGTTTTTTAAATGCAGCCGCTACATGCATCAGCCCAGTATCATGTGTAAAAACAAAATTTGCATTTTTAATTAATGAAGCAGATTGATTCAAGTTGAATTTGCCGCAGGCATTGAATATTACCGCTTTTTTTCCTAGTTTCAGCTCGATATCTTCTTCACTCAGTGTTTGAGCGCTCTTCTTTTCAAAGAATTTATAAATTTGATCACCCATGGATTTGTCATGCTCATCTCCAAGTAGGATGATGGGTTGGTTGATGCGGTCACACAATTCAATCAAACGGTCAAGCGGCAGTCTTTTGGTATTGTAGGTGGCTCCAATAACTACAGCGATGTATCCATTTTGATGGGTAACGGGAAGCCAGTTATTTTGAACTTCATCTTTTTCGGGGATAAAATAATCTAAGCCTAAGGTGTCAGGTTTAATGTGTAATGGAGCCAGTGTGGCCAGGTATCGGTCTACGATATGTAGATTGGGTAATCGATCGATTTTAAGGTATGTATACAACCATTTTTTGATATTAATTTTATCATATTTATAAGCTTTGACTCCCAATCTTTTTTGAAGTAACCAAGTTCTTAAGTTATGATGCAGGTCAATGATGAGGTCAAATTTTTCTGCTTTTAATTCGGTTATTAGATCACCTTCTTTATTTTTCAATTGATGAAATCGATCTATATATGGATTTTCTTCAAGTAGTTTAGCATATCGCTCTTTGGTTGCAAAATGGATTTTCACATCCTCAATTTGTGTTTTTAATGCCCTAATTACAGGAGTGGTTAAGATGATATCACCAATAGAGGAAAACCTAAGAATTAATATTTTCATAAAATTATTTTGATGGGTAAAGATAGCCATTTGAAATGCTTTTTTATTTTCTTAGGGATAAAATAGGTATTCAAAATGAGGATAGACTAACTTTAAATGATTCTTTCATTACGATGTCCCTGCTTAAAGTTTAAAAATAAGGCAGCGGGGTGTCATCCTAATTTAACCTGTAAAGAAATCTAATAAATACGCAGAGCAAAAGTATTGAGCTTTATATTTATTGAAAGGATAAAAATGATCGATCAGGAGTTCAGGCTGCCACCCATGGCCATGCTATGGTTTTAATAAGGGAAGTATGAGGTCATTATTTAAGCACATAGATAGATGCTAAGAGTTGCTATTTACATACATATTTTTTTAATAGCCTTAGTGGTGAAACCTCAAATGGATATTCAAGCTACTGCGGGTGGTCATTTGGTCAATTCGGCACAATTTATTTTGCCAATATCCAATGAGATTCAAGACGTTCATGTAATCTATGCCGCAAAGAATGGTATTGTTTTGTGGGTCAATAATTTCAACAAATTTGGAGATGTTCAATCGGTAGGGTCACTCATTCATTTAGACACTGCTTTGAGGGTTTATAGGGAAACACCGTTTTCTGTACCCTTGGATTATACATTATTGGGATGGGATCATTCTTTAGATCAGATACAGCTCCTTTTTTCAAGAAAACAGTATGAAAAAGAGCTTTTATCAGTTTTTAAAATAAATCTAAATACGGGATCTTCAGAAGAGCAAAAAATATCCACGGTTTTCCCTATTGAAGTAACACATTTTGAGGCATTAAATGATTTCATTCTTTTGGGGGGTACGACGAACCATAAGCCTGTTGTCGTGACCTTTAATAAGAGCAATAATCCTCAAGTAGTCCCAGGAATCTATGGGAATGAAAATGATATAGTGAATATATCAATTGACGATTTGAGCGGTATTTTTTCTGTAATAATGGCAGAAAAAAATAGAACAAAAAATTTGGGTTTAGCCATTTATAATTATTCGCGAGAAAACCAACAATTATTTAAAAATAAAGGAGTGGCTACTAGAGGCAGAAATTTACTCAACGGAACGGTGATAGCTCCATTAGAAAATTCACGCTATTTGGCAGGAAGCTTTTCCAGCAATGGAACGAGACTGAGTAAAGGCTTGTTCATTTCCAAATTTACAGGAGACCAACGGGATTTTCTCAAATATTATGAATTTGCCTATTTTGAGCATTTTTTCGAATTTATGGGGTTGTCTCAAGAGCAAAAGTTAAAGGATCGAATTAAAAGAAAAACGGAGGAGGGGAAAAAAATAAATTTAAATTATCGCGTAACCATTAATGAGATGATACAAAACAAAGGACAGCTTATTTTGTCAGGAGAGGTGTATTATCCCAAAAACACAGATGTTCAAACCTTTATACCTAGTTCAAACTTAGATCATATCCGATATTCCAATTCAGGATTTAATTATACGCATGCCTTTGTGGTGACCTTTGATGAGGAAGGGAATATGCTCTGGGACCACAGCTTTCCTATGCAAGATATGTTTTTTATGAGTTTAGGAAAAAAAAGGGCAACATTCCATTCGGTTTTTGATAGACTTGAAGTTTACACCTTAAATAAAAATAAGATCAGGGCAAGAATTTTTAAGGGTCAAGAGATTGTCGAGCATGAGCTTGAGATTTTTGTATCGCTAGGTGTTGATTCGGATAAATGGATGTGGGAAAATCCAGAAATAGAATCTGTCACATCATGGTACGATCAGTTTATTTTAGCTTTTGGAAAGCAGCAAATATTGTCTTCTTCGAATAAGAACAGCTCATTTAAAGATATATTTTACTTAAATAAAATTCACTATGTAGGTAAAGAGGATATTTAATAGGGATAATCTTTTATATTTGTGTCATTTCAGATGCAAAAGAGACTGCTGTTAGATAACCAACTTCTTCAAATTACAATTCAAAGATTGTGTCAGCACCTTATTGAAAACCATAATGATTTTTCCTCGGTGGTAATCTTAGGTCTACAACCTCGAGGCGTATTTTTGGCCAATAGAATTCAAAAAGTTATTCAAGAACTTGAAGGTTGTTATGTAGAAGTAGGCTACTTAGATACCACTTTTCACAGAGATGATTTCCGTAGGCGGGGCATTCCCAAAAAAGCTAGTGAAACGCGCGTGCCTTTCTTGATTGAGGGTAAAGATGTGATTTTAGTTGATGATGTGCTATTTACAGGTAGATCTGTACGGGCTGCCATGGATGCCATGATTTCATTTGGTAGGCCGAAAAAAGTAGAATTATTGGTCTTGATTGATCGGTTACATACCCGGCAGTTACCCATTGAGGCTAATTATGTGGGTAAGCAAGTCAACACCTTAGCTTCGCAATATGTCGAAGTAGGACTCAAAGAACAAAATGGTGATGATTCTATATGGTTAATGAATATCGAAGCCGAATGAACCAATTGATAAAAAATAATCTACTAGGAATCAAGGAGTTAAGTCTTGAGGAAATAGAACTAATTTTTGAAACTGCAGATAACTTCAAGGATGTAATTAATCGACCGATTAAAAAAGTTCCCTCCCTGCGAGAAGTGACCATTGCTAATATTTTTTTTGAAAACTCGACAAGAACCCAGTTGTCTTTTGAGTTGGCAGAAAAAAGACTAAGTGCCGACGTCGTCAATTTCAGTTCATCTATTAGCTCAGTTAAAAAAGGTGAGACGTTGTTAGATACGGTCAATAACATACTTTCGATGAAGGTCGATATGATTGTTATTCGTCATTCGAGCCCGGGAGCCCCTCATTTCTTGGCCAAACACGTTAATTCAAAGATTGTGAACGCGGGAGATGGAACGCATGAACATCCGACACAAGCTTTATTAGATACATATTCCATTCGAGAACGCTTGGGCAGTATTGAAGGGAAAAAGGTCGTGATCGTAGGGGATATCTTGCACTCAAGGGTAGCCTTATCTAATATTTTTGCCTTACAAAAACTGGGTGCTGAAGTGATGGTTTGTGGTCCGGCCACTTTATTGCCAAAATACATCAGTGCCTTGGGCGTTAAAGTAGAATTAGACATACGAAAGGCGCTGAATTGGTGTGATGCCGCTAATATTCTACGCATTCAACTCGAGCGACAGAGAAGGTCTTACTTTCCATCTCTTCGAGAATACAGCTTGTACTACGGTGTGAATAAAGAAATGATCAACGCGCTAGATAAAGAGATCATTATTTTGCATCCCGGACCAATTAACCGAGGTGTTGAGATCACCTCAAGCGTAGCAGATGCCGATAATGCCTTGATATTAGATCAGGTAGAAAATGGAGTGGCCATTCGGATGGCTGTTTTATATCTATTGGCCAGTAAATTAGAATAATTATAGTCCTGTGTAGTTGAAGGGTGTAATTACTCTTAATTCTGCTTTGATTTTTTCGGAAATGTCAAGAGATTCAATAAACGCTTGGATGGTGGATTCTGTAATGACTTCATTTTTACGGGTCAGGCTTTTCAAGGCCTCATAGGGAGACGGATAGGTTTCTCTTCTTAAGATCGTCTGAATAGCTTCGGCGACGACTGCCCAATTTTGATTGAGATCCTTCTTGATGGCCTCTTCGTTGCATTCTAGTTTTTTCCAACCCTTGATCAATGAGTGTAAAGAAATCATCGAATGTGCCATGGGGACTCCTATATTTCTTAATACGGTAGAATCTGTCAAGTCTCTTTGAAGTCTTGATATAGGAAGTTTGACTGCGAGATGTTCATACAAGGCATTGGCCATGCCTAAGTTTCCTTCTGCATTCTCAAAATCTATGGGATTTACTTTATGAGGCATGGCAGAAGAGCCCACCTCATTTTTAATTATTTTTTGCTTAAAATAGCCCATAGAAACATAGGACCATACGTCTCTACTTAAGTCAATGAGTATGGTATTAATACGCTTTAGTCCATCAAATGACGCAGCCAAATGGTCATAATGCTCGATTTGAGTCGTCGGATGGCTCCGCTTAAGCTCTAATACATCATTTACAAATCGATGTGCAAATTGATGCCAATCTATCTCAGGATAGGCGACATGGTGGGCATTAAAATTACCCGTAGCTCCACCAAACTTAGCGGCATGGGGTACCTTTTTTAATAAGTTTATTTGCTCATTGAGTCGAATAAGATAAACTTCAATTTCTTTTCCCAATTTTGTTGGGGATGCCGGCTGACCATGGGTTCTGGCAAGTAAGGGAATCTTTTGCCAGAGATCAGCAGACTGCTTTATTAAGGCCATGAATTCATCCAACAAAGGTAAAATAGCTTCAGAAAGCGCTTCTTTAACGGACAAGGGAATGGCGGTATTGTTGATGTCTTGAGAGGTCAATCCAAAATGGATGAATTCCTTATGAGGTACCAAACTAAGGGCATTAAAATGCTCTTTAATGAAGTATTCAACTGCTTTGACATCGTGATTAGTAACCGATTCAATTTCTTTTATTTTAAGAGCATCTGCTTCTGTGAAATTTCTGTAGAGATTCCTTAAGGCATCAAATTGGCTAGGATGGATATTCTTTAATTGGGGTAAAGGCAGTTCACAAAGCCTTATAAAATATTCTATTTCTATTTTCACGCGATATTTGATTAGGGCAAATTCTGAAAAGTAGTTAGAGAGAACTTGTACTTTATTGTGATAACGGCCGTCTATAGGCGAGATCGCGTGGATAGAATGATTTTTGCTCATGTAAATAAATATATGTTACAAAAATACGGAATCCCAATGATTTGTAACCACCATACTATGGAATTACCTTTACCATTCAAATAAAGATATTTAAAAGAATGGTTTTTGGTTTATTTAAAAAGGATAAAAAAAATAAAAAAAGGGATGAAAGGTATGTGGATCTTACAATAAAAGAAATTGTAAAAATCACAGATGACGCAGTCAATCTCGTGTTTGATACATTAGATGAAGATTTCTCATATCAGTCAGGTCAATTTATAACGCTGATTGATGAGGTCAAAGGTGTTAAAATTAGGCGGGCCTATTCTTTGTGCTCAGCACCAAATATAGATGTACATCCCGCAGTAACGGTAAAAAGAGTAACCAATGGTGTAATGTCTAATCACATCAATGATACTTATCAGATAGGCCAGAGACTCAGAGTTATGGAAGCGATGGGTACTTTTACTACTCATTTTGATAGTGAAAAATCAAGACAACTGGTATTGATTGGAGGAGGATCTGGAATTACACCCCTCTATTCTATCGTTAAGTCGGCCCTTCATTTAGAACCCAGAACAGAGGTATTACTTGTTTACGCCAACAAATCTTCTGCGGATATTATATTTAAGAAAGACTTAAATAAATTAAGTAAGCAGTTTCAAAATTTTCATTGGATTAATATTTTGGAACAAGAAGATGCAATAACACCGGCAGATTACCTGGGTAGGCCTACAGAGTCAATGGTGCGCACCATTCTTGAGCAATCAAATGTGAGTATAAAAACCAATTATTTTATTTGTGGTCCCGATCCGATGATGAAAATTATTCAGTCTGGATTGGATCAATTTGGAGTTCTACCCAAACAAATTCAAATAGAAAGATTTGTAGGTAAGCATCTTGTCGAGAATTTGAAGGGCTCAAATGAAGTCAATGTATCTATTCTTTTGGACGGAACGAACCATGAATTGAAAATAGATGGTGATCAGCCCATTTTAGATCAAGCACTTTTGGCTGGAATTGACATGCCCTATTCATGTAAAAGTGGTTTTTGTACCGCTTGTCGTGGTAAGGTATTGTCAGGAAAAGTTGATATTAAAAATGCTGATGGCCTTTCTGAAGAAGAAATTGAAGAAGGGTTCGCACTGTTGTGCGTGGGCCGTGCCTTGACACCAGAGCTGAAGCTATCTTTTGAATGAATCGCTCTTTTTTTATATTTTTAATAGAGGTTAAATAGATAAATACACATGTTGTATGTTTAAGAACTGGATAGCATTTTACCAAAAACTTTCATTATTTTTCAATGCTATCATTGCGGTTTCATTTCTTCCATTTTGTTGGTTATTATTGGAAATGGAGGCTGAGGGGAATCAAGCTGATTTGCTCTCAGATCAAAGTAAGTGGACCGTTAGATTGATTGCTTTTACTTTAGTGTTTCTTCTCTTATTTTTTTCAGTAAAAGTTACAAAAAAGGGATTAAAAACGGTTTCGTCTAAGGCTCAAGTTTCAGCTAAGCTATCCTCATTTTACCATATTTATATTAAAAAGTTCATGTTCATGGAACTAGCGGCTATCATTGCTTTAGGCGCCATTTATGTATTGAGAGATTATTTTTTCGTTTTTATTTATTTAGGGATCTTGGTGTGGTTCTCACTCATTCGCCCCACGTACAATTATGTCGTAGATAAACTCAAACTAAGTGCTTCTGAAAGGAAACAGCTGGAATCACAAGTAGATTTTTAGAAATGCGGCCAGTTCGGGGCCTTTTCGGTTAAAAAATCATCGATCAATGCCTCATATTTTTGGGGATGATCCTTCATATCTTTACAGTGCTGAGACCCCCAATTGGTATGATGAAAAATAGCATATTCATGGTTTAATTTTTTATTGATATCTACAGACTGCCAAGAGGACGTCTGATCATCCGATTGGGAGTGTATGAGTAATGTAGGTACGCGTATTTCTGAGGCTAATGCTTCAATATTTGCTTCATCCAGATCAAATTGTGCCCGCCATTGTACTAAAAAATAGGTGATGGGATAAAATATTTCGATCCAACTTCCGTAACGTCTCAAAGCCCGCTCATTTACCGCAGATTTTATGTCTCGATAAGGAGAATCAGCCAATATAAAACCGACTTCTGGAGTGACTGAACTGGCTGCTAATACCGCCGCAGCACCCCAAGATTTCCCAATCCATCCAATTTGATCGAGCGATAGTCCCGACATACGCATCAGGACTTCAGAGAATGCCAGATGGTCTTTGCGTTCTAAGATGCTCCAAGTACCTAATGATCCACCACTTTCTCCATGTCCTCGATGATCATAAAGTATGATGTCACAACCTTTTTTCCAAAAATAAGGAACGTATTCAGCACCTCCCATCCTATTTCCTCCCCAACCATGAGAGACGACGGCACCACAAAAGACGCTGTCATTAGGGTTTTTAAGATAAGAACCCTTTAATGAAACGTTGTCATCTGTTAATACTTCAATAGGTGCTACGACTCCATATTTATTCAGCAAAGATAAGTCAGGTGGAGATCTCCAGGGGATAATAATTAATGAAGAGAAAAACCAACCTAGGAATACGTAAATAACTAAAAAAAGTAAAATCAAAAAGGCTAATATTTTTTTCATGGGGAAATTAAGGGATAACCCAGTGCCACTTTTCCTAAAAGGGTAAATTAAACCGGGTTAAGTTAGCCTAAGCTTCTTAAAACTGAGGATTTATTTTTGATAAAATTATTCACTTCTCCTGACTCATATTGATTTTCGCTATCATTTTGCCCTTTTTCAGTTGAATTGGAGCGCCAAATTTACGGCGCAGTTTATCATTAAATAACTCAACTATTAGGGCAAAGGTCATGGCAAAATAAATATAACCTTTATTCACATGTTGGTGCATGCCCTCCATGACGAGTATCAATCCGATTAAAATTAAAAACGCCAATGCCAGCATTTTTATCGTAGGCCTGTTATTGATGAAATCACTTATTTTCTGAGAGAAAATGAGCATGACGATCATCGCAAAAATGACCGCTAAGATCATGACTGTAATTTGATCTGAAAGGCCTACCGCGGTTAAGATGGAATCAAAGGAAAAATAATATCGATCAGTACGATTTGCCCTAGCGCAGCGGCAAAGGTTTAAAGTTTTGGCCTATGATCAGGTATGACATCCTCACCTTCTAGCTTTTCATGAATTTCATGCACACTTTTGACAATAAGAAAAGTCCCGCCCATTACCAATATGAGATCCTTGATGCTGAGTTCAAAGAGAGTTAAATCACCCCAAACAGGGAGGCTTACGATGGGCGCCGTCAAGTCGAAGATCCACTTGACCGTTAATAAGAGCATTATTCTAAAAACTAAGGCCAGTAGTAGGCCCGTATTTCTTGCCTTTGCTTGGGATACAGCCGGTAATTTTCCGGTAATGATGGAGATGAAAATGATGTTATCAATTGCTAAAATAATTTCCATTACCGTTAAGGAAATCAAAGCGATGATTACATCACTGGTCAATAAGTGCTCCATTTTAGTTCATTCACTTTTATGTAATCAGCCGATCAAATACCTAGATCCGCTCTTTTTGACCATACCTCATAAATCGGTTTTCCTTTGCTACTCTTGCCACTGTGATGCCATTTGCCCTGTTGTAATTCAAAATCAAATTGCAGGCGCGCGCCTACCCGACTGTTATCTCTAGAGAAATATTTTATTTTTTCCGTATACTGACCATTTACGGTGTCGTAGCTACCCCCACCAGTACCAAAAAATTCTTTGGTTTCAATATTATAGGCAATCCATTGAAATTGGGTACCTGAGAGTATTTTCATAGTTCTCCTCACTCCGGGTACGCGCTCAGTAATGACACCCTCTCGCTTACGCCCCGTAATTAGCCAAGCACCCTGCAAGGCACCTGGTTGACCCTTATCAATCCTATGCCACAAAGTATTTTCCCATTGGATGCTATCATCACTTTGCAAGAAATTAACCTTGGTTTGGGTGCCTACTTTTTCAGGTGATGAGGTATCAAATTCCCAATTCAAGACGACATGATCATCTGCTGTGGCCCAACTGCCCCCCACGGTTGAAATGAATATCGCAGGGTCGGTTTCATACTTTGTAATAGAAAAATGATTCGTAGTCATGATCCAAACAGATTGTATTTGATCTGTCGAGGATGACCAAGCACCTGTTAGGTTTTGTCCGATCAAAAAGCTACTAAAGAGCAATGTATATAGGTAGGTAAGTATTTTCATTTGAGATGGATTTAGGCATAAGATAGTAATATCCTCATCGAATAAGAAATATAGACCTCATCTTGTTTCGATTTTACCGTTGGCATACTTAGCGAATCTCCCCGACGTGTGTGCATGGGTATGATCGGGTTTTGGCCAAGGCCACCCTCCAAATTGAGTTAATTGATATTCTCGCATCGTTTCTTGAATTTCAGATTGATGGTTCATAACAAAAGGGCCATATTGAGCGATGGGCTCGTTAATAGGTTTCCCCTGTAGCAATAAGAAATGACTGACGTCTGGGCCGTTAGTAATACGAAGAGATTGGTCACTGACCATTTCAACTAGATGATTGGGTAAAACTTTTTTATTTTCTAGCTCGACGTCTTTTCCTTGAAAGTAATACAGCGTTCGACTCAAGTCAGCACCATGAGCCGGTAGGATCCAACGGGCTCCGGGTTCCATTTCCAAAGTCCAAATAGAAACTCCATTCTCTGGATTATTAGCCCAAGAATCGGGTGCGGGAGGTAAGCCTTTAGTACCGAAGAGCGTTCCGGCAATCACCGTTACTTCCGTCGTTTTATTTTGATCATCATGGTGGATGTATTTGGGAATTTCTTCACTCCATAGCATGGAAAAATGAGGGGCACACATTTTTTTAGCTTTTGGTAAATTGATCCAGATCTGAAACATCAACAATGGGTTATTTTTTGATGTATTTATTAAAGGAAACATTTCGCAATGCTGAACACCTTTGCCCGCAGTCATCCATTGTACATCACCATTACCAAATCTACCCGCAGCTCCGAGAGAATCTGAATGGTCCACTAATCCTTTTTGTGCGATTGTTACCGTTTCAAAACCACGATGCGGATGGGCTGGAAAACCAGGTACGACGGTGCCGTGATACATCCTGAAGCCATCTTTACTTTGGAAATCTTGTCCTAAATTTCTTCCGGTGAGTAAAGTAGGGTCGGGACCCAACGCTGTATTGCCTGGAGGATAGGTATCTTCATGAAAGGCGCAAAACAAGAAAGGATCTTTAGTTTGCCATGGAAAACCTAAAGGAGAAATATGAATAATTGCTGACATTTTAGGGACGCTTTAAAAATTGGACTTATCATTTTTTCAAATTCCTATAGAAAGAGGAGGGTATTTGTTTTATTAAAGTCAAAACTAACTCAGTTTGAACTCAAATCCCCATGATAATTATAGATAACAAGCATAGATATTTATATTTTCTCTAACTCTTTTGCTTAGCGTTAAAAATGTTATACTACAATTTATTATATTGTCAAAAATTGATATATTTATGCTCTAAATCGACCTAAAATGAGATTTTTTAAGGATTTTTATTACATCACTAATTTCAAAACCTTTTTTGTAACTTTTTTAGCGCTTTGTGCCACTTATATCTGTATAACTTATAAAATACATGCGGATTTACCTTTGGCATTGGTGAGTATTGCAATCATATTTCCTGTTGTATTTGCGATCAATTCGGCGTATGCGAGAAGAGAGCAAGGGCTTGTAAGTTTAGCGGCTTGCAAAGGCTTTATGTATGGATTTTATAGAATAGCCGTAGACCATCCAAAAGATTTGAATCCCGAAAAGGCTTTAGAATGTAAGAAAAAAATAATTGACTTATTTACTTCCTTAAAATGCTTCTTAGAGAGTGATCCTGAAGAATCAGCGTCCTTTGCCAAAGAAGTTTATACCAATATTAAAGTGTTAAGTTTATTTTCAAAAACGTTATTGGCTCAAGGATTGCACGGTAGATCGGTATCTAGAATGCTCGTTTTTATAACGCGCTTTTCCATTGCTTTTGAAGAGATGCAAATGATTTTTCATTATCGAACGCCTATAGGACTGAAAGCGTATGGGAAAATTTTTTTAGTGGTTTTTCCTGTTTTATACGCGCCATCTTTTGCCTTATTAGCTTCAAACTTTTCAGGATTGGCGGTCTACTTTAGCTATCTTATACCCACACTTTATACTATAATTTTGGTAAGCTTAGATAATATTCAAACTCAACTTGAGAATCCATTTGATCAATTTGGTTCTGATGACATTCGGGTTGATGTGGATAAAATTGACCAAATGTTGATACATTAAAATATTATTAGAAATTAAATGATAAACGATGAAAAAGATATTTGTTAACCCACGTTTTTTAATAGGCTTGATCACATTCTTCGGATCAGTAGTGATGTTATCCGCCCAAAGCCGTATGGATCGGGCGATTCAATCTTCTTTGTTTCAAGAGGATGGAATACTAGAGTTAACCCTGACGATGGATGTCGAAACAGTTACCAAGGATATTGAAGATAGAGAAGAACATGATGGAACCATCATCTACAAAGGGGCTGATGGGACAGATGTTTCACTCAGCGTAATGCTTAAAACGCGAGGAAAAACAAGAGCCAATCCAGAGGTTTGTAAGTTCCCACCGCTACAATTAAACTTCAAAAAGAAGGGGAATTATGATAATATATTTACTGGGCAAGACAAGCTTAAACTTGTAGCCCATTGTCAGTACAATAAAGGCTTTGATGATTATGTTGCTCAAGAGTTTTTGACTTATAAGCATTATAATATACTAACAGAGAATAGTTTTAGGGTGAGATTGTTGAGGGTTACCTATGTAGATACTGGTGGAAATAGAGATCCTTTTACTAAGTATGCCTTTTTGATAGAAGAAGATGAAATATTAGCCGAGCGAAGAGGAAAAATTGTATCTGAAAAGTCAGTTAGAAATCAAGATATGTGTGAACACAATGCCTTGGACTTAATGATTTTATTTGAATTTATGATAGGAAATACAGATTGGGGCGTGGGCGCTAAGCACAATATGAAATTGATAGCGGATGATTCGACGAATCGATTACCGATTCCAGTGCCTTATGATTTTGATTATGCAGGTGCAATTATGACTACTTATGCTCAGCCTGCGGAGGCTTTACAAATCACGAGTGTAAGACAACGCCTTTTTAGGGGTCTATGCAGGCAACCGGGCACTTATGAGAAAATCTTTCAAATTTTCAATGATAAAAAAGAGGATATCTATGCCTTATATCAAAACTCAAGTCATGTCGATGATAGATTCAAAAAGTCTACTTTGAAATATTTTGATCAATTTTATAATATCATCAACGATCCCAAGAAAGCAAAAAGGCAAGTACTAGAAGTTTGTAGGGCGAAGCATAATCATGTTTTTTGATTGAAAATAAATCATCATGATTTTTGTCTTCAATCTATTTGTACCCTTTTACTTTTTAGCATTTTCATTTTTTGTTGATTCTAACTTCAACAATATCCCACAGAAATATCATTTTGATGGAAAATATGGGCTATATGTCTCGATTGAAGGGGATCATTATCAGGTGCATTGGCTGACCTCAGCGCCTGAGGAAGGATATTTAATGACCCATGCAGGGAAAGAAGAGCCGGGTTTATTTAGCACCCCTAAGTCAATTATTCACAAGGTTCGAATTCCTTTGCTCGACCAACCAGTGGATATAGATTTTGGAAGTCCTTCGGGGGGTAATGGACAAATTACGATTGTTCCTACTTATGAAAGAGATGCTTATGAATTCAAAGGGGTAGACTCTGTATATGTTTTAGGAGATACGCATGGTAATTTTGAAGAGGTAGTACAAATCCTTCAAAACTCCAAATTGATAGATGAAAATCATCAATGGATTGGAAAGAGTGCCCATTTGGTTTTTTTAGGGGATATATTAGATCGAGGTATGGATGCTTTACGGCTCACCTGGTTTATCTACGAATTGGAGCAGTCAGCGGCCCAGCATGGCGGTCAAATCCATCTTATTTTAGGGAATCATGAAATCATGGTTATGTCAAATGATCTCCGCTATGTTTCGGCAAAAGAGCAGCAGGTAGCCAATATGCATCAAGTGAGCTATCAACAGCTTTATCACCCCACTCGGTCTGTCTTAGGGCGCTGGCTTTCAACCAAGCCTGCAGCACTTAAAATTGATGGGATTTTATTTGCGCATGGGGGCATCATCACGGGGTCATCATTGAAATCATTTAATGATCGGGTTTATGAGCACACTCAAACCCCTCTCTTTTCTCATTTGATGGAACAACCTTTTGATTCAGTGAGCTTTTCCCAAGTCGAGCGCAAGGAGCAAAAAGATTATCTCTATGATTCTTTCGGTCCCTTTTGGTTTAGAGGTTATGTTCAGACAGATACCCTAGGTTCCTATTTGGATGCGATCTTGCTCAATAATAAAGCTAAACTACATGTAGTTGGCCATACCACTGTACCTAATATAGCTTCTTTTTACAAGGGTAAATTAATAGCGACAAACGTTCCTAAGGCAGGTACAGAAATGCTATTACTAACCAAATTTAACCGCAGTAAATACCATCGCTTTAGAATTAATTTATTTGGAGAGTTTGTAGTACTTTAACGGCTACGTCGATCCTTATAATTCAAGTGACTTGGCCAATTATTAGTTTCGGCGCGGCAGGAATTTTATCGTTGAACTGCATTTTCTTGATTTTTATCTTTATTGGCAGCGTAAATTAGATTATCTTCCACATCGCTAACATTTAAATCGCTTGTTTAGGTCAAAATCATCTAGCTTATAATAAATGGCAATATACAAAAGTGCTCAGTCAATCTTGCGGTTTAAAAATTCGATCAATAAAGAATTTGCTACCACATTAAACAAAAGAGTTAACGAACATTTCAAGTTATCTGGGAAAGGTAGGAATGCCAATTCAATGATGTTTGTCAAGACCGCTTTCATGTTTTGTTTACTCTTCATTCCCTATTCGTTTGTATACAGTGCAGCCAATTTGTGGGTGATGTTGGGGTGCTATTTTATTACGGGTCTTGGGGTAGCAGGCATTGGCTTATCCGTCATGCATGACGCCAATCATGGGTCTTATTCAAAAAATCCAATGGTCAATAAAATCATAGGCTATAGTTTAAATGTTATTGGAGGAAACGCGACCAATTGGAAAATACAACACAACGTATTTCATCATTCCTATACCAATATAGATACACATGATGAAGACATTCGGCCGAGATTTATCCTAAGGTTTACGCCGCATGCCGAATTAAGGTCTTTTCATAAATACCAACATATTTATGCATGGCTTTTATACGGGCTGATGTCTTTTTCATGGATAGTTTTTAAAGATTTTGCTCAATTGATAGGATATCAAAAATCGGGAATCTTAGCAAAGCATGTTTCTGTGCCTAAGGCTTGGGCTTGGTTAGTGATCAGTAAGTTGTGCTACTATGCTTATATAATATTACTTCCGATAATATTTACTCCTTTTAGCTTTTTGGAAATATTCGCAGGATTCTTTATTATGCACTACATAGCTGGATTGATTTTAGGATCAGTTTTCCAGCCAGCACATGTCATGGAGGTAAATGAGTACCCCATAGCCGAAGATGATCTGATCGCTGACAATTGGATGGCTCATCAGCTCAAAACAACTTGTAATTTTGCAGGGAATAACAGAATCTTTTCATGGTTCGTAGGAGGCCTTAATTATCAAATAGAGCATCATTTATATCCTAATATATGCCATATACATTATGCGAAATTGGCACCTATCGTTGAGCAAACAGCTAAAGAGTTTGGTATCCCTTATCATAATTATGGCTCGTTTAGAAAAGCCTTAATCAATCATAAGAAAATGTTATTTGCACTTGGTAGGCCGAAATTAGAAGTGGCATAATAAGAAGAGTGATAAATACATTCGAACACCAATCAGTTACATGGTTTGAGATTATTCAAGGGTCATTTCTTTGGTTAGTACCATTTGGTTGATGATCAAAAGAATAAAGGAGATCATGATTCCCAACGAAAAATAAGCCAGCATGGGTAGACCTTCCCAATGTCGCAGGGTAAGTGCTCAAAAAGCCCAAACTCCCACAGCAATGAAGGCTTGGTCGCGGTACCATCGAAATAATCGTATGATAATGATTCCGGTGACAGATAAAATAAGGAGGCACCAATAAAGCTCAGAAATCCCCCACGCGTTCCATTCATAAAATTTGAGGGCCGCCGCAATGTTGAGCACGGTAGCCAGGGTAACCCATCCAAAATAAATACTGAAGACGAAAGATTCCATCCAATAATTAATTTTGAGTCCGTCATTTTTCATAGTACGAATTTGATGATTGATTTGAATAAGTGAAAGCAGCATAATTAGAATGATAATAACTGCTATCCAAAGCCAATCATAAGAGGCGCAAACTAGCCAAAGGCCATTTAAAATCACATTGATGCTATACCAAGTACGTAATGGATACCATTGAGGGGCCTCTTTTTTTTGATGAACTGATATATAGGGAAAGTGATGAGGCCGGTGTATATAAGGGCCCAAATGGAAAAGGCAAATCCTTTAGGTACAATCAGAGTTCTTGTACTTGTACTGGTAATTCCTATGGGGCGGGGGCCAAAAAAGCCATTAAGGGTCATTATATACAGTAATAGAAGTATAGTGAGGCTGATTAGTGAAATGAGGTGGGTATTTTTATGAGTTAAGATCATTTTCTTTAATAATTAAAATGAGTTAGGCGTACGGTGATATCAAGTCACCTTCGTGAGTTAATGCGTTAGGTAGTATAAGAGACTTGAGACAAATAATCCACTCCAAAGTAGGGTTCTTATCCAGTTTAAGCCGATCAATTGATGTATAAGAGGTAGATTAATTTCATTATTTGAGATTTTACTGTGCAGGGGTACAAAAATCAAAAAAGTCATCATCCAAAGTGCAATAATCATTAAAAATGATCCCAAGGTAAAAATAGAAAAATTATTAAAGAGGTGTACGGTATTAACTATTAATTGTCCAATAATCAAAGGGAGTACGACATAAGTAATTTTTTGCGTATATTTTTTATGCCAAACTTTAAGATTTCCGCTCTCATAAAAAAGAAAACTTGGATAGATGATCAGTTGGACCAACCAAATTAAAACCAATAACCCGAAGTCAAACAGTAGCCGAATTAATAGAATGCTCATTAGGTGAAACGTAAGTTTAATCTCCCCACATTCCAAGCCCAAAAAATCAATAATGGCTGAATGATGATCAACCTCAACCAACCCATCCATGTAGCCACACAGAGTCCACCGTTTACGCAAGATCCGATTTGAATGAAATAAATATGTGAAGGGATGAAACAAATTAGTAATAGGACAATACCTAAAGCTCCTATTTTTTGATATTTAGGGAAAAGGAGGAGTAAAGAGAGCATGATTTCTAAAAGACCACTCACTATATTAATCCAATAAGGGTAGGGTAGATAATCAGGTATTAGTCCATAATAAAAATCCGCATCTATAAAGTGGTTCATTCCAGCCGAGAGGTAGAATAGGAAGCAACTGTATTTTAATATGAGATGTATTTTTATCATAATAACCGTTTCAATGAGATTCTTTATAAATCATTTTCAAAATATAAAAAAAAGGAACCCATCACATGAAATCATTAGTAATTAAGGCATTTATAAACGCAAAAGGAACTTTGTCTTGAAAGTAATTAATGAAAAATCCAAGAGGCCCAAACACTTTCCCTAATAAACCAACAAAAACAATCGGCCAATGTCTATTGGAACATAAGAGGCCAGCCAATAACCAATACCATAAACACCAATGACCATACCCATACCTTACCACACTAGAGGGTGATTGAGCGGCTCCATGCCTACAGGTTAAAAAATTGGTTGGGACTTAATACTATCCATGAACCCCAATAGAGATTATAGAGAGCAGTTAGCTTAATCGTGATTTTCATAGGGTTATTTTTTGGATGTAACCAAGGATTTAATAAAAGGCTCATAACTAGTTAGCTACCTGTATGGGCATTTAAATAAGGAAGAGCCCACCAAACAAATAACATAAAAAAAGCCTGTCAGAACTTGACAGGCTTGCAAAGTATTTTGAGAAAACTACTTAGGAAACTTTGACGTTTACTGCATTCAGACCTTTTTGGCCATCTTGCACATCGTAACTTACTTTGTCACCTTCACGAATTTCTTCTGTTAGACCTGTCTGGTGTACAAACACATCTTTCCCACCTTCATCAGGCGTTATAAATCCAAAACCTTTGGTGTTATTAAAAAATTTTACTGTACCGTTACTCATAATTATTTGTATTAATTTATACAAAAATAGTTATTTTAAAGCAAATGCCATAACTTTTTCTAAAAATCGTATAAAAAATCTTTTAGAAGCCTAAAAAAGTTGATTATTTGACTGATTGGGCCTATCAAAAGTCAGTTTTTTTTCTAAAAATTTCATTTTTAGATCTCTTCTTTATGTCCTCTTTTTTATCTCTATTTCAATTTTTTTTCGATAAAATAAATATTTTATTTAAGCTCCTTGAATTGGTGTGAGATTTATTAATTTACTGATGCTAAATTAGTAATAATTTAAATCATGGTTGATTTGGTTTTTATTTTTTACTCATTCCATAAGTTTAATAAGGAAATAGACCTCTCCATAAAAACGTCTGGTGAGGATCTTAAAGGACTTCATATAGGCTATTTTCTATCTGAATTTCAAGGAAGTTATTTGCTAGTATTTTATATGTAGTGAAGTCAAAAGTTACAATTATGTATTGCAGAATTAAAAAAGGCGTTTGTGCATCACTGATCATCATCCTTATGATGGGATGTGGTAGGATTGAGGTTGCTTTAAAAAAAAATTCAAGACCTAACATTATTTTCATCATGTCTGATGATCACGCATATCAAGCCATAAGTGCCTATCAGGAGAATTTAATATTAACGCCCAATATTGATCGTATCGCGCAACAAGGAATGCTTTTTAACAATGCCTGTGTTACCAATTCAATATGCGCCCCTTCAAGAGCCACCATTTTGACAGGTAAACATACACATTTGAATGGAAAAATAGACAATCGAATGCCTTTTGATACCACCAATATTACGTTCCCATTGCTTTTCCAACAAGCGGGCTATGAGACGGCCATGTTTGGAAAATTACATTTTGGAAATAATCCCATAGGGATTAATGATTTTCTGATTTTACCCGGACAGGGGAATTACATCAATCCTGATTTCATTACTCCAAAGGGAGATACGACTATAATAGGTTACGTTACTGATATTATAACGGATCTTACCCTAAATTGGCTTGACCTAAAAAGAGATCCTGAAAAGCCGTTTATGTTGATGTACTTACACAAAGCACCGCATCGACCTTGGTGGCCACGTGCTGATAAATTCAAAGAATTTAGTAAAAGACATTTTCCAGAACCCACAACCCTTTTTGATGATTATAAAGGGAGGGGTTCAGCCGCAAAGGAAGCTGAAATGAATCTTTTGTCTCACATGAAGTATAGCCATGATGCTAAAATCAGACCCGAAACCCTAGCTGAAATGGGCGGCGTACTACCTGAGATACCGGCGATGAAATGGAACGAAGTTGATGGATTTTCTGGACCTTACAATCGTGCAAATGAAGCTCAAAAGGCTTTATATGATCCTATTATTGATTCAATTAATCTTGCGTTTAAGCAGCATTGGCCCAGCATGTCAAGGGAGGAGAAAATGCGGTGGAAATATCAAAGATACATGCAGGATTATTTAGGAACGATTTCGTCTGTCGATGACAATGTGGGTAGGTTATTAGATTATCTTGAGGAAACCGGACTGGACCAAAATACGATGATTATTTATACTTCAGACCAGGGATTTTATTTAGGAGAGCATGGTTGGTTTGATAAAAGGTTCATATATGATGAATCTTTTAAAACCCCGCTTCTAATCCAATGGCCAGGACATATTGCCTCTGGAAGCACGAATAATGAAATGGTTCAAAACTTAGACTTTGCACAAACTATGTTAGAGGTGGCCAATATCGAAGCGCCAGGGGATATGCAAGGAGAAAGTCTTTTGCCCTTGTTGAAAGGTGAAAATACCTGGACGCGCGAGGCCGTTTATTATCATTATTATGAGTATCCAGCCGTCCATATGGTAAAAAGGCATTATGGTATCGTCTCCAAAACCTATAAGTTGGTGCATTTTTATTATGACGTAGATGAATGGGAGCTTTACGATAGGATGAAGGATCCATCAGAATTAAATAATGTATACGATGATCCAGCGTATGAGAGCATTGTGACCCAGTTAAAAATAGAATTAAAAGAGATGAGAATAAAATATCAAGATTCGGAGGAATTGGATCAAAAATTCATAGAGGTCTACCAAGATAATGGTTGGATAGAATGACTACCCTGTTTAAGTTGCTGAGATACTGAAATATTATTGATTCTAAATTATGAAAAGACATTTAAGAAGCCTTTTGTTAATTTCAATTAGCTGGTGCTTTACCACGTGTTTTTTTGAGAAAAAAATGACCATGAATTTGATTTCTGCTGAGACTTTTGATACTATCATAGATGATCAAGAGGTGAAACTGTATACGCTCAAAAATAAATGGGGGGTGACTACTCAAATCACCAATTATGGGGGCCGCGTGGTCTCCTTGTGGCTGCCCGATAAAACAGGTCATTTTGAGGATGTCGTCTTGGGGTTTAATGATATAGCTGCCTATCAGAAATCTAAAGAAAAATATTTTGGTGCGTTGATTGGCCGGTATGGAAACCGTATTGCAAATGGGCGATTTGTATTAGAGGACAGTACGTATCTTTTGGTAAAAAACAATGGAGAAAATCATTTGCATGGCGGAAATAAAGGCTTTGAATCCATTATTTGGAAAGTGGATTTATTTACAGAGAAGAAACTTTTTTTAAGCTATGTTTCACCACATATGGAGGAGGGTTATCCCGGGAATTTAACTGTGAGAGTTGAGTACCAACTTACAGATGACAATGAGTTAAATATTCAGTATTTTGCACAATCCGATCAAACCACCATCATCAATCTTACGCATCATTCTTTTTTTAACCTAAAAGGAGCGGGCAACGGGAATGTGAATGATCACCTATTGGAAATTAATGCAGATTATTTTACACCCATTGATGATCAGTTGATACCTACAGGAATGATTCAAAAGGTAGTAAATACTCCTTTTGACTTTTTATCACTCACGCAAATTGGGAGTCGGATAGATGCGAAAGATGACCAGTTGACTTATGGCCACGGATATGACCATAATTACGTTTTGAATTCGTCGGATGCAGTAGTGAGTTTTGCCGCGCGAGTGGTTGAACCCGTGTCGAAAAGAACGCTGGAAGTATATACTAACGAGCCAGGATTACAGTTCTATGGAGGTAATTTTTTAGATGGAACGGTGAGGGGTAAAAGGGATAAAAATTATAAATATCGTGGGGCGTTTTGTTTGGAAACCCAACATTTTCCTGATAGTCCTAATAAAATCCAATTCCCTTCAACCTCACTAGAGGCAGGGGAACCCTATTATTCTATCTGCATTTATAAGTTTGGTCTTTTGTGAGACAGCTAAAAAAAACATCTTGGCTGAACGTTTTTTTTAAAATAAAGATTAAAGTAATATGAAAATTGTTTTCTCTTTTTTGTTGATCTCTTTTTTTATGTCGATTGTAACGTCATGTATCGAATCAAGAAAGAATAAAATATTAGTTATTTATGAGGAAAACGGACCATACAGTGCATTGAAAACTGAATGGATACGGTATATAAAAGAAAGTATTTTTGATTTCGAGGTCCTAGATTCTGAGCGTCAAAGGTTGGGAGACTCGTTGTGGCAAAATAGAGCTTTAATTATACTTTCAGATCCTCAAAAACTCAACCCCCAATGGCAATCAGATATTGAACGATATGTTCAAACTGGAGGTGAAATTTTGTTGCCATCTGATACTATCAATTCCTATTTTTGGCCCTGGTTGCACCAAGCGCAAATGAATAACGAGAATGGTTTCGATGGAGGGAAAATTATTTTTTTTAACGATTCAACGAACTTAAGCGCATTATTAAATGAACCCTTAGGAGCTATGAGTATACAACCAGGTCAAGTTAAAACTAAGCAAGCTCCCAATAACAACAGATTTACGAAAATAACTTTAGATGCCGATGTGAATGAGCCCATGGAGCTTTCCGTGTTACCAGGAGGTCGTGTGTTGTTCATCGAACGAGAAGGTAATTTCAAGGTATATGATCCTGAGACGCGCAAGACCAAGCTCTTGCACACCTTTGATATAAGTACTGAGGGAAATTATGAGGATGGGATGCTTGGCTTAACTATTGACCCAAACTATCAGGACAACAACTGGGTATATATTTATTATTCGCCAAAAGGAGGACGTCCAAGACAAAACCTTTCAAGATTTGTTTTGGCTTATCAAGACAGTCTTTTATTACAGAGTGAAAAAGTCATTCTTGAAGTGGCTGTTCAACGTGAAACTTGTTGCCATTCGGGAGGATCTATTTCCTTTGGCCCCAATGGAAATTTATTCTTGAGCACAGGTGACAATACGAGTTCCAAAGAATCAGATGGCTATTCGCCTTTGGACGAAAGAGCAGGAAGAGCCCCATTTGATGCTCAAAAAGGATCCTCCAATACACAGGATCTCAGAGGAAAAATATTAAGAATTACCCCAACAGCCGAAGGATCATATACGATCCCGACAGGTAATTTGTTTTCTTCGGACGGCAGCGTAGGAAGGCCAGAAATTTATGCAATGGGTTGCAGGAATCCTTTCCGCTTTTCGGTGGATCAGAAGACGGGATATATTTATTGGGGAGATGTAGGTCCTGATTCAGGAAAAGATAGCAAACTTGGGCCTCAAAGTTATGATGAATGGAATCAAGCTAAAACTCCAGGAAATTATGGATGGCCTTATTTCGAGGCTGATAATAAAGCGTATCCAATGTTGGATTTTGCCACCAATGAATTGGGGGCACCTCAGGATCCCAATCACCCCTTGAATGAATCACCTAATAATACAGGGTTGAAAGTATTGCCCCCAGCAAGGACACCAATGATTTGGTATCCCTATGGTGTTTCGACAACCTGGCCAATGCTAGGTAAGGGATCGCGAAGTGCCATGGCAGGTCCAGTATATTACGAGCCTAATACTCCTTCCAAAACTGCTTTCCCCGATTATTATGAAGGTAAATTATTTATATATGAATGGGCTAGAAATTGGATAAAAGTGGTGTCTTTTGATGAAGACTGGCATATAACAAAAATTGAGCCTTTTTTGCCCAATGAAAAATTCAACAAACCGATAGATATGGAATTTGATGAACTTGGGAACATGTACGTATTGGAATATGGCGCCAATTACTTTGCCAATAATATTGAAGCTAAACTTGTAAAAATCGAATATAATAGAGGAAACAGATTACCGCACGCTGTCATTCAGGCAACCGAGACTAAGGGATCAGCTCCCTTTAAAGTCGACTTCTTTGCAAGTCAATCCTATGATTATGATCTCAATGATACATTAATTTATGATTGGACTATCAGTGATGGTCGCGAAGCTAGGGGCGAGCATATCAGCTTGACATTTGACTCCGTTGGAATTTATGAAATTGGCTTAAAAGTAACAGATCGTAAAGGAGCAGCAGCGACCTCTTCTTTACCTATCAATGTGGGAAATGAGCCCCCAGAAATCAATTTAATTTTAGAAGGGAATCAATCTTTCTACTTCGGTGAGCGCCAACGAAATTATCAGGTTGAGGTAGCTGATTTGGAAGATGGATCCCTATCTAGCGGTACAATAGATCCACGTGAGGTAAAAATCAATTTTTCTTATCTCTCAGGTGCTCATGATCTGGCACTCCTAGGAGAAGCATTTTATAAAAATGCGGACCTTCCAATAGCCGGGAAACAATTGATTGAGGGGAGTGATTGTAGTTCATGTCACGCGATGGAATCGGCTTCAATTGGACCAAGCTTCAATCAAATTGCTGAAAGATATGAGAAGAGCAGTGATAATATTTCTATGTTGGCTATGAAAATCATTCAAGGGGGCAATGGGAACTGGGGACATAGTTTGATGGCGGCTCATCCAGATTTATCAACCAGTGATGCTGAAAGTATGGTTGAATATATTCTCGCTGTCAAGGATAAAAATAATTTATCGAGCTTGCCAGTAGCAGGGATATTTTTGTTGGATGAGCATCAAAGTAGAACTGATAAAGGGATATATGCTATATCTGTGGGCTATGAAGATCACGGAAATGAAGTGATTCCTGCCATCGAAGCTTCTAAAATTCAGTTTTTGAGAGCTCCTTGCCTTGAGGCTGAGAATTATGATGTTTTCAAAAATGTGGAGCAGCAAAGGCCCAACGGTGGATCTTTTGCTTATGTGAGCAGTTTAAAACATGGATCATATGTTGGGTTTGATAATATAGACTTGAGCGGAGTGGGCGAAATTGCGTTCAAAATATTGCCTATTTCTGGAGGAAAAATAGCTCTTTATCATGGCGGATTTGATAGAGAGCCTTTGGCCGAACTGTCTATTCCTAGTGCTGAGAAGGGTCCAAGTTGGGTTGAAGAAAACTTTGTTGAATATAATTTCACCATTGATGCAGTAAGTGACGCTTCAGAAGTCCTTTACTTTTTGTTCAGTGATGCTGATAATATGAAGGTTGATATGAACTTGGATCAAATTATTTTTAAGCAGAGATAGTTTTGTACCGTTCCAATAGGTTCTTTGTTCATTGGTATAAAATATGTATGTGATATATTAATTTATATTAATTTCACCGCGTGAAAAAGAGAGGTAGTATAGCATTTTTCTTTGCTCTGACTAGTATTCTTTTTGTTGAATTGGTTGCACAGAACAAGCTGAATTTACAAGAGATTTATCAGCTTAGCATCGGTCCTACAGCCGAAAGGATAAAAATTGATGGATCATTAGATGAAGAGGTTTGGAAAACATCGGCTGTGGCGACTGATTTTTGGGTGAGTTTCCCCATGGATGGGATACGTGCTTCGCCAGAATTAAAAACCCTGGTAAGATTAACTTATGACGATGAATTTATATATGTCGCAGCGGAGTGTATCGGCCCAGGGCCGTACATTATTCAGTCTTTGAAAAGAGATAACCCCTTGTTTTGGAGAGGAGATGCTTTTGGTTTGGTATTTGACCCTGTCAACGAAAGAAGTAATGGTTTTGTTTTTGCAGTAAATCCTGAAGCGGTTCAAAGTGAATCGCTTATTACTGGTCAAACAGGACGTCGAGGCAATAGTGGATCTGTGAGTGGAATCAATGGTGCTTGGGACAACAAATGGTATTCAGAAGTTCAAATTCTAGAGGATAGATGGACCGTTGAAATAGCTATTCCTTTTAAGTCATTAAGGTTTGGCGATAAGCTCGAATGGGGAGTCAATTTTTTAAGAGGAGATGCAAAGAACAACAGTTATCATACTTGGTCGCCCGTGCCTGTCCAATTCAGAGGTGTAGATTTGGGATATACCGGTAAGTTGATTTGGGATAAAGCTCCTGGTAAGACTAAAAAAAACATATCAGCAATTCCTTATTTACTTGGTTTGGGGAAAAAAAATTTTGAAACAAATGCACTATTCGATCAGGTTCAAAGGGTTGGATTAGATGCTAAAGTAGCTGTGACTTCCAGCTTGAATTTGGATTTGACAATAAACCCTGATTTTTCTCAGGTAGACGTGGATGAGCAGCAGACGAATCTTACTACAGTTAATTTACGATTTCCAGAGCGGCGACTCTTTTTTCTAGAAAACAGTGATATATTTAGTGATTTTGGAATCCCACCCATGCGACCTTTTTTTAGTCGAAAAATTGGCTTAGATGAGGATGGGAATACGATTCCTATTCTATACGGAGCTAGATTAAGTGGTAATTTGAATAAAAACTTGAGGATGAGTCTTATGAATAGTCAGACCAAATCTGAAGAGCTTCCAGGCAATAATTATACTTCGTTAGCCGTGCGTCAAAGAGTATTTGAGCGGTCTATTATCAAAGGATATTTTCATAATCGAAAGAAGATGACAAATACAACTGTATTGCATGATGATTATAACAGTGTTGGTGGATTGGAGTTTGGTTATCGTTCTCAGAATGGCAAATGGCAGGGATCCGGAGGTTATGGTATAGCTTTTACCGAGGATGATAATGATCAAAATCATTTTTATAGTGCTTCTACTGGATTTGATGGTAAGGCATTTAACTTTTATGCCAATGTCTCGGGCGTGGGGGATGGTTATCAAAATGATTTTGGTTTTATTCCACGTAAAAACCATTACGATGCGATAGATGATACCACCTATATCATTGGATTTGATCATGTTTATTCAAGAATAGGCTATACTTTTTATCCTGATAACAATTCGATCAATCAGCATGGTATAAGATTAAGTTTTGTTGGTGATTGGACGGCCACTTCAAATGAGTTGATAGCTAAAACTTTTGATTTGAGGTATAATTTTTCCTTTGTCAATTCAAGCACATTATTGTTGACCTACAAGCATGAAGATGTCAATTTACTTTATCCTTTTGGTTTCACTGAAGATAACGCCCCACTCCCTAGTGGTATGTATAATTTTAATTATGGAGAGATCAAGTATCAAAGTGATAACAGGCGCATAGTGAATATCCGCTCCGGATTTCGCTATGGAGGCTTTTATAACGGCACTCGGCTCGAAACTTCTATTGCCGCTAATTATCGGGCGCAGCCTTGGGGAAATTTCAGTGTCAATTTCATTTATAATGATTTAAGATTTCCGGGTATTTATGGCCATCAGCCACTTTTTTTGTTGGGGCCTAAAGCTGAAATTTCCTTTTCTAGAAATTTATTTTGGACAACTTTTTTCCAATACAATACGCAGCGTGACAATTTCAATATCAATAGCCGTATCCAATGGAGGTACTTGCCTATGTCTGATTTATTTATAGTGTACTCAGACAATTATATGGTAGAAAATTTTGGACCTAGGAATCGTACATTAGTTTTAAAGTTGAATTATTGGCTTAATATTTAGGACTCAGTCTTCTTTTTTGAGGAATGGTATTGAGAAAATAATTTATGCTATGTTTGAGTTTTTTTAGTTAAATATGGGATTTAATTCTCTCCGTTTTCTTTATCTTCTTTGTTTTTTACTTCTTTCTAATGTGGTGTTTGCGCAAAACAATGCAGCAACTTACCAATTAAATATTAAAAAGCTGAATGAAATAGTTCGTCTGGACGGGATACTTGATGAGCCTTTCTGGGAAGATATTGAAACAGCTAGTGATTTTTGGATGAACTTTCCAGTGGGAGGCACTCTAGTTGACAATGAATTTCAAACCTCAGTAAAGATTGCCTACGATGATGATTTTATTTATTTAGGAGTTGAATGTTATGGAGAAGGACCATTTTTAGTTCAATCTCTGAAAAGGGACAATGATTCATTTTGGAATGGAGATGCGTTTGCAGTTATTTTAGATCCTGTAAATGAGCGAACAAATGGGTTTATTTTTGGTGTGAATTCCGCAGGTGTTCAAACCGAAGCATTGATTACTGGCGAACCGGCACGACGAGGAGGTCAGATATCCGGATATAATAAGGCTTGGGATAACAAATGGTATACCGAAGCCAGTGTAACTGAAAATGGGTGGACTGCTGAGATGATGATTCCGTTTAAATCATTGCGTTTTGGGGAGAAAGATCGTTGGGGCATTAATTTTGTTAGAATAGATGCAGCTAACAATGCCAATCATTCTTGGGCACCTGTACCCATTCAATTTTATGGAACCGATCTCGGTTACTTGGGACAATTGATTTGGGATAAACCGCCAAAGAATGAAAAAAGAAATATTTCATTTGTTCCTTACCTACTCGGAGATGCTTACAAAGATTATGATAGTAAGGGTGATTTTAGCCAAAGTTTTGCTTTGGGAATGGATGCTAAAATAGCTATTAACTCAAATTTAAACCTTGATTTAACGGTCAATCCGGATTTTTCTCAAGTAGACGTAGATGAGCAGCAAACCAATTTGACCACAGTTAATTTAAGATTCCCTGAGCGAAGACTTTTTTTTCTGGAAAACAGTGATATTTTTAGTAATTTTGGAACAAATGCTAAACCTTTTTTTAGTCGTAAAATAGGATTAGATGATGATGGAAACACCATTCCAATCCTTTATGGGGCCAGATTAAGTGGTAATTTAAACAAAAATCTTAGGGTAGGTCTGATGAATACACAGACTCAAGAGCAAGAGCTACCTGGTAACAATTATAGTTCATTGGCACTCCATCAGAGAGTATTTAAAAGGTCTGTCTTAAAAGGATATTTTCATAATAGAGTAGGATATGCAGATGGCTCCGTCCAAAGAGATAACTTTAATCGCATTGGAGGACTTGAGTTCAATTATTCTTCTCAGGATAGTAAATGGCGGGCTATCGCGGGCTATGGATTGGCTTTTTCCAATGAAAATCAAAATGACAACCATTTATTCAATTTCTTTGGTGGCTATGGGGGTAGAGTTTTTAATGTATTTTTAAACATCAGTGGATTGGGCGATAATTATATCAATGATTTCAGTTTGATACCCAGACAAAAACATTATGATGCCGTAGAGGATACTACCTACATACTAGGTTTTAATCATTGGTGGGCGACTATTGGATATAAGTTTTATCCGGAAAACACTTTCATCAATCAGCACGGATTTAGTTTGACCACCAATGGAGACCGAACAGCTACCTCTAATGAACTGATTCAAGATAAACATCAATTTTCTTATAAATTTTTGATGAAGAATACGAGTACTTTAGAACTTACTTATTCACATGAAGGTATTAATCTTTTATACCCCTTTTCATTTACTGATGAAGAGCCCTTGCTGGCACAACTGTATAGATTTGATTACGGTCAGATCAAATATGTAACAGATAAGCGTCGTGAAATTAAGTTAACGACTGGATACACTTATGGCAGTTTTTATAATGGTACCCGAACAGAATTTTCTCTGGCAGTTGATTATCGTGTACAGCCATGGGGAAATTTTAGTCTTAATTTTGTTCAAAATAATTTAGTATTCTCAGGAAATCATGGAGCAGAGAAGCTTTTATTATTAGGTCCCAAGGCTGAAATTAATTTTTCTAAGAATTTTTTTTGGACCACTTTTATGCAGTATAATACCCAAAGTGATAATTTTAATATAAATAGTAGACTTCAATGGCGCTATATGCCCATGTCTGACTTATTTATTGTGTACTCTGATAACTACATGGTAGAATATTTTGGTCCACGTAATCGGGGATTGGTTTTAAAATTAAATTATTGGTTTAATTTATAATTGGATATACCGGTTACTAGAGATAAAGGCCAGTCTAATTGAAAATACTTGAGTTTGATCTGATGTAAATCTTCTCTAAACAATACAGACAAATTAAAGAATATCTTCTATTCATGATATTAAAAGCTATAACCAAAACCCTCACTTTTAGTTTCATTAATAGAAAATGAAGAGAAGGTATTTTATTTTTCAATTTTGAGTTATTTGCGGTCAGAATGATGAGCTTACAAAAAAAGATATCAATTTTATACACTACCTTATTTCTGCATTGTGGCCTTTGTCAAACCTTTGACACTACTCTGGCCAATTTCCAGTATTACCAATATCAAGTACCAGAGGAAAAAGTTTATTTATCAACAGACAAAGAAGTGTTTGTTCAAAATGAAAATTTATGGTTCTCTGTCTTTTTAGTCAATGCGAGGACACATCAAACTAGTTCAATCAGTGAACTAGTCTATGTTGATTTACTAGGGCCGAAGGATGAAATTATTTCCTCCTTAGCAATTGATATGAGGTCTCATTTGGGTAAGGGTAGTTTTTTTTTAGCAGACAGTCTCTTTGGGGGTAATTATACAATAAATGCATACACGCATTATATGCGAAACAGCTCCCCAGAATTTATATTTTCGAAAACGGTAGAATTTTTTAATTTAAAACGAAAAAAAACTATCAAGGAACCTGTCACCGATAAACAAGGAATCCACGTTGATTTTTTTCCAGAGGGAGGATATATTCTGGGTGGAGTGCCTAATGCTATTGCATTTAAGATTATTGATGGTTTCGGAAATGGCTTAACTCATAAGGGGGTGCTGATCGATGCTAAAGGAAATAAGGTAACCGAGTTAAATCCTTTAAATTTTGGATTGGGGAAGTTTCAATTTACTCCAGATAGTGATCAGCAGTATCGTGGATTTTTTCAGATTAATGGTAACGATTATTTTTTTAAACTTCCAAAAGTTAAGGATAAAGGTTATCAGCTAACCGTAAGAAGGGCTTTGACTAAAACTCATATTACGGTCAAGGGATCACCAGGAATGAGCTTTGAAAACACCTATCTATTGATGCACATAAGGGGTAATATCATAAAAGTAGTAAAAGCGAATCCTGGGCAAGAGTTTATTTATAATTCCCTGGTTAATGATCAAGTTTCATCAGGAATTATCCATGTTACTTTTTTTAAAGATCGTGTGCCTTTACTAGAAAGACTATTTTACAACGAAAGAGTGACTGATAAAATAAACATAGAAGCTGACGTAACACCAAATATTAAAAAGAGGAGTAAGGTTAATTTTGATTTGAGTGTTTTAGATCCGACAGGGTTAAAATATTCAGGTTCTTTTTCGGTTTCAGTACAAAAAAAGTCTACTGATAGAAATAAAACTAATATTGAAAATTATTTATGGTTGACTTCAGATTTGAAAGGATATATTGAGTCACCAAATTATTATACAAATGCAGTCAATGCGGATCGATTTGAAATGTTAGATCTACTCATGTTAACACATGGATGGAGAAGATTTGAATGGGGCAACGTATTGAATAGGACGTTGCCTCCTATCTCTTATTTCCCAGAAAAGGGATTTACGTTGGAAGGGAAAATCGTCCGTTGGGAAGATCGATCAAAACCTATTCAAGTTGATTTATCAATGATGTTTCTTGAAAACATCACTTTTCAAGCAAGAACGTCAAGTAATGAAGCTGGTGATTTTTGGTTTGAAGGTTTACAGGTTGAAGATACTTTAAATGCAGTGATTCAGACAATCAATAGTAAAAAAGAGAAAAAGGGTAAATCAGGTAAATTAATTAATTCATTTATTGAACTGAAAAAAAAGACATATCCTAAAATAAGAATAAATCATCAAGCTAAAAAAATCGAAAGCAAGGCATTAAATCGTGATTATTTGGATGATATGTTGGAAATTTCCCAAATCAAATCTTCATTTGATGGAGATGTAATTTTTCTAGATGAAGTAGCTGTCGAATCAACGGAAGATAGATCTTCCAATCCTTTTTATAGAGAATATATGCTTTACCGAGAGCCAGATACACGCTTAGTTATGGATTCTATAAAGAGCGGATATGCAAATATCTTTGATGTAATTAAGGGGAGGCTTACGGGTATACAGTTTAGTAAAGATGAAAGTGGAGAGTATATTGCCTTGATTAGAGGTCCTAACTCAATTTCATTAGATAACAACGCAGTTTTTTTACTTGATGGTCAGCAAATTCCATCCTCGGTGATCAGTACTATCAATCCAAATGATATTTCTCATGTTGATGTATTAAAGGGGGTTCGAGCAACTATCTATGGTACCCCAAATGGTGTAATCGCCTTTTACCGAAAGACGGACAGGTCAGGCGCAGCATTTGGTAATACGATGGGTATTCTAAATGTGAAAATGTATGGATATCATCAGCCAGACGAATTTTATGTACCGAATCATAAAAATCCAACGGAAAAAGAAAAGATTAGACCAGACCGACGTGGTACACAGTATTGGTCTTCAAGCATTTCTCTGAGTCAGAACAAAGCAAACTTTTCTTACTACACCTCAGATGACTCAGGGGACTTTGTCGCTTATATTGAGGGATTGACCGATGAGGGTAGATTGATCCGAACAGAGATCAATTTTGAAGTAAATTAATTCAAGCTTGGTACACCATGGCATTTATATTCATGCCTGCGCCCACAGAAGCAAATATGATTTTATCACCTTTTTCGATCTGATGTCCATTTAATTCGTTTTTTAAGATCAAATCCAGTAGGGTAGGAATTGTGGCCACTGATGAGTTGCCGAGCCAAGAAATTGTCATGGGCATCACATCAACAGGAACAGACAGATCATCCTCAAGCTTGTAGAGTCTATTGAGGATGGCATCGTCCATTTTTCCATTGGCCTGGTGGATGAGCACTTTCTTGATCTCACTGAGAGGTATACCACTGCTATGAAGGCAAGCTTGAATGGCTCCGGGTACATGATTTAATGCATATTGATAAAGTTTACGCCCATACATCTTCAGATAAACACCTTCTTTAGTGCCATTTTCGGGCAAATAAGAGCCTCCCATAAAAAGCATTTCTGAATGCTCTAGGGTGTCAGAGCGTGTTTTATGAGCCAAAATACCTGTTGGTATATTGCTTTTTTGAGAGGTCAATAAAGTGGCCCCGGCCCCATCAGCATATATCATGCTATCTCTATCATGAGGGTCAGAAATTCTCGAGAGTATATCTGCTCCAATGACTAAGATATTATGAGCATCTCCCGACTTGATGTAATAATCTGCTTGTATCATTGCTTGAAGCCAACCAGGACATCCAAAGGGAAGGTCATAAGCAACCGTATTTGGATTTACTATATTTAATTTTCTCTTAACGCGAGCGGCCAGACTGGGTAAAATATCTACTCCCGTATTTCCATGTTTTAATTCGCCAAAATTATGAGCAAAAATGATGTAATCAAGCTCTTCACGGTTGACGTCAGATGATTTTAAGGCATCTTCAGCAGCTAACCAACCAAGATCAGATGTACCCATATTATCGTCTGCATAGCGCCTTTGGCTGATGGTCGTAATTTGCTCAAACTTTTCGATGATGTCAATATTAGATTGAGTAAATGTTTGTCCAGAAGTATCCGTAAAATGATTATCTAAGAAGGCATCGTTATGTATGATTTTGGTCGGAATATATTTACCTGTTCCGCAAATAACACTGTACGTTTTTTCTGACATGTCTATTAAAATGTTGTGTGATTGAAAGGCTTGATTCTTTCGGGATCATACAAATACTAATTTTCTCACTAAATTAGTATAAAAAACCTAATTATTCTCAAAAGTGGCCCTGACCTACGAAAATATATTCTTAAATCATATTAATTCTACTTATAATGGAAATTTCTCTAAGTAATTAGCCACATGGAATCCTAAATTTCTGATCTTTTTGGCTTGTTCAGAATTATTATTTAAGCCTGCATTTGTATGATTTAGGTGAATGAAGTAAATTTTATTTTTTTCTTTTAAAGGCATGGATGAAAACAAATCCATAGTTTCACTGATGAAAGGATGAGGGATTTCTGAAATATCTCTATGATTAATTTCATCACTATCTAAAAAAGTGCCATCAATAAAGGCATAATCTATGAGCGTTATTTTTTCAGTGATATCTTCTTCCCATTCATGCCATTTGTCGATATCGGGTATGAATATCGCTGTTTTATTTGGCCCCTCTATTTGATAACCTACCGTTTCTGAATATTCATCCCGGTGAGGGATCAAAAAGGGTTTAACCTTTATTAGAGAATTTATTGGATGATATACTTGATTGTTTAGGGGTTGAATTTCAATATTTTCTTCATTAATCAACTGATTCCAAGGACCATTTTTTTCTAAAAAAAACTGCATTTTGGGCATGACAAATACCTCTGTCTGATGGCTGTTGAAGGCTTCTTTGCCTAAGTACATTAACCCTGAATAGTGACCTATATGGGCATGGGTTAAAAATATTCCATTGGGAATATCGCCCTTTTGGAAAGGAGCAAACATATGCAATGCTTTGAGCTGCTCCGGAAAGTCTGGCGTGGCTTCAAAAATAAAGCTTTGCTCATTGACCGGATCAACCAAGCCCAAACAAGTTACTTTTCGTTGAGGATCTGGGTTTTCCCAAAGTAGGGCACAACACGATTTGGTACAGCCAATATGGGGAGAACCCCCGTCTTGTACATTGCCAAGAACAACTAGAAAAGGAGTTGGTTGTAGATAAGGATTGATTTCAGGCTTTGCTAGGAAATCCATCAATGGCATGTAGATCAAAGATAAAAAAATAATTATTGACATATTTCAGTGATTTAACTCTATGAAAGTATGAAACTAACTAAAAATAGGGCATAAAAAAAGGGTAGTTAAAAACTACCCTCTCGACATTAGTAAAAAAGAAGAATTTAGTTTAATGTAAACAGCCTATCATAGGCTTTACCATTCGTGTACAGTTGGACGGTGTAATGACCTGGCTTTAGCAGAGAGAGATCATAGGCTTGAACTAGATTTACACTTCCTGATAACTTATTTTCTGATATTATATTCCGATCTTCATCAAGAATTGAAACTGTTAACTTTTCATTGTTTAAGGCAAGTAAACTAATATTGAGTTGGGTATCCTTTAACATTATTTGAGGTTTGAAGGAGGTTGTTTTCATTTGGTTAGCAGCACTTACTTTACCATTGATTTTGGTTAAACTTGTAGTCTCGATTTTATAATCGTCTTCTATTTGGAATTCGTAAGCCCCGTCAGGTAATTCCCTTAGATTTAGGGAGCGTTGAAATAGCTCGGCACTAGCAATATCCTCTTGGTAAAGTACCACTCCTCGTTGATCCAGCAATAAGCATTTCGCATCATACTTAATATCTGATAATTGAATAATAAATGAAGAATTATTTGAAGAAATAATTCTTAAATCAATAAGGTAATCAGCTCGTACAAAGTTGATCGATAACAATAAGCATATAATGGATAATCGAATTTTTAAGTTTTTCATTTTGAAACTGTTTTTAGATAAATTGATAAAGCAAAACTACTAGGTTTATTTAGCATCAGACACATCGAAATTTACTTATATATGTTCTATTTTGTCATTTATATTAATTTAATTATAATTTAAGGTTAATTTAAATGACTTTTGGGTTAATTTTGTATTACAAAAATAATCATAGGCTAATGAAGATTTTATGATTTTTACGAATCCTACTTTTGAGAAGATCAGTACCCCACACGGGGGTTCTATTTTAGTAAGGAAATTTTCTTATTTGCCCCGAGATACTCGACCTTATTGGCACTATCATCCAGAGTTGGAGTTGGTTTATGTACATGGGGGCAGTGGGAAGCGTCATATTGGAAGTCATTTATCTTATTTTCAAGAGGGAGAACTTGTTTTGATTGGCCCCAATCTCCCACATCAGGGATTTACCAATAGACTGAGTGGGCACAGTCGTGAAACCGTAGTCCATTGGCCGGCAGATTTTTTAGGACCTGATTTTTTTGATGTTCCAGAGATGGCACCCATCAAACGGATGTTTGAATTGTCCAGAAAGGGTTTAGCCTTCACAGGAAAGACTAAACTTGTGGTTGGAGCCAAGTTAGAAAGGCTTTATGAGTTAAACCATTTTAAACAAGTTACAGGATTACTGGAAATACTTAATGATTTGGCTTTGTCTGATGAATATGTGATGTTGAATGCCGAGGGCTTTTCGTTGGAGGTAGAAGGGCAAAATAATGATCGCATTAACAAGATTTTTAATCATGTACGTGAGCATTTTCAGGAGTTGATTACTTTGACAGAAATTGCGGATTTAGTGAGCATGACTGAGCCTTCTTTTTGTCGTTATTTTAAAAAATTAACAAGTAAAACCTTTATTCAATTTCTAAATGAATATAGATTGGTTCATGCATCTAAGTTATTGGCAGAAAAAAAGATTAGTATCACTGAAGTTTGCTATGAAAGTGGATTTGGTAATTTTTCTCATTTCAATAAGCAGTTTAAGGTTTTTACGGGTAAAACTCCTTCACAATATAGGGCTGATTTAAAAGAGATCATTCAATAGGATAGGATGATTTCCATTTCAAGACATTTTAAACTGACTTTATGGAAGATAGGATAGGGATGCGATTGGGTCAGTGAACCATATAAAGCGCATGTTAATTTTAGAGATAACCTTCGAACAGGCCAAAATTAATCAAATAGAGTCTTAAATCTTAAGAATACGTTCCAGACCTATCGATTTATTTCTTGGATATGAGTTTTCTTATTGAGTGAAAGGACCTTTTGCGATGCTTGAATAACTTAAGATTATTTTTTATCCGTTTTGACCTACTTAGGATAGTCTTAGATAACTATATTCTTTAATTATTATTGATGTAATCTCATCAAAATACGATATAATTGGGTTATAATTTTGACCAAGTTGTGACTTAATTTTTTTTCTGAAACCTCATGAAAGTCTTCTTAAATATGAGAGTTTTTCGATGAAAAAACTGTGATAGAAGAGTCAAAGTAACTGATTTCCATGACTAAAATCATCAATAGCATGAACAAAAACAGGCATAATTTTAGATCATTTTTAATTATGCTTTCTGTTTGGATAATGACTATTCAATCATTGCAGGCTCAAAGCTATGATCCGGAGTTACCCAATAAGGCATTGAAAATTAAGATCAATTTGAACAGTTTTATATTATTTTCCATTGATCATCATCAGAAAAGAGTTCTTGAGATCAATCGAATTTATATGGGACTAGATGCCTACGTTTTAGATCACATATTCCTGCAACGGTCTAAAGCGGTTAATGTTAAAAAAAGAGTATTGACTTATGCGGTTTGAAAAAGAGCTCAGTGAATGGGAAAATGGACCGAAGTACTACCCCATCTGGGTCAATGCGCCAGCACGAATCAATCTTATTGGTGAACATACTGATTATAACTATGGATTTGTCTTGCCTGCAGCTATCGATAAAGTCGCCTATTTTTTAATTCAATTAAGAGAGGATAATCAATGTAAGGTAGAGGCTAAGGATGTCGGAGATCATTTGATTTTTGATTATCAAGATGACCTAAAACCGTCTGCTAAAAATTGGCAAAACTATTTTTTGGGCGTAATGCATTATATGAAAAGTAGCGCTAAGGTAAAGCAAGGGTTCAACTTGGTGTTCGAGTCCGACATCCCTACAGGTGCTGGGATGTCTTCTTCTGCGGCGCTGGCTTGCGGTTTTGGTATGGCTATAAATGAGGCCTATCAATTGGGTTTGAGCAAGCAAGAAATTGCCGAAATCGCGCAACTTGCAGAGCACCATTTTGTAGGTGTCAAATGTGGAATTATGGATCAGTATGCCTGTATGTTTGGTATGGAGGGTCATGCACTGAAACTTGATTGCAGGACGCTTCAGTATCAATATCAAAAAATTCAATTAGATGATTATCATCTTGTTCTGATCGATTCTAAAGTCAAACATGAGCTCACCTCAACAGAGTACAATAAAAGGAGGGAGGAGTGCGAAAGGGTAGTTTCAACTTTCAAAAAACAGGATTCTGCCATTGCTACTTTGAGAGATGTAACGCCAGAACATCTTGCGAATTTCGGAAAAGCCTTGGATTCGGTTGCTTTTAAGCGATGTGACTATGTGATCAATGAAAATAGAAGAGTGGTTGAGGCTTGCCAGGCACTGCATAAGAATGACCTTCAATTATTTGGGGCATTGATGTATCAATCCCATAAGGGCTTGGCCCATGATTATGAGGTAAGTTGTAAAGAATTAGATTTTTTGGTGGACGCAGCAAGACAATGCGGTCATATTATTGGGTCAAGAATGATGGGAGGAGGTTTTGGTGGCTGTACCTTAAATATCATAGCGAAATCAAATGCTCAGGAAGTGGTCAACTCCATACTCTGTAGCTATAAAGAAAAGATGGGTATGGACGGGGAATCATATTTTATTGAAATCAAAGAGAGTTGTAAAATATTGAATAGAGGAGCCTAAGATTGTTAAAATCATAAATGATTATTTTCGCTTTAAAGGGAAATCTCTCATCTTAGTTTAATTTCGCAGATTGATTGTAATAACTTCATTATGAGTTATCAGAACATATTTGTTATTTATATCAATAAGATAAGTGTCCAAACTTTAAAGTTTGATGGTCTGCTAGGAAACCATCAGAATGTACGTTAGGTTGATGAAATCTTTTAAATCTGGACTATGTACGAGTGATTATTTTATGAAAGTTAGAAATTTGAGGAATATTAATTTTTATTTAAGACTAGCTTTGTACTTTGTTTTTAGCAGCTTTGCTTGAAAAGTAATTGGGTATTAAAATGGATTTGTTTTTAGTCATCTGTGGTGCGTTGATTTCGGTAATGAATCCTTTGGGGACCGTGCCCATTTTTGTGGGGTTAACGCAAGAGCATACGACATCAGAAAGAAATAAGATTGCCTTTTGGGCCTCTTTCAATGTTTTGGTTATATTATTGATCTCTTTTTTCGCAGGTAAATTTATTTTAATATTTTTTGGAATTACCTTAAACTCATTAAAAATTGCAGGGGGATTGATCATTATTTTTTCGGGTTTTTCTTTGTTGACAGGAGCCTTTGCCAAATCTAAAGGTATGAGCAAAGATTCAGTACAAGAAGACATTAATACCCGTCCAGATATTTCATTAACACCTTTGGCACTTCCTATGATTGCCGGGCCAGGTGCTATATCATTACTGATTATGTTTAATCAAGAGCATACAGGATTAGTCAATGTCATGATCATCTTGGCGGCCATCGTTATTTCAACTCTTTTCGTTTTCCTGATACTCAGAAGCTCTTTTGTGATTGTTAAAGCAATGGGCGCCTCAGGGATCAATGCGTTGTCAAGAATCATAGGCTTTATTGTTATCGCTATTGGGGTTGAGTTCATTACGGTTGCGATAACGAGTATCTTTCACATCAAATAGACTTATCTTCTCATCATCCTAGCACGCGTCCTGGGGTAGGTGGGCTAGTTCTTAATCAGTCAAAGGGGGGATTCATAAAACGAAGAATATATGGAGACATTCAATTATTTAATTCTGAATTTTCTTCTGGTGTCAATAATCTTGAACGAATGATAAAACGAACACCCATAGGGATCTCAAGAGAAAAGCTAGCGCCTCTTCCTTCAGTCACATCAACGGTAAGATGGGTATGCTTCCAGTAGTCAAATTGATCTTGATTCATATAATAATTGATACCATTTAACTGACCTAATAGGATATCACTTTCATCCAAATACATTTCTCCTTCTTCAAATACCATAGGTGAAGACCCATCACAACATCCGCCGCTTTGATGAAAAATCAAGTCTCCGTACTTGGCTTTGAGTTGATCTAATATTGAAGTGGCTGCTTCTGTAATGGCCACACGTTTATAATTCATATTTTTAAGTTTAATAAGCGAGGCAGTTTCCTTAGAAAATGCCTCGCTTATACTAGGTTTAAGAATTAAAAGAATCCTAATTTATTTTTGTCATAAGAGATCAGCATGTTCTTGGTCTGACGATAATGATTCATCATCATCAAGTGAGTCTCTCTTCCAAATCCTGATTTTTTATAACCTCCAAATGGGGCATGTGCCGGATAGGCATGATAACAATTAACCCAAACCCGACCTGCCTTGATCGCACGTGGAATTTGATACAATTGGTGCGCATCTCTAGACCAAACACCAGCGCCTAAACCATAAAGGGTATCATTGGCAATTTCTAAGGCTTCTGCTTCATCTTTGAATTTGGTTACCGCCACGACTGGGCCAAAAATTTCCTCTTGAAAAACACGCATTTTGTTGTGTCCTTCCAAAATGGTAGGCTGTATATAGAACCCATTGGCCAAGTCTCCATCTAAATGAGAAGCAGCACCTCCCGAAAGGACCTTAGCGCCTTCTTCTTTGCCTATCTCTAGATAGGAAAGTATCTTTTCATATTGATCATTGGAGGCTTGTGCACCTACCATGGTGTTGACATCATAGGGATTGTCTTGAATGATGGCTTCTGTGCGTTCGATAACTCTTGCCATAAAGGCATCATAGATATCCTCTTGAACTAATAATCGAGAAGGGCAAGTACATACTTCTCCTTGATTAAAGGCGAAGAGTACGGCTCCTTCAATGGCTTTGTCTAAAAAAGCATCATCAGCATCCATGACAGAATTAAAGAAGATATTAGGGGACTTTCCGCCTAACTCCATGGTTACAGGATTTAGATTTTTAGAAGCATATTGCATTATCAACTGACCCGTGGTGGTTTCTCCCGTGAAAGCGATTTTGTCAATACCCGAATGTGAAGCCAATGGTTTGCCTGCCTCAGGCCCAAAGCCGTGAAGAATATTCACAACACCTGGAGGGAAGACATCGGCTATTTTCTCCACGAGTAGTGTAGCTGTAGAGGGTGTTTGTTCTGCTGGTTTTAAGATGACACAGTTGCCAGTCGCCAATGCTGGAGGCAGTTTCCAAGACAACATGAGCAATGGAAAATTCCAAGGGATGATTTGTCCGATAACACCAAGGGGTTCTTTGAGGTTTAAAGAAACGGTATGGATGTCAAGTTCGGACATAGAACTTTCTTCAGCTCTTATGGCTGATGCGAAATAGCGCCAATGATCAACACTCAAAGGAATGTCTGCGTTTAAGGTTTCTCTTATTGGCTTTCCGTTGTCACAGGTTTCTACCAAAGCGAATTCTTCTAAGTTGGCTTCAATGATATCCGCCACTTTATTAAGCAAGCTCGCACGCTCGGCTGCTGAGGTATTGCCCCAGGCTTCTTTGGCCTTATTGGCTGCGATTACTGCATGATCTATATCGTCTTTTTGAGATCTTGGATATTTTGCAATCAGGGTATTGTCGATAGGTGAATTATTTTCAAAATATTCATTCCCAACGGGAGGTACAAATTTCCCACCAATGAAATTTTCGTACTTTTCTTTAAATTTTGGTTTTTTATAGTCCATCTTAAAGCTTTTGATAAAAATTAATCCTACTCTATTATAGATTTTCGGATGCCTCTATACTGATTATTACTGTTAGAGATAATTTATATATCATCACATGTCACAGATCAAGTGCCTATATTTAATTTTACAAAAATTAATGCAGTATATGCCATAGATAGAGAAGTTAGATATCTAATGATAAGTATTGAATTTATTGAAAATATAATCAAAATAAGGGTTTTATTTATCTTTTTTTTTAAAATTCGTAATTATATATCATAATAATACAATTTTAATTAATTAGATAACTTTGAAGTTCAGGACTATTCTTACTCCTCATCGATTCAATACATCATCCAGAAACAATCTAGCCAGTCTGTGATCATATGAAAAATTAAGCCCACTGCGATGATTCTAGTTTTACGCCAGAAAAGAGCTAAAATATAGATTGAGATCGCCCAGTAGCTGTGAAGTAGATGAAATCCTACACTGCAGCGATCGCTCACAAATACATTAGGAAACATGAGTAAATGATCTAAATCAACAGTCATGGTAAGTAAAAGTATGAGCCAAACTTTGGGCCAATGTGTTCTAAAAAAAAACCATGCAATAAGGCCTGGAGCTAAAATATGCAATATGTAATGGACGATGATTTGAAGCAAAATGAATTAATGATTAGATAAGCAATTTATTTTATTGGATGGGGGGAAGAGCATATTGGGAATTTGATGGACGCATTCTTATTTGATTTGATTAAATTTAAATAGAACCAAAGAAATTTAGGATGAAAGCGTTGCTAAATGTATTATTTATTTGTTCCGGATTTTTAATTTTTGCTCAAAAGGGGTTGGATGATTTTTTATCTTATTCATTCCCATCCCATCTCAAGGCAGCCGACCACATAGGTAAGATTGCATGGGTAGTCAATGAGAAGGGCATTCGTAATGTTTATTCGGCTCAAGCTCCGGCATATAAGGCCGTAAAGGAGACTCAGTATTTTTTAGATGACGGGATTGAGATCAGCCAGCTATTATTTTATGGAGCTGATCTTATTTTTGTGCGGGGAAGTGTCCCCAATAGGGAAGGGGAGTTTCCCAATCCTTATTTAGACGTTAAAGGGACTGATCAAGCTATTTTTTTATCTAGTAATAAAAGAGTTCAGAAACTAACGGAAGGTAGTGGACCCTTGCTTAGAGGTGAGGTCATGTGTTTCATTAATAAAGGTCAAATCTATGAATATGATTTTACCGAGAAATTAGCCCGACAACTCTTTATCACTCGGGGACAAATTGGATCCCTTCGATTGTCTCCTGATGAAAATAAATTAGCTTTTATAAGTCATAGAGGTGATCATGCCTTTCTGGGTATTTATGATTTCAACGATCAGAGCATTACGTATCCAGATCCAACCGTAGATATCGATAGTGATCCGGTTTGGTCTCCCGAAAGTAATCAGATCGCTGTATTGCGAAGGCCTTATGATCCACGCTTAATGTTTATTTCTAAGTTAGCGGCACAGCCCTTTTCAATCCGACTCATCAATATTGAGGATGGGAAAAGTAAAACCTTGTGGCAAGCTGATGAAGGTAAGGGGAGCGCATTTTATGGATTATCTAGTGGGCAACAGTTGTTTTGGATGCTGAATAATGAAATTATATTTCCATGGGAAAAAGAAGGCTGGTTACATTTATATGCGGTCTCAACTAAAGAGGGGAAAGCTAAGCTATTAACATCTGGCAATTTTGAAATACAGCATGTGAGTCAATCTCCGGATCGATCCTTTCTTTTATTTTCGAGTAATCGAGGGGATCTCAATCGTCAGCATATAGGAAAATGGAAAGACTCAAAAATAACGCAAATCACGAAGGGGAAGGGAATTGAATGGTCCCCTGTGAGCGATGGGTTGGGAAATAATTTTGCTTTAGGTTCTTCCGGTCTAGAGCCTGCGGCTGTGAAGCGTTTGGAGCAAGGTAAAATAAATACTATTTTTTCTTCTGAAGATTATCCCAGCTCAGATTTAACATTACCTGAGGCAGTAGTATTTTCAGCGGTAGACGATGTCAAAATTCATGGACAGTTGTTTTTACCAAAAGGATTAAAAACCGATCAGAAAAAACCAGCCTTATTATTTTTTCATGGGGGGTCAAGAAGACAAATGTTATTGGGCTTTCATCACCGTGATTATTATCATTATGCTTATGCGCTGAATCAATATTTGGCTTCGAAGGGATATGTTGTGCTGTCGGTCAATTACCGCAGCGGTACGGGTTATGGCTTGAAATTTCGAGAAGCGCTGAATTATGGGGCAGGAGGAAATAGTGAATTTAATGATGTCCTTGCAGCAGGTCTTTTTTTACAAAACCATCCCAATGTAGATGTGACTAAAATAGGTTTATGGGGAGGTTCTTATGGTGGATACCTGACAGCTATGGGGTTAGCAAGAGCCTCAGATATGTTTGCTGCAGGCGTTGACATTCATGGCGTTATGAACTGGAATGTAATCATCAAAAATTTTATGCCGAGTTATGAGGCCTTGGAACATCCTGATTTTGCCAAATTAGCCTACGATTCAAGTCCAATTGCCCATATGGATACCTGGCGTTCTCCCGTTTTACTTATCCATGGGGATGATGATCGAAATGTGCCCTTTAGCGAATCAGTTGATAAAATAAAGGCTCTTCGAGAAGAAAAAGTCTACTATGAGCAATTGGTTTTTCCTGATGAAGTTCACGGATTTTTGTTACATCAGAGCTGGATTGATGCCTGTAAAGCTACGGTCGATTTTTTCGACCGTATGCTGGAATAGTTTTATTCCCAAAAGCCGACTCCTCAAACAATCTTCTCTTTATCCTCAAGTAAGGCTTCATCTAAATCATATCCTTCGACTTGTACGATTTCTTGCTTGGCTTGATCCCAATCTATTCTGCGACCTAGTTTGTAGGACAGACCACCCATATGTGAGGTCATGGCCTCTTCAAATCCTTCTTTTATATTACAACTTGGGGTCCCACCATTTCTAATACAACTGAGCCATTCTCGAATGTGCAAATGGGTAGAATCCACACGTTTACCATCTCTATAAGTCCAAAGAAGTCCTTTGTCAGCGAAATATTTAGCTGTGGCAGAAGTAACTCCATCTACACTTCCTGAGGCGGGGTCATATTGATAGATAGGGACATTAGGATCCATTTCTTCGGATACTATTTTTTCCTTAAATTTGGTGGATTTACCATCCGCATAAATGGTCAAACTGTTCCCTACTTCCATGGTGGCATCATGACCCATGAAAGCGGTTGTTCTACCATATTGGTTACCTAAAGTAGCACTGTAAACCATAGTCATACCCTTTTCTTTTCCTGCCGTTTGACTGGAACCCGTTGAGAAATCAGGAAACTCCATATTTACCTGCATAACATCAGGAACATTTCTACCATCTTTATGGGTATAAATGCCACCTGAGGCGACCACAGAGCTAGGAATTCCCATTTTCAAGATACAATTTACGCGATCATAATCATGGGACATAAGATCTCCGGAAAGGCCGGATCCATAAGCCCACCATTTTCTCCAACGGAAAAAATGTTCAGCATTGAAAGGAACCATAGGGGCACTCCCAATAAACTGTTTCCAATCGACGGTATTGGGATTGGCTTTTTTGTGAATGGGATATTGCCATGCCCCATTATCATCATTACGATTGGTATTGGCTTGAATCAGCGAAACATGGCCAAGTATATTCTTTTTAACTATGTCTTGGGCGGTTAAGAAACTTTGTGTTTGCCTGTGTTGGTGACCAACTTGAAAGACCACGTTTGAGGCTTCAACAACATCTTTGAGCTCGTAAGTCTCTTTGATATTATGGGTCATTGGCTTCTCTACATAGACATGCTTTCCTGCTTGCAAGGCCGCGATGGCAATAGGTGCGTGCCAATGATCAGGCGTGGCAATGATAACGGCATCAACCACATCACTTTCGACTAATTCTTGATGCGTTTTGAATCTTTGAACCTTCACTTCGTCTGTACTGAAAGAGTCTATCGCATCTTGTGCTCGCAAATCAAAAAGATCACAGACGGCCGTGATGTTAACGTTGAGGTGCTCTTGTTCTAAAAAGGAAGCCAAACGGGTGTCCTTAGGATTCTTTTTGGCAGCTTCAGCCATACTTGCGAGCCAACTTTTCTGACCAAAACCTAGTGCTCTGCATAAATGGGGACCTCTGATACCAAAACCGATGATTCCAATTCTAATGGGATCTCCCGCCATAGGACCTGAAGGTGGTGGCGGTGAGGCATTGATATTTAATGTCTTTAGAATAGAATCTCTGGCTTGTGTATTATTAACTCCTTTACTAGCACCGGCCCACCAAACACTCCCTACGATAGGTACACCGGCAATTCCTTTCAGTAGGTCCCTTCGAGACCAATTACTCTTTTTATCTTCTGACATGACTATTTGGTTTTGGGATTTAAAAGATTTTTTTTCAATGAATGAAGTCCAAAATAAGTACCTGTAGGCATTTGATAGAGGACAAAAAGGGCAGCGGCTTCAATGAGGTTTTTATTAATGATCCAATAAGAGCCTTCTGTACCCGCTTGAGAGGAACCTGGTAATGCCGGATGTGCTAGGTAGTACATAAGGAGCAAGAAAATCCCAAAAACCGAACCGATCCGTTCAAAATAACCCAGAAGTAAGGAAAGACCCACCACCATTAGGCAGAAAATATTAAGATTATCCGCTAAATGAATCATACCATCACCCGAGAGCCATTGAAATAGTGGAGTCAATAGTTCAGCGCTTGACAGGTAGGCTTTGGAGGTCCATGCTGGATTATATAGTTTTAAAACGCCTTCATATAAAAAATGCCATCCTATTAGGATGCGTAAAAGGACCAGGCTATTGCGACCCGTTTGGCTGAAATTGATATCTGTTGTCATTTGTAATTACTAAAGTAAAGGTTTCATGCGGGCTTATTAGAAGCAAAGATTTTTAAATTATAAATATAGGAAAATAAGGACGAATTAAAGCTGAATAATCAATTGAAAATGAATTTTTATTAGATTTCATTGAAAATCTTAACAGTGGTCAGTTATGTTAGACGTAAATAAAAGCAAATCTTTTATTTTTATTTTTTGAAAGAAAGATAGAAATATCTTCAGTTACTTATTGGCCCTGTGACATGATCGCATTACCCGTTAAAAAAAATTCAGAAGCAATTAAAGCGGATTTTTTTTAATTTTGGATGGTGATTTTTTTAATTTGAATGATAATATATTTTTGTAATATAGGTGTATGTTCGAGAGGGACTTATCTTCTCACCGATGCTTACATTGCGATTGTACTCATTTCTTATGCTTAATATTTAAGAGATTTTAAATCCACATAGTAATTGAAGAGCCTCATTTTATTTTTATTGGTCTTAATTTTAGGAATAGCGTTTTCTAGTGGAATAATAATTTTTATTTTAGATGAAAGATTACCTGAATCAAAAGAAAGTCAAGAGGCCCTTTGGTTGGCTGAAAAAATGTCAGAATCTATGAATAAAGTAGCATATGATAGCTTGCGTTTTATTTCTTGGCAATATGGATCCCATTACTTTGATTGGAACAAAAAAGAGGATTCGGTAAAAGTCATTTGGGCTGATATTGAAGTAAATGTATCGACCGAAACCCTAGAGGGAATGGCTTATCAAGGGGGCATCATTTTGATAGGTGATCAAAATAAAAAAGCAGTCAATCAGGCCATTCAGTATTTTAATAATGACTCTTTTTGGCTGGTGGCACCCTATAAATTAAATGACCCAGGTGTCATGCTAAGTAGCGTAAAGATCCCGAAAGGATATGGATTATTGGTTACCTATACGCAAGGAGGGTCAACGCCTGGAGATACTTATCTTTGGCTATTAGATGAGAATTATTTTCCAAGAGGTTGGAAAATGTGGGTAAAAATGCTTCCCATAGGGGGTGTAAAAAGTAAATGGATGGGATGGGAAAAAAAAAAGGCGCTTGGTTTCCTGGAAATTTTGAGACACTTAATTGGTACAAAAAGGAGGTTAAAGATTTAGTGGTTTATTGATGGATAAAGTATCGATACATCAAAAAATGATTGTTGTTAAATCGGCAGATATAGATGAACTAAATCATGTGAATAATGTAGTCTACCTCAGTTGGGTACAAGATATTGCCAAAGAACATTGGCAGATCCGTGCTTCTCAGGAAATTATAAATCAATACAAGTGGGTGGTGGTAAATCATAAGATCACTTATAAAAAGCCATTAAAGATTCATCAAAAAGCATTTATAAAAACACAAGTTTTTGACAATGCTAAAGGAGCATTGTGGGGTCGGATGGTTTGGATATATGATGATAGTGAAGTCCTCGTGGCCGAAGCCAACACGCAGTGGTGCTTGGTCGATACTCAATCTTTTAAGCCTAGGCGAATCACCGATGAGATTAAATCTATTTTTTTAGCTTATGAATAAAAGCGTAGTAATTACGGGAGTATCGACAGGGATCGGATATCAGCTTTGTATTGATTTGATTTCCAAAGGCTATATGGTATTTGGAAGTGTCAGGAAGCCAGAAGATGGTCAAAGACTTTCTGATAAATTTGGAGCTACTTTCATTCCGCTATATTTCGATATTACAGATCATGCGGCTATTGAAAAGGCAGCTTTAGAAGTAGAAAAGAGATTGAACGGTTCTACCTTAACAGGACTTTTTAATAATGCTGGATTGGCTGTAGCAGGTCCGCTATTACACCTTTCAGTAGCTGATTTAAGACATCAATTCGAAGTAAATGTTATTGGTCTGATAAAGGTATCTCAGGTGTTTTCAGGTGTTCTAGGGATAAAAAATCAGAGGCCAGGCACGCCTGGTAGAATAGTAATGATCAGTTCTATTAATGGTAAAATTGCCATGCCTTTTATTGGTGCTTATTGCGGATCTAAATTTGCTTTGGAAGGATTGTCTCAAAGTCTTAGAACCGAATTGAATATTTATGGGATCAAGCTTATTGTAGTTGGTCCCGGTCCAATAAAGACCCCTATTTTTGACAAGACGATATTGAAAGCTACCGAGGAGTTTAGCGATACGCCCTATGAAAAGGCCATGAATGCATTTCTGAATAAGTTTGTTTTGAAGACCATTAAGCGAGCGATGACACCTGAAGTCTTGTCTGAGCGGATTATAAAAATATTTGAAAGTGCGTCACCAAAGAGCAATTACATCATCACAAAACATCACTTCTTCAATTATACTTTGCCTAATTGGATCTCTGTGGGATTTCTTAACGCTTTTTTTATCAGAACCTTGGGGTTGAAAAGACAGAAAAAAAACAATTGATTTAAACTAAGGTCACTTCAAATATACTTTTCAAAATCATTTAAGGAAACATAGAATGAAAAATCTAATTTCTTTTTAACCCATTGATTATCAATAATTTTTATAGAAGTTTTCTGTTCATTTATTTGAGGTGGTGGGCTACCTAGCGCTATTGAGGCGCGCGAAAAAAAATCTTTTCGCGAAGGGTGTTCATTGGCGCAGGCGTTAAAAACTTCGTCCCACACTTGATGGACGATGATTTTCTCGATAATACCCAGGCAGTCATTAAGGTGAACGAGATTCACGGTACCGTTTGGATTGCTGAGGACTTTTTTGGCAAACCAATGTCCTGGGTGCCTGCGCTGGTCAAATAGACCTGCAAGTCTGATGATGGTGCTTGGATTCTCAGAATTCCGAATGACATGTTCAATGGCTGAAAAGGGATGTTGTGCATCCAAGGCATTTTTTTCATTGATGGGCTCCTTACTAGGTAAGTATACGGCCGTAGAACTGGTATAAATTACTTTAACTTTAGATGGAAGGGTTTTCATCAAATGTTCGAAAGGCTTTATTTCTTTTAAAGGAATCGCAATCACCAGTACATCTGTTTGTAAAAAGTCAACCCACTGAGGCTCCTCTTCTGCTAGTTTGATGAGGTAGGGGATGATCCCTATGTTCTTCATAACTTTCATTTTCTTTTGGGAAGTGGTCGACCCTTTGATCTGATGTCCCTGTTGGACCAATTGTCTGGCCAAGGGTAAACCCAACCAACCGCAACCTAGGATGCTAATGCAATAATTGGAATGATTCTTTTTAATTGCAGTCAAGTTTTTATTTAATAAAATCGATCGGTTTTTTCATCTCTCCTGGCTAAATCAACTGACTGAGTAATTCCATTCATGGCGATATAGACACCTTTTTTAAGACTGTTTGCCGCTCCAATAGCCGTCCCAATATTTAAAGCAGCATCGCTATTGGTGAATCTTTCGGGCCGCAGGGCACCGGTAAGGATGATTAGTTTTTCGGTTACTTTTTTTTCTAGAAATTGGCCGGTTTCAATTAAAGTATCGGTTCCATGGGTGATGATAAAAATAGAGGATTTATGATTTTGGATTAATGCTACCAACTGATTTCTATCTGCTAGATCAATTTCTAAACTGTCTTTTCTGAAAGCCGTGATAATTTCATATTCAAACGAGGGATTCAGTTTTTCCAAAAGGCGCAGGGTGGCCGGATCACCTATTTCAAAGGCCCATCCGTTTCTTGTTTTTGGATAATCTTTATCAATGGTCCCGCCAGTTTGAATGAAAGTTATGTTCAATGTGCCCAATGGATTTGATTAATCTTTGACACGATTGAAAGCAAAGGCTTTTAGCATCCATTTAGGTAAGGGCTTGCTAACCGTCCTTGCTTTTAAATTCAAGCTCCATCCCATTTTTTTGAGAATGGGAACTTTGTGAGTTTCCACAAATTCGATGAGGGCGCCATCGGGATCTTCAATATATGAAAAGAAGCCAGCAGCTTCACCCATATCAAAAGAAGCCCCATCTTGAGCGGCACTGCTGTCAACCGTAAAAGCACATCCTTTGGCTTCGCAATGCTTTCTTAAAGCGTCTATGCCGTTGACATCAAAACATAAGTGTATGAATCCTAAATCGCCCCAAAATCGGTCTTGGAAAATTTTGATTTTTTCCGCGTGTTGGGATTCAAATAGTTCTATTTCACTGGATCCGAACAATTCTGAAAAGGCGCCTGCTCTTGCTTGAGAATGTGTGAGAATGGCTCGTTTGTATTTCCCTGCTTTTAGGGGCAGTCCTTGTAGATCATCATATACATCCTCGCCTTCATATAGTACCAAGTCGTAGCCTAAAATATCTTGATAAAAAGAGATGGACTTGATTAAGTCTGTACAGCCAATGGTCACACCATAAGTTGATCCTGTATGTTTTTTTTCATTTTTGAACCAGGGTGCCTCTTGCTCTATGATATCAAAAATATTTCCGTTTGGATCACGCAGGTAAAAATGCCAAATTCCTCTAGGATCAATCATTAACTCACCGATCAAATCCAAACCTTCTAATTTAAAGTATTGGTAAGTCTTTTGGATATTTCGAGTACGAATTTTGGCACAAAAAATACCCAAATCACCTAATTCTATTTCTTGCTTCGGTGGTTGAGGAGTTCGTTGGGTATACTGCCATATCTCAAAGCCACCACCGCCTTGTAAATTGAGTGCCAACGCCGCATACCTCTCGCGAGGTTCACCTCCGGTGTAGGGCAGCATATAATGTGCGATAGCAGCATCTTCAAAAACACGAATATCCATACCAAAATATTTACGGTACCATTTCCATGATTTTTTCACATCGGTTACTCCAATGCCTATTTGCTGAATACCACTGATGACCACTGAGTTCATTTTTTTTTTTAAGATTTCGTTGCTACAAAAAAAGGGCTTTAAAATATCTAATACAAATTCGTAAATTATTATCTAATTCGTCTTTGAATACGACCATTTTTTCATAATATAGCACGATAGATGGAGAGTTTTATTGTATCGGCAAGGAAATACAGGCCTTTAGGGTTTGAAGAGGTAGTAGGTCAAAGTCATATTACCACTACTTTAAAGAATGCAATTGAGCACAATCAATTGGCACAAGCATTATTGTTTTGTGGTCCTCGAGGGGTTGGAAAAACTACATGTGCCCGTATTTTATCCCGAATGATCAATGGATTTGAAGCTCAAAATGGGGATGCAAATACGTCCAATTTAAACATTTATGAATTAGATGCGGCATCCAATAATTCAGTGGAGGATATTCGCAATTTAATTGATCAGGTGCGCTATCCCCCTCAGGAAGGTAAATACAAAGTTTATATTATTGATGAGGTACACATGTTGTCTAATCAGGCGTTCAATGCCTTTTTAAAAACACTCGAAGAACCACCCTCATATGCCATCTTCATATTGGCTACCACAGAAAAACACAAAGTTATTCCGACGATCTTGTCAAGATGTCAGATTTATGATTTTAAACGTATTGAAATCGAAGATATTGTTGGCCAATTAAAGAAAATAGCTAAGGAAGAAGGGATTAGTTATGATGATGATGCCTTGCATTTAATTGCACAGAGGTCGGATGGGGCTTTGAGAGATGCGTTGTCTATGTTTGATTTGATTGTCACCTTTTCTTCAGACAAAAAAATCACTTATCAAAAAACGATCACTCATCTACACATTCTTGATCATGATTATTATTTTAAGCTGTCTGATCTTTTTATTGAGCAAAATTTATCCGCAACATTGGTGCTGTTTGATGAAATACTAAAAAAAGGGTTTGATGCGCACAATTTTCTGATCGGTTTGGCTCAACATTTTAGGGATGTATTGGTGTGTCAAAATCCAGCAACCTTAGTCTTGTTAGAAGTTTCGGAGAATGTTAAGAATAAGTTTAAAGATCAAGCTGAACGGTCATCTACTTCATTTTTGCTTTCGGGATTGAATATGATTAACCAATGTGATCAGGGTTATAAACAGAGTAAAAACCAAAGGCTTCACATAGAACTTTGCCTGATGAAGCTGTCCCAACTTGATCGAGCCTTCAAACTTTCAGCATCTGAAAAAGGAGAAAAAAAAAGTCCTGACTTAGATGATCGGTCATTATTCCATCAAAAAATTGATTCGAAAGAGCTAGCTGAGGGAAAAAGAGAAAAGCAAGATCAATCGATGCCTAAAGAAGTCTCTGAGACGTCATCTCTCGTTCAAAAGGAGACTCCATCTATTTTTAATAAGAATAAAACTGAGTCATCGATAGCGATTGGTGAAGTCAAGGAAGACAAAAAGACCGAGCCAGTGAGGACAGAGAAATTTGTTGCACCTTACTTAGAATCAGAGTCTGAAAGCTCACCCCCAACACAGAAAGAGACCCCATCCATTTTTAATAAGAATATAACTGAGTCACCCGTAGAGCGTCAAGCGATCAAGGAAGATGATAATACTGATCCAGTGAAGAGAGTGGAATCAGCTGTGTCCTCGTTAGAATTAAAGCCTGACAGCTCACCCCCAACACAGAAAGAAACTCCTTCAATTTTTAAGAAAAAGAAAGATCAGCGATCCAAAGAAGTCAAGGAAAAAATACTGAAAAATGAAGCATTTACAGAAGGAGAACTTCAAGAGGGCTGGAAGAATTTTATTGAATTACGTAAAAAGAAAGTGATAAGTGAAATGGAGCAACTCATTTTGACGCGTAAAATAACTAAAAAAGACATGAATGCTCTTATCGTATTGAATAGCTCTTTAGAGCTTGCGATATTGGATCGAATTGAAGTTGAGTTAGTGAATTTTTTACGGGAAACTTTATCCAATGATCAGTTGATTGTTCATAAGGAGGTTAAAGAAGATCCTAAAAAAGACAAACTTTATACCAGCAAGGACAAATACGATTTTATGGTAAAAGAGCAGCCCTTGCTTCAAAAACTAAAGGATAAGTTGGGGCTAGATTTTGAGTATTAGTTAGGGCAAACTTTGAGCTTGTCTCCGATCATTACTACATCATTGGTGCGCCTGTTGAGTTGCATTAAGTACTTGACAGTCATATTATGTTTAACCGCAATACTATAAAAAGAGTCTCCTGCTTGCACTGTATAAATATTGGATTTGCTCGCTTTAGGTGGTCTTTTTCGAGTCGAAAAAATATATAATTCTTGGCCGATGTTCAAGGTATCATTTTCATTGATTTCATTAAATGTTCTTAGGTCTTTTACTGATACATTATATTTTTTAGCAATAGACCAGAGCGATTCTCCTTCCACCACAGTATGAATATTTTTGACTGTCGATATTTTTTTTTTCACTGTTGTAGAGGTTTGAATGATTTTATCTGACTTTTCTGGTTGCTCTTCAATGTCGATCGTAGCAGTATTCATTTCTTTTTTTTGTTCTTTCTTATGGTATTGAATGGGTGTATTTTTAGGTCTTTTCGCATTGAGCCATAAAACCCTATCAATTTCTATTTTTTCATTTGAGGTTATGCGATTCATGGTCATTAATTTATTTAGTCGTAGGGCATAGTTCTGGGAAATGGACCAAAGGGTTTCTGATTTTTCTACGATATGAAAACCAATTTTCGATTTCGATTTTTTTGACTCGAGATAGTAAATAGTATTCGCTTTTATTGGATCCTGAGGATTGAGGTCATTGTATTTGATAAGCAGTTTGATTGAAATCCCTGCTTCTGCAGCAAGAGAATTAAGGTTATTAGAATTACCTGATAAAATAACCTTTAAGTCATTAAATTTCAGGTTCTTTGAATTGACATCTGAGAGGCCTGGCACCATTTCAAAAGGATATATTTTTTCTTCAATCTTGGTCCTTTCTACAGCTGGTTTAGATTCAATCTCTGCTACGACTTTGGACAACATTTTGTTTTTGACTTTTTGCTGAGTAGGAATTAATACGACATAGGTTTTGTCTTCAGGAATTTCTCCAGTACGGATCCATTTATTGTATGTTTTGATCAAATCCACATCAAGTTCAAATTCCTTGGCTATCCAACTTAGATTTTTATTCGCCCCCTTTTTGAATTCAATCAGAGATAAGTTCTGAGAATGCTTGTCATTGATCCGATCTTGAAAGGCGATTTTATGAGCGATGAACTTCTTCACATACCAATGGGTAGAAGAATTAATTTCTAACCTTCTAGCGCCATAATTTGATTTATTCATGTATTTGCGAGCACCCCCCATCCCTGCTTGATAGGCAGACATGGCATAAATCCAATTGTCTACTAAGAAATTGTGTCTTTTCAGATACGTTGCAGCTCCACGAGATGAAGCGACGATATTTTTTCTTTCGTCTATATGTTTGTCTACGCGTAAACCTACTTCACGCGCTGTGAAATCTTTGAATTGCCAAAAACCAACGGCATCAGCAGAAGATATCGCATCAGAGACCAAGCCACTTTCCTGAATAGCAAGGTATTTAAAATCTTCAGGAACCCCTTCTTCCTTGAAAACGCGTTCTATAACAGGAAAATAAAGCAGCATGCGGTCCACTTTCATTTGATAATACTTAGGACTACTGGTAAGGGAATTGACTTGCTGTTGAATCTCAGCCATCACATTTCTCGACAAAACAAGTTTCATGTTACCAAAATTAACTTCTTTGGTAACCACAGGTGTACCATTGGCTCTAATTGTGAATACATGCAGAAGGCATATTATGAAGAAATTAATTTTCATTTTTTTCTCAGGATCATTAAACCGTCACGAATGGGAAGTAAAAGATTATCAACCCTCGTGTCTTGATGAACAAAATTGTTAAATAATTTCAAAGACTTTGTTTTTTTATCTGTTTCATTTTCATCAACAACTTTTCCGTCCCACAATACATTATCGACAATAATAAAACCTGTGGGCTTTAATTTAGGGAGTACCATTTCATAGTAGGTCAAATAATTCTCTTTATCGGCATCAATGAATACGAGATCCCAGTAGGCTTCAAGTTTGGGAATAATTTTAAGTGCATCACCGGTTTTAGTGATAATTTGATGATTGAACCGTGATTTTGAAAAATGAGCTTTCGTTCTCGAAGCAATTTCTTCATTGACATCAATAGTAGTAATGGTGCCATCTAAGGCCAATCCTTCGGCCAAGCAGAGGGTCGCATAGCCCGTGAAGGTTCCAATTTCAAGAATTTGTTGAGGTCGGAGCATATGGCTTAAAAAGGAGAGGAGTCTTCCTTGAAAATGACCACTGAGCATCCTTGGATTTAAAACGTGAAGATGGGTATCTCTGATAATTTCTTTTAACAAGGGGTCTTCAGTTGAACTATTAGCCTCTACATATTGCTTGATTTTTACCGGAAGGAAATCCATAATTTAAATCTAACTAGATTAATTAATGAGGCATGAAAGTCAATGAACTCATTTGGTCAACTTGTAATGCCTCCTCGGCGATTTCTCTAAGTTCGAGGGCAGTAATAGAGTCAATTTTTTTAAAAACTTCATCCAGAGATGGGATTTTATTTAGGTCCAAAAGACTTTTTGCCATCATCAACATCATGGCATTATTATTTTCTTCAGACATAGCCATCTGCCCTTTGAGTTGCCCTTTGGCAGCACGAAGTTGCCCTTCACTCAGTGTTTGATTTCGAAGTTTCTTTATTTCTTTTAAAACCAGCGCTTTACTCCGTTTGAAATTGGCGGGATCCGTCGCAAAACCAATACTGAAAATTCCAATGTCCGTGTAAGATAAGAATTGGGCCTCCACTCCGTAAACAAATCCGTGTTTTTCTCGAAGGCTCAAGTTTAATCTTGAGTTCATAGCGGGCCCACCTAGAATATTCGTTAATAAATAAAAAGGAATGCGTTTGGGATCATGCAGGCTGTAAGTAGGCAATCCCATAAGGTGGTGGACTTGTGAGATTTCTCTATTTTTTGACTGATGAAGGGCTTGATAAGCATTGAATATAGGCCTTTTTTGGATACCTAATTGGGCTTCTAGAGGAGCTACATGCTTATTAATCAGTCGATCTATTTTTTTTGAGGAAATATTACCTAGACTTGAAAATACGATTTTTTCAAAATTAACATGGGCTTTAATAAATTGAATAAAATTAGCTTTTGAGATGGATTTGACCGATTGCTCCGTTCCTAAAATATTACCTCCCAAAGGGTGCTCATGGAAGATGATTTCGTCAAATTCATCCATAATAGCATCTTCAGGCGTGTCTTGATACATAGACATTTCTTCAAGAATCACTTGGCGTTCCTTTTCAATCTGTTTCTCAGGAAAAGCTGAATTGAATACAATATCAATCAGGAGCTCAACGGCTTTTTCTATGTGAATATCTAAAATAGAGGCATAAAAGCAAATTTTTTCTTTTGTGGTGTATGCATTGAGTTCTCCGCCAAGTGATTCCAATCTATTGATAATATGGAATGATTTTCTTTTATGAGTTCCTTTGAAGGCCATGTGTTCCCAAAAATGGGTAATACCTTTCTGGGTACTGTCTTCATCTCTACTACCAATATCCAGCATGATGCCTACATGGGCAATTTTGGTGTAATTGATTTCTTTATGAATGGTTCTCACCCCGTTGGATAATTCGCTGTAATGATATTCCTGCATCTGTTGATTAAGCCTAAGTATCTTAACTAAAATATTTCATTCTCTTTTTTAGTTCCTTGGAATAATTGTTTTTGGATCATTGGATTGATTAATTTAGCTGATTATGAGACCCAATCGTATTCTGATTATTCAAACTGCTTTTATTGGAGACGTGGTTCTTGCCATGCCTTTGATTGCGCAAATGCGCTTGTTTTCCCCAAAAGTAGCTATAGATTTTTTGGTTAGGAAAGGAAATGAAAGCTTACTTGCCGATGACGCAAGAATACAAAATATTTTGATTTGGGACAAAAAGGAAAAAATTAAGAATTTAATTAAATTGATTAGAGAAGTTAGAAAAGTAAACTATGATGTAGTCATTAATGTTCAAAGGTTTTATTCTATGGGTTTACTGACCCTATTGGCCCATGCTAAAGTCAAAATAGGATTCGATAAAAATCCCTTTTCTTGGAGTTTTGACCATGCCATTGCCCATTCATTGATGGACCAAGTTCATGAGGTGGATAGAAATTTGGAATTATTGAAGCCCTTAGGTATCCTAGCTAAGTTGAAGCCAGAATTACAGGTGAGTAAAGCTACGTTTGCCTCTATTGAAAAGTATAAAAAAATACCCTATATTACGATTGCGCCTGCTTCTGTATGGAAAACTAAGCAGTTTCCGGTACGTAAGTGGATTGCTTTTATTGAGGCCACTGAATCCCAGTTGGCCATTTTTATCATTGGTGGTCTTGATGATAAGAAACTAGGAAATGAGATCCAACAACAAACCCATTCGGGCGTAGTAAATCTATGTGGGACCTTAAATTTACTACAATCGGCTGCCCTGATGGAAGGTGCTTTGATGAACTATATGAATGACTCGGCACCCATGCATTTGGCATCCGCCATGAATGCTCCGACCACGGCGATATTTTGTTCAACCATTCCAGCGTTCGGTTTCGGTCCATTGGCCGATGATCGCACGGTCATAGAGAGTGATCAAAAATTAGCTTGTCGGCCCTGTGGGATCCATGGATCCAAGGACTGTCCTGAAAAACATTTTGATTGTGCCGAAAAAATTTCAGTCAAATCACTTGTAGCCCGTCTTCCTTAGTGTTTTGATTAATGTCAAATAAATTTTAAATCTAGATTCAAGTATCATGAGATATCACAAAATAGACACCCACCTTTTTGTTGAAAATAGACAGCGATTAAGTGAGCGTCTACCCTCCCATTCAGTGGTGATTCTCTTGTCTAACGATCGAATGCCGACGAATGCTGACGGTACCCAACCGTTTAAGCAAAACAGTAATTTATTTTATTTGACGGGTATTGATCAAGAAGATTCAATCCTGGTACTCGTCCCTGATCACTCCAATGAGAAGTTGAGAGCACAACTTTTTTTGACAGAGACCAATGCACATATTGCAGTATGGGAGGGCCACAAATTATCAAAAGAAGAAGCGACTGCCTTGTCGGGTATCGAAGAGGTTCAATGGACTTCTAATTTTGAAGCTTCGTTAAAAGAAATTCTTACCGAATGCGATCAAGTATATTTATATCAGAATGAGCATTTGAGAGCCGAAACTAAAGTTCAGACGGCTAATGAGCGCTTTACTAAAAAAATCAAGAAAGATTACCCGTTGCATCAATTCAACCGTTTGGCGCCCTTGTTGTATGACCTAAGAATGATTAAATCTGATGTTGAAATCGATCTGATTAAAGAGGCTTGTCGGATCACAGAATTAGGATTCCGGGCCATTTTGCCCGTTGTAAAGCCGGATGTTTGGGAATTTGAAGTGGAGGCAGAATATTTGCGTCATTTTTTAGGGAATCGAGCTACGGGATTTGCTTATGAGCCCATTATCGCAGGGGGGACCAATGCCTGTATTTTACATTATACGATGAATGATCAAAAATTAAGTACTGGGGACTTATTACTTATGGATGTAGGGGCAACTTATGGAAATTACAATGCAGATATGACGCGAACCATCCCGGTTGATGGTCAATTTTCAGCAAGGCAGAAACAGATATATAACGCCGTACTTCGTGTCAAAAATGGAGCAACGGATCTGCTGAGGCCAGGATGTTTGATTTCTGAATATCATCTGAAAGTAGGGGCGATGATGACGGAAGAACTTTTGACTTTAGGATTATTGACTTCAAAAGAGGTAAAAAGCCAAGAACCAAATTGGCCTGCCTATAAAAAATACTTTATGCATGGGACTTCACATCATTTAGGGTTAGATGTTCATGATGTGGGCATTGCAAATAAAAAAGTAGCAGCGGGGATGGTTTTCACGGTAGAACCAGGTATTTATCTGCCAGAAGAAGGATTTGGCGTCAGGTTGGAAGACGACATTTTGATAGCAGAAAATGGAAATATCAACTTAATGGAAGATATTCCTATCGAAATAGATGAGATAGAAAATTTAATGAACCACTAATTCTTTTAAAATACCTACTTTTGCAAGTAATATGGAAGAAATGGAATATAATACAGAACGTAAACATTTAATTTTACGAGAATATGGCAGGAATGTACAGCGAATGGTCGCTTATCTAGCCACTATTGAGGATCAAGAAAAACGCAATAGTTATGCGGCCACATTGGTTGAGTTGATGAAAAGCATCAATCCCAATGTAAAAGATGTGCCTGAATATGATCACAAGGTATGGGATGATTTATTCATTATCTCCGGATTTAAGTTAGATGTGAAAGGGCCTTACGCACCACCGGCTCCCGAGGTTTTGGTCAAAAAGCCAGATAGAGTGGTATATAAATATAATAAAATAAAGTTCAAGCATTATGGTCGTAGCTTGGAAATTCTCATCGAGAACGCTATAAAGCTTACCGATGAGAAAGACATTAAAGGTGCCGTGATCGCTATTGGACGTCTCATGAAATCATTTTATCAGACGTGGAATAAGGAAGAGATCAGTGATCAACTCATTATGAAAACTATTGAAAGGCTATCTGATGATCATTTGAAAATGGATCTTGAAGAGGTCACAGAGTTCAAATTATTTGATTCTTCGAGAAAAGAAAATTTCAATCGAAACAGGCCTAGACCCTTTCATCAGAATAAAAATCAGAATAGAAGGCCG
>Ga0206123_10000086_pt1 | contig 80506 bp, 68 predicted proteins | sample Helgoland_Spring_2_FD_160086 | JGI IMG/M metagenome (GOLD analysis project Ga0206123, IMG submission 160086) | Pelagic subsurface seawater microbial communities from Kabeltonne, Helgoland, North Sea - Helgoland_Spring_Bloom_20160316_1 | ecosystem: Environmental > Aquatic > Marine > Epipelagic ...
TTTGGGCGCCGGATATCAAAATCCATTTTTGACGAAATTCATTCCAAAAAACTGAGCCTCTGAAAGATGTTATGGGTTGACCTGTCGCTACATCCATCAGTTGCAACCAACCCTCTTCAGGTTTCATTAACCCTTCTTCTATTAATATTTTCTGCTTTTGCTCATCAATTGCATCTGTATTTTGCTTCCAGCCATAAACCAGTTGACCATTTTTCCTTTCCAATTTGCGTTCAGCCCAATGACTGCCAGGGACCAGACATGTAAAATATTCATACTGATTGGGGTCTTCAATATGCGTAAGTGAGGGTTGCACTCTCGAAAAATTAAACTGTGAAGTCAAGTAAAAGTAAGCATCATTTCCTGATTTAGTTAGCAGCGGATGCTGAGTAAGATGGGGAGTCGTCAGCCATTCTGAAATCTCTGTCCTTTTTTCAAATTCCTCTTTTTGATCATTGAAAACAGCAATTCCTCTTTCATAATTTCCAAATAACGCATTAACCCTAGCGTATTTCGCAGCCAATACCTCTTGATTTTTTTGATCTTTTACCACCATTATCCAATCAAACCAAATATAGCCAGGGCCCACAAGATGGATCATTTTTTTGGTCTGATTATTATGGTCGATAAAATAATCTATTTTAAATCCCACATCAGGATCAATTTCAGATTCAGTTGGGAGCGGAATAGTGCCAGCAGCAACCGAAAAATTCCCCTGATAGCTTTTCGGTAAGAAAGTGTCCCCCCAAATGAAAAAAATTCTATTTTTATAAATGCTCCCTAAATTTGAATCTTGACCTAATACTTGCCCACGATCCCAGTATGATGCAAAAGGGGGTACTTTTAATCCTAATAATTCAGTATCACGATAGATGCCCATGCCCGTCATTCGATACAGACGCTCGGCCGGCTGAATTCTTTCCATGAAAATAATCGCTTTTTTACCTTTATTTGGTGTTAATACTACGCTCTGCCTACCCGTGTCATCTTTGGGGATTTTATAACCTTCTGCCGCTACCAAAAAATAAAGCTCTCGACCCATGGCCTCTTGCTCATTATAAGCAATATTGCCATAGCTATCACTGTAATAAGTGATTCCATTAATGTTAGATATTTTGGCAATTGGGATGCCTCTTTTTGTAGCACTATCAAGAACTTCAATTTGAAAATAATCATTTTTCTGACGACAGGAAAAGCCAAGCAATATGATGAAAAAAAAGAATATATTAAAAATTTTATATTTCATGTTCATTTTGAGATTTCGATGTCTCATAACAGAAATAAATACCTAACAAAAGAAAAGGGATACTTAACATTTGGCCCATATTTAGCCAAGAAAAATTAAACAAAGAAGTTTCTTCTTTAAAAAACTCTAATAACACTCTACTCCCAAACAAAACCACTAAAAAAATACCAAAGATTCTACCAATCGACAAAGTTGAATGATATCGATGCCACAAAAGAATTAAAGATAAAAATAAAATTAAATAAACAAGGGCCTCATATAATTGTACCGGATGTCGAGGAATTCCTTTAACTGCCGTGCTTAAGTCAAAATGATCCAGATGTTTTTTAATTATAGTAGGGGCGTATGCTCCATAATTGTTTCCTTTATTTTTTGCCAGAACTTGAAGCCTGTTTTCAATAATATTTTGACGATAACCCACTACTACCATTGAATCTCGTACTCTATTGTGAAAATGAAAAAGAAGCATTAAACTGTCGTCTATACCAAGGCTTACCTCCATCTGATCGATAGACCCCACACGTGATAAAATATCACGCTCAAGTGGCCAACTATGTATTACCCCGAAAAAATTTGACGAGGGCTTTCCCAATGATTCTGCATTTACAAAGTTGCCCACTCTAATGAAACAACCCCCCAATGCTACCACTATAACCATCCGATCGATATATTGAAGATAACTGTAACCTTCTCTTTCAGTGCGTATAAATGTACTCTGAGTAAAATCCCAGTGATAAGTATATAAAGCAACCGCTACCAAAATGCCAACGGAAGTCCCATGACTCGACAATCCTCCCTTCCACATCATCAAAGCCGAAGTGAAGCTGTTTAACAGATGAGGCTCATAAAAAATAATATGTCCCAAACGGGCCCCAATGGCAGTGCCTAGAATCATATAAACGAGTAGCATATCTGATTCGATACGCCATCGTCCTTCCCGTAAGAACATATATTTTACCACATACCGACTAATGGCAAACCCAGCAGCAAATAGAACTCCATAGATGGTCAATGACAAGTAATCCCATTTGTAGAGTACCGGATCAAAATCTATAAGAATAACACCTATAAAGTTAGCTTGCATTGGAAGAAGTTCTTCTAGATGTGGTTCGGTCCAAACAAGCAGCCCCAATAGCCCCTGCGTAGCTCTCCAAAGCGGATTTCATTATTTTAACTACTCCTGGGGGAGTCCAACAATGTTGATCTACCGCTGCTTGAAATTCAGGGATGTAGGTACTTACGCCTTCAGCAATCCCACCACCCAAAACAATGAGTTCAGGATCATAACAATGGACTGCATTAATCATAATGGTCTTATATACTTTAATTAACTGAGTCAAGATATTCTGAAAGACAGGTGAGCGGACGTTTTCGGATGCCAGCAGCGCCTTGAAACCCTGACTACATAAATCCGCACGATTTATCTCATTGAATTTATTGTTTAGCCACCAACCAGAACCTTCACTTTCGGCACATCCCACTCCGTTACAATTGCATTTGCCTCCCTCGTATTGAATAATTGTATGGCCCAATAAGTTACCGGCTAGATGATTTGATCCTCTTAAAAGCTTACCTTCCATCATAACAGCACTACCTATGCCCGTGCCTAATGTCAACATACAGCTATTATGATAGCCCTTGGCCCTCCCAAAATGATACTCACCAATTAGGGCTGCTCGGGCATCATTTTCTAGAAATAAAGTTGCTCCAAATTTCATTTTAGCCCACTTTTCCAAATCAAAATCCATTGCATCTGGGTACTTAACATAGCGAGACAAAATTTTATTGTTGGAGGCATCTACAATAGAAGGAAAGGCAATGCCAATAGAACTCACATACTCAGAATGGCCTACAAAAAATTCATCAATACAACCTGACAAATCATCAAGTATATGTTGAACACTTGAACTATCTCGAACCACAATTGAAGTTTGAAATAAAATTTCACTCTTACTGATTACAACCATCTGAGCACTGGTACCTCCCAAATCTATGCCAACTGAATACATTATCTATGTTTATAAGTTAATACTCAATGATTCACAGTTCAGAGCCCCATTTGTCTACTTCAATAAATAACTCTACTTTGATTAAAGATAATTCATTTTAAAATAAACGGAATCCATATGTTCGAACATATAAAGGTCGTCTATGGGTCATTAATATCCAACATAAAGGTAAAAAAAATAATTATATCTGGTTTTATTGATTCAGGTAATGACATCAGTTTAACAAACCATTTTTGTTGTCAAAAAGTTGAGCATGAGAGCCGTTATCATATTTAAGAATTACTGTTAACTTTAATAAAAAATAAATTTACTTTATTTTAAGATTTAGAAAAAAGTTCTATTTCGAATATTATAAAACATACAACTAACTACAAAATGAAAAAATTAATTCTTGCCACTTTAGCTGGATTTGTGGCCCTGATTTTTGTAATAAATGTCTGTGTCAAGGCCGCTCCCATCTTTTGGACAGGCATTAACATTAAGGGTTGATCCCTGATATTTTATATCTAATGAAATCGCTTAAATATGAAACATATTTTTAACCTACTCATGAAAATTCTATCTCAACTGCAGCTCGTTTGCTGCAAAGGTTTGACTTACATAATCCTAACTATTGGTACTTTACTGATCACCAATATACCTATTCAAGCACAAAATAGTTCGATTCCCTCACCAGAATCTATCTTAGGTTTTAAAATAGGTGCCGATTTTAAATTAGCCAGTTATGAAGAGTCTCTTGATTATTTTCAAACCCTTGAAGCCTCTTCTGATCTCATTGAACTGCAATATGCCGGAAAAACTTCAGAAGATCGCTCTTGGTATTATGCCGTGATTTCTTCAAAAGAAAATCTAGCCAATATCAAGAGGTACAAGGAAATCTCACAATTATTAGCTCACCCTGAAAAATTGTCAGTAGCACAAGCCAAAGCTTTGGCTCAAGAAGGTAAACCTATTGTTCATATCGATGGAGGTCTTCATGCTACCGAAGTCGCAGGTGCCCAGCACACCCTCTCCCTGGCACATTATTTATTGACACATACTGAAGATGAAAAAGTGCAAGATATCTTGAACAATGTCATCCTATTACTTTGGCCCTCACTAAATCCTGATGGTCAAGACATCGTCGTCAACTGGTATAAGGAACATGTGGGTACGCCTTATGAAGCCGCTCCCATACCTTGGCTTTATCAAAAATACATAGGTCATGACAATAACAGGGATGCTTACATGGTCAATATGATTGAATCCCGTAACATTACGCGGATTTGGCGCGAATGGGAGCCCAACATCATTCATGTTCATCATCAATCTTCTCCTTTTCCTACACGTATATGGCTTCCCCCCTTCGCAGAACCCGTTGCCTCAAGAACCCATGCTTTGGTCGCCAGAGAAGTAAATATGATAGGTATGGCCATCGCCCAAGAATTGGAAACACAGGGCTTAGAAGGTGCCGTACACATGGGAAAAGGTTTTGATGCTTGGTACCCTGGTTATATTGATTATTTGCCCGTCTTACAAAATATTGCAGCCTATTGGACTGAAACGGCACTTTACCGATATGCCACTCCTTATTTTTATACCCTAAAAGATTTTCCCACCGATCGAAAAGAATTTCGTTTGGAGTCACTTTATTCAAGTCCTTGGAAAGGGGGTTGGTGGCGTTTATCTGATGCCGTTACTTATATGCAAACGGCATCCATAGCGGTATTAGATTATGCCGCAAAATATTCAGAAGTGCTTTTATTCAATAAGTTTCAAGCAGGTAAACAAACCATTGAAAAATACAAAAAAGAACCCCCTTTCGCCTATTTTATTCCACAAAAGCAAACTGACCCCGCAAGACCCGTCGAACTGCTCAAAAGATTGGCTTTTAATGGGATTCGTATTTCGCAACTCAAGACACAAGTTACTTTCAATACTATCAGCTACCCAAAAGGTACTTGGGTCATTGCGATGGATCAAGAATTTGGTGAATTGGCCAGGCAAATTTTAGAAATACAAAGCTATCCTGATCTTAGAGAGTATCCAGGTGGGCCCCCGGAGCAACCCTATGATGCCGCTGGATGGACCCTACCCTTTCAATTTGAGCTCAATGTGATAGCTGCAGCAAGCCCGTTAACCGAAGAGGTGAGATCCGCCCTTGTAAATGTCCGGGGCGAAGCGGTAGATTGGCGGATGACGAGTAAGGAAGATGTAAGCAAAGTTGACTTTGCCCCAGGCGCAGGATTTAATACCCATAATGTCGCCGCAGGTATTCATCCCTTACCCGGTATACTCAAAGGAAGCGGTCCTCATTTAATCTTAGATCCGAAAGAGAACAATATATTTAGGATCATGAATGAAGCATGGGAGCAACAACTCAACATCAAATATGCTGAAAATAAATTCCTTATCTCAGGAGCTTCCAAAACTCAAATCAATCAATGGATCAATGATTATGCTGTGAATGGTTTAATGACCACTTCAGGTGCGGGTGTGTCCCTCAAGCCAAGAATTGGTTTATATAGACCTTGGCGAGCAAGTATGGATATGGGATGGACCCGTTGGATTTTAGACCAATTTGGAACAAATTATACCACCCTTCGAAATGAAGATTTCATTAACGGCCAACTTCAAGATCGCTTTGACGTCATTCTCATGGCTTCAGAACGACCCCATACTATCGAAGATGGATACCCAAAGGGACAAGTACCCCCTAGGTACGAAGGTGGATTGGGTGCCCAAGGCATAAGAAATTTAGACCAATTCGTATCTCAAGGAGGCACCCTAGTTTGCATGAATCAAAGCAGTAACTTTGCCATTAAAAAACTTTTCCTCCCCGTTGAAAATAAAGTAGCTCAATTGAAGCGCAAGGATTTTTTTACAGGAGGATCTCTTATGCACGTTTCCATTAATAATGCACATCCTGTCATGGCTGGCATGCCAAAAAACGCATATGTTTTTGTCTCTAACAGCCCTGTATTTAATACCTTAAAGGGATTTGAGGGTGAAGCATTGGCCAAATACCAACCCAACGGATCTCCCCTAGCATCAGGTTATTTACTCGGAAGCGAATATATGAATGATTATGCTGCTGCTTTGGATGTGCACCATGGTGCAGGCCATGTGATCCTTTTAGGATTTCAGCCACAATGGCGCGGTCAACCCATGGGGACTTTTCGAATCCTATTTAACGCATTGTTATTCAATCAGAATATCGCAAAGGCACATCCCATCAATACCTCATTTTGGTCCAGTCCTCAGTCCGTAGGATCCGAAAAAGAGTAATACATAAATCAAAAATATGATTTATGAGTTGAAAGTAACTCAACATGCTTCTGTTCAAATTCTTTTATTTCTTGCACTATTTACCACTGAAACATTATCAAACAAAAACTGAATGACATGTTCATTAAATACATTTCTACCATCAATATTACAAATATGCCCCACGGCAGGAATGACAATAAAAGTTGATTTAGGTTGATTACTTGCATACTTGCGAGCACCACTTAGAAATACATAATCTTGTCCTCCCATGATGATCAGGTTCTCAAAAGAACTTTTAGCCTGAAAAAAGTGCTTCAATAATTTTATAAAATATTTAGAAAGGGAAACCCAGCGCATATAAGCCTCTCTGCTCAACTTCTGCGCTTCACGTTGATATATTTTTCTTGAAATTTGGTTTCTTTTTCGCGGCATGAGTATATAAGAGCACAAACGATACATCACAGCATAGGGTAAGATCTTATTTAATGTCTTTGCAGCTTGAATGAAACATTTTAAAATAATATTAGCATTGAAAACTCCTCCCGCCATCACTACTTTCCCTATATAAGTGGGATAACGCATTGATAAATCCTGAATCAACACACTCCCCAAAGAAAGCGTAATGAAATGTGCCTTTTCTATCTCTAAATGATCCATTACTTCTTTAATATCGTTAGATATTAATTCGAAATCATATTGTATCGGAGAAGGGTTGATGGTTTCGGATGCCCCATGATCTCGTAAATCCAACATTAATAATTTGGCATGGTGCTGCAAAGCTTCCACTTGAAATTTCCAAGTTCGAATACTCCCTCCCGCCCCATGTATGAAGACGATCCAAATATTGGATTCAGGATTAGGAATGACATTGAAATTAATCATAAAAGAAAGATCTTGAAATGATATAACTCACCAACGATTATAAAAAAAAATTAGTTCTTTAATCTCGACCTTCCAAATTTACCACTTATAAAAAGTAACTACACTTAGTAAATATTTTATAACAACTTTTTTGACCAAAAATAACGATTGGACCAACCCCACTCTCAATCTAAATTATCTTTTTTTTAGAATTAATGAATCCTCTTGGGAGCCATTAGATTTGATATTGAATGATTTTTAAGTTATCTTGATCAAGTGTTTAGCGCAGATTTTTAATATTTAAAAATAGCCTAATCTCAAGTCCAAAAATCTCAATTCGTGAAAAATAAGATCCAAAATATATTTCGTTACTTACTTTCCGAGACCACTAAAAAAAGAAGTGAGAAAATTATTCTGAGCATCGCCATCGCAAGCTTTGTCATACATCTTATATTGATATTATTGGTTCAACTCAAATTAATTCACTTAGAATCTAGCCTTTTTGACAGTCCCATCGCCGCCATCTATACCCCTTTTTCATTTATTCTATTGTACGAGGTCTACCTCGTCATCTACTATTTACCAAGATCTATAACTACTTATATTGGCAAACAATATGAGATCATCACACTCATCGTTATTAGGCGACTATTCAAAGACCTATCAGAATTAAAACTCTCCACCAATTGGTTTGAAATTAAAAATGACCTTCAATTTACTTTTGATATTATTGCCTCTGTGGTCATGTTCTACCTACTCTACCTTTTTTATAAACAAAGTAGGCCTAAGCACTCGAAAACTCAAAAAGTAATCACCAGCAATATCGATGGTTTCATAACATTGAAGAAAGTCATCGCTGCCAGCCTAGTTCCCATACTCATCATCATTGCTACTTACAGTCTTTCAAATTGGACGTTTACTCTTTTTAATCTTGATGCGATGATTAAAACTTCATTTAAAGATATTAATAACATATTTTTTGATGAGTTTTTCACGCTATTGATCGTAGTAGACGTAATTTTATTACTGGCCTCATTTTACTACACGGATAAATTCCACAAGGTCATCCGTAATTCTGGATTTATCATTTCTACCATCTTGATTCGATTATCCTTCTCAGTAACTGGATTGCTAAATATAGGGCTCATTATGGGCGCAATCGTATTTGGCTTACTCATCTTAATGATTCATAATAAATTTGAGGAGGAGTTGAGCTAAAAATTAATTCGTCTATTAATACTGAGTATACATTATTAATTAAAAAATTTCTGATCGCTTGATCCCAACAGAAACTTATTCTTTGGTCTAATGGATTGTATTTTTAGATACATATAGCTCATCAAAGAGCAAGGCATGAGGTAAGGTCAACAAAGAAATGAACACGAAGAAATAAGTAAAAAATACCGACCAATCAGCAGGATCTAAATAATAAATCAAACCGGACATACCCACAATGGTCAATAAAGTAAAAGGACTCAAATCTTTTAAAAAAATAAGGAAGGTATAATCAGCAGAGCGATTCTTCATCCAAAAAAATTGGTGTCGCATTGCATTGATTGAATGGAACAAGACAAAATAGAGTGCAAAAGCTACTATGAAAGGTAGTAGCAGATAGCTCAGTAATAAATATATAGAAAAAAGAATCAAGCGAATAACCGCAGTCTTGAGAAGCACTTTTTTAACAAAAAGATAAACCACATAAGCATAGCCCAGTAAATGAATGACTAAAACCATAATTAATTGAAGATCCCTGGGTATCCTTGATATCGGTTGCAAACCAATGAAATTTAGGGTAGGTAATAGTTCATTGAATTTCAAAATGATTGGACTTACTAATACGATCAAGCCCCAGCTAAAGTTAAGAATGGGGTCTTTTGGAGTTTCAGCGATGTCTTCAATCAGCTCCTGGCCAAAATGATAGGCCGACAAAATAATAAAGATCAACAACGCCTTCAAGGGCATCAGCACCCACCACAAAAAAAAACCTAAACCTACTAAGACGTAGATCAAAATGAATTTTTTAACATTGCTTTTTTTTGAAAACTTGAGATGAATCTTGTGGTCAATAGCACCATGAGGTACCCCAAAAAACAAAATAGCAGCTAGTGCAATTATATTGGTTACATCGTCGCCAGGGATAAGCACTAAATAAAGTGATCCCACAACCAAAGCCAGTCCGTATTGTAAATATTTAGTCATAAAAAAAGAGGACATAAAAATGTCCTCTTAATAATAAATTTAAAGGTATTAAGCTTCTGCTTTTTTACCACTGCTGATGGCCAATGAATAAATCACTAGTCCAAAACCAATTTTATTGATTGCATCTCCAATATTATAAATAATATCAAGAGACTCAAGAGGTAGTATTCCACTTAGTAATCCATCAGTAGGTATAGCCATATAACCTATTGGATAGATAGCCCATCCAACCAATATAAACCATGCGAGCGTGTTAAATGCTTTCTGCAAATGGGGATCATTTGATCCTTGAGATAGCTTTTTAGCAGATCCAAACCATACTTCGTAGAAAATACCTACATAACCTAAGGTAGAAATAGCACCCCAAATCGCACTGGAATCTCTGTATACCGTCTCTCCTAGATATCCGAAAATGAGCATCCATAGCGAATAAGCAATCATTTTCCACAAAAGGTCCATCTTAGCTCCAAAGGCCTTTAATATAAGATAAAATTCAACACACATTAAAGGTACCGTCAATATCCAATCAATATATCTAAATTCTGTAGGAGAAGTACCTGTCTCTGCCCAAAAATCTCTCATGTAAAAGTAATGCACTGCGGCAATGAAGGTAATCAATCCAGAAATTAACATAGACGTTCTCCATTTACCTTGGACATTCCCCATCTCGAGAAAGAAGAATACGGTAGCGGCAAGCATGGCCATGCTACCTATAAAGAAGGTAAACCCAACGTAGTCTCCAGACTGCAAAATAGCGTTAAGTGTAAAATTCATAGTTTTTGTTTTAGGTTAAAAAATTTTAATAATAAGTCAATTTAACTAAAAAAAATTAAAATTGGTTTCTCTTGTTGAATTTAAAATTGAAAATTATCCTATGTTTATAATTTTTTGAAATATTTTAACTGCAAATTGAACAATATTCATCTAAATGAATTTTTAATAAAAAAATATAACTGCTCTATTGACGCATAAAAAATGAATCCAATTGTTAGAAAGGGTCTGGGTGTACTTTTAGGCTTGATCGCGGCCGGGCTAGCCAGCATCAGGTTCTTGGCTGGCCTTAAAGAAGGGGAAGCCAATTGGACTTTTCCTATTTTAATTGCAGCGATCCTACTCCTTATTTTCTTTTCACTTTGGGAGGGCATCAATAACAACCCAAATTAATCTGTATTTACTTTACTACGGGTCATAATGCTCCTTCCTAAAGTGACTTCATCGGCGTATTCTAGTTCACCTCCGACAGGAATTCCTCGTGTAATTGAGGTCACCTCGACAGACAACTCGTCTAATTGTTTGGTTAAATAAAAAGCAGTCGTCTCACCCTCCAAAGTACCGCTAAGTGCCAGAATAACTTCCTTTATTTCTCCTTCACTTACTTTGATTCGATTGACTAAACTTGTAATCATCAATTCATCTGGCCCAATACCATCAATGGGGGAAATTCGACCCCCTAATACATGAAACATACCATTGTATTGGCCTGTGTTACGAATGGCCAGTACATCAGGCGTTTCTTCAACAACGCAAATCAGCGCAGGATCTACGGACATCGTCTTGCACGTACAAACTTCGACATCGCTTATAATATGGCATATCTGACAATATTTGATGTGCTCACGCAATTCTTTTAATTTTTGGGTCAGCAGTAGGGTCTGATCCTCTGGCTGTTTTAGAAGATGCAAAGCCAATCGCAAAGCTGTTTTCTTTCCTATGCCTGGTAACTTAGAAATCTCTTCAACGGCTTGCTCGACTAGTTTTGAAGAAAATTCCATTTATTCAATAACGGCTTTAATCCCAGCTTCAGATAGGGCTTCTCGCATGGGTTTTAATATTTCGTAGCTGCCTTTTTTCACAAGACATTTCCCTTTATAATGAATAATATAAGTACATTGCTCTGCCTGAATAGGGCGATGTTTGCATACTTTTATCAGCGTTGAGGTCACATGATCAAAAGTATTGTAGTTATCATTATAAACAATAAGACCTCTTTCCTTCTCTTGATCAATATCTAATGCTACCTCAACCAGTTCTTCAACTTCCGGCTCGAAATTCATATTCATTGATAATAATTTGATACAAAGTTATCAATAACTATTATTTTGCAACTATCTCAACTTATTAAAAGAATGAATCCTTTATTCGTATCGCTCATTATTGGTGGATATTTTTTTTTATTAATGGCTATTTCTTGGTTCACCTCCAAAAATAGTACGGCTCATTCCTTCTACGATGGCAATCGACAATCTCCTTGGTATCTGGTTGCTTTTGGGATGATTGGTGCCTCTCTGTCGGGGGTTACCTTCATTTCGGTACCTGGTGAGGTCGGTAGCAGTAATTTTTATTATTTTCAAATGGTTCTGGGGTATCTCGTGGGATATGCCATCATTTCTCAAATATTATTACCCCTCTACTACAAGCATAGTCTCATTTCGATATACACCTATCTTGATCAACGTTTAGGATTTTGGTCTTATAAGTCTGGCGCCTTTTTCTTTCTATTGAGCCGAGTCATTGGGGCTTCCTTTAGACTTTTTCTTGTCGCGAGTGTACTTCAACTTACTATTTTCGATAGTTATGAATTGCCTTTTTGGGTTGCCGTAGTATCCGCTGTTTTGTTAATTTGGCTATATACTTTTAGAGCCGGCATTAAAACAATTGTTTGGACGGATACCTTACAGACTACCTTTATGCTTATTTCAGTCATGATGAGTATATATTTCATTAAAGAAGATCTCAACTGGTCTTGGCCTACCTTGACTTCTCAAGTTTATAACGACAGTAAAAGCACAATTTTCAATTGGGACTGGCAACACAATCGCAATTTTTTCAAACAATTCTTTTCTGGTGCCTTTATTGCCGTGGTCATGACTGGACTCGATCAAGACATGATGCAAAAAAACTTGACCTGTAGGAATTTAAAAGAATCTCAAAAAAATATCTATTGGATGAGTCTTAGTCTGATCCCCGTCAATTTACTTTTTATGGTACTTGGAGTCTTATTGTATCAGTTTGTAGAACTTAAGGGTATCGTAGTCCCTCCAGGAACTGATAACCTATTTCCTTATTTAGCCATAGGACATTTTTCCTCAATTGCTGGCATTACCTTTCTTCTCGGTATTACTGCAGCAGCTTACTCCAGTGCCGATTCGGCACTCACTGCATTGACCACTTCTTTTTGTATAGATTTTCTGAATTTCAAGCCTGACAATTTTGAATCTAAAAAGCAAACTAAATTGATGGTTCACATTAGTATTTCTCTGCTACTGATCGTGGTAATTCTCTTTTTCAAGGCAATCAACGATCAAAGTGTGATTAATTCCATTTTTTCAGTCGCAAGTTATACTTATGGGCCTTTATTGGGCTTATTTTCCTTTGGTATTTTTACTCGGCGCGTTGTTAAGGATCAGTGGGTTCCCCTCATTTGTATACTCGCCCCTATTTTTTGCCACTCGCTGAGCAAGTATTCGAGCGAATGGCTCAATGGCTATCAATTTGGTTTTGAGTTACTCATGCTCAACGGCGCCTTTACTTTCCTGGGACTTTGGCTGATCAGCAAGAAATCAAGGTAGCTCTTTTACTGGATCCCAAAAAAAATATTCAAAGTGCTGAATTTGATCATTATCAACCTTTATATTCTCCGCTTCTAATAATTCTTGCATGCGACTGGGAGTTTCAAAAAAATGCTTTCCCGTCAGAACGCCCACTCGATTCACCACTCGATGTGCCGGCACTTTGGGCAAAGTATGCGATGCATTCATGGCCCATCCCACCATTCTTGCACTTGATGGCATACCCAAATATTTTCCTATCGCTCCGTAAGAAGTTACTCTGCCCTCTGGAATTAACATGACAACTTCATAAACATCTTGAAAAAATGACGATCTTTGACTCATAATTCATTGTGCAATCTAAATAATTTAACTTTGAAAAACTTGCTAATCACAGGTGCCTTAGGTGGCTTAGGAAATCCTCTGACAGATTACTTTTCATCAACAGGATATCAAGTATTCGGAACCACTTCCCCAAGTAAGACTGCAGTAAACAGGAATAACACTAAATATTATCCGTTAAATTTGACGGATGAAAATGCGGCACAGGAACTTATTGATCAGCTTCAAAGCGAAAAAATCAAGCTCAAAGCAGCTATTCTGACAGTGGGAGGATTTGCTATGAACAACTTGTCCAATGCCAAACTGAGTGATTATGAGCATATGATGAAATTGAATTTTTTCACAGCCATCAATGTCATCAAACCCATTCATCAATGGATGTGTGAAGTAGGTGGTGGTAATATTTTCATGATTGGATCGCGTTCTTTATTTGAAGGCTCTAGCAGGGAAATACTGCCTTACACCCTCTCAAAGAGTCTGTTATTACAATTGACCCATTCATTGAATGAATCAAGCGCTAAAGATAAGGTTTTCACGTCTCTTATCGTACCCGGCACCATAGATACCCCTATCAATCGTCAACAAATGCCTGCAGCAGATTTCACCCAGTGGACACAACCTCTCGATATTGCCCATGAAATCCATCAATTGATGGAAAAAAAAGACATTACCCTCAAAAAGGCTGTTGTGAAATTGTATTAAAAGCAAAAATAAAAGTTAATTGAAAATATAAATCGAACCAAAATAAACTCCATTCGTAAAATAACTCAGTTGCTCATTTAATCATCTTATTCTTAAATCTTAAAATGTCTGAAATAATTAAAACTACGGAAATTGCCAAAAAATACATCATGGGAAGCGAGACCATTCATGCACTGAAAACCGTTTCCATTACCATCAATAAGGGAGAATATGTCGCTTTTATGGGTCCTTCGGGATCAGGAAAGTCGACTCTCATGAATCTCATAGGGTGTCTCGATACGCCCTCCTCAGGTCAATACGTACTCAACAATCAAGATGTTAGTGATCTTACCGAGAACGAATTGGCAGAAATTAGAAACAAGGAAATTGGCTTTGTTTTTCAAACCTTTAATCTCCTACCCAGAGCCTCATCACTTGAAAATGTAGCCCTTCCCTTGGTATATGCAGGTTATTCAAAGGAGGACCGCGAAGCAAAAGCCTATGCCGTATTGGAAGGTGTTGGATTGGGAGAGCGTGCTTATCATAAACCCAATGAACTCTCTGGGGGCCAACGACAAAGGGTGGCCATCGCTAGAGCTTTGGTAAATGATCCAAGTATTATCCTCGCCGATGAGCCGACTGGTAATTTAGACTCTAAAACTTCCTATTCCATTATGGGTCTTTTTGAGAAACTGCATGCTGAGGGAAATACCATTGTTATGGTTACCCATGAGGACGACATCTCGAGGTATGCACATCGGATTGTAAGGCTCCGTGATGGTATTGTAGAATCTGACGAAAAAAATAAAGAAATTATTACTGCTGAATTTAATTTATAATTATGGCTTTAAAAATTTACACTAAAACTGGTGATCATGGAAAGACCTCTTTATTAGGTGGTGAAAAAGTAGCCAAATCTGATCTACAAATTGATGCCTACGGGAATGTGGATGAGTTGAATGCTTTTGTCGGTTTACTGCGAGACCAATCTGGAATAAATAGTTCAAAAAAGAGCCAACTAACTTGGATCCAAAAAAACCTTTTCTCTTTGGGTTCAATACTTGCCTGCGCTACCGACTTTAAAGGCATGAAGTTACCTGAAATCTCTACCTCTCATATTGGACAGATTGAAATTTGGATTGATAAATACGAAGAAGATTTACCAGAACTTACTTCCTTCATATTACCTGGAGGTCACGCAACCGTTTCTGCCTGTCATGTGTGCCGTACCATATGCCGAAGAGCAGAACGATCCATCGTAAAATGGTCTCTTCATAAAGAAATAGATCAAAATATCACTTCATTTATCAATCGCCTTTCCGATTATTTCTTTATCCTTGCTAGAACAATATCCAACGATCTAAATCTGGATGAAACCCCTTGGATAGGCAATGAAGAATAAAACAGACATGTCCATCCATCAAAAAGTATCTATTACCCGGACAACTCAATCCAAATTAGCAACTACTGATCTAATCAATCCCGTATTTGGAAAGGTATATGCTGACCACATGTTCTGTTGCGACTATAAAAAAGGTGCCTGGCAAGACATGAAAATTATCCCTTATGGAGATATCAGTATCAGTCCAGCAAATACAACCTTGCACTATGCGTCTACGATTTTCGAGGGCTTAAAAGCGTATAGAAATATACACAAAGAAATCGTCGTATTTAGACCTGAGCACAATGCGAAACGTATGGTATTGAGTGCTGGCCGCATGTGCATGCCTGGTATTCCAGAATCTATCTTTATGACCGGCATTACCGAGTTACTGAAACTTGATGAAGGTTGGGTAACGAATCATCCTGGAACCTCGCTCTACATTAGACCCTTTCAAATAGCCATGGATCCCTATGTGGGCATACGACCTTCCGATGACTATACTTTCATGATCATCACTGGACCTGTCGGGGCTTATTATTCTCAACCCCTAAAAGTAAAAATTGAAACCCGTTATACCCGTGCCGTCTTGGGGGGAACTGGATTTGCGAAAACAGGTGGTAATTATGCCGCAGCTCTTAAGCCTGCTCTTGAAGCCCAAAAGGAAGGTTATGATCAATTGATTTGGACCGATGGTGTATCTCACCAGCACATTGAAGAATCGGGTACGATGAACCTCATGTTTGTCATCGACGATATCCTCATTACTGCCCCCATTGGAGATGCTATTTTGAATGGCATCACTCGAGACAGCATTTTGGCCATTGCTAAAGATCAAGGTATGAAAGTTGAAGTGCGTCCCATTACTGTGGCTGAAATCATTCAATCCATCGAGCAAGGGCATTTGCAAGAAGCATTTGGTGTGGGTACTGCAGTCACTGTGGCCCCCATCAAAACCATCGGCTATAATGGGATTGATTATGAATTAACTGATGTCAAATCCAGGAAATATTCTCTTGGATTTTTAGATACTTTGGATAAAATAAAATCTGGTGTCATTAAAGATAAGTTTGGCTGGATTTATAAAGTCTAAATTAAAAACAATAAGATGCCTTCAGTGATGAATCAACTTTTGGTAAAAATTGTTATCCTTATTGGTTTTGTATTGAGTGCCTTTTTGACTTTTAATGTTCTTCAACTCAGTAGTTGTATTTCAGATGACAATGGAATGGAATATGTTCCCTCTCTTGATATCGGGGATACAGATTCTATATCAATAGATTCCTTAATTGTAGAGGCAGAAGATTCAACGTCCCTATCTGGTGATACTTTACTAACCCAATTCGGCCATTCGCTTCCTGTTATTAAAATAACCATCGACGAAAAATATCTCTGGTCAGAAGATTCTGGATTATTTGTGGTTGATCACCCGGTTCTATGGGAATTTCCTTCTCAAGTGATATATATTGAAGAAGGAGATACCATTTTCGACAATGCCTTGGGATTACGACTTAAAGGAAATTACAGTATTAACTTACCCAACAGATCGATGGGATTGTATTGGAGAAAAAAATATGGAGAAAAGAAAATAGAGTATACTTTTTTTAAAAATTATGATTTAAATACATTTAAACGTCTTAAACTTCGAAATAGTGGGACAGATGCCGATCAATTAATAACTAAAGATGCCGTTTTAAGTAAGTTGATGGGTACGCTACGTAACGTAGAAGTTGCTAATTCTAGAGCCGTTGAAGTCTTTATAAATGATATATATTGGGGATTATATAATTTAAGAGAACTTATAACTCCACGACATTTTCAATATAAATATGGATTGGATAATGAACAGATATCTATATTACAAAGTTTCCCACAAGAGCCACAAGTTGACGATGGTGAGGCAAACGAATATCTAACCACTGTATTACCTTTTCTAGAGACACAGGACTTTTCTGATGAGGCCGTAGTTGATGCCTTTTTTGATAATTATATGGATAAATCCAGCTTTATCGACTACTATGCCGCAGAGATTTATATCGGAAACTGGGATTGGCCTGCGAATAATATGAAATGGTGGAAATCATCAGAATCTTCTGATCAAAAATGGCAATGGATTGCTCATGATTTGGATATGGCCCTAGAGGAAAAACATATTGAGCATATATGGATTGGAGATTATTATAAGAATACTGACGATGTAGCCGAACATCATTCACCTGGATTTTTCATGTTAAACAAGCTTTTGGAAAATCAACAATTTAAGATTGATTTCTTTGCTCGGTTTTTAGAAATAATTGATCATTTCTCTCCTGAAAACTTCAATGCCATAGCCGAAAACGAAATGAATCAAATATTAGCGTACTATCCAGGTCACAAAAATAAATGGGATTATTATCTCTCTTTTTCGGAATGGCTGACTGCTCAAGAGAAATTCAAAAATCTAAATCATCATCGAAACCAGTGGATCAAACCTATTATCAAGGATTTTTTGGAACATGAACAAAACAATTGATACCAATACTGATAATTGCCACAATATCCAATCTATTTTTTATAAAGCCTCGAGTCAGTAAAGAAATTTTCTGAAAATATATCAAATTTTATTAAAACATACACATCAATATAAATTCCTTTTACGTCCAAGTTTTATCTATCTTCGCAGCTTAATAAATTTTTCACTAAAAAAAGTTTTTGATCCGATGACAACTGATCAATTAAAGGACTTGAAGGCACGCATATTGGCCTTGAGGAGGTTTCTTTGACTACGATGCCAAGAAAAAAGAGCTCAAAGAATTAGAATTAGTTTCTGCACAACCTGAATTTTGGATAGACCCCAAGGAAGCAGAAAAAACCATGAAAATCATTCAAGGAAAAAAGGCTTGGACTTCAAGTTATGAAAAACTAGAAGAAAGACTTGGGGATACTGAAACCCTATTTGAATTCATGGAGATGGGTGAAGCCACAATACCAGAAGTAGAGCAAGCCTTTCAGCATGCGTTAAATCAAACCGAAGCGCTTGAATTGAAAAAAATGCTCTCCTCAGAGGAAGATCAGCTTTCGGCCATGTTACAAATTAATCCTGGTGCGGGTGGGACCGAAAGCAATGATTGGGCGGGGATCTTAATGCGCATGTACATCATGTGGGGTGAATCCAATGGATACAAAGTGAGAGAAGTTGATTTTCAAGCGGGTGATGTGGCGGGTGTCAAATCTGTAACTCTTGAATTTGAAGGTCCCTTGGCTTATGGGTTTCTGAAATCCGAAAATGGCGTTCATCGATTAGTTCGAATTTCTCCATTTGACAGTGGTGGGAGAAGGCATACCTCATTTGCCTCGGTTTATGTGTATCCCGTGGTGGATGATAGCATTCAAATAGAAATCAATCCCAATGATGTGGCAATGCATACCTCAAGATCAGGAGGAGCCGGAGGACAAAACGTTAATAAAGTAGAGACTAAGGTTCAACTAACGCATAAGCCTTCTGGAATTGTAGTAGTTTGTCAGGTCGATCGATCGCAGCTAGCCAATAAAGAGCGTGCTATGACCATGCTTAAATCTCAACTTTACCAGATTGAAGTAGAGAAGAAAAATGCCGAACGTGATAAAGTTGAAGCAGGTAAAATGAGAATTGATTTTGGATCTCAAATAAGAAATTATGTCTTGCATCCTTATAAATTGATTAAAGATGCACGAACGGGACATGAACGAACAGACGTGCAAAACGTTTTGGATGGTGATCTTAATGATTACATCAAGGCCTTTCTTTTAAGAGATAATAATGATTAATGATAATGTCGATGCTCCATCGATAACGCCCAAGGCAAAAATTTATACCCTGAGCTTCTGGCTGTTATGTGCCAGCTCTTTTTTGTTCTTTGGTTCCTTCTCCATGATTTTACCTGAGTTGCCTGATTATCTTTCCGGCTTAAAGGGCCAAGAATATTTAGGATTGGTCGTATCATTATTTACTTTAAGTGCCGCCGTATCTCGTCCATTCAGTGGAAAATTGACCGATAAATGGGGACGAATTCCCGTAATGTTCATCGGGGCTTGCATAAGTGGTTTGGCTGCATTTATCTACCCTTTAACGACCACTGTTTTTGGATTCCTAAGCATCCGATTATTACATGGTTTCAGTGCAGGCTTCAAGCCCACTGGGACCTCGGCTTATGTCGCTGATATTATTCCCAGAAAGCGGCGTGCAGAGGCTCTAGGCATCCTTAGTATGTTTAGTACCATTGGTATGGCATCCGCTCCTATTCTCGGTTCGTGGATTTTTTTAACCTACGATATTAATACGCTTTTTTATTGTAGCTCGGTCTTTTCCATTGGTTCGTTACTGATTTTATTTGGTATGAAAGAACCGCTCAAAAATAAAGAGCCTTTCAAGCTTGCTCTTCTTAAAATAGGGAAAGCAGATTTGTATGAACCTTCGGTTATTCCTCCTTCATTGATTATGGTGCTAACGACTTTTTCCTTTGGAACCGTGATTACCTTATCCCCTGATTTTAGTGGCTTTTTGGGTATTCAGAATAAAGGATTATTTTTCTCATTCTTTACGGGTTCCTCACTTTTGGTCAGATTCCTAGGTGGTAAATTATCTGATCATTTTGGGCGTATATTAATTTTAAGATACAGTACGCTTTGTTTGTGTATCAGCATGATTATTATTGGCTTTGCCACAGGTGCTACAACTTATTTTGCTGGAGCCTTTCTTTTTGGGATAGGTTATGGTCTCAATTCCCCTACACTATTTGCTTGGGCCATAGACCTATCACCTGAAAAGAGTATAGGCAGAGGCATTTCAACTTTGTTTATTTTTTTAGAAGTCGGTATTGGTATGGGCTCGCTTATATCCGGCAGTTTCTACCAAGGTTTTACTACACGTTTTCCTTGGCTATTTATGATTTCGGCATTTTTTTCATTTATGGCCTTTATCATTGTTTTAACTAAAAAAAGTGACTCCTAAACTATTAAAATGGCTTGGTGGGTATGGTTCATTTATTGGGCATTGTATTCAATAATCAAGAAATATTAAATGCTACGAAGCCATTTTTAATTCCTATCCTGCTCTACTATGCTTATCAATCTCAGATTGAGCAGGTGACCCTAAATACCATCCTGCTCTGGACTTCATTAGTATTTCCATGGTTAGGTGATTTGGCCCTTATGCAAGGCGATACTTATTTTTTATTGGGCGTCGGCATGTGTTTCATAGCTCAACTATGTTATATTTTCTTATTTCTCAAGTCGGTCGAAGAATCTATTAAGTTAAAGTTCCTTCCTTTACTCCCTTATCTCCTAACTGGTATTTTCTTGTTTTACACACTTCTTCCAATGACAGATGAGCTTCTTATCCCTGTTTTTATCTATAGCCTTAGTCTCATAGGTATGGCAGGTATCGCCAGACTCAGAGAGGGAAGAACGAATTCCAAAAGTTACCCCTACGTCTTGATAGTAACCATACTCTTCCTTATCTCTGATTCCTTTCTGGCCCTTAATAAATTTGTTTGGGATATTCCTTACGATGCAATAGGGATCATGACGACTGATATGGGTGCACAAATTTTGATCACAGAAGGCATACTTCAGGACAATTAATGACCCGAAATGATCGCTTAATTCGATATTACTTATTCAAAAAACTCTTTCATTTTTTCATAAAATCCCTTATCATTCTTTGACGGTGCGGGTATGAAATTTTTTGAATCTTTGAAGTTTTCTAAAATACTTCGTTCTTCTTTTGAAAGTGTTTTTGGTGTCCAAACATTGAGATGTATCAGTTGGTCCCCTCTCCGGTAACCCTCAATATCTTTAATTCCTTTTCCTTTTAATCTTAAAATTTTGCCACTTTGAGTTCCTGAATCAATTTTAATTTTCACCTTTCCGTCTATCGTGGGTACTTCAACAGAGGCGCCCAAAGCCGCATCTAAGAATGATAAATAGAGGTCATATATGACATTATTTCCATCTCTCTTCAGCTGATCATCCTCAATTTCTTCAATGACAATCAATAAATCGCCGGCAACACCTCCTGCGACTTCATTTCCTTTACCCGACATTGATAATTGGATGCCATCACTGACTCCAGCAGGTATTTTTATGGCAATGACTTCTTCTGTGCGGTTCATCCCTGAATTATCAGCTCCTGATCCTTTACTATCTACAAGTTCACCGGCACCTCCACATGACGGACAGGTAGCGCTTGACATCATTTGACCCAACATCGTATTCATTACTTTACGTACTTGGCCGGTACCTTGGCAAGAAGGACAAGACTTAAAAGTGGTCGATGGATCTACCATGAGCCTATTGACCTTGATCTTTTTCTCTACTCCCTCAGCGATTTCTTTAAGGGTCAATTTAATCTTTATTCTTAAGTTGGTGCCTTTTCGCCTACGTCCACCTCTTGAGCCCCCTCCACCAAAAATACTCTCGAAAGGGCTACCTCCACCCCCACCGCCAAAAACATCGCCGAACTGTGAAAAAATATCCTCCATATTCATAGAACCTCCAGAGAATCCTCCAGCACCTCGGTTACCTTGATGACCATATTGGTCATAACGCCTTCTTTTTTCGTCATTACCCAGGACCTCATAAGCCTCTGCCGCTTCTTTGAACTTATCTTCAGAGGCCTTGTCGTCAGGATTTTTGTCGGGATGATATTTTATGGCAATTTTTCGATAAGCCTTTTTAATCTCATCTGCAGTGGCATTTCGGCTCACTTCTAGTATTTCGTAATAATCTCGTTTGCTCATCTTAATCTTTGGATCCAGTTACGACTTTGGCAAAACGGATCACTTTCTCACCAAGAAAGTAACCAGGCTCGACAATATCAATAATTTTACCTGCTAAACTTTTATCAGGTGCGGGTATTTGGGTGATCGCCTCATGAAAATCTTCATCAAAATCATCTCCTGAAGCCGTTTCCATTTTTTTCAAGCCCTTGCCTTCAAGCGTATTTTTAAATTTATTGAAAATCAATTCAACGCCTTCAACAGCGCCTTCCGTTCCCGCTTTCAATGCTCGATCGAAATCATCCGCAAGAGGAATTAAAGCCTTCATTAATCCACTATTGGCGGTACTGATCAATTCAAGACGTTCTTTAGAAGTTCTTCTCCTGTAGTTTTCAAACTCGGAATATAATCTTAAATATTTATCCTTGTATTCTGCCACCTCTGCAGCTAAATCGTCCTCTTCTGAAGCGGCAACTGACTCCTCTTCTGAATCCTCCAAATCAATAGTAGGCTCCACTGCTTCGTTTATTTCTTTAGCTGACTTTTTGTTGTCTGTTTTCGCTTTTTTCTCAGCGCTTTTTTTCTTCTTTGTCATAGATCTATTGATGAAAGTACTTAATTTTATTTAAGACAATTTTATTGCCAAAATACAATATGGTGACAATATGACAGATGTCTAATTTAGATACCGCCAAATGGCATCTTTTAACGCCACAAAACCTTGAGCAGTCCAACTCGAAATATATAAATGTGACACCGTTGTCAGCGTAGCCGAAATTTCAATTTTTAATTCATCATCAAGCAAATCTGACTTTGAAATGGCTAAAACTCTTTCTTTATCTAAAAGTTCTGGATTATGTTTTTCCAATTCTTTGAGCAGTATTGAATACTCCTTCAAAATGTCATCTGCATCTGCAGACACCAAAAAAAGCAAAATACTATTGCGCTCAATATGCCGCAAAAACCGAGACCCCAATCCTTTGCCCTTTGCAGCTCCTTCAATGATTCCTGGAATATCGGCCATCACAAAAGACCGATCCTCACGATAGGCCACTACGCCTAAATTAGGAGTCAATGTAGTAAAAGGATAATCTGCTATTTCTGGCTTGGCCGCAGACATAGCTGCGAGCAAAGTAGATTTACCTGCATTTGGAAAGCCGACCAAACCCACGTCTGCCAACAGCTTTAATTCAAGAATTACGGCCTTTTCATTGGCCTCTTCTCCCGGCTGCGCATACGCTGGTGCCTGGTTGGTCGCGGTTTTATAATGTGAGTTTCCTTGTCCCCCTCTTCCTCCATTAAGCAAAATTTTTATTTCGCCATCAGCCAAAATCTCTAATAATTTTCCTCCCGTCTCAGCATCTCGTGCGATCGTACCGACGGGCACCTCCAAAATAATATCGCTCCCATTCGCCCCAAAGCTATTTTGGGCACCTCCACTTCCACCACTGTCTGCCCTTATGTGTTTCCTGTATTTTAAATGCAAGAGCGTCCACTGTTGGCTGTTGCCCTTTAAAATAATGTGGCCCCCGCGTCCGCCATCTCCACCGTCAGGACCACCCAACGGCACATGCTTTTCACGTCTAAAATGCACCGAACCTGCACCCCCAGCACCCGATTTACCAAAAAATTTTACATGGTCTATGAAGTTTGAAGCCAAGATTTTTTATTTAAATGCATCTAATTTATGTGTAATCAATTGAAATATAGACGCAATTGAGCCTATTCCTTTAATACTTACATATTTATCTTGATGCTTGTAGTAATCAGCTACTGGCTTAGTTTCATCGTTGTATACTTTGATCCTATTTTCAATTTTAATATCATCTTGGTCATCTTTTCGCCCTGACGTCTTACCTCTTTCTCTTAAACGAATGCGCAGTTCTGAAGCTTCCACCTCAAGGGAAAGCATCCCCGTGATTGATAAATCATGTTTTAACAACATTTGATCCAATGCCAGGGCCTGATGGACCGTTCTTGGAAATCCATCAAAAATAAAGCCCTTGGCGGTAGTTTCTGTAGCTATTCGGTCTTCAACCATTTTAATAACTACAGCATCTGGAACTAAATTACCTTGGTCCATATAGCCTTGAGCCAATTTTCCCAAGTCTGTCCCTTCTCCCAGATGTTTTCTAAAGAGATCTCCCGTGGATAAATGTAAAAGTCCGTATTGCTTTACAATCAGTTCGCTTTGGGTTCCTTTACCTGCTCCAGGCGGTCCAAAAAGCACAATGTTTAACATCTTAATTGTGGTTTAATTAAATTATCAGTTGGTCAAGTTAAAGATTTTTCATGAGGTAGCTGTACATCCCAATCATTGAATCAATATCTTTGAGATGCACGCGTTCATTGGGTGAGTGAACATAATCTTCGGGCGCCCCAATAAAACACCAGTCTATAGGAAATGGAGACATTTGAATTTCCTTACCATCACTAGAGCCCCCACCTTCTACTTCAAGCTGATAAGGGATGCCACTCTCTGCCGCCAATTGTAATAATTTATCAAGAAAGATCTTTCGAGGGATATTGCAGTCTCGTAACGAAATGACCACACCTTTACCTGGCTGAACTCCCTCTGTCACCCAAGTAATGTCACTTACCAATACATTTCTAATTTGAAAGCGCGCTTCTAAATATCCAAGAATAAAGGGTACACTACCACCGCTATGCTCTTCATAGGTGGTAAAAGCGATGACACCATCTTCCAATTGCTCAGCAACTTTTAAGGCATTATAGACCCCCAAACGATTGTCTAAATATGGAGTCTGGACGTATTCTTCTGTCAACCTGAAATTTGATTTAAAAACCAAAGAAGTTCCTCTATCAATGCCCCGGGGAAAATCATGGAAAAGTCGTCCCTCTTGAGAAAGTAGCTTACAATCAATAGAACCCATACTGTCTTCTCCGGTTAATTCAAACCCCAATTCGGCCTCAGGTCCACCAATTGGCACCAGTTGATTGGCATATCTGACGGTAAACCCAACCGTATCCACGTGGGCAAAAATAGCCGTTCTAGGTTTACCAAAAACTAACATAACTACGTCCTGAAATTCAGAGCCATATACTACCTCGGGCATCACCCTCCAGCGATGCTTCTGTGTGGAGATATAATCCAACAGAAATTCCTTCATCCGAAATTCTTCTCCGGATGGCGCATGAACATTTATTAAATTTTGAAGTAATTCCAATTTTCTTAAGATACTTTTGATGGCAAAGATGAACTAGCACAATTTAAAAACAAATAAATAGTCAAAACAGTTTGATGTTCCAGAAATGATAGAGATCATACCCTACCTCACCGTTTATGCTTCAAGCGCTATTCGTTTCTTTTTAGGGCCTGCATTGGGTATCGGATCTGGTCTCGGTATGGGCCCCACTATCCTATTAACTACTGCAGGGATGATGTCAACCGTTTTTTCCATCACCTTCTTTAACCATATCATTCAGATTTTTATCCAACGCTTTTTTAGCCTAAAAAAGAATAAAAAATTTACTCCAAGAACCAGAAAATTTATTAAAATATGGAAATATTCAGGTGTCAAAGGGGTAGCCTTTATCACTCCCATCGTACTCAGTCCGGTCATTGGAGCGCTACTCCTGAATGCCGTCGGAGCCAAGAAAAAAGAAATCATCAAATGGATGTTATTCAGTGCACTTCTTTGGGCCTCTGTAGAAAGTGCTCTACTTTATTTCTTAGGAAACTCATTGGGCATACTCACCTGGGTCATAGAATAGCTTAATACACTTTCACAAAATAAAAGATGAAACCAGTACATGATTACATATTAAATACTAAAACATCAAGTCAAATTCATTGAGTTAAAATCTTACCCAATTATCTTTGCAATATGGAATTAAAGAATGACCTGCTCATCAGGGCAGCAAAAGGTGAACTGACAGAAAGAACCCCTGTTTGGCTCATGAGACAGGCCGGGAGAATTCTGCCAGAATACAAAAGTATTCGAGCTAAATTAAGTGGATTTAAAGAATTAGTTGAAACGCCAGAATTGGCAGCGGAGGTAACCCTACAACCTGTAAATTTATTGGGCGTAGATGCCGCTATTATTTTTTCAGATATTTTAGTCATTCCCGAGGCCATGGGATTAAGTTATGAGATGATCGAAAAAAAAGGCCCACATTTCCCCAAAACATTAAAGTCCGAAGCAGATATCAAATCATTACATAAGGTTGAGGGTGGAGAACTTAACTATGTTTACGAGGCCATTCGCCTAGTTAAAAAAGAACTCAAAGGACATGTTCCTCTTATTGGTTTTGCTGGGGCACCCTGGACCATTTTATGCTATATGATAGAAGGAGGGGGAAGTAAAACATTCTCCAATGCACGGAAATTTCTCATCCAAGAATCCAAATTAGCACATACCGTCTTGAGTATGATTACCGATAGTACCATTAAATACTTGCACAATCAAGTACTGGCAGGAGCTAATCTCATACAAATTTTCGATTCTTGGGCAGGTATACTTTCACCGGATCAATACAGAGAATTCTCTCTGCCTTATATCGAAAAGATTTCAAAGTCCATTCTCGACGTACCGGTCACTGTTTTTGCCAAAGGTGCCTATTTTGCATTGAAAGAAATGAGTAATCTCTCATGTAATACCATCGGCTTAGATTGGAATATGGATGTCAATGAAGCGAGGGTATTGCTTAAAGGCAAGACATTGCAGGGCAATTTAGACCCCTGTGTATTGTATGGTGATCGAGACTCCATCGAAATTAAAACAAAGAAAATGCTCGAGAAGTTTAAAGGCCATCCCCATATTGCCAATTTAGGTCATGGCGTTTATCCAGATACCCATCCAGATCACGTTAAAATTTTCATTGAAGCCGTAAAAGCTTTTAAGGCTTAAGAAAAGGTTCAAATAGTGGATGAGTAAGGGCTTCCTCAAGAAGCTGTTTAGCATCTATTGGGACCACACCTGGGCGCTCGCATACAATGCCTCCCCCCAGATTGGCCAACTCAGACCAAAATGCCAAGGGTAAATCAAGGGCAAGGCCTAATGCAGCTATAGAAATCACGGTATCTCCAGCGCCAGAGACATCAGTAATCGATCTCACATGAGCTGGATGACCAACAAATTGTTTGCCTTTGCTCGCAAAAACGCCATGCTCTGATAGGGTTATTAAATAATTTTGACAGCCTAGCTGCTTGTCTAAAAGACCAATGGCCTTATGTATGGCGCTTTGCTGAGTAGGACCAATATTCATTTTTAGACCTTCATTTAATTCCTTTAAATTCGGCTTAAATAAGCTGGCCCCCTTGAAATGTGAGAAATTCCGTTTTTTAGGATCTACAGCGACTGGGATTTTAAGTCTTTGGGCCTCCTTCATTATCTCAGAAATCAGCCCTTGATCAAGACAGCCCTTGTCATAATCCTCCATAATGATGGCATGACAATCCTTAACGATTTTAAATACACTACTTTTCAGTGACTTTTTATCTTTCTTGTTTAAGGGATGATCCTCTTCCTCATCAATTCTGAGTAGATGATGACCTCCCGAAATGATTCTGTTTTTCTGAGTAGTCTTTCTCTGGGCACTACGAATAATTCCATCAGTCCGTAGTCCAGAGGATGCCATTAAGCCTAAAAATTCACTCCCGAGTACATCTTCTCCTATGACTGAACATAAAATAGGGATGGCGCCCAAGGACTGAATATTTAAGGCTACATTAGCTGCTCCTCCTAATCGTTGACCGCGAGATTTTACATTTAAAATAGGTACTGGTGCCTCGGGAGAAATTCTCTCAACGGCTCCATATATGTATGCATCCAACATTACATCTCCAATCACTAAAACTTTTAGCTTTTTAAAAGTTGTAAAAATATCTGCTAACGTCTGGTGAAGCATAGTTCATCTTAACTTTTCTAGTGCTTTGGTTATTCGAGCCAAAGCTATTTTTAAATGTTCTTCTGAAGCAGCATAGGACAACCTCAGACACTTCGGTTCGCCAAAACCCTCTCCTGAAACCAGAGAGACGTGCGATTCTTTTAACAAATAAATACAAAGATCGGCGGCATCACGGATTCCTTTATTTCCAAAGTAACTGCTCACATCTGGAAAAAAGTAAAATGCTCCTTGTGGCATGTTTGCTTCAACACCTGGTATTTTTTTTAATAAATCATAGACCAATTGACGTCGTTGATAATAGGCATTGGCCATGGCTTTAGATGATTCTTTTGGAGAAGTTAAGGCTGTTAAAGCCGCCCTTTGAGCAATAGAGCAATTTGCGGAAGTGATTTGCCCTTGAATTTTGTTCGCTGCCTTGGCCAACCAGAGGGGCGCACCTATGTAGCCTACCCGCCATCCCGTCATCGCAAAGCCTTTGGCAAAGCCATTCACCGTGACGGTACGATCCTGCATCCCTGGCAAAGAACCAATACTCACATGAGAACCTGTAAAATTAATCAATTCGTAGATCTCATCTGCAATTACAATAATTTCGGGGTAGGTACTTAAAACTTGAGCCATCGCTTGAAAGTCGTCTATGGTAAAAACCGAACCGGTAGGATTACAGGGTGATGAAAAAATAACAGCTTTGGTCTTATCTGTTATGGCCGCTTTCAATTGAGCCGCATTGGCTTTGAAATCATTTTTGATATCGCCCTTAATAAGGACACACTTGCCTTCAGCTAACTCGACGAGTGCCGAGTAACTCACCCAATAAGGTGCATATATAATGACTTCATCACCTGAATCCAATAATGCCAAAAACAAATTTGCTATAGATTGTTTGGCCCCATTTGAAACTACAATTTGATCGGGTGCATAGATAAGCTCATTTTCTTTTCTAAATTTCTCACTGATCGCCTTTCTTAAATCCAAATAGCCATTGACCGGTGCATACGAAAAATATTTTCCGTCATCTATGGCCTTTTTTGCACCTTCTTGAATATGTTGAGGTGTTTTAAAGTCTGGTTCTCCTAGACTCAAACTGATGACATCGAAGCCCTTCTGCTTCATCTCTCTCGCCTTAGCTGACATGGCAAGTGTAGATGACTCAACCATGCCCTTAATTCTTTCTGAAAGTAAATCCATTTAATCTTAATAGTAGGTCACAAAAATACGCTGAATCAATTTGAGGATGGTTAATATTCTTTTTTTTTTCAAAAATCTTAACTATTTCTCCTTTTGATATGGATAAAGACAGGCCTCGGATCAAAAAAAAGGCCTCATTAAAAGAGGCCTTTTGTCTGTTGTTTTTTAAAATTTTAAGTAGCACAAAACTCTTTCAACCTTCTGTTTTTGCTAGGTTCTCTCAATTTCTGCAGGGCCTTTTCACGAATTTGTCTCACTCTTTCTCTGGTTAAACCCATCGCATCACCTATTTCCTCTAGAGTAAACGGGTTGTCTAAGGCAATGCCAAAACTCATCATAATAACTTCTCTCTCTCTTGCCGTAAGTGTCGACAAGGCCCGCAACGTTTCAACCTTCAGTGAATCATTGAAAACCAACTGACTATCGGTGGGTCCCGTAGTTTGATTTTCCAGTACATCCAACAATGAACCTGACTCTTCCTCACCAAAAGGTGCATCCATAGAAGTCTGCTTAACCTCAGCGCCTAATGTATTTCTTATTTCATTGGGCTTCATGTCCAAAATATCAGCTAACTCTTCTTCCGTCGGTTCACGTTCATATTTTTGTTCGAGCTCAGCATAAGCCCTTCTGATTTGGTTAATAGCCCCTGATTTGTTCATCGGAAGTCTTACAATTCTAGATTGCTCAGCCAACGCCTGCATAATGGATTGTCTGATCCACCAAACCGCGTATGAAATAAATTTGAAACCCTTAGTCTCATCAAATTTTTTCGCTGCCTTAATTAATCCTAAATTTCCTTCGTTGATCAAGTCATTCAGAGGTAAACTTCTGTTTTGGTATTGTTTAGCTACAGAAACTACGAACCTTAAATTTGACTTTACCAATTTTTCCAACGCCAATTGATCTCCTTCCCGAATTCTCTGAGCTAAATTAACCTCCTCGTCAGGGGTAATCATGGAAACATTACTCACCTCTGTGAAATATTTCTCAAGGGTATGACTTTCTCTTCGATTAGTTATTGATTGGGTTATCTTTAGCTGTCGCATTAATTATTAATTAGATGAAACTTTCAATGTTTTTTTGAGCTTTTAGTAATATTTCCAAAGTGTTTTGAGCTAAAAAGCTTTACAAATGCTCAATCAAAATTGCATATAAAGTTTGCGAATTTAATTAAAATTAATCATCTTTTCAACTTTTTAAGGATGCTAATTCAATCAAAAAGAAATAAATGAATTGCGAATCCAAGAAAAATCAATAGAAAAACCGACAGATACCCTTTTTATTTCAAAATTTTCCCAAACAATAATTGGGTTAATGCTTCTCAGTAAAAGTTGGAGTATCTCGATTATCGAGAGATGAAGAATCTACAAATCAATCCGAAATGCTTCGTTTTTACCTTTCTTTTCCTCTCAAAATGGCCCTAAACATGCTCTTAATTAAATGAAAATTGATTTTTAATATCATCTCATGGATTCGCATACTTCTATTTAGGTTCCTTTGAGGGTCTTGAAGGAAAATATTAATCCCAACCCACTTAAAATAGCGCCAAGAATGAATGGGGCTCCGGGAAAATAAAAGATCGTATGGGCAGCGGTAAAAAAAGCAAAAACTGTAGTCATTAAAAGAGGACCTATGATGGAAGTAACACTCATCAGGCTTGTCAATCCTCCTTGTAATTCACCCTGTTGATCTGAAGTTACCTTAGCGCTCATCATCGCTTGCATAGTAGGTCCTGCCAAGCCACCAAGGGCATAAGGAAACATTACGGCATAAATCATCCATCCTTGCGTAGTGAAAGCAATCAAAAGCATGCCCAACATGTTGAACCCTAGGCCAGCATATACCGCTTTTATCTGACCTATAAATTTGACCGCATGACGAATAATCAAACCTTGAACCAGAACAATCATTAAGCCGACAAAGCCTAAAGAGTATCCTACTTCAGCTTCACTCCAGCGAAATCGTTCAATAGTGAAATAGGCCCAAGTTGATTGTGTGGCATGATGGGCGATATAGGTGAAAAATAAAGCGACGGATAATCCAATGATAAGAGGATGTCTTTTGAGCTGATTAAAAGTACCAAAAGGATTTGCTCGAGATAATTTAAAAGGACGCCTATTTGATTTAGACAAGGATTCAGGTAAGATAAAATAACCATACAACCAATTAACCAAAGCCAGCCCAGCAGCTGCAAAAAAAGGAATTCTAGAGCCAATGTCTCCCAATATCCCTCCAATGACGGGCCCAATAATAAATCCCAATCCAAAGGCTGCACCAAGCATTCCAAAGTTTTGGGTTCTTTTTTCTGGTAATGAAATATCTGCTATGTAGGCGGATGCAGTCGTGAAACTAGCCCCCCCAATACCCGCAATGAGTCGCGCTAAAAACAGCCACCAAAGGTTACTTGAAAAAGCTACCAAAAGATAATCTAAGCCTAGGCCAAACAAGGAAATCAAGAGAATAGGTCTCCGACCAAATTTATCACTCAGCCCTCCTAATATGGGAGCAAAGATGAATTGCATAAATGCGTAAATGAACATCAATAACCCCCCATAACGGGAAGCTTGGCTCATATCTTCCCCACTTAACTCCATAATTAGTTTGGGAATCACCGGTATGATAATTCCCAATCCAATTACATCAATAAGGACCGTGACAAAAATAAAGCCTAGGGCCGCCTTTTGATTTTTCATTAAATAAATTTGACGCAAAATTAGCTTAAAACTGTCTGCAAATGTAAATAAGTGATTTTTTTAATTGAATAATAAAAAAACCTTTTGACCTTAAAATTGAATCCGATTAGCGAGATAAATAAACCTGAAAATATGCAACAAAGCGGCCAAAGTCAAAGCGCCTGATAAAGCATACCAAATACCCGAAAGGCCCATTTCAAAATGAAAAGCCAAGAGATAACTGCTCGGAATGGCACATATCCAATAAACAAAAAAAGTAACAAAAGCGGGTACTTTAACGTCTGTCAAACCTCTCAAGATACCTAAACCCACCGCTTGTAAACCATCCGATATTTGGAAACCTGCTGCAATTAACAACAGCCCTAAGGCAATTTTTTGTACCGCTTCATTGTCAATATACAGTTGAATCAACCAATGTCTAGCTGTGATGATGAATATTGCTGTTAAAAACATAAAAACAGCTACCAAAGCCAGGCATGAAAATCCTGCCAATTTTAAATTTTTCAGATCTTTTTTTCCCATTTGATTTCCAATCCTAATAGCTGCAGCTGCGCCCAATCCCGATGCGGCCATATAGGTTACCGCAACCATATTCAAAGCGATTTGATGTGCTGCTAAAGCGGCTGCACTAATCCAACCTGCCATAACTCCGGCCATTGAAAATGCTCCAATTTCAAATACATACTGTAAACCAGAAGGTACGCCTATTCTCAGCAAACGCTTGATCACTTTCAAATCAAAATGTCCACTTAAACCATACCACATATCTCGGGTAAATACCACCATTAAAATTACCATAACGCATCGAGAAACTAAAGTAGCATAACCGGCTCCATTGAGCCCCATTCCAGAAAATCCCCAGTGACCATAGATAAAGGCGTAATTCAGCAAAATATTTAATACATTGGCCAAAACAGAAACAATCATTGGACTTAAAGTATTGGATTGGCCTTCCGAAAATTGTCTAAACGTCTGAAAAATCATCAGAGGAATCAATGATATTGAAATAATTTTTAAATAGAAAGTTGCCGCCCAAGTCACTGACGGTTCCTGCCCGAAAAAAAATAAATAAGGCGTTAACATCAAAGCAATTAAGCACATTGTCAAAGCTAAGAGGGTATTGAGAAGAATACTATTTTGTAAAAAAACCAAACGCCCTTTTTTATCTGCTGGCTGAGTGGCCGCGACTAATGGGGTAATGGCATAACTGACTCCCAACCCAAATAGCATAAACACGTGATAAATTGCCGTTGCAAAAGTAGCCCCTGCTAGCGGGATCACTCCGACTTTACCCACCATAACTGTATCGGCAACAGAGACCATGATATGTCCCAGCTGCCCAATAATAACGGGAGTTGCTAAAACTATGTTTTTTCGAAAATGATCCTTAATCGTCATGATTATTTTGGCCTCAAGATGGCGAAAATAGGTAATTGCAATAATAAAACCGATCATGCACTTTACTTATTTATATAAAGTATCATTGATCCTTTCAAACAAGACACGCTCCAGAATACTTTAACTTAAAATGAATAAGTTCGGGCCAACTTCAACAGTCCTATAAGACTTAAACTATCTGTTATATAACCATCTAAACTCATTTCTACAGTTTATTTAAAGGCAATTTTTTTATCTTTAAGTCTTCTGTTCATCAAATTGGGTAGCACCAAAAGTAAGTCCTTTAGCCAATTCGATAGATGTACTTTTGACAACCTTTTACCAAGAGGCAGCCGCAATCCCAGTTTCCTCTACAAATTCTCTTTTTGCGGAACCTAACGAATCTCCATCTAAATGACCTCCACCCATCGGAATTTCCCAAGAATACGCATTCAAAGGATAACTCCATTGATCTACCAAGTAAGTGTTCAAATCATTATCCAGCGGTATGATCCCCATGGCTACATGCTCTAAATGAAGCCTTCCATATCAAATTCCACCTCCTCTGGGATTGATCAATCGTTCTTCATGCAGCACAATTGACGGATTCTCAAATACGGAGCCGCTTTTTTGAGTAACCCTAAAGAATTTTCAGAATAGGCCTTTCAAAAATATAGCATAAGAGAGCTCCTTAAACTCACTTTCATTGGATATTCATTTGAGGTGTAAATTATTAAAAGCTTAGCCCTTGTTTGTCAAATATATTACCCATTTTATTTACTAGAGCTTTCTTTATTTCTTGGCATATGTGGGCAAATTTTTTAAATTGTTAATAAATGAAAATTTCATAAACATAGATTTACCCTAAATAAAATTTACATACAAACGGATGAACTAATGTTAATTCACGTTTGTAATGTAAATTGTAATGAATTGTAAAAAAACGGACGGACTTCAGTTGTTTTGTTTAATTTACTTGAATAGTTTAATTTTTAACAGCTGATATTTTATAGAATATTATTATCCCCCAATGAAAAAATATTTTTCCACTTTTAGCATAAGTTTATTGAGCGTTTTTTTTCTATTTGAGTGTAAAGAAAATGGTCAATCAAAGGTCATTCAAAATGTACTCAAATCTCAGGAACAATTACAAATAACAGTTAACCAAGAAAAAAAAGAAAAAAAAGAAAGGCGTAAATTAGGTTTCCCCGATAAGCATACAGAATTACAAAAACTCATGAAAACGGGTCATGGACAAGATGGGCCCACATATGAAGGTGGCTATCAATTAAAAGAATTCAAGAAATTACAAGCGAGAAATCATAATGCACGTCAAGAAACGGAATATTTTTTTATTGAACGTGGTCCTGGAAATATTTCAGGAAGGACAAGGGCTTTTTTCGTAGATGTAAGTGATGATTCACAAAACACATGGTTTGCAGGAGCTGCATCAGGAGGAATTTGGAAAACAATCAATGGAGGCAATTCTTGGGAAACTTCCTCTACCGGCCTTCCAAATCTTGGTACCAACGCAATGGCACAATCTCAATCTAACCCTGACATCATCTATGCGGGCACGGGAGAACAATATGGCGGAGGGGATATAAATGGCTCGGGATTATTTAAATCAACTGATCATGGTCAAAATTGGATTCAAATAATTAGTCCAGACGATATACCTGCAGCACAATTAATTAGTAGAATAATGGTCAATCCAGAGAATGCTAATGAGGTGATAGTGAGTGGAACAAGTAGTAAATGGTCTAGAGAATTAGTAAAATCAGGAATTTATAAATCTATTGATGGTGGTGTTTCATGGTCAGAATCATTATCATTCAAAAACGGGTTTGTTGTAGATATGATTTTGAGTGATCCAAAAAAATGGAATTTACAATACGCCGCAATAGGCGGGAAAGGTGTTTATAAATCCATCGATGGGGGCCAAAGTTGGTTGCCTAAAAGTAACGGAATACCAAATGCTGAAAGAATTGAACTTGACATATCTCCTGTGAATTCTAAAATTATTTGGGCTTCTGAAGAATCAGGAAAACTATATGTTTCAAAAGATCGAGCAGAAACTTGGTCGTTTGTTGGAGAACTCGATGATCTAGAAAATTTTGATTTTCTAATACAAGGGAGTTACGATAATGCAGTCCTTGCTCATCCTTTTGATTCTAATAAAGTTTACGTGGCAGGAGTCAATATCTGGGAATTTACCCTAACCTCTTCCGAAACAACAGACCAAATTTTTGAACTCCAAAGTGATGGTGCAGAGGAGTTTTTGAGTTTTGTTAATTTTTCAGGAGAATATTTTGGTGGTATCATGGATATTGGAGAAGTCGGCTATGCTGGAAAAGTGAACATTGAGATTCGATTTGGTCAGGGAACACAAAAAGCACATCGATTTACAGTAGGTGGTTCCGGGCCCGGTGTACCAGATGCTAGTTATGAATATAAAGATTATGTAGAAGTCCCTTTCCAGGTTTGGGATACTGAAAACGACCAACAATTGATGGTTTCTTTCAGAGACCAGCAAGAGGATGGCACATGGAACCTAATACCGGCAAACACGACAGGAGCCACCTCTTTGCATTCAAGGGAATATCTTTTTATACACCTCCTAAATTATTCTGAAAACCCAGAAAATAATATTGCGGAGAATGGTGGGCAAACTTTTAAACAGATGTATTTCATGTGGCCGATTGGTACTGAAAACTATACATTCATTCCTACTGAACTGCCAAACTCAAAAGTCATTATTGGTAATACCGAAAGAAAAACTATCGTTAGGGAAACATTCAATATCTCTGATGCCTATAATCAGTATGGGGGAAACAATTCTTTAAACAATAATGCTGCCAACGGAGCCAATGCTGTTCATCCCGATCATCATAGCCTTCACGCTCTCAACATCAACGCCTCTGATCAAACATTTAACCTTTTAAGTACGAACGATGGAGGTATTTGGTTATCAAGTTTATCAAAACAACCTGGGCATGAGGACATGAGTTTTGAATTTGTAAGTACTGGATTTAATACAACGCAATTTTATTCAGCCGATAAAATGCCCGGTGAAGACAGGTACATAGGTGGAATGCAAGATCAAGGGACTTACCTTTCTCCAGAAGGAAGTTCTTCGAATGCCAGCTCAGCGTATAGGTTTGTTATTGGTGGCGATGGATTTGAAGCGTTATGGAATAATCGAAATCCTCAAAAAATTATAGGTTCCCAGTATTATAATGGTTTTTATTCTTCATCTGATGGCGGACAAACATGGAGAGATGCTACAAATGGAATCGGAGATGATGGTCCTTTTTTATCTAGACTGGCAAGTTCTAGATCATATCCAGATCGTATTTATGCAGTAGGAGCATCTGGGGTTTATAAATCTAATAACTTCGGTGAAAATTGGAATTTGTCCCCCATTCAATCAGACTTTTGGAGTAATAGTAACTTTACTGACATAGAAGTTTCTGAGTCTAACGCTAGTATAGTCTGGGTTGGTAATTACATGAGTGAAAATAGTAGACCTTTTGTTTCAACAGATGGAGGACTAACATTCACCCCGACTGAAACTTATATAGATTATCCTAATATGGGTCCAATCATAGCGCTTAATACCCACCCGACTGAGGATAGTACAGCATTTGCACAATTTGCTGTTGACGGTTTACCTAAAATACTCAAAACAAAGAATCTTGGACAAACTTGGATAGATATAACCGAATTTGATCAGTCAAAGGGATCTAGTGACAATGGATTCCCAAATACAGTAACAGAGGGATTAATATGTTTCCCCAACGACCCCGACCATATGTGGGTGGCAACCGAAATTGGAATCATAGAGTCTTTAAATGGAGGGATTTCATGGAATCTACTCAATTCTAACCTTCCTCTGGTCAAAATATTAGACATGAAAATTCAAGATGATCAAGTTATCATTGCTACCTACGGGAGGGGTATATGGTCAGTAACATTACCTGAAGTTAAACGAGAAATTGTTTTTGCTCCTATTGTTGAGCAAGTTAGTATCAATCCCGAGGGGAAGATGAGGGTTGCCTTATCTTATTCGGATAAGTTTGATTCTACTCAAATTGTTTTGGATGGTAAGCTCATTCATTCTATTGGGATGCAAGATGTTGGGTCGGTCAGCATCGACCTAGATAATTTAAAATTAACTGGTACTGAACCCTTTAAAACTTTTGCGTATAAAAATGGTAAAGCTTATGAATCTTTAGAATCAAAATTTTTACTGCATGAAGTTTTCGATGTTAAATCCAGTTACAGCACCAATTTTTCAGGTGCCTTCGACCAACTAGCCGTCTCTGGCTTTATAACCGGCTTTGAAAGTGGATTTTCAACTCCGGCTTTGCATACCACTCATCCATACCCATCATCAAGAGAGCTCATTTCCATATTAAAAACACCTGTCCAAATTAAAGAATCAGGGGCAACTCTCCAATTTAAAGAGGTTGTCATTGTGGAAACAGGTGAAGTAGGGACCAGTTTTGGTGATGAAGAATTTTGGGATTATGTCATTGTGGAGGGTTCCATTGATGGCCTTAATTGGATCCCCTTTCTAGATGGTTATGATTCCGATACTTATCCAGAGTGGACTGCCGCTTACAATAATGGGAGAGATGGAAGCCCTAGCTTATATAAAACAAGAACTATTGATATGCTTGAAACCTTCAACCCAGAAGATGTTATTTTGATTCGCTTTCGCCTCTTCGCAGATGCAGCCGTCACAGGTTGGGGATGGGCCATTGATGACTTAGCTATCCAAGAAGAGCCCCTAGCTGTTTATGAAAATCAAAAAAATAACTTCAGTATTAATCCAAATCCGATCATCTCCTCAGCACAAATTGAATTTAGATTAGACACAAAAGCATCAGTCAAAGTTTTGGACTTACAAGGTAAACTCGTTCGATCCTACCATTTAGCGAGCGGGACGTCTCAAATCTTATTTGAAAGAGGTGATTTACAGTCTGGTATTTATTTGGTCTCCATTGAAACAAAAGACTTTATTGAAATGAAAAAAATACTCATTCAATAATAAAGTGGTAGGTGCAATACTCAATTCATATTTTGATCTAAACAAAACTGAAGCGGGCTGTGATGAAGTGGGAAGAGGATGCTTAGCGGGACCGGTAGTAGCGGCGGCGGTTATCTTACCTAAACATTTCAAACATGATTTTCTAAATGACTCTAAGAAACTTAGCATTTCTCAGCGCGAATTACTTAAAATAGAAATAGAAAATATGGCGTTGGCTTATGGTATTGGTGAGGTTACTCCTCAAGAAATTGATGACATCAATATTCTTAATGCCTCATTTTTAGCTATGCATAGGGCTATTGACCAGTTAAAAATCAAACCCGAACTCCTTCTCATAGATGGCAATAGGTATACCCCTCACTGTTCTATCCCTTATCAATGCATCATAAAAGGTGATTCGAAATTCTTTTCAATAGCCGCCGCTTCAGTACTTGCTAAAGCGTATCGCGACCAGCTCATGCAAGACTTAGCAAAAGAATATCCTCTTTACAGTTGGGAAACCAATGTGGGCTATCCTACCACCGCCCATCGACAGGGGATTCGTAAACAAGGTATCACACCCTATCACAGAAAAACATTTCAACTTCTACCTAAATAATCACAAGGTCTATTTAATTTAGTCCCCATGTCAATCATTCATCTTGTTTCCTGGAACGTTAATGGCATTCGTGCTATTATGAAAAAAGATTTTTTCATAGATCTGAAGGTCTTAAATCCAGATGTGTTGTGCCTGCAAGAAATTAAGGCACAACCTGAAGATGCTCAAAAAGCATTTTCGGTAATAGAAGGTTACCACATTTATACCAACTCATCTAAAGCAAGAAAGGGATATTCTGGAACTGCCATTTTATCCAAAGAAAAACCATTAAATATAATGTTTGATATGGGAGTGGAAGAACATGATCAAGAGGGCCGTGTCATTTGCGCAGAGTTTGTCTCTTATTTTTTAGTCACCGTTTATACACCCAATTCAGGAGAAGGTTTAAAAAGATTAGATTATAGGACGAGATGGGATGTCGCATTTAAAGCATACATTTTAAGTTTAGAGCAAACAAAACCTGTAGTTATTTGCGGGGATCTCAATGTAGCCAACAAGGAAATTGACATTGCACGGCCTAAACCCAATTACAATGTGTCGAGTGGATATACTCAAAAAGAAATTGACGGTTTAGAAAGCTTATTAAGTGCGGGATATTTAGATACATTTAGGAAGTATTATCCCGAGGAGATAAAATATAGCTGGTGGAATTACCGATTTCAATCAAGAACAAGAAATGTAGGTTGGAGAATAGACTATTTCCTGGCCTCGACAGCCCTTGAAGGACAACTTGATGATGCCTTAATTTACAATGAGATAATGGGTTCCGATCACTGCCCCGTAGGACTTAAAATCACTATTTAACATAAACCTATGGAAAACACTCGCATCCCGTTACATCATGTCCACGAAGCACTTGGAGCTAGAATCATTCCCTTTGGTGGGTTCGAAATGCCGGTGAGATACAGCTCGGATAAAGAAGAACATTTAGCAGTAAGAAATGGCGTAGGTGTATTTGATGTCTCTCACATGGGTGAATTTCTTGTAGAAGGGCCTCATGCCCTAGCCCTGATTCAAAAAGTAACGAGTAACGATGCAGCTAAACTTATAGATGGTCAAGCGCAGTATTCATGCCTACCCAATTATGAAGGAGGTATCGTAGATGATTTGATTGTCTATAGGTTCAATATAGAAAAATATTTATTGGTCGTTAACGCTTCCAATATTGAAAAGGACTGGCTTTGGATTTCAGCGAACAATGACATGGAGGCCTCTTTATCCAATGTCTCAAAAGATTATTGCCTCTTTGCAGTACAGGGACCCAAAGCTTTGGACGTATTGCAATCCATCACAGAAGTTGATTTAGCCGCGATCAAGTTTTATCATTTCCATGAAGGCTCCCTAGCCGGCATAGATGGGATCATCATCTCAGCCACAGGCTATACTGGCGCAGGTGGATTCGAATTATATGTTAAAAATGAACGAGCAGAATCTTTATGGAATCAAATATTTCAGGCCGGAACTGAATATGATATCAAGCCGATAGGTTTGGGTGCTCGAGATACCTTGAGACTGGAGATGGGCTATTGCCTATATGGAAATGATATCGATGATCATACTTCTCCCCTTGAAGGAGGTCTGGGATGGATTACAAAGTTCTCAAAATCCTTTATCAATTCGGCAGCGCTCGCCTTACAGAAAGAAAAAGGAGTTCAGAAAAAATTAATCGCTTTTGAAATTGATGGCAAAGGCATCCCAAGGCATGATTATCCCATTATGAATTTGGAAGGTGTCATCATGGGTAAGGTCACTTCAGGAACCATGAGCCCATCCTTAAATAAAGGTATTGGCATGGGCTATGTCCCTATTGACGACCATCAAATAGGGACCAAAATTTTCATCGAAATTCGCCATAAAAAAGTACCCGCTATCATTTGTAAGACTCCATTTTTATAAGTTTATGGCCTTAACTATAGAGGTTTGTCTCACACCTAAGTTAATCAATCAACACCTTCTCGAAGGGAAAGTTGCCGTTGTGGTGGATATATTTCGGGCAACTTCCTGTATGATCACTGCATTGGTTGAAAATGTGAAAGCCATTTATCCTGTGAGTACCGTGGAGGAATGCTTAAGCCTAGGAACTCAGGGGATGCTCACTGCAGGAGAACGTGAGGGTATCAAAATACAAGGGTTTAATCTAGGTAATTCTCCTTTTGACTACATGGGTAAAGTCTCTGGAAAAGAGGTGGCTGTATCTACAACCAACGGTACAATGGCTATAGAAAAATCAAAGAATGCCGAACAAGTGATCATTGGCTCATTTTTGAACATTACAGCTACGCTGAACTATTTAATCGATCAAAACTTACCTGTGGTTATCCATTGCGCGGGTTGGAAGGAAGCGCCCAATATAGAAGACACCTTGTACGCTGGCGCCTTAACGCATCAACTGTTGGGTCATGACTTTCTCGCTGAGAATGATACGGCTAAAATGGCCTTAGATTTTTATCTCCAAAATAAGAATTCCTTATTGAAAATAGCATTGAAATCTGACCATGCCGAACGACTTAAAAAATTTGGAATAACTGAAGATCTTAATTTTTGTCTTCAAGTAGATAAGTATCCCCACCTCAATGGCAGATTGATGGGTTCAAAAATTGTTAAAGTCTAGTCCGCCTACCCAATTCCATTTTGGATAATTCAAGATCCAACGCTTTGGTTGAAATCTTTAACTCCCGAAGGGAATAAACCAAAGAAGCCAATAATAAGATCAAAGAAAAACCAAACAAATAGCTGCCAAAATCAAGCTGACCGGAAAAGATAAAAATCATACTTAATACACAAAAGAAAAAGCTCAACACCCCCAAAATTTGCATATCTCGAATCAACGTCAACCTTCTTCTTAAATTTTTAATTTGACCCATAATGAGGACTTTATCGTCGTGCTCCAAATATTTTTTATTTAATTCTCTTATGATTTGGGCAATCACCAAAAATCGATTGGTATAGGCCAGCAATAACAAAGAAATCGCTGGGAAAAGTAAAGCCGGTATATTGATTGAAATGACCATCTATTTCAATTTAGGATTACTCTTATGACGCAGGTGATCTCTGCGATCCTTCTTTTTAAAGTTATTTTCTAATGCTTCTGCCAAATCAATACCTGTCTGATTGGCCAAGCACATCAAAACCCATAAAATATCCGCCATTTCATCGGCCAAATCATAGATTTCATCTGATTTTTTAAAGGACTGATCACCATATTTTCTCGCTATGATGCGCGCCAATTCCCCAACCTCCTCTGACAATATAGCCATATTAGTTAATTCACTGAAATAGCGTACTCCTGTAGCATGAATCCATGCATCCACTTTTTCTTGGGCTTCTTTAATTTCCATTAAGTCACAGTCATTTAAGGTTTATAAAATATTAAGGATTTGCTCTTTAATTTTCTCCAGCTCCTCCTTCATTCCCACCACTGATCTTTGAATACCTGCATCATTGGCCTTGGAGCCTATGGTATTAATTTCTCGACCCAATTCTTGACATAGAAATCCCAATTTTTTCCCGCTTGCGCCTTTATCATCACTGATTACATCAATAAAATAATCTAAGTGACTGCCCAGTCGTATTTTTTCTTCTGTGAGGTCTAACTTTTCAATATAATAGATTAATTCTTGTTCAAATCTATTTTCATCTACTTTAACCCGCTGCTTGATCTCTTCTAACGATTGATGAATTCTACTTTTTAAATTTTCTATTCTTCCTGAGTCCCGTTCTTCTACCTCACTAAGTCCGTTTCTAATTTTTTGATGAGACGAGACCAAAGCTTCTTGTAAATTTGCTCCTTCCTGAAGTCTGAATTGATTACAATCAGCTACTCCCTCCAAAAGCACTTCTTTGAAGGCTTCAAAAGAAATGTTTCCTTCTGGATGCTCTTCGTGCAATATTACATTGGGCATGTTCATGGCCATCTTGAATAAAGCCACTTTTCCTGATACTCCCAAATCTCCAGACAATTGCTTTAGACGCTTATAATAGGCATCGAATAATTCCTGATTGATCTGAATCGGTGGTTGCTCGAAGTTTTTTAGCTCAAAATGAACCCCCAAATTGATTTTTCCTCGGCCCAATTCTTTTTCGAGAAGTGCCTTTATTTCCATTTCCCATTTTAAAAATGCTCGAGGTAATCGAAAGGAGGCATCAAGAAACTTACTATTGAGCGTCTTGATCTCAACTTTTAAAGAATATGTCTCAGTAATTTTTTCAGCGGAACCAAAACCCGTCATCGATGTAATCATAACACAATGTTAAAAGTCTAAGCCTAATGAAAGGGTGAATTTTGCAGATTTTATCTCAAAATCCTCCAAAGGTCTGGCATAATCAAGTTTGAGATAATAACCCAATAATGCCGCTCGGAGTCCAAAACCATAGCTTGCCAGCCACGGACTGGCATAGTTTGCTACATTAGCTTTAAAAGGAGTCTCGTCGTAATCAATAAAAATAATACTATTTTTTCGTGTAATAGGTGGTTTTCCATCCCATGCTGAACCAATATCAGTAAAAGCTACCAACATGAAGTTTCTCAAAAAAGTAGACTTCACTGGGAATCTTGACAAATATTGGAATATTGGAAATTTCAATTCCATATTTACCAAGAGAGCAGCATTACCATATTTCTCATTCAAATCATAGCCGCGCATGTGGTTTACAAATTCTGTGAAAAGCAAATTACTATTATCGATTTCGTTAGCTATGGTCAAAGGATCCCCTCCAGAATGTTCTTTGGTCCGTGCTAATACCCAATTAGGTACGCCTCCTAAAAGAAATTTTTGTGGATTAGGACCAAATGATTTTCCCATATATATACGGGTAGCCAATGTAAGTTCATTATGAATTTTTTGATAATGTCTCAAGTCAAACCTAAACACATTAAATGATTGATTTTTAGAAAATGATTGATTATATTGAAATTCTACTAGGGCCCTCGTTCCTTGTAAAATATTAAACCCTCTTTCCTCTGTATTGTCAAAAACGCCTTTTAATTTAAAGCCCGTATACAAAATGCGACTGTCCTTAGCATAATCAGCAGCATTGGTATTTACACTTTCATATTGTAGATTATTGAAACTGGTTTGCTGCAAAAAGGGATTCAACTCAAGTCTGAATTTATTGGTAAAGGGGACTGCTGCTCCCGCTATCAATCCATTTAATTTATAAGACTGTCTTAAGAAATTTTCGGCATCATTTTCAAGATAGATGGATTGTCGAATCAACCGAACTTTAAAATCCATCCAGTATTTCAAGTACTTGTACTCTGCAAAAAAATCACCTTGATCAAAACTGCTCGTCACCATACCCCCTGCATTAATTACATGATTTTCCAGAATGTCTGACACCTGTATTTCTGCTGAAAAACCAAACCCTCTGAGCGGATCCAAGACAAAATCATTGATGAGGTTGTTTGAACTGAATCGAGGTTTATATGTCCGAGGTCCCCACACCTCATTTTCAATGGATAAGCGTTGGTAATTTTTAAAAAAAGAATCTATTTTCAACCCATTATTTGATTCTACTTTAACCTCTCTTTCTTCAAATTTATAGTTTTCTGTATCTATATAATCGGGCTCCTGAGATTGATTAGATTCAGAAAAAACAAACGCATCTGGATCTATGACAGGTACAAATACCTCATTTTGGGTACTGTCCATATTCAATGATTCTTTTTGGGCTTGAATTAATAGGCTATCTTCTCTCGCTTTGACTTTTGCTTTTTCTCTTTTTAGCTTCTCCATCTTTCTCCGATCAAGAACCTTGGCAATATATTGGCCCTGTATGATTTTTTGACGGTTCGTTTCAGTGGTGAATTTGGAAGACTCAATATCTATGTTGGGATAATAATAAATATGATCCTCTCCTCCGTCATAAGCTATAAAAACCATCCCATTATCATTACCGAAATGTAAATCAAACGCCTTCAGGCTACTATTAAAATTGGTTACTTGGGTTTGAATACCCTGAGTCATTTCATATTTAAATACATTGGTAATGCCCCTTTGGTCACTTAAAAAATATAATTCCGATTGATTTTTAAATATGGGTTTCGTATCTCGAGTGTTCGTGTTGGTCATTCTGAAATATTCGCGGGTTGTTGTATCTATATCGAATAAAAATAAATTAAAATGAGGATTTAAATATTTGATACTTGTATCCGAAATATTTAACGCGTCCGAGGGACGATTGGAACTAAAAACAATGGCCGCAGTACCGGGTATGAAGGTTGGATCAATGTCATCAAAAATATCAGAAGTAATTCTGCGAACTGAATTTCTCAATACACTGACAAGAAAGAGATCACTTTTTCCATCCGTATCTCCACTTATAATTGCCAATCTACCATTTTGATTCAAAGAAAAACTTTTGATTTGGTTGAACCTTGTGAGAGGTTTTTCATTGAGCAGACCTGTTTCAATTTGATAACTCGCTAGGTATAAAAATCCCCGTTTAAAATAAATAATTCCCAATGTATTGTCTCCAGCAAAATCTAATAGAGGAAGATTTTGATCCACGTGATCTGCCTCCACTTGATACCCTCCTTGAAGGATTCGCGTTTTATTGCCCGTATCTCTATCTCTCAGATAAACAGAAATCTTACCAAATGAATTTTCAGTATAGGCAATGTATTTGCCCGATTCACTGACTGCTACATTATTAAAATATAGATTTTCTTTTTTATTTGTGGCAATAATTTTTTCTTTAGCTAAAGGCTCGTAATTGGTATCAATTAGATCTTTTCCAAAGGCATAATAATTTTTCCAATTTTTAGAAAATTGCTTATAACTAATTCCTAGCGTATTGCTTATGCTCACATCCTCTTTGTGCATAATTCTTGTTAAATTAAGAATATTCGATATGTTGGAAGCCCCATATTTAATAGCTATGTAGTTCCATATGGCTTGTCCCAAGGCACCCGCCTGATTACCTTGAATCTTTTTTTCTTTCTTAATGTGCTTAGCATCTAAATAATCTCTTATAAAATCATCCATTTTTATATCCCATCCATAGGCCAAATACTTTGCTGCTCCATCTATAAACCATTCAGGAAGCTTTAGAAGATGTGAACTTTGAAAAACTTCTTTAAGACTTCCACCGAAAAGCATATCGTTGATTAAAGTACGCGATAAAAGATAAATAAGCTCTTCTTTAAATACCTGAACCGTTCCTGGGTTTGCAATTTCAAGTTGAAGCTTGATAAATTCCGTTTCCCCCCCAATCGTGAAAACAGAACCATCAATACCTATATTACTCTGCTGAAGATCATTGTAAGAATTGTAAATGACAATTTTAGTTTTAGCACTAGGCGCATAGCCCAACACATCTGTCAACCTATTAAATTCATCTTCTAAATAATCAATGGCCTCTTTGGCATATTTCCCTCCTTCATCATAATAATAGACATCAAAATGGCTGGTAGTATAAAACAACCAATTAAATTTTTTATATTGAATTCTATTTTGACCAAATTCTGTATCATAATATTGACCAAACGAGGTTGAGATCGCTAATATATATATAAGCAGAAATATGACTTTTTTATAATTCATGTTTCAACGAAGGGAATTTACCTCCAAAGGAATTTTTTTACCAAAGCAAATATGGTCTGCCAAACTCATTGCAAAATACGGAATCAAAGAGACTCCCTTACTTCCAAAACCATTAAATATAGCCACATTATTATGTTTGTGATGAAAACCTACAAAGGGCTTTCTATCGAAAGTAGCAGGTCTCAATCCTGCCTGATGTTTCAATACCTTCAAATTTCCATTATATAACTTACTTAACCTATTCAAGAGTTCCCGACTTCCTTTTTCGGTAGGCTCCTCGTTTTGATTATGATTGTCATAGGTAGATCCCACTCTCAAATAATTTTTATAAGGCAGCATAAAAATACCTTTACTTACCACATGATCAATGGTTAAACTACATGAAATATCTAAAATTTCCCCCTTTACTAATCTAAATTTTAAATCAGACCACAAAGGGTTAATTGCTGCCATTGGCCCTTCACAGAAAATAATTTGATTCGCCACAAAGGATCCTAGTTTTATTTTCGTTTCCTCCATTTCTAATGCTTCAGAAGGTACGCTCCATTCAATATACGAACCTTGGACTTTAAAATATTTTTTACATTCACTTACCAAAGTGGCTACATCAACCATGCCAGAATTATTTACAAAAAACCCTCCCAAGGGGTCTAGTAATTGATCCACCTCTATGGAATGATTCGAAGTCGATTTGATATAGGGTACATAGCCCAGCTCCATAGTTCTCAAAGACCAATCATTTTGTTCTTCAATGTTATTGAACGGACGATAGATAGTTTTGCTAAAATGAAACCTCGCATTCATTTTTTTTTCTAAATCTTGGTAGTAATTGGAGAGGTTTGGAAATAACTCATCTGCCAACCAAGTTTTGGCCATTTTACGCCCTGTGATAGGATTGTACAAACCCGCTGCGACTTTTGATGAGCTTACGATCGGGTTGTTGTCCAAGATCATCACATTTTTCCCTCGTTTTTCGAGCTCCAAAGCCAATAAACTTCCGGCCAGCCCCTGCCCTACAATCAAAATATCTCGCTTTTGCATCGTCTTACCGACTTTTTAAGCAAATTTGCAGTAAAATGTATTATTTATGGACATAAAATCCTTTGTATTCAACGCTTTCTACGAAAACACTTATCTATTAGCCAGTTCTAACCTTGAGACACTCATTTTAGATCCCGGCTGCTATGAAGATTTTGAAAAAAAAGAACTGACGGACTACATAAAAACAAATAAATTAAAGCCAATTGCTATAATTAATACTCATTGCCACATCGATCATGTGCTTGGTAATGATTACTTAAAAAAATTATATGAAATCCCATTATGGATTCCAGCTATGGAAAAGAATTTACTGAAATCTGTCTCGACCTATGCTCCTACCATGGGTATTCAAAATTATCGGGAAGCCCAACCCGACAAATTACTGGGCGAAAAGGATGTGATTACCTTTGGGACTGACAAATTAGAAATCTTGTATGCACCTGGTCATTCTGAAGGGCATCTAATGTTCTACCACGCCGCTGACAAATCTCTCATGGCTGGAGACGTGATTTTTCGTGAAAGTATTGGTCGAACGGATCTTCCCGGGGGTGATTTTAAAACCTTGGAAAAAAGTATCAAAAATCACGTATATTCCCTGCCAGAAGCTGTCAAAATTTATCCTGGTCATGGTCCCAGTACTACGGTTGGTCATGAAAAAGAGAACAATCCCTTTGTAAAATCTTGAATGTATTTAGGCACATACCCAACTTCCTCACCGCATTCAATCTATTGACGGGAGTGCTAGGTATAATAAATGTTTTTGAGGGTAATTACCAACACACCCTATATTTTATTATCATTGGCTGTCTTTTTGACTTTTTAGATGGCTTCACTGCAAAATTGCTTCAGTCTACCAGTTCATTTGGAAAAGAATTAGACTCTTTGGCCGATATGGTTACTTTTGGAGTGCTCCCTGCATTGTTCCTGTTTAAGTGGACTACCTTAACGCCTAGTAATTTACATTGGTTGGCCTACAGCGCCGCATTGATCCCTGTTTTTGCTGCCTTCAGATTGGCTAAATTCAATTTAGACTCGACCCAATCGGATGCGTTTATTGGATTACCTACGCCCGCCGCAGCCCTACTCACAGTAACCATTGTCAAGGCATCCTTTCTGGTTTCCTGGATTTATTTCACCCCAATTTATAGTCTTTCTGTAAGTCTGCTCATGATCTTACCCCTAAAAATGCTCAGTTTCAAATTTACATCTATGATTTTGAGCGGTAATGAGCTGAGGTACTTGACGCTACTGGTGATAGTCATAGGACTGGCCCTATTTCAGCTTAGTTTTTTACCCTATATGATCCCTATCTACCTGATGCTCTCATTGCTCTCAAATATGCCTGCAATGCATAAAATTTTAGGTAGATAAATAATTTTATAAATTTAAAACCGTTAATTAAAGTAGTGAAATTCTTATATGCTTTACTTTTTTTTATCCCGCTTGGATCGGTAGGACAAACCGCTTTGTTTGATCAAGGCTATTGGTATAAAATTGGGGTAACTCAAGAGGGAATCTATAAAATAGATAAAAATTTTCTTGATCAAATAGGCATAGATTATAGCCAACCTAATACGCTCAAAGTATTTGGTAACGGGATAGGTATGCTTCCTCAAGCCAATCATGAAGAGAGACCACGAGGACTGATTGAAAATAGCCTCAAAGGTTATGGCCTGGAAGATGGTGTTTTCGATGACAACGACTTTCTGCTCTTTTATGCAAATGGACCCAATTATTGGACTTGGGAAGATGATCTTTGGCAATTTGAAAAAAATATTTTTTCTGATACCGCTTATTACTTTATCACGGCAGCCGGTTCCGAAGGTGCAAGGGTAACCGAAGCAACTACTTACGATATAACAAACAATATTATTTCATCCTATATCGCCCGTAAAGTACATGAATTAGATGAAGTAAACTTGTTGGGGAATTCAGGTAGAGACTGGTTTGAGGCTTATTTTAAAGTAGGAGAAAGTAGAAGCTATAATTTCCCAACTGAGGGCGCAGTAGATACCATCAAAGCCTTCATTAAAGTCGTGGGCAGAAGCGACTTAGCAGGTGCCTTTGAAATTTATAATAATGAAACTTTATTAGGACTCATAAGCTATGAGGGTATTAACACTAAATCGGGTTCTACTTATGATCTAAAAGGGGATATACAAAATGAAATCTTCACATTTTTAGTCAATGATGCCACAACGACCTTGACCCTAAAACTACCTCTAGTTGCAGGCTATGACGTGCTCATTGGCTACTTAGATCAGATCGTCCTGACCTATGCCAGCGATTTAGTCCTTCATAATGACATGATGCTATTTTCAAATCCATTATTAGAACAAGATACGATCACCTACGAAATCATCAGTGGTGAGGTTATAGAAGTCTGGGACATCACGTATCCTCAAGTGGAGAGTTTGCCCCTCCACTCAGTAGGGGGCAGTCATAAGTATACGACCTTAAATCATGATGAACAACGCTTTGTAGTATTTTCAAATCAAAACTTACCCCAACCCATCGCCTTTCATCCAATTTTGAACCAATACATCTCAGACCTGAATCCTATGGATGGCCTCATTATTACCCATCCGGAATTTATCGCATCTGCTGAGCGACTCGCTCGATTTCATTCAGTCCATGACCAGTTAGATGTTGCGGTGGTCACAACTAGCCAAATTTACAATGAATTTTCATCGGGTATGCAAGATCTAACGGCCCTAAGAGATGCAATTAAGTATTTTCGAAGTCTCAATAATAGTTTTCGCTATGTGTTACTCATGGGGGATTGTTCTTTTGATTACAAAGATCGAATATCCAATAATACAAACTTTGTTCCTGTTTATGAATCTAGAAATTCCGTCAACCCGATCAATAGTTATTCATCAGATGATTATTTTGGGTTTTTGGAAGAGGAAGAAGGACTATGGATCGAAAATAACGAGGGCAATCATAGTTTAGAAATTGGGATTGGCAGACTTCCGGTCAAGACCCAAGAAGAGGCCAAAAAAATGACTGATAAAATCATTCGTTATGCTTCAAGCGAAAGAATGTATGGTTCTTGGAAAAACAACATCACCTATGTGGCTGATGATGGAGATGCCAATCTACATCAGAGGGCTGCTGAAACCCTTGCCAATTATTTTAGTGATTTCCAACCACAAACCCGGCTGAATAAATTGTACATGGATGCATTCCCACAAGAAATACTGGCCAGTCGGGAATCTGCACTTCTTACTAGGGAAGCGCTGATCAGCACTCTTGAAGAAGGTACCTTTGTGGTAGATTATTTGGGTCATGGAAATGAAAGCCAATGGGCCGTCGAAAATATACTAGATGCGACGCTCGTTAATGATTTAACTAATCGTTTTTATTTACCCCTGTTCTTAACCGCAACCTGTGAATTTGGTAGATATGACGATCCATCAATTAATACCTCAGGTGCCGAAAAGCTCTTGCTCAACGAAAATGGTGGCGCCATTGCCTTATTGACCACCACCCGACCCGTTTATGCTTCTTCCAACGAATTGGTCAACGAGGCATTTCATAAAAATTTATTTAAAACTGAAAATGGATCCTTCTTAAGATTAGGAGATATTATGAGACTTACCAAAAATGAAAGTGTTTCTGGTGTGAATAACCGTAATTTTTCATTGCTAGGGGACCCTATGTTGCAACTCCAGTATCCAGAAAATAAGATCGTTATTGATAGTATCAACGGATTGAATATTTTCGATTTGGGTAGCGACACCTTAAGTGCACTTGAAAAAATAAGATTTAGTGGGTCTGTTCAATCAATTGACAGCCTATTTCTTACAGATTTCAATGGAAGTATAAATATTTCCGTTTATGATCGCATCACTAAAAAAGAGACCTTAGGTCAGGAAAACCCTACATTTACCTATGTTGTCAGAGAAAATAAAATTTTTGAGGGTCAGGCCACCGTCTATAATGGCCATTTTTCTTTTGAATTTATAGTTCCCAAAAACATCAGTTATCGGTTTGAATCTGGGAAAATCATAATGTATGCCCAAAATGATGAGCTTACCAGTGATGCTACAGGCTTTTTTAAAGATTTTGTAATGGGTAATACAGCAGAAAATCCTGCTGTAGACAATGAACGCCCTGCAATTAGCCTTTACATCAATGATGACTCGTTCAATGAAGGAGATGTGGTAGGGGAAAATATGCTTTTTATTGCCAAAATAGTAGACGCAAGTGGTATCAATACATCAGGTATCGGTATCAATCAAGATATTACCTTAACCCTAGAAGATGGGAGCCTCTATATTTTAAACGATTATTACGTGGCTGATCTAGATACTTATCAGTCAGGAAGCATCACATTCCCGTTAAGAAATATGTCCGTTGGAAATCACACAGCGACCCTTAAAATTTCAGATATACACAATAACACGTCTTATCGCCCCGTTAACTTTATAGTTTCCAATGAGCCAAAATTATTGCTTTACAATGTGATGAATTATCCCAACCCAGCCGTAGATGGTACCACTTTTACATTTGAACATGATCGAATAGGTGAAGCTCTAGAAATTAAACTCATAATATATGACACCCGAGGAAATATCATCAGCAAAGAATTATTTGAAATTGATGACAGCCCTAAAAAAATTGATGACCTCTATTTACCTTTTCCACTTGGCACATTTAGAAAAGGAATTTATTTATACCAGATCGAAGTTTCCAGTACGCAAGATCAAGCAAAAGGAACTGCTATTGAGCGGTTAATAATAAATAATTGAATTAACTTTACCTTATAAAATGCAAATCATAAAAGTATTTTTATTTTTTATTTCCATTATTTGGCTCCCTATTTTTGCCATAGGACAAGTACGTGTTACCGGACAAGAAGGAGACAATCCCATTTCAGTTGCCGTTCCATTTGTCAGCTTTGCTCCAGACAGCAGAGGATCTGCTTTAGGTGATGCCGGTGTAGCTACGAGTCCTGATGCCCATAGTATTCATTGGAATAATGCGAAACTTGCTTTTATTGATTTTAGCTCAGGTTTCTCTTTTTCCTACTCACCCTGGTTGGGCAATATCGTAGACGATATGTCTCTCAATTATCTCACTTACTATAAAAGAATTGATCAAATTCAAGCATTTGGTATCAGTATGAGATATTTTGATTTAGGGGAAATTCAACTCACCGATGTAACTGGATTACCCATTGGCATTGAAAACCCGCGTGAATTATCCTTTGACGCCACTTACTCTAGAAAATTAACCGAAAATCTAAGTGGGGGACTGAGTATTAGGTACATTTGGTCTAACTTATTGGGAAACAGCACAGGAGCCCCCAGTGCAAATTCGGGCAAAAGTCTTGCCTTTGACTTGGGTTTTTATTATATTAAACCACTGGTTATAAGAGGTTTAGATACTGACTTTTCCTTAGGTGCTCACATCTCTAATTTAGGTCAAAAAATCAGTTATACCAGCGAAGAATTTGAAGATTTTATCCCAGCCAATCTGAGGATTGGGACGGCACTAAAAATAAATTTAGATCAGTATAACTCTTTTACCTTTATCTTCGATATTAACAAACTATTGGTGCCTACGCCTCCTATTTATGCGAGAGATCCCGACGGAACTATTATCCGAGACAGTAATGACAACCCTACCATTTCATCGGGTAAGGATCCCAACCGTCCGTTTATCAGTGGTACATTTGGTTCTTTCAATGATGCCCCCAATGGATTCAGTGAAGAAATGCAAGAACTTACTTTTTCTATAGGTACTGAATACTGGTATGGAAAAATGGTAGCTGCCAGGGTAGGTTATTTTTATGAATATGAAAATAAAGGGGCTAGAAAATATTTTACCGTAGGCTTTGGGGTACGGTATTCGACCTTTGGCCTCGACTTATCTTATCTCATTCCTCAAGAGCAAAACAATCCATTAGGAGATACCCTCAGGTTGTCTTTCTTATTTAATTTCAATAAAAAAGAAACCCTCGACACCTCTTCATGATAGATCGGACTCTTGCGCCCGCATCTTTCCCCGTAAAGAATTTTAATTTTAGGACCTACCGTAAAGTCATACTGAATGATCACATTGAGGGTCTTGTCATTCCAGACAAACAACATCCCATCTGCTCGATAGAAATTATTTTCCGAAGTGGTAGTTGGTTTGAAAAAAATCCAGGTATTGCCTATTTAACAGGTAAAATGCTTCTAGAGGGGACAACTACCAAAAATGGAGAGGAAATAGCGTTGGCTTTTGAACATATGGGGGCTCACATAGAAATACAAACCGCAATTGATGGTACCAGTATTCGTCTTTTCGCTACTCAAAAGCATATTCACTCAAGTCTCTCTTTACTACAAGAAATACTTTTTAAACCCAGCTTCCCGACCCACGAGTTCAAGGTCATTAAGAATTTAAAAGCGGAACAAATAAAGATGCAACTTGCGAAAAACGCCTATTTCGCTACTTCATACTTTCATGAATTACTGTTTGGTGCGACTCACCCCTATGGCCGTTCTATAAAAGAAGCAGAGATCAAACAGAGATCTCTATTTGAAATCAAAGATTTTTTTCAGTTACAATTCCAAAATAATCCGAAGGTAGTGCTTTGCGGTGATATTGATGAAAATATTATCGAAAAAACAGCCCTACTTTTAGGCAACATAAATAAAGGTGACAAACAAATGACTAGTTTCGAGATCCGCCCCAGTCATGGTCACCAAACGATCGAACGCTCAGATAGTGTGCAAGCTTCGCTCAGGGTGGGTGCCCAAACCATCCATAGAGGGGATCAAGATATCCATAAATTAACGGTCGCCAATAAACTTTTAGGTGGTTTTTTCGGATCCCGCCTCATGAAAAAATTAAGAGAAGAAAAAGGATTAACCTATGGAATCTATTCATGCATTACACATGCTCACAAAGCCTCTTATTGGACAATTACAACAGAAATGAAAAGCGATAATGCCGAAGATTCATTAGAAGCTATTCACGAAATTATTACTGAACTTGCTCAAAACTATCCTTCTCTTTCAGAAATTGATATGCTCAAAAATTTCCTAAGAGGAAAGTTTTTAAGCTCTATGAATTCCATCTTAGATGTTGCTTCTATCTACACCCTCCTTTTTGTGAATGACATATCCCATCATTTTTTAACCACCTCTTTAGAAACCATAGATAACATTCGGCCTAAAGACATATCTGAAATGATACAAAAGTATTATTTAGATCCAGACAAATCATCCTTGTTTGTCCGGTAAATGTCTCATAATTAAATATTGATGCATTCTCTTAATAGACGCGTATTTAAAGGCCAATTTCATGTAGCCCGCATAATTCATCAAGCCGACCTTATGCTCCTGAGTAACCACCAACAAATCCTCGCCAATAGGAGTGATATTCTCATAATCGGTCCGCAACATAATATCCCCAGATGCGTTCGCAATCCCTATATCCCCTTTGATGTCTTTGAGTAAATAGTTGCCGCATAACTGATCAATGCTTACATATTTTAAAGAAAGAATGAGCTTACCTGAAGGGTCTATTAGACCATATTTATCCTTTTGACGTACTATGGCCACGCCGTTCTCATAAGGAAATACTTGGTCGTATATCGGTTGTATGACTAATCTCTCCTGAGCATCTATAAACCCCCATTTGTTGCCTAATTTATAGCCAATACGCGCATCAGAAAAGCAAAGTAAACTATCATAACGATTGGCTATCCTTAAATTGCCTTTTTCATTGATAAAGCCAGATTTTCCATCTTTTTTGATCATGTAGAGCCCTGCACAATAATTGAGTACCTGACTGATGTCATCCTCAGGAATGACACGGTACTCTGCAAATTCATCTAGTAGCACGGTACCTCGACTGTCTTTACCCCAAAATAGGTCGCCCATTTGACCCACAGCATCATAAAATGGGTCTAAAAGAACTTCTCCTTGAAGAGATATGATGCCTCTTTGATCCGAATGACTCCTTATTTCTAAATATGAAGTCCGATCGAAAATATCCCCCTTAATTTGATAGATAGCATCGCCTTCAAGGGAAAGAAACGTAGTAATTTCTTTATCTCTGGCAATAATACCATTGAAGGTGATAGATAATTCATCAAACATTGGTGCTACGATCCAATGTTCAAAAAGATCTATCACGCCCCATTTACCCAAATAATTAACGGCTATTTTCTGGTGAAAACCTGCACCTATCGAATCATATTTTAAAGAAATAATTTCATCCCCTTTAAAATCTAGAAAGCCCCAAAATTCATAATTTTTAACTGGAATCATCGAAAATAACTGGGCAGAAATATTCTGATACCCTTTATCTGAAACCTTGGAACCAAATTGATTATAAACCTCCCATTTTCCTTTCAAAAACGCATAAAAAAACGGCGCATCGTAATGAATTGAATCTTTTTCCAAAATAAAAGGTTTTCCTTCGGTATCTGTAACCGACCAAGTATAGCTCGACTTATGATAAGTCAACACAAAATCTTTATTTTTAAAACTGGTCTTTTGGTCACTCCTGATGACCTTATTTGAAGATGGGTTGATTAACCTTTCTTCACTCCCATTACAATAAGCCACAAGGATGCCAGCATCGAATCTAAGTGAGTCTGCCCTTACCTTTAGGATAGACTTTAAATCAAAATTTCGAGCTTCCCATAAAGGAAAACTGACCACCTCTTTTACTCCATTTACCTGTTTATATTCTGTTTCGAGCAACGCAACCCTTCCCTCTAAATCTAATAAGCCGTATTTACCTCCTTTTTCCACGCAAATTCCCTCCGTAATAACTGAAAATTGATCAAAATCTTGGAATGGAGTTTCTATTCCCCCTTTTCGAAATAACGCCCATTTATTCAAAAAATTTTGGACCATTACCACCTGTTCATTAACAACCTTAATTTCTTTATGCTTGGGCAGCAAGATTAAGTTGAATTCATTATCGTAAAATCCCTTTTTTATAGTTCCATAGTCATAAGTTGAGACTACATAGCCCAGAGACTTCGACTCAATTGAAAAATAATTACAGCTGATCTTGATAGACCCTTTCGAATCGATAATGCCGTAAAATAATTGGTTACTCAAATTTCCCTTGATAGAAGCAAGAATATTACCTCCGTCAATCACCGACAATTTATAATAGATGGCCGCCGAGATTTTCTTTGTCTTAATATTTAACAGGCCCCATTTTCCACGATGGAAATAGCCCACAAAGTTACCCACCGTCTCAAAATTTCCGTTTGACCATCCAATTTGATCATATAAAGGGGCTATGACAATGGCTCCCTTTTCATCTTGAATTCCATAATATGCGTCCTTCTTTAATAAGCTATATCGCGCTTGGGCAAATCCAGTATAAAAAAGCAGTGCAAGAAAAAAAGTAAGTATCGAACGAATGTCGTGTCTGACAATCAAATGCTATTATTTAGGAGTTAATTCATCTTTCTCAAGATTGAAGAGATCATTGAGCACCTCAACCAGGGTTTCCGCTTCTCCTCTTTTACAGGCTGCTTTTAATTGAAGTACGGGGAGTTTGATTACTTTTTGAACAATCCTCTTGGTCACCTTATCGATCAGATCCTGCTCCACTTCAGTTATCTTACCTACATATCGAGCAATTTCTTCCTTCCTGATCTCTTCTAAGGCTTTTTTTAGTTTTTTAATAGTAGGAGATACCTCCATTTCCAAAGACCAGTTTTTTAATTCCTCAATCGTTTCATCCAAGATCAATTCAACTTCTGTTGTGGCAGCCCTTCTACGCTCAATAATACCCGAAGTTTGCTCTTCTATTTGATCCACATTATACAGTATAATTCCGTCTATGGTATCTAGCTCGGAGTCCATGCTCCTCGGCACGGCCAAATCAACAAATAGTTTTTGAGACAACAACTGTTCAGGAATGTGATCCTTTATAATTATCGGCTTGGGAACTTGGACTGAGGATATAATCACATCAAATTTGGCTATGTTTTTAAGTAGTTCCTCAAAAGGAAGCACTTCATAACCATACCGCTTGGCCAACGTTTGAGCCGTCAGAGCATTTCGGTTAGACAAGGTAATCGAGGCATTCATTTCCTCTATATTATCCGCAACGTCTCGGCCTATTTCTCCTAATCCCAAAACCAAAATTTTTGGATCTGAAAAATTTTGAATGAATTGTTGAACCAAGCCTACACAAGCATAAGATACCGAAGCAGCCCCATCTCGAAAAACAGTCTCCTGCGCTACTCGTTTGTTCGCATAAAAAATAGTGTGCATCAAGCGGTGAAAAAATGGTCCTGAAAGATGCTGATCAGCAGAACATTGATAAGCCTTTTTTACTTGATTAGAAATTTGAATATCTCCTAAAACCTTGGCTTCAAGCCCTAAGGCTACCCTAAACAAATGTCGTAAAGCCGGTAACTTCTCCTTGTTCCAAAAATAAGAGTCAATCCCATGGTCAACACCTTTTTCTATTTTTAATAAGTTTAAAATGGCATTAGATAAATCAAAATCTGAGGTATAGTAAATTTCGGTACGATTACAAGTTGAAAGAATCAAAGCTTCCTCGGCACCCAAAATCTCGCGCATTCTATCCAAAAAATTTCTACTTTCATTTTCAGAAAAAGCCACTGATTCTCTGATCGCAATGGGCGATGAATCATGAGACAAACCAACAACTTTTAAACTCTCGTACATGTAAAATAAATAATTGGAATACAAAAATAGCTTCAATGTTTTTTATATTGAACATTAAAGACAAAATTCTTACCTAACAGGCTTTTTACGTTTAAAATTTTTGATGAGAAAAACTTAGAATATTTATCATTAATCAACTGGAGTTTTCTAGAACAGAGGCCAATGGAGTGATCCTTTTAGTCATTCTCATCTTATTTTATCTTTTTTTTGAGATGACTCTTGCCCAAAAACAAGACCCTTGACATCGATCTACATACACAGACTGGCCTAAAAAATTAGGAGCAGAAAATAAAAAATTCAGATACATTAAAGTATTCTTCATCTTCAATAAAAGACTTCGAACTCGTTGTATTCAATCCCAATTCAATTTCAGCAGAGGCTTTAAAAAAAATAGTATTCAATAACGCCATTACAAATCGAAAAGAAAAATACCACCAAAAAGGAGATTATTTTAGGAAAGAAGAGGACTAAAAAAAATATGACATAGATACCTCGCTCATTGAGTCCCTACTCCCCTACTTTGAAATTTCAGAAAGGAAGTTCAAAAAAAGTGATGACAAAAAAATAACCTCTGCTCGCCGCGAGCGAACCCCTAGTAAGCATAAAACTAGATATCAATTTAGCAGATAGTATTTAACTGCAAGGACTTCAAGGTGTAGGCTCTATTTAGGCGCATCGCACCTACAAATTCCGACAAGCACTCGGCAGTTTCTATGATATTACACAATTGACTGAAGTCTACAAAATGCCAAAAATCCCTAAAGAAGAAATTACAAAATATTTTTATCTGGAGGGTGATCAAACTTTAAAATTAAATATCAACACGGATTCGACCATTTATCTTAGTAAGCATCTCTATATTAATTGGAATCTTGCCAAATCCATAATAAATTATCGCAAAGTACACGATAACTATGAAGCGGTAGAACAAATAATCTCAATAAAGATTATTTCGGACTCACTTTATCAGAAAATTGCACCTTATCTTATAACTAGCGAATAATCTAAAATGCGGCCTATATTAGAGACTTATTTAAGACGCCTTACCAATCTTTCTGGCAATAATAGGTCACTACTCATTCAAAAATTAAGAGCAGATCATTTTGTTGATGTACATCAATTTGATTTTGCATTGAACGATCCCAGCTTTAATATTATTGAAAGTCTTATTCAAGGCAACCAAAATATTCCATTATGCTCAACCTTAGACCCTAGAAATGCCAGCAGTAATAAAATATCTCAACAACTCAACACGATAGTAAAATCTGAAAATTTCATTTTTAACGAACGTGGCTCCAAAGATTTATACCTAGGGTGGCCTTTTATTAAGGGAAAGTTTATTGATGATACCCTCATCAGATGTCCTTTAATCTTTTTTCCAATTACACTCGAAATTAAAGAGGGTGTCTGGGTCTGTAACCTTAAAAAGAATATCAACATTACCCTAAATAAAACGTTTCTTTTAGCCCATGCACATTATAATAAAATAAGCTTAGATGAAGACCTTTTGGACTTGACTTTCAATGATTTTGATAAGGAATCAAAAAATTTCAGAACCCAATTATATGAGCTCTTGAGTGAGAGTGATCTTAATCTTATTTTCAACAGTGATAATTATATAAATAAGCTCACTCATTTCAAAAATAGCACCAAGGAAATATTAAGAAAGACTGAAAAAACAGGCATTCTACAACTCTATCCAGAGGCAGTCATTGGTATTTTTCCACAATCAGGCTCATTTCTAGTCCCCGATTACCAGTCCCTATTGAAAAACCAAACTATTGATGATTTAGAAGAATACTTCAATAAGAAAATCAAAGAAAATCCCGACGATGAAACCCATACTAAAATCACAGATAGGGCACGAGAAGAAAATAGCTTTATGCCTTTTAAATTGGATGCCTATCAGGAAGAAGCTCTAAACCATGTCAAAAAAGGTAATTCCATTTGCCTCCAGGGACCACCAGGATCTGGGAAATCTCAATTGATCTCAAATCTTATCTGCGATTACGTGGCCAGAGGGAAAAATGTCTTGCTTATTTGTCAAAAAAAAGTAGCCCTAGATGTGGTCTATGAACGATTGAGTAACAAAGATCTACATGATTTTTGCGGGCTCGTTCATGACTTTAAAAGTGACCGCAAGGACATCTTCTATAAGTTACAAAACCAAATGAATCGTCTGGATGAATATCAACACAAAAACAACGGATTAGACAGTATTCTTTTAGAGAGAAATTTCCAACAAGCCAGTCGTCAAATCCATCAAATTACAGAAGAGCTCAATGAGTTTAAAATGGCCCTGTTCGACGATCGTGAATGTGGTAAATCGATCAAAGAACTGTATTTAAGCAGTAATCCACAACATTTATTCTTTCCCATACAAACTTCATTAAGCCATTTTAAATGGCCAGAAGTAGATGAATTTGAGCATAAAATTAAGCGCTATCTGACATATTTCCTTAAATACAAACAACAAAATTATTTTTGGATCTGGGGAACTTCGTTTTCGAATTTGAATATTTCAGATTTAAAAAAAATTCAAAACGTCGTCACCGGGGCTCAGTTGACATTTGACAAATTCACTGAAAAATGTCAAACTGTTTTTTTAAACGCTCCTGATTACGACTCAATGGTTTTTTATCTCGATAAAATACCAGTTCTGAAAAAATTCATTTCAAATATTGACCATGCCACTACCCACCAATATTTCAGAAAAATTCTTCATCAAATACCTGATGAAAATTATGATTGGTTAGTAAATATAGAAAAAAAAATCCTCGCCTGCTTTGCGGGCATAGGCCTAGAAATGACCTTAAAATCCGAAGACTTAGGTCGCTTTCAAGAAGCCCTTCAACATGCGATCGATTCGAGAAATAACTTTATAGAAATGATTAAATGGCGGTTGTTTTCTCATGACAAAGTATTGATCACTCGCATATTGAACGCCAATGGACTCACTCATAATAAAATGGGTTTTGGACAATTACTTAAAAAAATTGATAATCGACTTAACTATGAGCATAATTTGTCTCAATTAAATCAAAAAAAATGGCTCATCAACTATCCTGATAAAATTGATAAAATTGCCGTTCAAAATTGGTTTTTCTATCAGCGAAATGCCTTAAACACATACCTACAGCATAAAGAACTTCGAGGCTTGGATACTTTGATCAACTTTAAAAAAAATGATCATAGCATACATGTTTTGATGCTCAAAAAATTGGTGACTTTCCTCACGGAAATTCCTGAACAAATGAGAGGTTGGAAAAAATACCTTTCTTCTAAGCAACTCAATGAGTTTTTATCTAAAAACGTAACCAAAAAGGAAATTTTAGATGAACTCGATCGTGAATTCGAAAATCTAGTAGACTATCATTCAACGTTTGCCCATTTTAACCCTAAACAGCAAGAAATTGCCCTTCAATTAATAGATATTCAAGGTGGATTAGAAGAAATGATATCCTGTTTCAATAACAGTCTTGCCATCGCTTGGATCGAAAAAATAGAAACCAAATATCCAGTTTTAAGAGCTGTCTCCTCGATGAAATTTCAAGAAAATTTGAAATTATTAACCGCATCAATTGAAAGCAAAAATAATCTCAGCCAAGAAATGACTCTCTTGAAATCCAGAGAGCGTACCTATCAAGATTTGGAATTTAATAGGTTAAAGAATCTGATTTCTTACAGAGATCTTAAGCATGAAGTAAAAAAGAGGAAACGGATTTGGCCTCTACGAAAAATTTTTTCAGAGTACCAAGAAGAAGTTTTTAAATTAATCCCTTGTTGGATGACTTCTCCAGAATCTGCTTCAGCCATCTTTCCCATGACACAATGCTTTGACTTGGTGATTTTTGATGAAGCCTCACAGTGTTTTGCTGAAAGAGGTATTCCGACTATTTATCGTGCCAAACAAATTGTAATTGCTGGTGATTCACAACAATTAAAACCCTTGGATTTATATAAGGCCAAATGGTCTGATAAAGAGACGGATCATCCTGACCTGGAAGTCGATGCGCTACTTGATCTAGCTCAACGATATCTTCCTAAATATTATTTGCAAGGACATTACAGAAGTCGGCACCTAGAATTAATTGAATTCTCAAACATTCATTTTTATAATAATAAATTGCAAATGTTACCGGATATTTCTTCCATTAATTCAACCAAAGCACCCATCACCTATCTTCAAGTAAAAGGTATCTGGGATAAAAATACAAATTTGATCGAAGCGGAAAAAGTGGTTGAGATGACTGCACAATTCAGACGCAATGAGCCCGAAAAAAATATTGGAATCATTACCTTCAACAGCTCACAAAAAGAACTCATACAAGAACTACTTGAAAGCCAAATGGGTGATCTATCTTATCGGGATGTTTTCATAAAAAACATAGAGAATATTCAAGGGGATGAAAGAGATATTATCATATTTAGCGTAGCCTATGCTCCCGATCAAACAGGTTTACTGCAAATGAAATTTGGATCTTTAAATGACTTAGGAGGTGAAAATCGCTTGAACGTTGCCATTACAAGGGCCAAAGAGAAAATAATTTTGGTGACAAGTATCCATCCGGATCAGTTAAATACTTCAAAATCTAAAAATAAAGGTCCAAAATTACTTCAATCTTACCTGAAATTCGCCTTAGATGTCAGTACAAAAAAATGGAGCCCTGCTGAGGAAAAACCATTAATTTTTACCCAAAATTGGTACTTAAAAAATCAATTAACTACCTGTATCAATAAGTTAAAACTTGGTGTCGGCGTGGCTCATAATTATCCATTTTCCGATTTAATATTGAAGAACAAGGAACATGCCATAGGAATCATTAATACCGATGATGAGCGATATTTTAATTCTAAATCATCCAAAGAATCCTTCATTTACAATATCCAATTATTGAACCAGAGAAATTGGCCCAATATCTCATTTCATAGCCGTGAGTTTTGGAAATCTCCGGCTGATATTCAAGAAAAAATCAAGCAATTTATCTCTCGAATTATGGCTGGATAATGGTCGCGACTCGTAAACCAATTTGATCAATATCCTGAAGCGTATCTATTCGCATGAATTGGGTCAGCCTCATCTTATAATGTCCAGAAGTGTTAAAATAATATGATTTGATGAGATCGAAATTACAATTAAAAGTACTCCCCATCCCTGTCCCCAAAGGCTTCCCTGTTTTGGATTCAAACAAAATAACCTCAGCCAAATCTGTTTTGATAAGACTGTCCTCATGAAATAACTCATACTTAATATACAAATTATTAAAGGCGTAGGTATTTTTATTTCTTACCATTCCTGTGATCTGATACGGCTTTCCCGTATCTATAATATCAAACTCAAATAACTGAGCCGATTTTTGAGGCCAAAATCCCTTTAAATTAATATGCTTTTCAAAAATGCGATTCTGACCACACCCCAGCAAGAAAAATAAGACACCTAAACAAAAAATTCTCATCTATTTTATTTATTTCAAATCCCCCAAAGAAATTTTAAATGACTATTCAGTATTTAGTCTATTTAAAAATTATTTTCTTAAATCAAAGATAAACCTTATTCTATTTTGTTTTAATGGACTAAATCAAACCCTATATCTTTTCGATAATTCATACCCTTCCAATTTATAGACTCAACACCCTTGTAACTCTTCACTAAGGCTTCCATTAAGTGGTTTCCCAATCCAGTAATGGCCAATACACGCCCTCCTTGAGTGAGTAAACCATAGTCATCTTGAACAGTCCCTGCGTGAAATGGTATGATATTTTCATCCTTGATAAAAGCCATTTTGATCTTTTCACCCGTTTCATAGGACCCTGGATAACCTGCTGAGACCAATACAACCGTAGCGGCTACATTTTTCTCAAAGGTCACAGTAACATCAGATAGCTCCCCTCTAGCAGTTGCCACCAATAACGGTACAATATCTGATTTAATCCTTGGCATAACTACTTCAGTTTCGGGATCACCCATCCTGACATTATATTCGATGACCATGGGTTCTTCTCCCACCTTGATTAAACCAAAAAACACAAAACCATGGTAATCAAATCCTTCAGATTTAATTCCTTTGATGGTCGGTACAATGATTTTATCTTCAACCTTTTTCATGAAATGGGCATCTGCAAAAGAAACCGGTGATACAGCCCCCATACCTCCTGTATTCGGACCTGTATCCGCTTCTCCAATTCTTTTATAATCCTTCGCCTCAGGTAGGATGACATAAGCCTCTCCATCCGTTAAAACAAAGACAGACAACTCAATACCATCCAAAAATTCTTCTATCAAAACATTTTCACTGGCCGCTCCAAACTGACCTGCTAACAGTTTTTCTAAACTTTCTTCAGCTTCCTGCAAATCCTTAGTGATGATAACACCCTTTCCGCCTGCCAAACCATCTGCTTTAAGTACATAAGGGGGAGTGAGTCCTGCTAAAAAAAGCTTACCAGCCTCTAGGTCAGCCTTGGTGAATATTTCTGCTGCTGCAGTAGGAATCCCATACTTCAACATAAACTGTTTAGCAAAATCTTTACTCCCCTCAAGTAATGCCCCTCGAGCACTCGGTCCAACAATTAACAAATCTTTTAATTTAGGCTCCTTTTTTAAAAAGTCTACCACACCATTTACCAAAGGGTCTTCTGGGCCAATCACTAATAGGTCTATGCCCAAACGCACGACCGTATCTAAAATCTCTGATTTATCGTTTAACTGTAATGATAAGTTCGTTGCTATTTCCGCAGTTCCTCCATTGCCCGGTGCCACAAAAAGTACCTCACATAAGTCGCTTTGACTTATTTTCCATGCCAAGGCGTGCTCTCTACCTCCTGAGCCTAATATCAGTATTTTCATGATTAATTTATTTATAATCTTTTATAGTGCTTAAATCTTCAATCAATGCGCATGTTCAGACATGAATTTTATACGCATCAAACGTACCTCATCTTCAGAATACTCCTCCTCTAAATCAATAATGGCTTCACTCAGCTCCCCAGACTCTGAAACCAAAAAATAATCAATGATGTCATCTTGACGCTCATCGTCCAAAACTTGATCTAAATAATAGTTAAGATTCAATCTGGTCCCTGATTCACAAATATTCTCAATTTCTGTAATAAGTGATTCATAGGTAATCCCCAAGCTGGATGCAATATCTTCTAAATCATATTTTTTATCAATTTGATTGATGATGCTGATTTTATTTCTTGACTTAGACCCTGAAGATTTTATCAAAACATCCGAAGCCGTCATGATGTCATTATCACTTAAGTATTGATTAATCAAATCTAAGAAAGGCTTCCCAAATTTTCGAGCCTTACTCTCTCCCACACCGATGATCATCCTTAAATTCTCCATAGTCGAAGGATAAAAAGTCGCCATTTCTTCTAATGCAGGCTCCTGAAAAATAACATAAGGTGGTAATGATTTTTGTTTAGCCACAGTTTTTCGTAACCCCTTTAATAGGTTGAACAAGGTAGTATCATAAGATTGAAGACTGGGTTTTGATTTTTCAATTTCCTCCTCTTCCCCATCCGTCTGATATTCATGATCTCTGGATAATTTAATAGAATAACTTTTTTTAAGATACTCTTTACCTTTTAATGTCACCTTGAATATACCTGGTGTATCAATATCTTTTAATAATAATTCATTGAATAAGGCCTGACGCAATACCGCTTTCCAGAAGAAATCCTGTTCTTCGGCCCCCGTTCCAAATCCTGGCAATTGATCATGACCATAACTCTTGATTTGCTGATTCTTTTTTCCCAAGACGAAGTTAATAATATGGTTAATTTCAAATCGCTCTTGAGTGTTGAGGACCGCATTTATCATGGTTTTTAAATATTCTGCACCTTCAAATTGCTCTTTGGGATGTTGGCAATTGTCGCACATCCCACAATTGTCTTGATCATATTCTTCTCCAAAATAATGCAACAACTGGGTTCTTCGACATACCGATGACTCGGCATAATAGGCAATCTCCTCTAATAATAACCTTGAATATTCACGTTCGGTGACCGGTTTATCTTTATTGAACTTTTCGAGCTTAAGAACATCATTGTAACTGTACAACATCAGGCATATCCCTTCAAGACCATCTCTACCCGCTCTTCCTGTTTCCTGATAATACCCTTCAATAGACTTAGGTGCATCATAATGAATGACAAAACGAACATCTGGCTTATCTATACCCATTCCAAAAGCAATGGTAGCTACGATTACATCTATTTCTTCATTCAGGAAGCCATCTTGATTTGCAATGCGCTGATTACTTTCCATACCCGCGTGATACGGAGCGGCATTGACCCCATTTACCTTTAATAATTCAGCAATCTCTTGAACTTTTTTTCTACTCAAACAATAGATGATTCCAGACTTACCATTCTGTTCCTTAACAAACTTGATCAGTATCTTTTTCGCTTGTTGCTTAGGCTTTACCTCATATTGAAGATTGGGCCTATTGAAAGAGGACTTGAAAAGGTTTGCCCCTTCCATATTCAAGTTTTTCATTACATCCAATTGAACCTTAGGCGTAGCCGTTGCAGTAAGTGCCATAATAGGCATTTCACCTATTTGAGTGACAATGGCACGAATCCTCCTGTATTCAGGTCTAAAGTCATGTCCCCATTCAGAAATACAATGTACTTCATCAATGGCCACAAACGCAATATTGGCCTCGTTTAAAAAATCAATATTATCTTGTTTTATCAAAGATTCAGGGGCCACATAGAGCAATTTCACTTCTCCAGAGACAACCTCTTGTTTTACTTTTTTTATTTCTGACTTGGTCAGTGTTGAGTTTAAAAACTTAGCATTGATCCCTAAGGCCATCATTTGATCTACCTGATTTTTCATCAAAGCTATCAAAGGAGATATCACAATGGTCGTCCCCTCACTTATAATGGCAGGTAATTGATAACACAAAGACTTGCCCGCACCCGTAGGCATGATCACAAAAGTGTTTTTACGTGCTAAAATATTATGAATAATTTTTTCTTGGTCACCTCTAAATTCGTCATATCCAAAAATCTTTTTTAAATCAGTTTTTAAAATTGAAGTATTTGTTGTTTTTATCATTTTTTTACCTTTGGCTGGTTACATTGCAGAAAAAGTATTCGAATGCTTAATTTACACTCAAAAGCTTTTTCTCAAATAAACAAGAAGTATTAATTTAAGATTTAAGATAATACTCCGATCATTCTATAACCTCTATTCAAATTTAGTGAAAAGAGAACTGATCGAAAAGAATAATCAACATGGATAAAAAAATAAATATTGTGATTATGGCTGGGGGGACAGGGACTCGCTTTTGGCCCTACAGTCGTAATAAAAATCCCAAACAATTTTTGGATGTGTTGAATACGGGTAAGTCTTTACTGCAAATGACGTATGATCGCTTTATTGAGTATGTCCCCAAAGATCAAATTTGGATTGTTTCCAATGTTATGTATCGGGAGCTTATCTCCGTACAAATACCTGACTTACCATCAGATCAAATATTATTGGAACCCAGCAAGCGAAATACTGCTCCTTGTATCGCTTATGCGGCTTATAAAATTCGAAAAAAAGATCCCAACGCTATTTTAGTCATCACTCCCTCAGATCACGCCATCTTTAAGTCCGAAGCCTTTATAGAAGTGATTAAAAATGCAGTGGACTGTGCCTCCGATAATACAAAACTTTTGACCATTGGTATCGAGCCCCATCGACCAGAAATAGGTTATGGCTACATACAATATTCTCCCTCAAATAACACATATAAAAAAGTAAAGACCTTTACTGAAAAACCAGATATTGAACTGGCCAAAAAATTCATTGAGACCGGTGAGTTTGTGTGGAATGCGGGCATTTTTGTTTGGTCTATTACTGCCATAATTGAGGCCTTTAATAGATATCACCCTGAATTGGCGGACTTATTTGCGGCTGGCTACTCATCTTATGGCACTGATGAAGAAGCCTCATTTATTGAAACTGCCTACTCACAATGCAAATCCATATCAATTGACTATGCCATTATGGAAAAAGCTGATAATGTCTTTACCCTCTTAGGAGATTTTGGTTGGTCTGATGTGGGTTCTTGGAATGCATTGCACGAGTTGGTAGAAAAAGATACTGATGACAATGTCATTGAGCAAACCGCCTTGCTCTATAACTCGCGGTCCAATTACATCAAAAGTAAAAAAGAAAAGCTGTTGGTCATCAGTGACCTAGAAGGCTATTTAGTAGCTGACTTTGATGATGTCCTGCTCATTTGCAAAAAAGACGACGACGCCAAATTCAGGTCTTTTGTCAATGAAGTAAAAGCCACGAAAGGAGATGATTTCATTTAATACCTTTGTCTATTTGCCTCATAAAGGCATATTGAAGTGGCTACTGATACATTTAAAGAAGATATTTTCCCACGCATAGGTATGGTGATATGATGATCAACAAACTTTAAAACAGCCCCATCAATCCCATCTTCCTCAGATCCAAAAATCAAAGCCACGGGATCCCTGAGATCTATCTTACTTATCTCTTGAGTTCCCTTTTCCGTACAGGCCATTACTTTACAGCCTGCTGATTGCAAATAGGTGATCCCTTCTGTCAAATTTATCATTCTGGCGACTGGGATTTGAGTCAAAGCTCCCGCTGAAGTTTTAATAGAATCTGCATTTATTTGGGCTGCATTTTTAGTAGGGATTAAAATTCCATTAACGCCCATGGCTTCGGCAGATCGTGCTATGGCACCAAAATTTCTAACATCGGTAATCCGATCTAGTACCAAGAACAAAGGCACCTTCCCCTCTTCATAAGTGGTAGCTAATAAATTGGATAGGTCATGGTATTTTACAGGAGAGATAAAGGCAATCGTTCCTTGATGGTTCTTTTGAGTAAGGCCATTGAGCTTTTCTATAGGTACCGTCGATACAGGCGCGGAAGTCTTTTTTACGAGCTCCATCAGCTCATCTATGAGGTCTCCTTTTAACCCTTTTTGAATAAAAATTTTCTCTAAATCATGACCCGATGTAATCGCCTCTATGATGGCCCGAATGCCATAAATCATTGAAGCATCTTTGATCCGTTTAATTACAGGGCGCTGCGTAAATCGGTAATCTTTTTTATCCATATTTTTTCATATCCTTTATCTCTAAGTAGGACGTACATCTTGGGTGCAAAGAGATTAGATATTATTTTAAATTCAAATCGAATATCTCCATAAAGCCAAATTTCTTTTTTATTATCTCTAAAGACCCTATCCGGATTTCCAAATATAATATAAACCATGCCCCTATCTGTCTTCCACCCTTCTTTGTAACTAGTAAATAATTCGTTCGCCTTTTTGATGGCCCGGTAATAACTCCTAATGGCAGCTCCCGCCGCTTCAGGAGATATATGAATATTCAGCCAAAAATTTTCAAAGGCTATTTTAGGGTCTTTGGCATTCCTTATTTCATCTAATTCTGAACGTGAGGTGAAATATGTCAAAGGGGGAATAAGTTCAGCCATTAATTTCATATCAGGATAATGCTTTGGGCCCATAAATAAGGTTAATCCTTCCAAGGACAACGTATCTGATTGTATGAAATAAAAATGATTTTGCAGCAATGATACCTCCTGGGTACTAATAAAAACAGAATCCATCAATAACCTCGAAGCCACAGAATGCGCGATGCCCGTGGGCGGATCTGCAGGTTGAAAATCAGCTTTGTACTGAAAAAAATAAAGCGTATCCTGAGTATAGTCTCTATTAAATTTCAGTGAAGATGAGGTTAAAAAAGATGAAATAAGTGGTATCCCATTCATCTGTAATGGATAAAATTGAGGATGATTCAATCTTCCTCTTTTAAGGTTTATCGGATAATAATAATAAGCCCCAGCAAGCTCAAATTCGAGGACCAGCAATTGTTCAGACACTTCCCTGAAGGTAAGCTTTAGCAGTACCTGATCGGCCATACCCCCTAAAGTATCCATTTCATATGCTTGTAATAATCGATCGGTGTTGTCAAAATAATTGGTCTGCAATAATAATCTCATATTTATGGTATCCGAAGGATTGTATCTTAGGGATAGAAAAACATGATGGTTATCTGATCTCTGTACTACACGAGATTTGATCGTCAAAGGAGCAGCAGGATCATACCAATAAGCAGTATTAAATTTAGATAGATCAATCCCTGACACTGAGCTTAAAAAAAGAAGCAAACAAAGTAAAATGAAGGTGCTTTTCATCAATATTCTTAATAATTTTGAATTTAATATAAATTTTGGGCATCGATATAGAAAGTATCAATAAATCCTTAAGTTTTTAATAAAGCATTAGTTTCCTTTTTTTAGGTTGTTATAAAATATTTTATGAGTGTTTTTACCACAGAGATTACTTCAGACAAAATACCATCAGACAACCCGATACACCAAAGACTCCTAAAGGCTTACTTGCTCGGTAAAACATATGTCAAAGGAAACCTGCTGGAATTGGGATGCGGCGAAGGTCGTGGGATTTCTGAACTAGATAGCGGGGTCGATCATTATACGGCCATAGACAAAATTGGGTCTATCATTGAAAAACTTAAGTTAAAATATCCGTTCTTTCGTTTTGAGAGCAGCCTTTTTCCTCCCATACCCTTTCCTGACAATAGTTTTGATAGTATTGTGAGTTTTCAAGTCATTGAACACCTTGAAGATGATGCCCTCTTCATCAAAGAAATTCATCGAATATTAAAACCCGGTGGATGTGCGATACTCACCACCCCAAACAGAAAAATGACTTTAAGTCGAAATCCTTGGCATACCAGAGAGTATACTGCCACAGAATTGAGCAGTCTTTGTTTAAAATATTTCCGAAACGTAGAAATGAAAGGGATCAAAGGAAATGAAAAAGTAATGGAATATTATAGACGCAACAAGATATCCGTGGACCGTATTATGCGATTTGATTTTCTTGGTCTCCAACACCGATTACCTGCTGCTTTCCTGAGAGTACCCTATGATTTACTCAATCGAATGAATCGGAATAAACTCAAAGCAGCAGAGGACAGTTTGGTGACGTCCATACATCATGACGATTATTTACTGGCCCCACAGGCGGAAGACAATTTAGATTTATTTTGTATCTTAGAAAAATAAGTTTTTATTCGCCCATGAATCGAAAGACACTCATCATCCTCTCAATTTTGACCTTTTTTTTGGCTTTAGTGTCGGGTCATGAAGTGCTAGGGCAAGGAAGAAAAAAACAAAAAAAAATAATCCTGGCTACCAGCCATGCCAAATCTTTTATAGGAACCCCTTATAGATATGGCGGAAACTCAAGAAATGGCATTGATTGCTCTAGCCTGATTCAACAATCTTATGGAAAAATTGGTATAAAGCTACCTAGGACGGCTCAAGAGCAAGCCAAGGTGGGCAATAAGAGAGGAAAAGGTAGCGTAAGACCAGGGGATATTGTTTATTTTGAATTCAAACAAAAACGAGAAAAATGGTGGCATACAGGTATGGTCACCTATGCCGAAAAAGGCACAATCAAATTTGTTCATGCTTCTTCGAGCAGAGGTGTGGTTGAAGATACTTACAATGATTACTACAAAAAACACACGAAATACTTTCGAAGGGTCATCAAATAAAAAACTTAATGTATTTTAGCCACTTGAAAAAATGGGGATGTAGCTCAGTTGGCTAGAGCGCTTGACTGGCAGTCAAGAGGTCGTGGGTTCGAATCCCATCTTCTCCACATTGTAAATCAAGCACTTACATTAATATTATAGAGGCTTTTTTTATTTACAGATTACCTCATAAATTACGTCAATAATTATGAAATCCATCAAATACTCCCTCACCTTAGCTATCCTCTTCGCGCTCGTCTCTTGCAGCGATGCAGATCAAGAAGTAATTCAAAATATTTGTTTAATCGATCTCCCAAATCCAAATAAAGTTTGCATTGAAATTTATCAACCCGTGTGTGGTTGCAATGACGTCACTTATAGTAATTCCTGTTTTGCTGAGGGTATTGTAGTTTCCTGGACTGAAGGCGTCTGTCTGAATTAGTCCCAGTTGGTAAATACTCGAGCTCCCTCTTAATAAACACAGACTTGACTTAATTATGTTTTAAAGATAAATAATATGAGTTTGAAAGTTTTTCTAGCTCTACGGTTTTTTCACATCAAAAAATAAAAATGGCAAAAGCTTATGTATTGGGTAGTCCTACCGTTAAACATCGTTCATTCACTACAAATTATTCTGCTAAAGTTGATGCTACCTTACCTTCTTTTGAGGGCAAGTTCTTGGTTCGTGGAGGTACCATTCATTATGAAGAGGGCAGGCGAAGCAATGTCAATGTAGTACTTGAATTTCCAAGTATAGAACAAATGAATAACTGATTTAACAGCGAAGCTTATCAAAAAATCGCCCTTGAACGTCGTTCTACGAGCGCAGGTGAATTTATTATAATCGAAGGTGTTGAATTTTAGCTTCCACATAACTAGAAACTATCCTGTCATTATCTCTACTTTGATGAAAATTTTCAGTAATGATCCTATAAAATTCTTGAGATAGGCAAGAAGTTTTCAACTTAATATGTAAATTAAAAAAACCCTCTTAACTATCTTTAAGGGTTATTTAATAATTTAAAAAATTAACTTTTTTAAATTATTAAGGTAGGGTATTCCCTGTCCAAAGCGGTTGTTCTGTATAATGTTTAATCATTCTCAAAATGAAAAAAATATATCTTGATAGGTCCATGAAATACTTTCTTTTATTAAGTCTAAATTGTTCACTCTTCTCATTTATCCATTGTAGTGATGACGATAGTGATCAGACTACGACTGATAAATCATATGATAAGACGGCTACAAAGGATAAAGGTTCAGATAAAACGAATACAGAATTTACAAACATGGATGCTGATACGATTATCTATGACGGTCTCATAAGAGAATATGTATTGTATGTGCCTGAGGCCTATGATAGTTCGTCTGCAGTTCCTCTGATGCTTAATTTCCATGGAAATGGTTCCTCAGCAAGCAGTCACATGGAGTATGCAGATATGAGAAATCTTGCTGATTCAAATAACTTTATTATTGTTTATCCTCAGGGAACCATATTAGATGGTAGTTCACACTGGAATAATGCATTGGTAACTTCAACAAATAAAAGCAATGCAAAAGATTTTGAATTCACCAATGCCCTAATCAATAAATTAACTGTCAATTACAATATTGACAGTTTACGTATCTATGCCTGTGGTTTTTCAAATGGTGCTGACTTTACCTTTGCACTTGCTTGCTACAATAGTGATAAAATAGCTGCAATAGGTGCTGTCTCTGGATTGATGTACCAGGAAACTATAGATAACTGTAATCCACTACACCCAACCGCAGTTATTGAAATTCATGGGACTTCAGATTATTACCGTCCTTATGATGGTATTAGTGATTATTATGCATCGGTAGAAGATATGTTGAATCATTGGACCTCCTTCAACCATACGACTGCAGATCCTTTAACCAATAGTATCACTGACAATGGTACCCTCATAGAATATTATGCATATCAAGATGGAGACAGCGGTACCTCAGTGGAACATTATAAGATCGTTGATGGGGATCATGTTTGGTTTGATCTTTCCTATGAGGGAGCGAATACCAGTCAGCTCATCTGGGATTTTGTTTCGAAATATGATCTCAATGGTTTAAAATAAAAGTTATTTCAGAGAAATACATAATCAGATTATTACTGTACTTAATTGATAATTAACCATCCTGAGGCAGGATAAATTATATTTATTTGTGAACCACTTCTAAGAAAGGTCAACCAAAATTCATTTTTTTAATAGACATTTGTCTAGTACAAAATCATAAAAGAAGAAGCAACCCTCATGCCCAAAAAAATAGATGTCGTATATACTTGGGTCGACCACAAGAATGAAGCATGGCAAAAAGAAAAAGATCAATACATCAAAAAAAAGAGTGCTGCCAATAATACGGCTCGTTTTGACTCAAGCCTGAATGAATTAAAGTATTCCTTAAGGAGTTTAGATCTGTATTTTTCTGAATACATCCATAAAATATATTTAGTTACCAATCATGGTTCTATTCCGGACTTTATAGATCAAAGTAGAGCTGATCTTGTTCTCATCAATGCAAATGAACTTTTAAAGGGCATTTCCTTTTGTTCCTGCACATTTGAATCGGTGCTGCATGAAATCCCTAATTTAACCGAAAACTTCTTGTATTTCAACGATGACATGCTTTTGACAGCGCCTTTGTCACTGAAAGACTTATTCGACACTACTGGAAAACCCATTTGGTACCAAGAATCCGATAAATTATTGAGATTCATTAGCAGTAATTCCTATTTAATTAACCCTTTTAATCTAGATGGTCAAGTTTCTAAGGCAAGAGAAAATACCTTTCAACAGTTAGGTCTTACCAAAAAAATGCCCCCACCTATTGGACATAGCCCCAGGATTTTGAATAAAACTTATGTAAAAAAATTCATTGGCCTTCATCCGGAAGCCATCGAAATACTCCGAAATACTTTGTTTCGATCGGAAGATACCTTTTGCTTTCTAGACGCCTACTGCTATTACTTCTCACATCATAAGATGTTGAACTTTGTGAAAGAAAAGAAAACTTTAATCCTTATTCAATCTGATTATCTTTCCCGTATTATTAATAAATTGAGAATCTTTTTGGCCATTGATTTTTCATTTATATGTGTGGCCGACCTCCGAAATAAAAATAAGCAATCCTGCCCTGAAGTAAGTAAGTATCTAGAAAAAACGTTGCCAAAGCCGGCCAGGTGGGAAAGTACGGATAGAAAAATCTAAATACCTATCTAATAAATCTGTTTTTTAATACCCTTTCTTTAATAAGCTTTATCCTCAATGCTCACCAGTTTGAAAGCCCTTTTGAATTAGGAGAGCAGTATCTATGCTGATCGTGTTCAATTGAACCGCCCGTTACCCTACTGTTTTCAGCCCAGTAGGGAACCTCTCGAACCCCTACAATGAGACTTATTTCATAGCCCGTTATTTCGTTTTTTGGCTAGTAACGTGTTCGCCCACAAAATGCTGCGTATTTTTGGGGCATTAAGACAAGGTTTGATTCTCCCCTTCTACTAAAAAATTTGGTTATATTTAATTCTTATTTAAACTAAACAATCAAATTTTAAACTAAACAATCAAATGAAAAATTTTCTACTGATCATTATCCTAATTTTCTCAAGCTATTTTGGGTTTTCGCAATCAAGCCCTGATGCCGAGTATTGGATCACCTTCGAATATACACCCAAGAAAGGGATGGTTTCAAAATTCGAACAAGCCATTGCAGAAAAAACGAAACTGTATAATAAAACTCAAGAAACATCTGCCTATACAACTAAACTCACAAGTGGAGCAGATGCTGAAAATGGTCGATATGAGCGGATTATGCCAAGAAGATCCATCGACTGGTTTTTAATGGATAATCCAGCCCAAGATAAATTTTGGATGGATAACGTAGACAAGTATGTCCAAAATGGCGAAGGACCCTATATTTGGGTTCGAGTAAAAGAGTTGAGCTTAAACTTTGAAAAATCAGAACCTCAACGATACATGAGAAGCTTAACTAGGGTAATGAAAAATGGTAATCAGGATCATTTTTGGCGGTACTTGAAAAGATACAATCAAGTTTTAACCAAAGTACGCCCAGAAATCAGACAGGGTGTTTTTTATCTTGATTCCGGAGGAAATTCTAATACGGTACGAATTATTACAACCTACAATGACATCAAGTTACCAGAAGGTGCCTCTAAGGGCGAAAGTGTCCAAGAGACCTATGATGAAATGTTCGGGGATGGTTCTTGGAAAAACGATTTCCAATTGTACAATGAGTCCTTATTGGAATGGTCAAGGGGAAATTACAATGCGGTCTTCATGCCAGGGCTCTCCACACAATAAGTTTGATTTTATTTTAACAAAAATTTAAACTTTCATATTGATGCAGAAAGGAAAGTCATTTTATTTTACTTTTTCTTTCTGCATTTATCTTTGTTATTACTAACGTTTTTGACCTCACAGCAGTACTTCTCTTTTGAGATTTCAATGAAAAAGTAACAATATGCTTAAAAATAACAATCAGCTATTATTTCTAAATAAATTCAACTAACATAAAAGGAAAAGAATAGTCAATACTTTCCTGTTTTTGAGCTTGGCTTTTTTCACAGCTTTCGTTCAAGTAGGCAGTATCATGTATCTTGATTTTAATACTGCGGACGCCAATGAGATAAAATCTTTGCTAGGTGAAAAAACTAAAAAATTTAACAACACCTTAGAAGGTGAAAAAATTTATACGTTCCGAGTCTCTACTGGTGAAAATGGTCAATTAGTCAGATTCTTATATGCTGACAGTTTTGGTCAAATAGAAGCCTATCCAAAAAAAGAAAATGAGTGGTGGTGAAAAAATGTAAGTCCGAAAATAACCAATTCATCAGGGACAGAGTTTTTGCAGTATGCAGCGGATGCATCTAATAATATCGCTAAGTCCGATGAAAAAAAGTTGGGAAGGTGCTTTTTTATAAAAGCAAGCCCGGAGAGGGTGAAAATTTTTGGCGATATAGAAAAAATGTTACCAAAGCTGCTGCCGAGTTAGGTGATGAAATCTTTCTTCGTGTGTGGGGCTCTTCCATAGGAGGGTATCCCGGGAAGAGTTTTAGTGACGTATTGTACACAAGGACTATACTGGACTAGACAATGAGTCTGAATCGTGGCCTAAAGTGGTGAAAAAATACAACGAAATGTTCGATGGAAATTACAATGCAAGTAATGTTGCTTTCAGCAAAAGTTTAGAAATGTGGGGTAATTATTCTGAATTATAGAGGTCTTTACCTGAATTGAGTTCCCCAGTGCTATCATCAAAAACAGCCTTTTTATAAAAAAAGCACTCTTTTAAAAATTAAAAGGGTACTTTTTTTATCCTATTACTAACGTATTTTTATGGAAAATTAATCTGTACTCCGATCGTAACTAAACCCTCCCGCCTTGCCTCCAGACCAAGAAATTAGCTTCACTGATAAATAAATGTTGTCCTCAGTAAGATGTACTACATAAGTTTTGCCGACGGCGTCTTTGGGCTTTCCCGTTGCCGTTCGAAAGGAGGTGTAAGTTAAAGAGGCATAATCATCAATGGACCCTTCAGACCATGCTGTTCCCAATGGACTCGTTTGTTTATCTGAAGCATTTTCTAATACCCGATTATATATTTGTCCTCCCTCTTCATTATCTCGAGTAATCCAGACTTTGTCGGTAATCCGATCTTGATTGGCGGCTAACGCAGGATCAGCACCATCTGATTTACTAAAATTTATCACGTCTCCCGTCCAAACAGTTTCATCAACTTCAGCAACCTCTTCTTCACAACCTTTATCATCTACTGTGCTTCCTTCAGCGGTATCAGGACATTCATCTAAATCATCGGTTATCCCATCTTGGTCGCTGTCCATTAATTCAAAAACGGCAACCAGTGATTTATCCTCATTCATAATTAATTCTAAAGGATTCGATGTACTGTTTGAAGATCCAGTCCAAGTCGAAAAAATATAATTCGTATTGGCCGTTGCCGTTAAGGTAGCGGTCGTGCCCGATATAAAAGTTTCAGATGTCTGGGAAACACTGCCACCTATTACAGGTTCAATCTGAACAGTGAGGGAATACGACACAGCGCTAGTCGGATCTTCCTCATCTCCACATGACACGATACTCGCCACAGATAATATGGAAATAAAAAATAAAATTAGTTTAAAATTTTTTTTCATGATTATTAGCAGATTAGAAACTTTTGAAGGATTTGAGTAAAAAAAGGAAAGCATTTAAATGAACTTAGAAACAAATTTAATTAAAAATAAATTCCCTTTTGGCCCTTTTCTGAGCCAGATTACATTGACTTAAGATGATTATATTAATACTCTAAGGAGCCCTTTTTCTTTTTTTATTAATTCTAAACAAGATAGGAAAATATGAAATCAGACAGAAAATACAATCTTCAACCCTTGCACTAAACATATTATTCATACCTTTAGATGTGAAAAAGGTACTTAATGAACAGCTGTCTCATTGAGAGCAAATAAAAACTTATTGTCTTAAGTAGATGTTTCTTAAATATTTGTACTAAAAGCAATACCCTTTTGACGAATCTACTCTCATATAAAAATACCTGCTTCAAAAAACACTTCAATTAGCCAAAAGACCAATGAAAAAAATTAGAATCAATATCACCCTCTTTTTTTTACTCATCCTTTGGAGTTGTGCGCCTTCGATAGTGGAAGATTTGAAAGGTAATGAATCAGTGATACCCAATGTACTCCCTTTTAAAGCTCTGAAACTTTCAGATATGAGTGAATTCCAAAGTACCACTCAAAACTGGAGTGTGATGGGTAACGTCCATTCGGACTTTACCCAAAAATTACATATCAAAACTAAGGAGGGTACAGGAATCTTAGTCAATCAGCCCACCAGTAAAAATCGAGACCCTATTTTTTCAACTTTTGAACATGGTGACATTGAATTGGATCTAGAATTCATGATGCCCACAGGATCTAACTCAGGCATCTACTTTCAAAGTCGATATGAAATTCAACTTTTAGACAGCTGGGAAGTCAAAGACCTCAACTCCCAGGATTGTGGGAGTATCTATGAGCGATGGGATGATCAAAAACCAGAAGGACAACAAGGCTATGAGGGGCATGCTCCCAAAAAGAATGTAAGCAAAGCCCCAGGATTGTGGCAACATCTTCATATCAAATTTAAAGCACCTAAATTTGACTCCTTAGGTAACAAAATAGCTGATGCCCTTTTTGAGGAAGTGCACCATAATAGCATCCTAATACATGAAAATGTAGAAGTGACTGGGCCTACCAGAGCTGCATTTATTTCAGATCAACTGGAATTGCCCAAGGCAGCATTGATGCTCCAAGGTGATCATGGACCTGTTGCCTTCAGAAACATAAAGTATAAACTATACGGGACAGATACGCTCAGCACAAGTAATATTGAATATCAATATTTCGAAGTTTCCATGCCAATAACTGGCCTTCCTCATTTTGATACGCTATCCCCTAAAGTGACTGGCTCTACAAAAACCATTGATGTAAATCAACTTTCTCAACGAAGAGATGGCGTTGCATTCAAATTCACAGGTAACTTGAATGTCCCCATCTCAGGAGATTATTTGTTTGATCTTTTATCAGATGATGGTTCAGCCCTTTTCATTGATCAAAAACAAATCATTAATAACGATGGAAAACATGATTTCGAATCAAAAAAAGACTTAATTAATCTCAAAAAAGGTACTCACACATTTCAGATTAATTACTTTAATAATACTTGGGGAAAAGGCTTTTGGTTAAAATACGAGGGCCCCGAACAAGAATTAAGAACGCTGCAAGGACTTTCTCCATATCTTCAAAACAATACAAAAAATACGTTACTTATCAATCCTACTAAAAACCCTGAGATGATTAGAGGTTTCGTAAATTATGGAGATGAAAAAAGGACGCATACCATTTCTGTCGGTGATCCTCAAGGTGTTCATTATTCATATGACCTAACCCGTGGAAGTCTCCTTAAAGTATGGAAGGGGGGATTTGCCGATGTCACACAAATGTGGGAAGGGAGAGGTATCGATCAATTATTAATGCCCCAAGAAATGTCAGTTGAATTAAATGACCATATCATTGCATCCCCATTGACAAATGAAGCTAGTCCCTATTCATTAAAAACTAATAATGATATTACACCTCAGGGGTACAGAATAGATGACAATAAAAGACCCATATTCATCTATACTTATAAAAACTTAACCCTTGAAGATCAATATCAACCTAACGCTTTGACCGATGGTCTCCAGAGAACACTCTCTATTAATGGTAAAAGTAATTTATATAGCCGGGCTGCACGAGCGGAACATATCGAGAAGGTAAATAATGAATTTTACACTGTTGGAGGCTACTATTATTTTAAAAATATAGGTGAATCCCAACCCATTCTTCGTAAGGTGGACGGAGTCATGGAACTCATTTATCCTTTAGAAAAAGACAAAAAAATAGTATATTCCATATTTTGGTAATGAAAGAAAATAAATTGTAACTTTTTGAATATGAATATTTCAACTCCATTCCTCGCCACATTAATCGTTAGCCTATTCTACTATGATAATGCCTATTCTCAACAGCGTGAATCAGATTATTATCAAATCAATCAAATTTACGTTCCAGAA